>Ga0187894_10000540_pt1 | contig 51582 bp, 57 predicted proteins | sample GBC1701081metaG_FD_136650 | JGI IMG/M metagenome (GOLD analysis project Ga0187894, IMG submission 136650) | White microbial mat communities from a lava cave in the Kipuka Kanohina Cave System on the Island of Hawaii, USA - GBC170108-1 metaG ...
CCGTCGTGCCCGCAATGCCTGTCGCGCCGCTTCGCCTGGGAGCGCGCGAGCGGGCGCGGGCGCATCTACACCTGGACGATCGTGCACGGGCCCACGCTGCCCGCGTTCGAAGGCGATCTCCCGTACAACGTCGTCGACGTCCTGCTGGACGAGGGCATCCACTTCCAGAGCCAGCTGCTGGACTGCCCGCCAGAAGACATCCGCGCGGATCTGCGCGTGGAAGCCACCTTCGTGCCAGCGAGCGACGACGTGACACTCGTGAAGTTCCGCCGCGCGGCGGAGTAGACGCCGACCGGGGACGGGAACGGCGCAGCGACGGGACCCCGTCGGCCGCGCCCGTCGACGCGCGGCGAGAGGCCAATTTGGGTCTTGACGACCGGAGGCCTTTGGTCGAAATCGCAGGTGGAGCCATGAAGCCACAGGCCCTCGCCGTCGTTGCGTTCCTGCTGCTGGCCGGCGGTGCCGGGCTCGCGTCCGATGCCGACCCGCTGTCCACGAAGCGCCCTGATCCGCTGACTCGCGGTCGACGGGAAGCGCTGCCGAGCGTCGGCCGCCCGTCGAGTCACGACGACTCCAAGATGCGCGAGGAGTCGAAGCAGGTCGACGAGCTGCGCGCCGTCGGTCGCCACGAGGGCCGTGGCGGCCGCGCGGGACGAGGGGATGGGGACGGCGACGACGAGTAGCGACTAGGCGGCGTCTCGCCGGTAGAGGGTCACGACGGCGGCGCCGCCGAGGCCGAGGTTGTGCTGGAGGGCGACCTTCGCGCCCTTCACCTGGCGCGGGCCGGCCTCGCCCCGGAGCTGCCATGTGAGCTCGGCGCACTGCGCGAGCCCCGTCGCGCCGATCGGGTGTCCCTTCGATATGAGGCCGCCGCTCGGATTCACGACCCAGCGGCCGCCGTACGTCGTCGCGCCCGAGTCGATGAGCTCGGCCCCCTTGCCCGCCGCGCAGAGACCGAGGCCTTCGTACGTGATGAGCTCGTTGGTCGAAAAACAATCGTGGAGCTCGATGACGTCGACGTTCTCCGGACCGAGACCCGACTGCTCGTAGGCGCGCTGCGCGACCGCGCGCGTGAGATTCGATCCGACCATCGCGATGTCGCCGTCCGAGAACGTGCTCCGGAAGTCGGTCGCCATGGCCTGTCCGACGATCTCTACGGCACGGCCGGCGAGCCCGCGCTCGCGCACGAACCGCTCGCTGACGACGACGGCCGCCGCCGCACCGCTCGACGTCGGGCAGCTCTGGAGGAGGGTGAGGGGCGGGTAGAGCGGCGGCGACGCCATGACCTCGTCCAGGCTGAACTCCTTCCGGAACTGCGCCCGCGGGTTGTGGACCGAGTGCTTGTGGTTCTTCACGGCGACGCGCGCGAACGACTCGGGCTTGGTGCCGTAGCGCTCCATGTGCTCGCGACCCGCGTTGCCGAACATCTGCGCCGTGATGAGCGCATCGCTCGCCCCATGGCGCGTCGCCATCGACGCGAGGTGCTTGTCGAGCGGATAGGCGCGATCGGTGTAGAAGTTCACCTTGCCCATCTTCTCGAAGCCGATGGCGAGCGCGCAGTCCGCCATCCCGGCGGCGACGGCGTTGCGCGCCACCATCAGCGCCGTCGAGCCGGTTGCGCAGGCGTTGTTGACGTTCACGACGGGGACGCCCGTGTGGCCGAGCTCGTAGACGGCCCGCTGGCCGGCCGTCGTGTCGCCGAAGCAATACCCGGCGGCGACGTGCTGGACGTCCGAATACGGGACGCCCGCATCGTCGAGCGCCTGCGTGCCCGCTTCGCGCACCATGTCGGGATAGTCCCACTCCGGCCGGGACGACGGTTTCACGAAGTCGGTCATACCGACGCCAACGACGAAGACGCGCTCACCCATGGGGGGAACGTTCTCACCCAACGTGCCCGGCGATCAAGACCCGGGCCGTGAGCGCCCTCAGACGTCGAGCGCCGCGCGTACGCCGACGATCGTCGCCCTTCACTCGACCGGGCCCAACGACAAGCGGTTCGTTGCGGGCCCTCTCGAAGGTGGCCCTTGTCGGCCAGGGGCGTGTACGGCTAATCGTCGACGGGGAGGTTCCACATGGCGATTTCACTCTACGACCTGAGCGTAGCGAACTACCTCCAGACGCTGGGCGCCGTGGTCGATTTTCTCGAGAAGGGTCGTGCCCATTGCGCGGCCAACAACGTCGATCTCGACGAGATCGTCGAGACCCGCCTCTTCCCCGACATGCTGCCGTTCCGCTTCCAGCTTCAGTCGGTCGCCCACCATTCGCTGGGCGCGATCGAGGGCGTGAAGAAGGGCGTTTTCCAGCCGCCGCCGGCGGCGCCGACGTACGACTATCCCGCGCTGCAGAAGCTCGTCGCCGACGCGCGGGAGGCGTTGCAGAAGATGACGCCTGCGGACGTGAACGCGCTCGAAGGCAAGGAGGTCGCCTTCCAGATCCGCGACTTCAAGATGCCGTTCACCGCCGAGGGATTCCTCTTGTCGTTCTCGCTGCCGAACTTTTACTTCCACGCCACGACCGCATACGACATCCTGCGCATGAAGGGCGTCCCGATCGGCAAGCGCGACTACATGGGGCAGATGCGCCTGAAGAGCTGACCGCCTGAGGGCGAGGTCGATCGCGTCGCTAGTGACGTCGGCGTCGCGAACGACTAGGCACCCCTCGACGGCCGACGATGTCTCGCGGAACCGGCCCGCGGTCATACTCGTCAGCTCCCCGCAACAACAAGCGCCCCGAGCACGATGAGGATCCCTCCCACGGCGACGCGCCACGTGAGCTCTTCGCCGAGGAGTACGACGGCGAGAACGATGGCAAAGGCGACGCTCAGTTTGTCGATGGGTGCGACGAGCGACGCCGGGGCGAGTTGTAGCGCCCGGTAGAAGCAGAGCCAGGAGAGCCCCGTAGCGACACCTGAAAGAACGAGGCAGACGAGCGGGCCGAGGGTCAGGAGGAGGATCATCGAGACCGAGTAGACCACGCCGATCGTCGAGCTTCAGGTTGCTTCATGACGAAGAGCCAGCCGAACGCCGTCGACGCGTAGACCGAGAACCCGACGTAGAACGTGGGGCTCCGCAGCGAGTGCTCCTGCTCGCTCGCGACCTTGAGAAAGTAGTCGCCGAGCACGCCGATCATGCTAAATGCGATCGTCACCACCACCGCGAGCGACTTGCCTTCCATCGCGTCCTCCGTGGGCAATGTACCGACTTCCATCCGACACGTGTAGGAACGACGTGCGGCGGTCGGACGATACGTCGGCTAGGATCGCGCAGGCTCGGTCGGGACGGCGTCGCGGAGCGTCGTCGCGTTCGTCACCACGCGGCCGCCCTTCGGGATCGGGCCAACCGGCGTGGCTTCCGAGACCAAGAACGTGCAGCCGTTCGACATGACGTTCGCGATCTCGGTGTACGATTCGAAGGCTTTTCGCGTCTCGTCGAGGACTCGATTGGCATTGCCTCCTCGCGGAACTTGCAGCATCACGAGGCTGACCTCAAGCGCGGTGCGCAGCTTGAGACGATCGAGCGCACCCAGGACGAGTCCGAGCCGTTTCGCGTCACCGACCATGGCGGCGTATTCGGGGTCGGACTTCCAGCGCCCCGGACCGTTCGTCCCGTTCGTGACCACTAGTATCCGCTGGAGGCGCGGATGGGCGTCGGACGCCGGATTCGCAACTCGCGACATCGCGTCCAATCGCTGCAGGTGGGCCTCCGCTGGCGGCGGGACGTTCGGGGTAGTCGGGAATTCGCGAATTGCCGAACTCAGTTCCCGGGAGACCTCGATGAACCCGAGCTTGACGAGCCCAGCGAGCGCCAGCCACTCGAATCGCGAAGAGGGAGGTACAGTACCGGAGGCCCCTACCGTCGATGCCAGCGCGTTCGACAGGACCGACGTCCATTGCAGCAGCGTCATGTCGTCGAAGGGGATCGAGAGGTGTTCGAGTCCCCTACGTGGAGGTGCGAGCAGGCTCGCTGCTTCCATGGGTGCGATCGCGTCTCCAAGGAAGTGCGCGGTCAATCGTTCGTGCCATGACTCCCAGGCACCGTCCTCGATCGCGGGCTCGTCCCAGGCCGTCGGTACGTCCGGTCCCTCCGATGCAGTGACCAGGACGTCGATGGCGTTCTTCCAGGCGACGAGGTTGTCGCCTGCTCCGACGACATCGTCCACCTGGTCGGGCTTCGCCAGCCAGCGATTGTACGGCGCGAGTCCAACCGCCACCGCGGACAGGCGCTCGAGTGCCTCGCCGGGTGTCGCCTTGGTCAACCCCAGCTGCTGCATCACGAACTCGAGGTTGCGCGACATGCCGAGGCTGGTGGCAGGATCGCCGCGACGTAGACGAAGCACGTTCGCGCAATAGATGGCGAGTCCCATCACACCGAGGCTGGCACGCAGATCACCCGCGAACGTACCGACGCGCGAGCAGGCGATCCGCCACTCGGCCTTCCCCTGCTTCGTCATCAACGCATCGGAGAAATTCCGAACGGTCGCGAGGCTCTGACGGACCGTGTCAATGTCCAGGTGCGATATGAGCACCGATCGTCGTGACAGTATCGTCGGATCGACGTTCCAGAGCTGGGTCATGCGGCATCCATTTCGAAGAGCTTCAAGAAGGCGCCGACCAATGCGATGTCGACGTTGAGCTGCGCCTGGTGCTCGGGGGTCAACTCCGTCGCGATCTGGTCTATCAACGGCAAACCCGTGAAGTCGCTCGTCCACCGATAGCGGTCGCCACCCATCGGCGACAGCAAGGGATCTCTTGGAACAACGGCGACCACGTGGCCCGGAACGGACTTGTCGAGGGCCGCCTTCAGCCGCTCCGGGTCGGCGAGGTGCTCGACCACGCGCTGCGCGTGGAAGACCAAGAGATCGCGATCCCGATCGGTGATCGGGTCCATGAACTTGGCTGGATCCTTCGCCCCCTTTGCTGTCGCGGCGGCGTCGATCCGGACGAGAGGGATCCAGACCTCTAAGTACTTCCGGATCGCCTCTTCCGATGCGTCCAACGTGGCGGCGCCACGCTCCCACTCTCGTGACGCGTAGTAGAGCGCGTCATAGGCGAAGCCGACGAAGTGGGGATCGCGATCGCATCGTTCGCGCAAGGACTTGTCCCGCAGCTGACATTCCACGGCCAGCTGCATGTGGACGTCCAGCCCGTGGCGCGGACGATTGAGGATGTCGGTCGCGGTCATCCGCACCTTCCGGTCGCGGTCGGTCGCCCGCTCGATCTCGCGACGCAGGTCGATCGGGTGCAGCCGCGACCGGTGGAGCAAGACGTAACGCAGCACGTCGACGGCCTTTTCGTCGGGCTCCTCCCAGCGCATGCGTTGCTTCAAGTACCGGTGCAGGTCGTCTGGGCTGAAGATGATGAGCAGCGCGTCGCTGAAGAACGTGTAGCCCGGGTGGTAGTCGTTCAGGAGGGACTCCGCCTTCAGCGATTCGAGGTAGTTGCGGCCGACGACGAAGCAGAAGAACGCACAGTCGGTGATCAGGAGTTTGACGCGCGCGCGCAGGCGCCCGAACCGGAGGCGAAGGTCGTCGACGTCAAGCTTGTCGAGCTCGTCCACGACGAAGACCGGCACCAGCCCGGCGTCCCGGAGGCGGTCGATCAGATCGGGCAGCATCCGACCGAGACTGGCTTCCTTGTCGGGATCCCGGTCCATCGTCTCGCTCACCGATCGCGTGTACTGCGACGAGTCGGTGAACGTATGGGTGAGCCCGAACGTCGTGATTGCGCCACTCGCGACGGCTGCCAGGGCCGCCCACATGGAGGGGACTTCGAGGCCGGCATGTGCACCGACGCCGACGGCCCCACCGGTGGCGAGTCCGAGCAGGGCTTTCGTGAACCCAGGGTCGCCGTTGCCCGACGGTGCGTTCGTCGCGTTGGTCGTCCGATCGTTCGTCGCTTTGCTGTTGAGGGAGACATGGAGATCGTAGACGACTTCGCGATAGGCGCGGGCGGCGCTCGCGAGGGCTACCAGCTCGCGCATCCCCTGGTCGCGCAACGACTGTCCGAGGTCGAACAGCCCGTTGGGCAGGCCGCGCAGACGATGCCAGAACGCCCCCAGGCGCGCCTCGGTTGGGACGTCGTCGAGCTCGAGTTGCATGCTGGCGATCAGTTCGTCGGAGGGGTGATCCGTCGGGCTCTTGCGCAGGCGTTCGGTCAGCTCGCGGCTCAGCGCCTTGTAGATGGCCATCGCGACGTGGCTGAGAAACGTCCGTGCCTCGGCCTTTGGATCGTTCGCAAGGGCCCATTGCGTTACGATGGGATGTTTGCCGTCTGTCGGCGGCGGAGTTCCCGCAGGGATGGTGATGGCCGGATCGAGAAGCATCGGGCCATTCAAGGAGATGAGGATCGGTCGCGTCCGCTTCCCTACCTCGGAGGCGCGCCGACATTTGCGTACGGAGTCGTAGACGAGCGTGCTCTTGCCCGCACCCCGATGGCCGGAGATGAGGATCGCACGTCCGGCCGTCTTGCCGTCGACGTACCGCCGGATCGCATCGACGAGGCGCTCGGTCGCGTCCGACGTCGCCAGGACTACATGATCGTCGCTGTCGGCGCGATCCGGCTTGCGTGCGAGGTGGCTGAGAGGTTCGTGGACGTCGGTGAATTGGATCGCCATGTGACGGGGCTCAACGAGCGGCGGCGCCGGGCTGGTGCGCGTCGTGGCAATCGCATGATCGTATCAGCGTCGTAGGCGTCGTTCGCATCCGGCACGCCGCCGCCGCGCTGGCGGCGGCCTTGTTGGCGCCCTCGGCCTTGGCGCTCGCCTCGAGCGCCAACTTCGCGGCTGAATCCGAAGACTCCGCCGCAGCGCGCGCGGCGGTCGCCGAGCCGGACGCTGCGACCGCCGCGCGGGACGCGTCCTTGGCGGCGCGACGAGCCGCGATGCCGATGTTGCGGAGCACCCGCAGCGTCTCTTCCGAGACGCCGGCCGACGGTTCCTTCTTCGCGCTCGGGTCGACCGCGTTGGCTGGCCGCTCCGCCTTGTCTCTCGCGCGATCTCTCGTATCGCGCGCTGCGAAAGTGAAGCAGGCGCCGAACAGCAGCGCGCCGATGAGGTAGGCGAGTATCGGGCTGAACTGCCAGCCCCCGAACCCGCCTCCGAACGCGCCCAGGTCCGTACGGATCGTGAGCTGTTCGCCCCTGAGGCACGCCCTCAGGAAGAAGACGGTGAACGTCAGCATCGCGATGCCCAGGAGTCCCACCGCGACGGCGAAGTAGTCGTCCATGTTGCCGAGTGCGACATTCGTGCCACACGCCGACGTCGGTCGGCGATGGGTTCAGGGACTCCCCGTGTCGAATCGAACGGACAGCCGATCCAGCCGAGTGGACAGGAGCTCGGAGGCCGCAACGGCCGGGCTCCACGACCCGGAGCTGGGCTGAATCCTGGCGCGCGCTATTCCACACAGGTGAGTGCGATGTGCGTGTCCGGCTTGGTCTGCGACGCGCAGAAACATCCGTTGAAGGACGCGTCGCGGCCGAAGCTCATCTTGGCGTTCGGCGCCACGATCGCCGCCGTGATGACGGCGGTCTGGCTCGTTCGGACCTTGCGGCCGAGCACGTAGACGACGACGGGCGGGAAGCCCGGCGTCGGGCCGAGTGTGGGGCTGTAGGAACGACGACCCTGGGAAGGTGACCGAGCCACTACTTGTCGGACGTAGCGCTCGGTCGATTCCCTCCAGCCCCCGGCTTGCGCGGGGCATACAACGCCCGATCCGTTCCTGCCCTGCCCGATCTCGTGGCTCTCTCGGCCGTCGAGACAAACGGGCGCGATAGCCGTTCTTCGGACAATTCACGGATCGGGTGGGGGGTGGGTCAACTTACGTCTGGCTCTGAGAGCTCGGGCGGCGCTCGCTCCGGGGCCGGCTCGCCCAGGTCAAGCGACAGCCCGAGGTGCGTGAGGATGCGGCGGATCACTGCCGGGTCGTCGATCGTCGCGAGGACGGTCATCCGCCCGCCACAGCGGGGACAGGCGAGCACGTCGGCTTCGAACGCGCGACGCATGAGCTCGGCCCAGGACCGGTAGCGGGGACGGAGCCGCGGAGAGCGCCGCCCTCCGGCGGGCGACGACCCGGCGGCATCAGCCCGCCGCCTGCCGCCGTGTTCGGCGGCGGCCCGCACTACTCGGCGCGAACCTCGCCCGGGCCGAGATGCAGGCGGCGCTGGCCGTCCTGTCGCGGCGACTGCCCGAGCTCAGCGTCGCGGGCGACGTCACGTGGCGCCCGCGCACCGACGCGTCTGCCGCTCGCGTTCGGGACGCAGGCCGGGTGAGGCGGACCGGGCAGCCGCCGGCGGCGATCCGCGACGGCTCTGCGTCCCCTCGACCAGGTGCCGCGCGTCGCGCTATCAAGCGTCGATGCCGACGCTTCGACAGTTGCTCGCCGCCAAGGTCGCCCTCTCGCTGCTGGCGAGCGTCGCGCTCGTCTTCCTGCCCTTGAGCGTGCTCCCCTGGCTCGGTCTACCCGAGTACGACGCGCCGGCGCTGCTCTTCGTCCGCCTGCTGGGCGCGGCCATCGCCGCGCTCGCCCTGGTGGAGGTGCTCGGCTGCTTCAATTCGGCGAGCCTGCGCGCGGCGACCGTCGGCATGCTCGCGGAGATGGCGGGCATTGCGCTCGTCGTCTGGCATTTTGTGTTCTACGGGTACCTGGCCACCTGGCCGGTCCTCGGCAAGATGGTGGTGACGGGAGGCGGCGTGCTCGCAACGGCGCTGGCGCTTCTCGTGCTGGTCACCGGCTACCGCGCTCTCGCCGGGCTGGAAGTCGCCACGCCTGCTGCCGATCGACCATGACGCAGCGGCCGGTGCTGTTCCGGCTCGTGCTTCTCGTCGGCTTCGCGACCTTGCTCTGGCTGCTGTCGCCAATCCTCCTGCCGTTCGTGCTCGGAACCGCGTTCGCGTACTTCGTAGGAGCGCCAGAACGACATCGGCCGCACGGCACGCCTGCGGGAGGAGATCGACCAGATCGGCGCCGAGCTGGCGTCGGCCCACGGACTGGGCCTCGAGCTCGGCCAGCATCTCCTCGCTCCGCTCAACGAGCGACGCGCCGGACCGCGTGCGGTAGCAGCGTCGCGACGAGGCCCTCGGCGTGGGTCTCCACCCACCGACGCCTCGTCGGGTCGATGCCGCTCAGCATGCGGGCCTCGGGCGCGTTCACGTAGAGAATCGACGCCGCACCGACCATCACGTAGTGCAACAGCCGTTCGTCGATCGGCGCCGCGATGCCCGCCTTCCGCAGGCGGCGCCACAGGGGGCGGATCGTGTCGTAGAGCGGCTTCACGTGGCGCTCCGTCATCCACGCGAGGCGGTCGGTGTCGGCAGTCGCTTCGTGCACCATGATCCGGTTGAGCTCGGGACGGCGCGCGGCAAAGCGGACGAAGCGACGAATGATCTCGGCGAAGACCGCAGCGAGGTTGGACGGATCACGCGACCCCGCGCCGCGCACCCTGACCGCGAGCCCCCCCATCGTGCGCGCGAGCTCGGCGAAGAGGTGGTCCACCGCCGCGGTCCAGAGCGCTTCCTTCGATGCGAAGTGGTAGTGGATCTGCGGCTGGTGCGCGCCGATCCGCCGGGCGATGGCACGAGTCGACGCGCCGTCGAATCCTTTGGCGCCGAACTCCACGAGCGCGGCGTCCAGGAGGCGCTCGCGAATGTCCAAGCGGACGGTGCGGGTCCGGCGCGGCTTCCGCGCCGCTTGCTTCATCCCGGCGAGCCTAGTCTATTTTCGATCGATAATAAACCTCAGGAGGAACGATGCAGCTCTTGCCCTTGGCGCCGGAGCCCTTCACGGCCCCGACCGATCGCGACATGCTCCCGTCCGAACGACGCGAGTTCGTACGCACCCACCGCACGTGCGTCTTCGGCTACCGCCGGCGCGCCGACGGCCCGTCGATGTCGATCGTCTACTACGTTCCCACCGACGACGACGAGCTCTTGATCTCGACGATGGGCGGTCGCGCGAAGACCAAAGCGGTCGCGCTCGCCGGCAAGGTGAGCCTCTGCGTCCTCGACGAGCGCTGGCCGTTCGCCTACGTCCAGGTCTACTGCGACGCGCGCGTCGAGACCGACCCGAACCTCGTCGTCGACGTCATGATGGCGGTCGGCGGCCGGATGTCGGGCCAGCCGCTTCCCGAGGAAGCGCGATCCGTCGTGCAGGCCATGGCGAAGGAGGAGGGCCGCGTCGTGATTCGTTGCCGTCCGTATTCAACGTTCGCGCAGCCGCCGCGCCACCTCCACCGCAACGACCAGGCGGAGAAGATCACGCATTGGATCACCGCCGCCATGCCGTGGGACGCGCCCGACGACGCGACGATCTGATCCAACCGGCGCCCGATTCGTGCCCCTTGTGACGGATCGCACTCAGAACGTTTCCTTGAAGGGCCGGAGATCGATCTCATGGGCCCACGTCGATCGCGGCTGGCAATGAATCTGCCAGAAGGTCTCCGCGATCGCTTCCGGGTCGAGCATCCCGTCTTGGCCGAGCGCCTGCTCGATACCCGGCAGGTTGGTGAGCAGGCGATCGCCGGCGACACCGCCGTCGATCACGACGTGCGCGACGTGCAGGCCCTGCGGCCCGAACTCGCGCGCCATGCTCTGCGCGACCATCCGCAGGCCGGACTTGGCGGCGGCAAATTGCGCGAAGCGCGGCCTGCCGCGCATGCTCCCGGAAGCACCCGTGAATATCACCGTGCCTCGGCCGAGCGGGACCAACCGGCGCGCCGCCTCGCGGCCGACCAGGAAGCCGGCGAAGCAGTTCTGCCGCCAGGTTTCCTCGAATTGCTCGGCGGAAAGCTCGCGGAAGTCGAACGGGACGTTGAGACTCGCCGAGTTGAATCCGACGACGCTCAATGGATCTTTGCCTGCCCCTGGCTCCATCGCCTTGTCGAAGAGCGCGAGCACGTCTGCCTCGACCGTCGTGTCGATCTTCACGGGCTCCGCACTATGGCCGGCCTTGCAGATTCCTTCGACGACGCGCGCGATCTTCTCGGGCGTGCGGCCGGCGACGAGGACATGGTACCCCTCCCGGGCGAAGCGACGGCAGAACGCGCCGCCGATTCCCCGCTCGGCGCCGACCCCGATCACGACTGCGGTGGGCATGCTCATCGTACGTTCCTTTCTGCGGCTGGTATCATCTCACGCGCTCGCGCGTTCGAGAGGAGATTGCCATTTTCCCCGGCGGCGTCTACGTCGCTGTATCAGTGTGGCTCCGATGAATGACCTCGGCCCCGACTACGCCGCGGTCGACGACGATACGTTCGTCGCCCGCTACCGTGCGCGCTGCCATTGCGGCGCGGTCTGCTACGAGGTCGGCGCCGATCCGGTGGATGCCAAGATCTGCCACTGCCGGACCTGCCAGGCATTGCACGGTGCCCCCATGCAATGGGCCGCGATCTTCCACAAGCGCCATGTCCGAATGATTCGCGGGATCGAGCATCTCCGCTTTTATTCCGGCGTGCTCGACCGGCCCGGGCGCGTGCCTCCTTGCAAGGTGAGCTGCGCGCTTTGCGGCACGCCGGTCGCCGATGAAGGCCGCCGCATGTGGCTCGCGTTCCCGACGCTGTTCGAATTCGGCCCGAAGGGCGAGATCCCCGAAGCGTTCCGGCCGACCTGCCACATCTTCTATGGACAGCGCGTCGTCGACGTCGATGACGGCCTGCCCAAATGGACGGGGCACAAGAACGCCTCGGACAGGATCGGTGTCTGACCGCCGCACGCTTCAGTGATTCCACCACGGACGATCAGAAAAAGCCCGAAGGTCGAGCTCGTGCGTCCATGTCGATCGGTGTTGCTGCGCGAGGTGGACATAGGTCTCTGCAATCTTCGCGGGAAGCATCAGCCCGTCATGTTCGTTGCCGCGCGTCTCTCTGAGCTGCTGGAACCGCTCCGGGCCCAGCATTTTCCCCAGCGTGTCGGGTGCGTCCACCGCGCCGTCGATCACGATGTGCACAATGTGGATTCCCTTCGATGCGAACTCCGCGTTCAGCGACTGGCAGAGCATCCGCCGACCGCCCATCGCAGCCGCGTGAGAATGCTGGCCCCCGTTGCCTCGCATTGCCGCCGTCGACGAGGTCACCAGGATCGTTCCCTTGCCACGCGCTTCCATGAGCGGGCACACGGCGGAGGCGAGACGAAACAGGCCGAACGTACCGAGACGCCAACCCGTCTCGAACGCCTTGGCAGACGTGTCCTTCAGCGCTCGATCACCGATCTGGGCGCCCAGGTTGTAGACGGCGACTTCGATCGGGCCGATGTCGGCTTCGATCGCGGCAACGCGATCTTCGATGCTGTTCGACTCGATGGCGTTGAGGATGAATCCGGTTGCCGAACCTCCATCGTCGTTGATCGCATTCACCCACTTGTTCAACCCGTCCAGATCGCTGCGCCGACAGAGACACGCGTGGTAGCCCTCTTGGGTAAAACGTCGGGCGACATTGCCACCGATGCCCGCGCCCGCTCCTATCACCAGACACACGGGTTTCACGTTCGTTCACTCCTTTCTTCTGCTCGGTCGATCTTCGCCAGGTACGGCTCGACGTCGGGAGCGAATGCGGGGTGCCTCCGTAAACGATCGAAATGCGCGAGGGCCCCCGCATATGCGGCGTCACTCCTCACGCCGTCGAGAACCGGCGAGAGGCCGTTTCGTTCGAGCGCGTCCCTCCGCGCCCGCTCGTTCGAGAACAGCGCCAGCTCGGCGACGAAGCAGATGTCGGCGAGGGTGAGTCCGTCGCCAACCAGGAAGCGGCGCTGCGGAAGTAGCGCTCGACTGATCCCGCCGAGATAGGTGGCGAGCGCCTCCCCGGCTCGGGAGTGAATCTCGGCGGATACGGACCCATCGAGCAGCGCCAGCAAGTACGTCTGCGCATCGCGAGCGAACACGAGACTCGCGTCCAGGAAGCTATCCACGCGCGACGCCTCGTAAGCGCCGTTGCCGAAGAGTGGGAAGCGCTCCGCGCCGAGCCGGGCGACCGCACGCATGATGCTGTTCGACTCGAAGATGCCGACGGTGCCGTCCGGGCTGAACGCGGCCGGAACGGTGCCGAACGGGTGCGCTTCGAGAAACGCGCGCGTCTTTCGGAGCTTCACTCCCTTGAAGCCCGTCCGGCCGATCTGCTCGCCCGCGAGCTCGGGCTCGTCGGCGGGCGAGAGCGGACGCGCGTCGAAATCCCAGAGCCAGGATTGGAGCTCCGTCGGCGGCGCTCCGCGCACCTCGATCTCGACACCGCTGAGTCGCCCGGCGATCGTCGCCTTCCAGATCCGCGGATTCGGCAGGTAGGAAAAGATCCGAAGCTCACTCATCGCATCCTCACCAATTGACGCCTTGTCTCTCTCGTTGCGTGTCGGAGTGTTACCCGAGTGGTTTCTTGACGCAACCTAATGACCCGGGTACGACCGTGCCGTGTCACGACTCGTTCTGAAGGCACTCCTCTTCGGAGCCGGTGTGATGATGACCGCGGCGAGCCGCTGGAGCCCGCGTTTTCGCGCCGCGCTCTCCCGCGATCGCACGATCGTGCTCGAGACGGGCGACGGGGTACGCCATCAATTCGTCGTTCGCGGCCGAGCTGTCTCGAGCGGCGGCACCGTCATCTCACGGCCCGACTGCCGGATCGTGATCGCGACCGCCGCGCAGGCGCTCGCGATCTTCCTCTCGCCCTGGGGCGTCGGAAGGCTGCTCGCCGGCATCGTCGAGGGCACCGTGTCGGTCGAGGGGAGTCTGTACCTGCTGCTCTGGTTCGATGCTCGCCTGCAGTCGGTTGTGCCGATCCGCGAGCCGATCCGGAGACCCGATCGCTTTCCGGGAGCCTATGTCGCGCCGCGGAACGACATCGCCGTTGCGCGGTGGATCACGCGCGAGCCGCCGAAGTCGGCGCTCGACACCGACTGGGTCGAAGCCTGGACCCAGCGGCGGAAGCTCCTCATGATGCGCGTCGCGGCTGGCGAGCCGGCGCCGGAGTTCTGAGCGCGATGCCGATCGGACTGAACGAGCGGACGCGCGGGTGGCTGCGCTTTCTCTGGGACAAGACGACGACGCCCGACGACTGGTCGAGCCGGGGGACGCCCCATGCTTGGTGGGATCGCCAAAGCTCGGCGCCGATGTGCAGTTTCCCGCGCTTCGATCTCACCGAGTCCGCCTGCATCCTGCCCGTGCTCGCCGACCAGACGCCGGCCTGGCGCGAAGTCTATACGAGGATGGCGGACGAGATCGTCGGCAGGCACACGACCTTCTGGGCGGCGATCGACTGGATCACGCTGATCGGCCACGACCCCGATCCGGATCGCTATCCCCCGGAGTGGCTCGCCTTCCTGCCCGGCCACCTTCAGGGCCGCTACGACCCCCCGGGATGGACGGCGAACGGCGTCGAGCCGTGGGGCCTTCAGCCCGATCCGATCGGGTCGGACGGCAACCTCTTTTTCCGCGGCTTCTTCACCCTGATCCTGTCGATCTACCGGTACGTGTCCGGCGACGACAAGTGGGAGCGTCCGTTCGAGATGACGGGCTACCGCGACCGCAAGTTCGAGTGGACGCATCACCGCATCGCAGAGTTCCTGCACCTACAGTGGAAAGATCGTCCCCAGGGGCCGCACTGCGAGAACACGAAGATCTGGCCCAACTGCTTGAGCGGAGCGGGTCTCGGCCTGCAGTTGACCGACGCGACGACCGGCACGCGCTTCCACGGCGTGTACGACGAGTGGATCGCCTTCGCACGCAAGCACTACCTGCGCACCGACGCGGCGGGGCGGCTCGTCTCGTTCCCGCTCTATTACGATCCGATCGAGGAAGTCGTCTGCACGTTCCCGAACGAGGCGTCGGGTCTCGCCGCGTTGGTCATCACGCCGTACGTCCTGCCGCAGAACCGCGAATTCGGCGAGTACCTTTACCGCGAGGCCGCGCGCATCGTCGGCTGGAGCCGGACCGACGTGCCGCTGCGTATGAAGCTCGAGGATCCACGCCTCCAGGCAATCGGGCTGCTGATGGCCCGCGAGCTCGGCGATGTGAGCACGGAGCGGCGGTTGCGCGAGGTCATCGAGCGCGACTACGAGCCGCGCTGGTTCGGCGACGAGGGGACGCGCTTCGGGTGGTGGTTCGGCACGGGCGAGTCCCATCCGCGTGGGCAGCTCTCGGGGTTGCTCGCGCTCTCCGACGCGGGAGAGCCGGGTGCCTGGGTGCGAGCCTTCAACCCGAAAGATCCACGGACACGATTCGCGGAGCCGACGGTCGAGGGCGTCGACTACCCGGTCCTCGGCGTCGCCGAGGCGTGGAACGACCTGAGCGATGGTGTGCTCCACGTCAGCACCTACGCGGCGACGCCCTCTCGTCGCGGCACGCCGACGCGCTTCCGCGTGACCAAGCTCGGCGATCCCCACGCAGTCGTGGTGCGCGTCGACGGCGAGGATGCGCGCTGGCGGGTCGTCGGCGACGAGGCGGTCGAGATCGAGACCGACGTCGGCGAGCACGCGTTCCGCATCGTGACCCGCGGCCGTCGCGCAGCGAAGGAGTCCTCGGGCAGCGGCCGCGCCACCGGAAGCGAGACCGAGGAGCCAGGAGCCGCCCTGCGTGACGACGGCCCAACCGCCTACGTCCCCGTTACCCCTCGCGGCTGCGGCTCATCGTGCTGCTGAGGAAGCCGATCTCCTACGGAGGGCACAGCTCATGACCCCCACCTACCCCGAGCTCGCTCGACGCCTGACGGCCGCGCTGCGGCTGCGAGCGGCGCCGGTCGCGATCCGCTTCTCCGCGACCTCGGTGCAGGAGGGACGATTCGAATCGTCCGGGGCGGCGCCGAACGAGGCCGGCCGTACCGGGGCCGTTCCCGCCGGCTGCGTCTTCTGGATGATGGGCACCGAGCGAACGTTCGCGACCGAGGGTCCGGATCATGCGAATTGTAGCGTCGGCAGCCTGACGCATGGTTGGCTCACGCTCGAGGAGGCGGCGACGCGCGACGACGTGACCGCCGTTCTCGAGGCCGGTTGGGTCGATCGGACGGCCGTCGCCGCGCTTCCGCGCGTAGGCGAGCGGCCGGCTTCGATCGTCTACGGCCCGCTGGCCGATTCAGTCGAGACGCCAGACGTCGTCCTCGTGCGGCTCGACGGCCTCGGGCTCATGACGCTCCACGGCGCGACTCCCGGCCTCCGCATCGAAGGACGACCGCAGTGCCACATCGTCGCCATCGCGAAGGAGGAGGGCGCCGTTGCTGCGAGCCTCGGCTGTGCCCTCAGCCGCGCCCGGACCGGCATGCGTGCCGACGAGATGACCGCGACGATACCCGGCCCGCGCCTCGCCGAAGTCGTCGAGGCGATCGAGGCGACCGCCCAACTCGACCGCGGAATGGCGAGCTACGCGTCGAAGGACGCGACGCGCTTCCGAGCCTAGGCGAGGCACGCGCCGCGCGGGTCGTTCACCATTTCTCGACCCACGGTCGGAGCACGACTTCGAACGCCCACGTGGACCGATGCTGGCGATGGAGCTGCAGATAGGTTTCCGCGATGTAGTTCGGGTCGGCCATGTTGTCGTCGACACTCGTGCCTGCCAGTTGGTGCGTGCGCGAGCCGTCTTCCTGGGTCCAGCCGATCGCCGCATCGATCGGCACGTTCGCCACGTGGATGCCTTGCGGCATCAGCTCGCGGGCCATGCTCTGCGCGAGTCCGGATTTCGCCTGACAGGCCATGGCAAAGGCGCCGCTCGTTGGGAAGCCTTTCAGCGCCGCGCTCGCGTTCGTGTAGATGATCGTTCCCTTCGCGCCGTTGGGGTTCGGCGTGTTCTCACGCATGAGCCGCGCGGCCTGCTGCCCGACCAAGAAGGCACTGAATGCTGAGTTTCGTAGAGTGTCGAGTACCAAGCCGGGGTCGACATCGGCAATCGGCTTACGGAAGATCTCAAACACCCGGCCGTCTATGTTGTGCACGACCAGTGTCGGAGCCCCGAGGTCCCGAACGACACCCTCGAACAGGAGCGCGACGGCCGTCGGGTCGCTGGCGTCGCACGCGTAGCGGCGCACGCCGTGGGTCTTCTCCAGCGTCTGCAGGACCGGCTTGTCCGGATTCCTGGCAGCAATGCCGACACGCATGCCGTGTCTTGCAAACAGCCTCGCACAACTCGAGCTGATACCAGGACCTCCCCCGACGATGAGGGCGACGTCTCGTGGGCCGATGGCTTCCTGTGCCATGACGTCTCCTGTCCGCGCTCGACGCGGCGCGGTCTAGCGTTCGCGAAACGCGGGCATTCAACGCCCTCGGAACCTTGCCTCGCGTCGCTCGGCGAACGAGCGCAGGCCTTCCTCGAAATCCTCGGTGCCGAAGACCCTCTTCTCTATGGCGGGGATGGCAGCGACGGCCGCCCGCTCTCCATGGTCGAGGTAGGTGAGCGCCGCTTCCTTGGTCGCGCGCAGTCCGATCGGCGCGCACTTGCAGATCGCGTGCGCGATCTCCCGAGCGCGCTCACGGTGCTTGCCGTACGGGTGAACCTCTTGCACGAACCCGATGCGCAGCGCCTCCTGCGCATCGAACTCGTCACAGAGGAACAAATGGTACATCGCGTTGCCCCAGCCGGTACGCGTGAGGTAGCGGAAGTGCGCACCGCCCAACGGCGCGATGCCGCGCTTCGACTCGAGCTGACAGAACCGTGCCGTGTCGGCGGCGATGACGATGTCGCCCGCCAGCATCATCTCGATACCGATCGTGTAGGTGATGCCGTGCACGACCGATATGAGCGGCTTGCTGCAGCGCTTGTGGAGGGCGAAGGGGTCGATCTGATCCGTCGGGATCGGCTTCGCCGTCGCAGTTGGCCCGAAGAACTTGGGCATGTCCAAACCTGCGGTCGTGTGCTCACCCGCCGGATCCAGAATAGCGACCCATAGGCTGTCGTCGTTCTCGAAGGTCGTCAGATGCTTGGACAACTGGTCCATCAACTCCGGTGTGATGGCGTTCTTCTTCGCGGTGTTGTCCAGTGAGATCACGCAGATGTGACCGTCGACCGTCATTCGCACGCCCGGCGGTGTCTGGTCTGTGCTCATGGCGCATCCACTCCTTGCCGCCCGCTCTCACCACACCTCGGCGAACGGACGAACCTCGACGTTGAACGACCACGCGGACCGCTCTTGGTGGGCGACGTGCCACACCTCCTCGGCGATCGCGGACGGTTGGATGAAGAACTCGTCGCCCTGGGGTTTCGAGGTCATCGCCCGGGTCCACTCGAGATCGATGACGGCATCGATGACGACGTAGGCGACGTGCACGCCCTTCGGCCCGACCTCACGAGCGATCGCTTCGGCGAGGATCCGCTGCGCCGCCTTCGTGGGCGCGAAGCCCGCGAACCTCGCCTTGCCGCGGAGCGCCGAGGTGTTCCCCGTCACGATGATCGCGCCTTCACCCGCCTCCAGCATCGCCGGTGCGAGCCGGCGGGCGAGGTGGAGGAGCCCCATGGTGTTGACCTGGAAGTTCTGGTTCAGCACCTCGGGCTCGATCTCGAGGAACGTGCCGAACGCACCGCCGACGGCGTTGTGCACCAGCACCTTCGGCGCACCGAGGTCGGCACGCACCCGCTGAATCGCAGCATCGAGCTGTGCCTCGTCCGTCACGTCGCACGGATATCCGCGCGCGTGCTCGATCTCGTGCTCGAGATCGGCGAGGCGCTCCTGGTTTCGCGCCAGCATCGCCACGGCGTAACCGCCTTGCGCGAAGCGGCGCACGATCGACGCTCCGGTTCCCGGGCCTACGCCACTCACCAACGCGACTGGACGCTGCGTCATTGCTCCTCCTTTGCCAGGTCGGCTCTCAGCCACGAACCCGCTCCTCGAGGAATGCGAGGCGATCGTTCCCGAAGAAGACGTCGTCGCCGACGATGAAGGTCGGCGATCCGAATACACCGCGTGCGGCCGCCGTCTCCGTGTTCTGGGCGAGGAGCGTGGCGTACTCGGGTTGGTCGGCGGTCTCGAGGAGAGCCTTTCCGCGGAGGCCCGCCGTGTCCAGGCACGCCTCCAGTTGGCCCCGCTCGTTCACGTTGACCCCGTCCCTCCAGTAGGCCCTGAACATCGCTCGCGCGTACGCAGCCTCCGTCCCCTGCTTCTGCGCGACGAGCGCGCCTTTCAGGGCGAGACTCGGGTCCCCGCTGAAGACATGTGGGTTGGGTTGAAGCGGTACCCCGTAGCGTGCCGCCCAACGGCCGAGGTCTTGGGTCGCGTACTTCATCTTGTTTGCGCAGATGACGGTGGTCGGAACGTTCCCAACCAGCGTCATGAGATTCAGGAGATGCATTGGCCAGAGCCGGAAGCGAGCCCCCGTCCGCTCCATCAGGGCGGGTAGTTGGGTCTCGGCCAAGTAAGTGTACGGGCTGATGAAATCGAAAAAGAAATCGACGTCCTGAGCCATGGCTCCTCTTTCGTGTGGTGATTCAGTTCATTTGAACGACGACTTTCCCCGTCGCTCGCCCCTTGTCCAGATACGCGAGGGCCTCCCCCGCCTGATCGAATGGAAAAACCCGGTCGATGACCGGTCGAATGCTCTGCGCCTCGAGCAAGGCGCCGATCGCTGCCAGTTGACCGCCGTCGGGATGGATGAAGAGGAAGGAATACTCGGCCCCGCACTTCTTGGCCTGGCGGATGATCTTGCGGCTGAGCAATCCCAACCCGAACACCAGGACGGCGTTCATCCCGCGGCCACGGCCGAATGCAGCGTCCGGCGGCCCGACGAGGGAGACAACGGTGCTGCCGGGTTTCAGGATCCGAAGCGATGTCTGGATGGCATCACCCCTGAGGGTGCCCAAGACGACGTCGTAGTCGCGCAGGACGTCTTCAAATGCCTGCTTCGTGTAATCGATCACCTCGTCCGCGCCCAGGCTCCGCACCAGATCGACTTTCCCCGTGCTGGTCGTTGTCGCCACGTGTGCGCCGAGGTGTTTCGCGAGCTGGATCGCGAACGTGCCGATGCCGCCTGCGCCGGCGGGGATGAACACCTTCTGGCCGGCCCGAAGACGGGCACGGTCCTTGAGCGCTTGCCACGACGTCAGGCCGACCATCGGGATCGAGGCCGACTGCACGAAGTCCAGGTTGGCCGGCTTGAGCGCTGCGGCGTGCTCGGGCACGAGGGCAAACTCGGCGAGACTGCCGATCCCGAGGTCGAAGATGCTGGCGAAGACGGCATCACCCGGCTTGAAGCGAGTCACCCGACTTCCGATTGCCACCACCTCACCCGCCAGATCGCTACCCAACGTGGCGGGAAGCTGAAACCGAAGGACCCCTCTCATCTTTCCCTGGCGGGTCAGGTTGTCCACCGGGTTCAAGCCGGCGGCCTGGACCTGAACGAGAATCTCATCCGGCTTTGGGGTTGGCCGAGGAGTATCAGCGAACGCGACCCGATCTGGTCCGCCGTAACGCTTGAAGACGAGTGCTTTCATGCGTCAACTGCGCGCCGTGGATGCCTTCGGAGGCGATGTCTGCAAAGGGGGAGGGGGAGGCTGTGGCGACGGCAACGCCCCGAGCCGCAAATCTCTTCGAATGCCAGCGTCCAGGAGGCCCGCGGGCGCAAATCTGCGAAGCAATCGCAGGCGGCTCGCGACCCGACCGGCCGGGTAGCGGAGCTTCGGCCGCGCCGCGCTGGCGGCGGCGAGGACGACCTCGGCGACGACACTCGGCGGATCTGCGGCCGCGAGCAACTCGGGCATCCTCTTGCGCAATGCCGCACGTACCTCGCGATACTCATCGAGTGTCGCGTCGGGTTCCACCATGTTCACGTCGAACGGCGTGTTCGTGTACGCAGGCTCGATGACCGAAACCCGGATGCCCCGCGTGCGTAGCTCGTGGTCGAGCGATTCTGAATAGCCCTCGATCGCGTGCTTGGTCGCGGAGTAGAGCGCCATGTACGGCATCGGCAGGAGCCCGAGCACGGAGCCGATGTTGAGGATACGACCATGCCCCTGACGTCGCATGTGGGGCACGACGGCGCGCGTCATGCGCACGATCCCGAAGAAGTTCGTGTCGAAGATCGACCGCGCTTGCTCGATCGAGCTCTCTTCTGCTCCGGCGGGGGCCACACCGATGCCGGCGTTGTTGACCAGCAGGTCGATGCGGCCCTCGGCCCGCATCACGTCGCCGACGGCGGCATCGACTGATTCATCGCTGGTCACGTCGAGGCGGACCATTTCGAACGATCGCTTGGCCCCCTGGGCTCCCCGTCTGCTGGTGCCGTAGACCTTGTAGCCAGCCTTCGCGAGCCGCCCCGCCGTGGCTTCGCCGATGCCCGATGAGGCACCCGTAACGAGCGCTACCTTGCTCTCCATGATGGCTCCCTTCAGATCGCCTCGACCCGTGCCGGCGTGCTCTTGTGCCACGGCGTACCCGCGATCCAATCGCGATCCTCGCTGCTCGTCAGCTCGTTCGCCGACGTGCCGGTTGCGCGCGCGCCGTCGGGACCTGGGAAATCGAGCCCAAAACCGGTCGGCAGCGCGAGGTGGCCGGACTGCATGCGGTCGCTGATGGCAACCGTGACTTCGGCGGCACCACGTTTCGTCGTGAGCAGCACGCGAGTCCCTTCGCCGATGCCCAGGTGCGCGGCGTCCCCGGGGTTCATGCGCAGAGCGCCGTCGGCGTCCTTCTTCCGCCACTCGGGATTGCGGATGATCGTGTTGGCCGTGAACGAGCGCCGCTCGCCTGCCGACAGCAGGAACGGGAACTCGGCCGTCGGCGCCGGCGGCTCTTCGCGCGCGAGGCCGTCGAGCTCACCAAACAGTTCGTCGATGGCGAGCTGAATGCGTCCGTTCGGCGTGCCGACGCGACCGAGCACCTCATCCCACTCATCGGCCGCGAAGACGACGGCGCTCTTGCTCGCCAGCAGCGCGTCGAACAGCGCGTCGGCGGCCTCGCCGGGCTCTCCACCGAATCCCGCCCGAGCCAGCGGCACCGGGCTCTTCATCGCGGCGAGCTGGCACAGCGCCCACACCGTCGCTCCCTCCGCAAAGCCCTGGGGCAGCAGGTCGCCGATCGCACGATAGAGAACGACCGGCGCCAGCGCGAAGAAGTCCGGGGTCGTGGCGGCCACTTCGAGGAACTTCATGCGGAACGCGGCGCGGCCCTCGAGCCAGGCCGCTCGGAGGTCGGCGACCGCGCCCGCCGGCAGCGCGCCGAGGGCCTCGACGAGGCGTGCGTGCAGCTCGGCCTCCGAGAAGAGACCGTCGAGCGGCGGCATCAGAGCCTTTCGCAGATGGAAATAGTTGCGCGGGAACTCCAGGTTGAAGAAGGTCGCCTCGGCCTTCTCGAACTGGCTCGCGACCGGGAGCACGTAGTCGGCCAGTCGCGCCGTCTCCGTGAACGCCACGTCGATCACGACCGTGAACTCCAGGCCCGCGATGGCCTCGCGCATGCGGGCACTGTCGGCCACGGAGTGCGCCGGATTGCCGCTCTCCACGAGCAGCGCACGGAAGCGCTTCGGGTGATCCGTGAGCATCTCGTCGGCGATCACGTTGCAGGGGGTCAGGCCCGCGATGACGCGTGAGCCGGTCACCGGCGTGCGGCTTCCGTCCGCGCCTTCTTTGAGGTCGGCCAGTGCGACGAGAAACGTCGGGATGTAGCCGGTCCCCTTCTTGCCGAGGTTCCCGGTCAGAAACACCAGAAGCCAGTGCAGGTAGGAGACGAGGGTCGAATGCCGGTTCATCTGCACGCCGAGGTCCTCGAGGGTCGCCACGCTCGAGGCCGTCGCGATGCGCCTCGCCGTCGCACGCACCAGATCCTCCGGTACCCCGCACTTCGCGCAGTAGGCCGCCACGTCGATGGTTGCGAAATGCGGGACCACCTCCGCGAAACCGTCGGTGTGCGCGGCGATCCAGTCTTCCGGAAGTAGCTTCTCCTGCACAACCACCGCGACGATCGCCGCCAGCAACCATGCGTCGGTCCCTGGCCTCACCTGGAGGTGGATGTCGGCGATCTCGGCCGTCTCGGTACGGCGTGGATCGACGACGATGAGGCAGCGGGCGGGATCCTTGGCGATCGCCCGCAGGGTGGTGCGCGCGCGCGGGATGCTGTGTGTGAACCAGGGGTTCTTGCCGATGAAGAAGGCCACCTCGCAGTGTTCGAAGTCGGCGCGCGAGTAGGCACCCAGCATCTTCTCGACGACCCAGAACTCCCCGGTCTTCTCCTGCGCCAGGGCGTTCGAACGGTAGATGGAGCCGAGCACGGCGCGCGTGCTGCCGCCGTAGGCCATCGGCAAGTGGTTCCCCTGACCTCCGCCACCGTAGTAGAAGATCGACTCTCCGCCCCACCGGTCGCGCACAGCCGCGAAACGCGCGGCGACCTCGCGAACGGCCGTGTCCCAGTCGACCTCCTCGAAGGTGCCGTCGCTGCGGCGTCGAAGCGGCTTGGTCAAGCGATGCGGGCCGTTTTGGTAGTAGTCGAGTCGATGGGCCTTCTCGCAGGCATACCCCTGCGAGGTCGGATGGGCGTCGTCGCCGCGGAAGCGCACGAAGGTCCGACCATTCGGCCCGCCCAATTGCACTTCGATGCCGCAGTTGCATTCGCAGAGGATGCACGCGGTGGAGGTCCATTCTGAGCTCGCGACGAGTGTGTTGGCAGGCATCGTCTCCTCCTGGAGCGGATGCCGGAGGCCTCTAACCCTGTTGGTTGCTTGATGCAACCACCCACTTCTCGTGTGTTCGCTGCAGCTCACCAACGACGCGTGCACCGCATCGTGGACAAGAGCTTCTTGTCCCGTCTTCAATTGGGGCTGCTTGCCGCTCTTCCGCTGCCTCTCAAACGCCTGGCGATGAGAACGATCGCGGCCGCGGCCGCGCGTCGCCCGCGTTGACGATGTGAGCCGGCAGTACGCCCTGAACCGGCCTGGTTGCTTGATGCCACCGACGAGGCCACATAAAGTGACGCCATGAGTCGTACGCGATTCGACCACATGAACTGTGGGGTCGGCCGAGCACTCGAGGCCTTCGGGGACTGGTGGACCCTGCTCATCATCCGCGACGCGTTCCTCGGTGTGACGCGTTTTGGGCAGTTTGAACGCAGCCTCGGAATTGCGAAAAACATCCTGGCCGACCGACTCGAGCGCCTCGTCGAGCACGGTATTCTCGAGCGCGTCGACATTGGCGACGTGGGGCAGCGCTACGAATACCGTCTCACCCGCAAGGGGGAATCTGCCCTGCCGGTTTTGACGGCGCTCCGCGAATGGTCGGACGAGTGGGTCTTCGGCCGCGGGAAGGAGCCCATGATCCTGACCGATCGTCGAACGGGGAAGAGAATTCCGAAGATGAAGCTTCGCGATGCCGAGGGCCGTGCGATTGCTCTCCGCGACCTCCGCGCGGTTCCGGGACCCGGTGCGACCGCCGACACGAAACGGCGGCTGTCGTCATGAAGACCGCAAGATCCCGGGCCGTCTGACCTCGGGGGCGTTGCGACCCCGCATCGCGTTCGACGAGCTGCGCATCCGCCATCCGCGCTACCGCGTGGACCTCGACGGCGCCGCCGCGTCCACATGACCAACGTGGCCGGCTTCTCGCACGTGCCGATCGACGTCTGACGCCGCGGTCAGTTCGTCACGATCCGCACGAGCGGCAGCTCCTCGCCCGTATCGGCGTCCCCTCCGCGCAAGATCCTGCAGGTCCACTGCAAGACGGTGCGCGCTGGCAGGGCAGGTCCGCCGACGGTTGGAGGCCTTCCGCCTGGCACGTGCGGTGCTGTTACGCGGTCATACCGATGGACGGCCGCGCCGATCGACGCGGCCCGCGAGCTCGATCCCGAGCATGAGGAGACGCGATGACGGCACGACCCTATCGACGACCTGCGCCCACGCTCGCCGCGGCGGCGGGCCTCGGCCTCGTCCTGACTGCGACGGTCGGGGTTGCGAAGCGGAGCAACGACTTCTGTACGCAGGTCAGCCAGGCGCAGTACACGGCTTGCGGCCACGAGGTGCTCGACGACTACTGGGTGGCGCGGGCCAAATGCATCAATCGCTCCAACGCCGCCAAGCGCGCCGACTGCCTCGACGCTGCGCGCGTGACGCGGAACGATGCGCGCGACCAGTGTCGCGAGCAGCGGGACGCGCGTCTGGAGATCTGCGGCGACCTGCACGAGGCACGGTATGACCCGACCTTCGATCCCGCCGACTTCGAGAGCGACTTCCATGCGCTCCAGCACGCCAATCCGTACTTCCCGCTCACCATCGGCTACCGGTGGGACTACGACGGCGACCTGGAGACGAACACCATCGAGGCGCTCGATGAGACCAAGCTCATCGAAGGCGTGACGTGCATCGTGCTCAAGGACAAGCGCTTCGAGAACGGCCTGCTCGTCGAGGAGACCGACGACTGGTACGGCCAGCGCAAGAACGGCACGATCGAGTTCTGCGGCGAGCAGGTCAACAACTTCGAGACGTTCGCGGGCGACGTCCCGGCGCGGCCGGAGCGCCTCAGCACCGACGGCCAGTGGAAGACCGGCCGGAACGGCGATCCGCCGGGCACGTTCCTGCTCGGGTCACCCATGGTCGGCGACGTCCACCGTCAGGAGTTCTCACCCGGCGGCGCGGAAGACACCGTCTATTACCTCTCGACGAGCTACGGGTACGGCGAGGACGCGACGCTCGATCAGTACGTACCGCAGGCGCTCGCCGCGCTCTTCTGCGGCGCCCACGACTGCTGGGTGACCGCCGAGAAGAGCGGGATCGAGCCGGGAGAGGTCACGCGGCAGTACTACGCGCGTGGTGTCGGGTTCTTCCTCGGGCTCGATGCGGCGACGGGCCAGACCGTGCAGCTCGTCGGCTGCAACTTCGATCCCCGCTGCAGCATGCTGCCGGTCCACTGACGCCGCGAGGCGGTAAGAAGGATAAGCCTACGAAAGGGTGCCAGAACGTCCAGACGCGGACGTTCGCTTGAAGTAGCCGCTCAAGAAGGGACCCCCTGACATGCCTTTGGTAAGGGGGCGCTAAGGACACACCGCCGCGTTCGTGTCCGTCGAGGAAGTCAGCAAGCACCGATATTGACGGGAGGCATCCATGCGCAAGACCAAGGCAACCAAGTCCGCGGCGATCAAGCTGCTGGAGCAGATCGCGGGGGGGCCGCTCAGTCTGGGCAAGGCCATCGAGTCGGCCCGCAAGAGCGAGGAGCTTTCGCAGGACGAGTGCGCCAGGAGGCTCGCGATCTCGAAGTCGCATCTGTGCGACGTCGAGAAGGGGCGGAAAACCGTGAGCCCCGAGCGGGCCGCCAAGTGGGCGCGCGTGCTCGGCTACCCGGAATCCGTGTTCGTTCGTCTCGCCATCCAGGCCGAGTTGGATGCCGCCGGGCTGAGATACAAGGTCGAGATCGAAGCCGCGTGACGCCGATGGTCGGCGACGACGGCGCGATCGCCCGGCCGACCGACGACGATCACTCGCCCACCCGCCGCAGGTATACCTGTAAGCCGCCGGAGATGGGCGAGTGTGAGGCGCAAGCCGGGACGTCCGCGGAAGGGCCGCGGGGTCAAGGCATCTCGGTCAGTCACGCAGTCGCACGACGGCGACGCACGTACGCGACACGAACTTGGCCGCGTTCAATGCGACACGGATCGGCTCGGCCGGGCGCATCGCGACGCGAAGATTGGTTTGCGCCTGGCCCGAGATCGTTCTAGGTCTCGAGACCGAGGCAGGGGAGGACTTACGGATGTTATGCCCGTCCGGACACGCGACGCGCCGTCGGTGGCGTGCCTACGCGCTCGGTGCGTACGCCATCATGGTGCTCGATTCGCGAACAGCGACTGCGGGAAGTCAGGACGTCACGTTCGGTAGCGACGTGAACGGGCCCTCCGCGGCCATGGGGACGTGCTTCGGCAATTCCGGGTTCGCGTGCGTGGTCGTGCCGACGAGCCTGCCCACCGCGCAGACGACATCGCCCTGCGACGGCACGATCACGCGGTTCCGAATCAACGGCGCTCCGAGCACCAACAGCTATCGGCTCCGGGTCGTCCAGATCGCCGGGAACACCGCGACCGTCGTCAGCTCGAGTGGCGTCGTGTCGCTCGCAGTGGACGGCGTCAACACGTTCGACGCCAGCCTGCCGATCAACGCTGGCGACTACCTCGGTCTCGATTTCAACCAGTCCACGGAGAACTTCAAGGTCCGGTATCGCCAGCCGGGCACCGACCTGCTCTTCAAGAACGGCATCCCGGAGTCGGGGTCGGTGAACGCCACTGGTACGGACTCGTTCCTCGAATACCTGTTCAATGTCGACGTCGCATGCACGCAGACGTCGACGACGTCCACTCCCGTGTCGACGAGCAGTACGACGACGCTCGGAGGCGGATGCGGCGTACCCACACCGACGTTCACTTCGATTCGGTGCCGGGTCGGCGCGCTCCGTGAGCGCGTGCGGGGCGAGAGCGGACTCGGCAGCTTCCAGGCGAAGCTCGCGAAGAGCTTGGACACGGCGAGCAGCCACGCGACCGAGGCGGAGAGCTCGTGCGCCGGCGGCGACCCCAAAAAGGCGAAGAAACGCCTGCAGCAGCTGAAGAAGGATCTGACGAAGTACGCGCACCGGCTGCGTGGGCTCGCCGCCCGGAAGAAGCTCGATTCGGCGCTGCGGGAGAGCTTCCTCGCCGCCGGGGATGCGATCACGCCCGACGTCGTGAGCCTGCGCGGCTCGCTTCAGTGCTCACCCAGCTGACGCGGCAAACCGTACCTGAAAGGCGTCCTTCTCGATGACGACCTCGTAGGCGGTAGCCTGAGTGCCGTCGTCGTGCCCCGGATTAGTTAGTGCTCAGCGAGAGCAACGCTTGCTCCGTCGTGCACTTGCGAGAGAGCGGGCGACCGGGGTCGAACCGGCGACGTCCAGCTTGGGAAGCTGGCATTCTACCACTGAATTACGCCCGCGGCAGAGCCGTTTCAGTATCGCAGCGCGCCCGGGGTGGCAAGACGGCGGCCGTCGTTTGACGCTCGGGGACGCCTTCAGTAGAGCGACCACGTGCGGGGCCACGCGCGCAACATCATGACCGAGCGCGTGACGAAGATCTTCCCCGATACGCCGCTGCCGGAGATCGCGGCGACGCTCGTGGCGGCCGGCTTCGGGGGGCTCCCCGTGTGCGACGACGACGACCGCGTGGTGGGTTTCGTCTCCGAGATCGATCTCATGGACGCGCTCCTACGCGACGATCCGCAGGATACGCTCGCGCGCGACATCATGTCGACGCCGGCCATCACGATCGACGAGTTCGCGCCCGCCGAGGAGGCCATGACGATGCTGCGGGAGCGCGGCATCCATCATGTACCCGTCGTGCGCCAGGGGCGCCTCGTCGGGATCATCGCGCCTGTCGACGTCCTGCGCTACTACGTCGACCACGTGCTACCGAAGCCACCGGAGGCGGGATGAGCTCCACGCGCACCGCGATCACCGAGCTCTTCCGCGAGAGCGCCAAGGTGCGGGACGTGTTCCTGGCCGAGCAGTCCGAGGCCCTCGAGCGAGCGATCGACCTCGTCGCCGCCGCGCTCGGTGCGGACCACAAGGTTCTGCTCTTCGGGAACGGTGGCAGCGCGGCCGACGCCCAGCACATCGCCGCCGAGTTCGTCGGGCGCTTCCACGGCGAGCGGCGCGCCCTGCCGGCGATCGCGCTCACGACCGACACGTCGGCGCTCACGGCCATCTCCAACGACTACGGCTACGACGAGGTGTTCGCGCGCCAGATGCGCGGGCTGGCGCGCGCGGGCGACGTCGCGATCGCGATCTCGACCAGCGGCAAGTCGGCGAGCGTGCTGCGCGCCGTGGAAGCAGCGCGAGACCTCGGTGTGAAGACGATCGGGTTCACGGGCGGCACCGGCGGGCCGCTGGCGTCGCTGGTCGACGTCGAGCTCCGCGTCTCGGCGAGCACCATGTCGGCGCGCATCCAGGAGACGCACATCCTGGCCGGCCACGTCATCTGCGAGCTCGTGGATCGCAAGCTCTTCGGCACCGCCCGGACCCCTTCGTGAAGCCTCGCCGGCGCACGAAACGGCGTCCGGCACCGGCGCCCCTCGATCCGCGTCGCGTGCGCACCGTCCCGCTGGGACGCCGTCCGAGCAAGGTCGAGAAGGGCCTCCTGGGAGCGCCCGTGCGCGCCGGACGAGCGATGCGCGCGTTCCTGCGCGGGCTCCCGGACATCCTGGGGGCGCGTGACCTCCGGATCGCGGCCGAGAAGATCGCGACGGCGATCCGCCGCGGGCGACCCGTTGTGCTCGGAATGGGCGCGCATCCGATCAAGGTCGGGCTGGGGCCCCTCATCGTGGACCTGCTCGAGCGCGGCCGGCTGGCCGCCGTCGCCATGAACGGGGCGTGCCTCGTTCACGACTTCGAGCTCGCCTGGGGCGGGAAGACGTCGGAGGACGTGGGACCTGGTCTCGACCGTGGGCTCTTCGGCATGGCGCGAGAGACGGGCGAGTTCCTGAACCGCGCGACGTCCGACGGAGTCACGGCCGGGCTCGGGCTCGGGAGGGCCGTGGGGGCGGCGATTCTGCGCGCGCGGCTCCCCTTCCGGCGCACCAGCATCCTTGCGGCGTGCGCCCGCCTGGATCTGCCCGCGACCGTTCACGTGGCCGTCGGCACGGACATCATCCACATGCACCCCAGCGCCGATGGCGCGGCGATCGGCGAGGGCAGCCTGCGCGACTTCCGCGTCCTGTCGGCCGTGGTGGGACGGCTCGACGGCGGGGTCTACCTCAACCTCGGCTCGGCGGTCATCATGCCGGAGGTGTTCGTCAAGGCCTTGAACCTCGCCCGCAACGTCGGTCACCGCGTGCGGCGCGTGACGACCGTCGACATGGACTTCATCCGTCACTATCGACCGGGTGTGAACGTCGTCGCGCGGCCCACCGCCATCGGCGGGCTCGGGATCCGCCTGACGGGACATCACGAGATCATGTTCCCGCTCCTGTGGTCGGCCGTGGAGGAGGCGCTCCGCTGATCAGCCTCACGACCGACTTCGGGACGACCGACCCGTTCGTCGGCATCATGAAGGGCGTGATCGCGAGCCGCGCGCCGGGGGCGACCGTGGTCGACGTCTCGCACGGCATCCCAGCGCAGAACGTGCTCGCCGGGGCGCTCGTGCTGCGGGCCGCCGCACCCTACTTTCCCCGCGGGACGATCCACGTCGCGGTCGTCGATCCGGGCGTCGGAACCGATCGCCGAGCCGTGTGCATCGAGACGACCGCGGCATGCTTCGTCGGACCCGATAACGGTGTCCTTTCCCTGGCGGCACCTGCCGACCGGGTCCGGCGCATCGTCGAGCTCGAGAACCCTCGCTTCCACCTCTCGCCGCGCAGCCGCACCTTCGACGGGCGCGACGTCTTCGCTCCGGTGGCGGCCGCGCTCGAGACCGGTACGGGCGTCCCGGACCTCGGCCCGGAGCGTACCGACCTGGTTCGGGTGTCGCTGCCCGCCCCGGTGCGAGACGCGGCGACCATTCGCGGCGAGGTCGTCTACGTCGATGGCTTCGGCAACCTCGCGACCAACATCGAGGCGCGCGACCTGCCTTCCGCGGTGGCGCGGGTCGAGGTCGCGGGGCGGCGCATCGACGCCCTGTCGCCGACTTACGGGGCCGTCGCCTCCGGGGCGGCCGTCGCGCTCGTGAACAGCTGGGGCGTTGTCGAGATCGCGGTCCGGGACGGCAACGCGCGGGCGACCCTGGGCATCGGCGTCGGCGCGCCGGTCGTCGTCGTGCGAGCATGAACCGGCGACTGCTCGTCCACGGGGGGCTGTTCGCGTCGACGGTCCTCACTGCGACCGCGGCCGGAGCGATCTGGGACGGCGTCGACCCCTTCGCGTCGGCCGGCGCCTATGTGCGCGGGCTTCCCTACGCCATTTCGCTGCTCGCGATCCTCCTCTGCCACGAGATGGGCCACTACCTCATGTGCCGGCGCCACGGCGTCGACGCCTCGCTACCCTTTTTCCTCCCCGCGCCTCCGCCGATCGTGTTCGGGACCTTCGGCGCCTTCATCCGCGTGCGGTCGAGGTTCCCCCATCGGCGGGCGCTGTTCGACATGGGTGCTGCAGGCCCGTGGGCCGGCTTCGTCGTGGCCATCGTCGTGCTGTTCATCGGCCTCCACTTCTCGCGCGTCGAGACGACGGTGCCGGAGACCGGTGTCTGGATGTTCGGCGACTCGCTCCTCACGGCCTGGCTCACGCGCACCGTCGTCGGGGCCGATCCGAGCAACGTCATCGTCCATCCGGTGGCCCTGGCCGGATGGTTCGGGCTGCTCGTGACGTCGCTCAACCTCCTGCCGGCGGGACAGCTCGACGGCGGGCACATCGTCTATGCGGCGATGGGGCGGGCGACGCCGGCTCTCTCCGCCGTCCTGGTGGCGGTGCTCGCCTGGCTCGGCCTCCGCGGGTGGCCGGGTTGGTATCTGTGGGCGGCCATCGTCGTGCTCATGAACTTCCTCGGGCACCCCCCGACGACCGACGACCAGGCGCCGCTCGATCCCGCCCGACTGGCCGGTGCCGTGGCCAGCCTGGTAGTCTTCGTCATCACGTTCGTGCCCGAGCCGATCCGGATCATTCCGTGAGGTCGACATGAGCACCCGACCGACGTGGGACCAGTACTTCATGACGATCACCCGCCAGGTGGCGGAGCGGTCGACGTGCCTGCGGGCCAAGGTGGGAGCCGTGATCGTGCGCGACAAGAACATCCTCGCCACCGGCTACAACGGCGCGCCGGCCGGGCTGCCCCACTGCACCGACGTCGGCTGCCTCGTCTACAAGTCGACGACGCCCTCCGGCGAGATCGAGGAGAACTGCTTCCGGACAATCCACGCCGAGATCAACGCCATCGCGCAGGCGGCCAAGAACGGCCACGCCATCCGGGACGCCGACATCTACATCACCCACACGCCCTGCATTCACTGCTTCAAAGTGCTCGTGAACACCGGCATCAAGCGGATCGTCTACGAGCGGCCCTACAAGCTCCACACGATCGAGGAGCTGCTCCGCTACACCGACGTGTCCCTGGCCCAAGTCGCCGAGTGACAACGACGCGCACGCTCGTCCACGAGCCATGGGCCTCGGTTCCGGGGCTCGTCCACGGCTTCCTTCCGGGGCGTGTCGACCCGCCGGTGCGGGTCGATCTCCCGCGGCAGGTTCATGGGACGCGCGTCGTGACCTTGGGCGACGGGGCCGAACGTCCCGAGGCCGACGGCATGGTGACGTCGGCGCGCGACACCCGTGTCGGCATCGTCACCGCCGACTGCGTGCCGATCCTCATGCTCGCGCGCCGCCCGCGTGCCGTCGCGGCCGTGCACGCGGGCTGGCGCGGCGGCGCCGCCGGCGTCGTCGAAGCAGCGCTCGATCACCTGCGCGCGACGTTCGGCGTCGAACCGCGCGACGTCGAGATCGCGATGGGACCGGCGATCGCGGGCTGCTGCTACGAGGTCGGTCCCGAGGTGCGCGCCGCGTTCGCCGCGCGCGCCGGCGACGTCACCCGCGACGCGTGGACGCGCCGTGCCGATCGCGACGTGCTCGATCTCCGCGCCGCGATCGGGCTCCTCGCGCGGCGCGCCGGCGTCGCGCACGTCGCCGTGCTCGGACCCTGCACGCGCTGCGATGCCGGCTACTGCTCCTACCGTCGCGACGGGGCCGAGGCCGGACGGCAGCTGAGCTTCATCGGCTGGGCGTAGCGCCGATCGCGAGCGACGGCGCCGACGTCGGCACCCGCCCGTCGTACTGCTCGGGGTCGAGGAGATAGGCGCGCATGAGGTCGACCATCTTCCCGGCCTGGTAGCCGTCCATGAACCGATGGTCGAAGGTCGCGCCGATGGTGAGGAGCGGCCGCACGACGACCCGGCCCTCTTCGGCGACCGGGCGGTCCTCGACCTGCCCCACCAGGACGACGATCGGCGTGCGGCTGAACGGCACCAGGGGAGCCAGCGCGTTCGTGATCCCGAACGTCGCGATGTTGCTCACCATGGCGCTTCCGAACTCGTCCTTCACGATGCCGAAGCGCGAGAGATCGAGGTCGAGATCGTAGATGAGGTAGGCGATGGTCCGCATGATCGGGCCGAGCAGCGTGACCGGAATGCGGTCGAGGAGGGACTTCGTGCGCTCGACCTGGCGGTCCTTGCGGGCCCGGAGCAGCTCGACGCGCTCCTCGACCTCCCGGGCGATGTCGACCGCACTCTTCCCGTCGGCGCGCTGGATCTTGAACCCGGAGAGGTCCCGGCCACCCTCGGTGGCGACCTGCAGGAAGATGTCCACCGTCTCCCGGAGCATGATGCGGCGGCGCGCCACGATGCCGTTCGTCTGGGGGAACGCCCGGATGGCGAGCGCCAGCGACCGCGCGATCAGGTGGGTCACGGTAACCCGGGCACCCGACGCGGCGCGGATCCGCTCGATGTAGGCGAGCGACCCCTGCATCGGGAAGTCGACCAGGCTGTAGACGCTCGGGTCCCTGGGGGGCCTCCAGGCGTGGACGGCGACACGGCGCCATCCTTTGAGGGGCTCGAGCGGGCGGAAGGTTCGCGCCATGGGTCGTCCCGTCTCTAGCGACGGCTATGCGGACCGTCAATGCGCGGCCCCTGTGCTTGTACCTCCACCAGGCCGCTGGTACTCTCGCGAGGAGCGGTCGGGTCGCTTCGGCCGCTGCAGGAGGTACGTCGTGAAAGGGTTCCTGATGACGTTGGTGGTGGTGGCGGGGTTGGTTGCAGCTCCCTCGATCGGGCGTGCCCACGATGCCTACGACGACAGCCAGTCCCACCCGCTGCGGTTGGCCGGCTACGCGCTCAACCCGGTCGGCTATGCGATCGAGTGGATGGTGATGCGGCCGATCCACTTCGTCGTCTCACAGAGGAAGACGGAGCGGATCTTCGGTCACACGCCGCACGAGACGCCCTTCGGCGACTACCGCGCGTACACGCCGGACGAGGACTAGGCCCTCGACCGGGGAGACGCGCTCCCCGTGAGGTACGAGCGCAAGGACGCGCCGTATCGTCGCGCGAAGGCCGAGGGCTTTCGCGCGCGCAGTGCGTACAAGCTGGCTGAGCTCGACGATCGGGCTCGCCTGCTCCGCCGTGGCGACCGCGTGGTGGACCTCGGCGCCTGGCCGGGAGGATGGATCCAGGTCGCCCTCGACCGCATCGGTCCATCGGGCCGCATCGTCGCGGTCGATCTCGCCCCGATCGATCCGTTTCCCGGATGCCCCGTCGAGACCGTCGTCGGCGACCTTCGAGATCCGGCCGTCATCGCGGCGCTGCGCGAGCGACTCGGCAGCCCCGCCGACATCGTCCTCTCGGATGCTGCACCCAAGCTGACCGGCGTTCGCGATGTCGACGAAGCGCGGTCATCGGAGCTGGTCGGTGCGGTGCTCGACGCCATTCCCGTTCTCCTCGAACCGGGTGGCCGAGCCCTCCTGAAGCTCTTCATGGACTCGGGATACACGGCCACGTCGGCGCGATTGCGGGAGCTGTTCGCCGAGGTGAAGACGACGCGGCCCGCGTCGTCGCGACGGGGATCTGCAGAGCTCTATCTGGTCGCACGGGGCTTGCGGGGACCGACGCGCTAGGCTGTGGATAAGCTGTGGACCTGTGAACAACCCCACGCCTGGCACGCGACCATCATCGGACCTGTGTCTTTTCAGGGTGACCTGCTCGTAAAGAGTCAAGTTATTTGTGGAAAGTAGGGTGCTGCGGACTAGGTCGGACGGTGCCGCCACCGCCGTCGTCGCCGGCCCGTCCGTGAGCAAACGCCGATCGGGCCTGTGTGGATAACCGGGAGTGCGGCTGGCCCTTGTGCGGCAAGCACTTCGTGATCGCTCCACCCGCAAATCCTCTCCGGGCAAGGGCTACAGCGATGGACGGCTTCGGAATACTTGCGGCACAAGCATTCCCGTCGGCCGCATCGCTCTCCTCCCTGTCCCGCATGGGGAAGATCGTCACATCGTGCGGACCAGCCATTGGTTCAGGGCTGAATCGCTCGTTTGCCGGATCGACCGCCGCACCGTCGAGCGGCGACGACGTACCGCGGCCGAAGAAGATGGTTCGCTCTCCACTCGGCCGGCGCGAACCAAGCGTTCCGACAGTCGTTCGCGCCAGCGTCGATCGCGTGTCCGGGCTGTTCCGGATTGCTTTTCCCGACAGCGCTTGCTCTAACGACGTCGTGCGACCGCGGTTTTCGCGGCTCGTACTCTCGACTTGTTCCGCAATCGCGGAAGGGGGTGGGGATGGCACGGGTGAAAGAGGAGCCGCGTGGTCGGCTTGCAACGTTGCAGGACATGCTCGCGGGCGGAGGTCAGGCGATTCTCGATCAGGCCCAGACGCTGCGCGATGGTCTGCAGCGGCGCATCGGCGACGTGAGCCGCGGCCTGGAGGGACAGCTCGGCACGCTGTTCTCGGGACTCGAGCAGCGTTTGACCGAGCAGCTCGACGAGGTCGTGAGTGGCCTCGCGGTGTCGCTCCGCAAGGACCTCGATCGGCTGCGTGAACGCCTGCGAACGATCGAGACCCGGCTGACGGACGTTCCAAAAGAAGGCGTGCGTGAGCTAGTGAATCCGCTCCAGACCCTCGCGACCAACGCCGTCGAGACGGCCGCAACGGTTCAGACGCGACTCGAGGAGCTCGTGTCGCGCCTCCAGCTGGTCGAGCGCCGCTCCGTCGAGATCGGGCGTGAAGCGACGCAAGAAACGCATGCCGCCGACGATCTCCGGCAGCGCATGGAGCGGATCGAGACCCGCCTCGCCGACCTCGCGCGCGACGTCGGCGGCAAGCTGGGTGAAGTCGGCGCCCTGCGCGAGCGTCTGACCCGCATCGAGAGCCGCGTACTGGATACGAGCAAGGACCAGATCGCACGCGCCGGCGAGGCAACCGGCCTGCGCGATCGGTTGGCGCGCCTCGAGGCGCGCCTGAGCGATCTGTCGCGCGAACAGGTGGCGCGTGCCGTCGAGGCCGCCGGTCTCCGCGAGCGCGTATTCCGACTCGAGCAGCGCACCGTCGTCGCCGAGCCGCCTCGATTCGCCGCGGAGCGACCCGAGTAGATCGCGGTGGACGTCGTCGCGGTCCCGCAGCTCCTCGACAACTACGCGTACCTGATCATCGATCCGGCAACGCACGAGGCGGCGGTGGTCGACTGCGCCGAGGCTGCCCCGGTTCTCGCCGAAGTGAAGCGGCGTGGCGTGCGGCTCACGACCGTGCTCGCGACGCATCATCACTTCGACCACGTCGGCGGCAACAACGACTTGCGCGCGGCGCTACCCGACCTGCGCATCTTCGGATCGGCCGAGGACGCGCCACGTATCCCTGGCATCACGAATCCGGTGCACGACGGCGATTCCGTCGCGGTCGGCAAGCTCGCGGGACGGATCATCTTCATTCCTGCCCACACGAGCGGGCACGTGGCGTACCACTTCCCGAACTCGAAGGCCGTCTTCACCGGCGACACGCTCTTCGCGGCGGGTTGCGGCCGGCTGTTCGAGGGCGACGCCAAGCAGATGATGAGCTCGCTCCAGCGTCTCGCCGTTCTCCCGGACGATACGCGCGTCTTCTGCGGGCACGAGTACACGCAAAAGAACCTCGAGTTCGCCGCCACGCTCGAGCCGTCGAATCGGGCCGTCGCCGAGAAGCTGCAGGCGGTGCGCGTTCGTCGCGGCCGTGGCGAGCCGACGGTGCCGAGCACGATTGCCGAGGAGAAGGCGACGAATCCCTTCCTGCGCACCTCCAGCCCCGAGCTCGCGGCCTCGGTCCGGGCCAAGGTTCCCGGCCTCGCGGCGGGTGACCCGGTGTCCCTGTTCGCCGCCACCCGAGCATTGAAGGACCGGTTCTGAGGCGGTAGAGGCTCGCCATGGCCGACGAGATCCTGGCGGGCACCGAAGATCACATCTGCACGATCACCCTCAACCGGGCCGATAAGCGCAATGCGCTCAATGGCGAGATGATCGCCCAGCTTCGGGCGGCCCTCGCGCGTGTGGCGAAGGACAAGGACGTGCGGGTGGTCGTGCTGCGCGCCAACGGGTCGTCGTTCTGCGCCGGCCTGGATCTCTCCGAGATGGCCAAGCAGCGCGAGGCCGGCGAGGCCGACCTCGGCGGCCTCGAGGTGGTGCTTCACGAGCTGGAGGAGGTCCCGCAACCCACGATCGCGGCCGTGCAGGGGGACGCCGTCGCCGGCGGCTGCGAGCTGGCGCTCCACTGCGACATCCGCGTGGCGGCCGACGACGCGCGCTTCTCGATGCCGCTCGCGCGCATCGGGCTCGCGGTGCCCGTGACGCTCACCTGGAAGCTCGTCGACACGATCGGCGCCGCGAAGACCAATGAGCTGCTGTTCACGGGTGAGGCCGTCGGCGCCGAGACGGCTGCGCATCTGGGTCTTGCCAATCGCGTCGTCCCGGCCGACGAGCTCGACAGCTCCGTGCAGGCGCTGGCGCGCCAGATCGTGAACAACGCGCCGCTGTCGGTTCGGGCCATGAAGGCGTTCGTGAAGCGCGCCGTGCAGTTCCGGAAGGCGACGCCGCGCGACGACCTCGAGGGGATGCACCGCCAAGTGCGCCAGAGCCGCGACCTCCAGGAGGGGCTCGCCGCGCGCCGCGAGCGCCGCCCGCCGAAGTTCCGCGGCGAGTAGCTACTGCGCCAGCAGCGCCCGGAGCTCCGCCGGGTCGGTCGTGGGCGCCGAGCAGGTGAACTGACGGCACACATACGCCGTCGGACGTCCCTCGCGAGCCGGGCGATCGCGGGCGGGGGCCGGCGGGGCTGGATCGCCGGGCTCGACGCGGACGAGCGCGCGCTGCGGGAGGTAGGCCGAGCGCACCACGTCCCACAGCGCCAGGGTCGCCGAGTCGCCCCGCGGTCCGACGATGACCACCTCGGTCGGCGTCCGCGCGTAGAGCTCCAGCGCCTCGAGGTAGGTCGCATATCCGAATGGCTGCTGCGCAGCGGCGTCGTGATAGAGGTGCAGCAGCTCCTCGGCGCGCGCCCGATATCGGTCGAGGCCCGTGAACGCGTGGAGGCGGAGCAGGGCGAGGGTCGCCACGGAGCTGCCGGACGGCAGGGCGCCATCGGCGCCGGATTTGGAACGGGTAATGAGCGTTTCGCCGTCGCTCGGCGTGAAGAAGTAGCCGCCCCCCCGGTCGTCGTGGAAGTATGCATCGATCGCCTCGACGAGCGCCTGGGCGCGGTCGAGATGTCGCACCTCCGCTGTGGCCTCGTACAGATCGAGGCACGCGGCCGCGAGGAACGCGTGGTCGTCCAGGAACGCGAGCTGCTTCGCCTCCCCCTGCGCCCAGCCATGCAGGAGACGGCCATCGCGTCGAACCGCGGTCCACAGGAAGTCGGCCGCCCCGACCGCCGCCTCGAGCCAGCGATCCACGTCGAGCACGCGACCGGCGTCGGCCAGCGCGGAGATCATGAGCCCGTTCCAGGCGACGATCACCTTCTCGTCGCGCCGTGGCGACACGCGCTCGGCCCGGGCTTCGTACAGTCGGGCGCGGGCTCGGTCGATCGCCTCCGCCGTCGCCTGCGGCGATCGTCCGAAGACCTTCGCCAGGTCGTCGACGGCCAGAGTCAGGTGCGCGATGTTCTTGCCCTCGAAGTTCCCCTCGTCGGTGATGTCCCAGTAGCGACAGACGAGGTCGACGTCGGCCGGATCGACGACGCGTGCCACCTCGTCGCGCGTCCATACGAAGAACTTGCCCTCCTCGCCCTCGCTGTCGGCGTCGGTGGCGGTGTAGAGGGCGCCCCCGGGATCGCGCATCTCGCGCAGGACGTAGTCGAGCGTGTCGGCAACGACGCGGCGGAAGGTGGGGTCTCCGGTCACCTGGTAGGCGTCCAGATAGAGCCGCGGAAGCAGGGCGTTGTCGTAGAGCATCTTCTCGAAGTGGGGCACGAGCCAGCGTTCGTCGACAGAATAGCGATGGAACCCGCCGCCGATCTGATCGTACATGCCCCCGGCCGCCATGCGCCTGCAGGTCAGGCGAACCGCCTCGAGCAGCTCGGATCGGCCGGTCGTCCGGTGGTGGCGAAGCATCAACTGGAACGCCTGGCTGTGAGGGAACTTCGGCGCTCCCCCGAGGCCGCCATTGCTCTCGTCCACGTGGCCCAGAAGCGCGAGCGCGGCCCGCTCCGGCAGGGACGGGTCGAGCACAGCCGCGGGCTTGCTGGTCTGCTCCAGCTGCTCAACGCCCGCCAGGATGTCCCTCGTCGCCTTGGCGACGTCGTCGGGTCGCTCGTGGAACGCCCGCGCGATCGCCTGGAGGACGCGGGGGAACGCCGGCAAGCCGTGCCGATCGACGGGGGGGAAGTAGGTGCCCCCGTGGAAGGGCTCCTTGCTCGGGGTGAGGAAGACCGTGAGGGGCCACCCGCCGCGGCCGATTAGAAGCTGGACCGCCTTCATGTACACGTCGTCGATGTCCGGACGCTCCTCGCGATCGACCTTTATGCTGACGAAGAGTTCGTTCATGAGGCCGGCGATGCCCGGATCGTCGAACGACTCGCGCTCCATCACGTGGCACCAGTGGCAGGACGAGTAGCCGATGGAGAGGAGGACGGGCTTGTTCTCCCGCTGCGCCCGCGCGAACGCTTCCTCGCCCCAGGGGTACCAATCGACCGGGTTGTGGGCGTGTTGGAGAAGGTACGGGCTCGTCTCGCTGGCGAGCCGGTTGGGACGCCCCATGGCCGGCATGCTGGCAGTCGGACCCCACCGCAGCAACCTCTTGGCGTTGACAGTCGAGCCCTAGCGGACTACCAAGCGCGATTGTGCGGACGGTGTACGTCTCGGAGTACCCGGCGATTCAGCATGCCCACGGACCGAGCGACATGGTGACTGTCCGATTGAAGCGCCAAGGCGGCGAGTGGCGCGCCATCTGCACCGGCTGCGACACCGAGTTCGTGTACCGCAAGCCCCAGAAGAGCACCGTCCAGCACTTCAATTCGCCCCTACTGCCCAACGTGAAGGGCAACTTCGACGCCGGGGACGATCACTAGGGCGTCTGCGAGGGTGGCTTGACAGCTCCTACCCGGTGGGGCAACAAAGCCGCCTACCGAAAATATCGGTACGCCTAATCCCCGTAAGGGGAGCGGAGGACCCAGAAGTTCTGGGGTGAATCCGGAGTTGTCCGGACGGGCTACGCTCTTTGTGCCCGAACCCGTCAGCTAACTTCGCCGGCGTACAAGGAGCGGGATCATGAAAGCCGAGCTCAATCGAGCCGGGGGAGCGATCCCCCGGCTCTTCGTTTTGGTGGCCCTTGGGGTCACGCTGTGCACCAGCGGAGTCGCGCGTGCCGACTTCGTCTCCATGGTGCCGCGGAAGACCGTGATCGCATCGTGGTACGGGCCCGGATTCACTGGACGCCGTACGGCGAGCGGCGATCGTTTCGATCCGCGAGCGCTCACGTGCGCGCACAAGACGCTTCCGCTCGGGACGAAGCTGCGCGTGACGAATCCGCGCACCGGCGCGCAGGTGCTGGTTACCGTCACCGACCGCGGGCCGTATTCCGGCCGGCGCGAGCTCGACCTGTCGCACGCCGCCGCGCGCGAGGTCGGGATCATCGGGCGCGGCGTCGCACCCGTGCTGATCGAGATCCTCTAGTCGCGCGTCGCGTCCGGATCGCTCAGGCGATGTGTCGCAGACCCGGCGCTCGTCCCGTGACCGCGTGACGCGAGCCGTTCACGCGCCGGAACGGGAAGCGGACGACCTTCACGCCGTCGACGTGCGAATCCTGTTGCCGCTGCTTCCAACGACGGAGGCCTCCGCGAATGAACTCGCTCTCCAGCTCGAGCGCGTTACACACGTTCACGAACGAGTATGGCCAATCAAGGTCATCGGACTCGAACCACTCCTCGACCTCGGCAAGTAGCCGCTGCCCGGCACGATCTCTCGCCCAGACGTACTTCTGGAAGCTCCCGACTGCGTCCTCGAGGACCGCGAGCATGAGACGCTTCTCGGGCTGCAGGGAGGCATCGACGCCACCCTTGCCATAGAACTGCGAGGGCATCACCACTTCGGGCTCGATCTCGAGCCCCAGCCCCGGTGAAGAGGTTACGGTTCGTTCCGCCGCCGCGTTGTACATGACGTCTCTCCTGAGCGAAGGTCGTGCCATTGTTCGATGCCATGACTTCCGCTGCAGATACGGGGATCGTCGGGTGTTCAGACGGCGCCCATACGTGAAACGCCGGTAACGAAACGTGACGGGTATGCGTCTCGAAGTGCTACAGCGACGCTTTGGTGCCCTTGGGCACAGGCGAAATCCCTCGCAGGCGGCGCTGGATGAGACGTTCCGAACGGCGCAGCACGCGTACGATTTCGGGCGGGAGCTCCAGCTGGGTATCCCCCTCCGTGGCTAGCCTGCGAAGGGCTCGGTTGAAACGTCGCGCAGCGAGGAAGACGTCCCGTAAAACGGGGCGATCCGTCGCTTTCCCGGTCTTTTCGGCGCGGAACTTTCGGACCGACACCGCAGCGAGCTGGATGCGTCGCCACAGGGCCTCGGCCGCTTCGGAGCTTTCCTGCCGCGCGATGCCCATGAGCAGCTCGCGCGAGATCGATCGCCCCTCGCGGTGGAGATCGGCCTTCACGGACTCGGGCAGGCGGTTCAGCGCGAGCGTGTTCGACACGTAGGGACGGCTCTTGCCGAGAAGATCGGCAACGTCACGATGGCTGTAGTCGTGACGCTCGATCAGAAGGGCGAGTGCCTCGGCTTCTTCGAGCGGTGAGAGATCCTCGCGCTGCAGGTTCTCGATGAGCGCCACTTCGAGCGTGTCGTCGCCTTCACGAATGAGCGCGGGCACTCTATCGAGTCCAGCTAGTTGGGCCGCCCGGAACCTCCGCTCTCCGGCGAGAAGCTGGAAGCCGGGCTCGCTGCGTCGAACGACGATCGGCTGGAGAAGCCCTCGCGCACGAATCGACGCGGCGAGCTCCGCCAGGGCGTCTTCAGCGAAGTGCTTGCGCGGCTGATCAGGGTTCGGGGTCACCGCGCTCAGCGGGACCATCGTCAGGACCGTTCGTTGCCGGCGCTGCAGCGAGCCTGCGAGCGCCAGCGAGCGAACCTTCGAGTCACCCTGCGGCGTATCGGACCCCGGGACGCTCCACCACATGCCCCACCTCCTCCTCAACAGCAGATTGGGTCGTCAGCGCTCTCTCAACTCCCTCGAGCACGCCGCCAGGGACGAGGTGTCGGTCGGCCGGGGGCGGCTGATCCCCGGCCGACCGCCAAGTGGACTCGGTCAGATCTTACCCTGCAAGAAGAAGGCGATCACCAGGGCGTACAGGGTGAGCGCCTCCATGAGTGCCAGACCGATGATGAGCGGCGTCTGGATCTTGTCGGCCGAGTTCGGATTGCGCCCGATCGACTCCATCGCTGCCGCCGTCGCACGGCCCTGTCCGAGCGCCGTGCCCAAGGCCGCCACCCCGAGACCGAGACCGGCCGCGAGGGCGATCAGCCCCTTCGTGATGTCCCCGCCACCTCCCGCCGCCGTCTCCGCAAGAGCCGGATTGGCGAAGAGCACGAGGCCCATCAACGCGAACAAGAACTTCCCGAAACGCTTCATATCTCCCCTTTCAGCACCGCCGGGCTTTTTCCGCTCCTCTTATCCTCTTCCACTCCCACCGCCCGATGATGAAGACGATCGATCGACTAGAGCTCCTCGACGTGCTCGGCGCCGTGGGCCACGGCCCCCGAGATGTAGATTGCCGAGAGCATGGTGAACACGAACGACTGCACGATGCAGACGAAGAATCCGAGGGCGTAGAACGCGACCGGGATCAGGGCCTTCGTGAGGCCGGTGAAGATCTCGATCACGGTGTGGTCGGCGAACATGTTGGCGTAGAGACGGACGCCGAGGGAGACCGGCCGGAAAGCGTGGCTGAACACCTCGATCACCAGCATGAGCGGCGCGATGAATGCGACCGGTCCCAGGAAGTGCTTGAGATAGCTCCCGAGCCCTTGCGCCTTCACGCCGTAGGCGTGGTACGCGCCGAACGACACGCAGCCCAGGGCGAACGTGATGTTGAACGTCGACGTCGGCGGCGCGAAGCCGGGCACCAGCCCCAAGACGTTCGACAGCAAAATGAACGCGAAGAAGGTGGCGAGTAGCGGAACGTAGCGCTCGGCGTGGTGGGGAATGGCGCTCTTGGCGATCCCGATCATCGCCTCGACGAACGTCTCGGCGACGTTGCGCGCGGTCACGCCGTCCTCGGGCGCGATCGCGCGCTCCGTGTTGGCGAGACCGCCGCGCACCTTGATGCCGAACAGGAGCAGGACCAGCACAACCAGGCTGGCCGCCCCCACGTGCTCCCAGGCACCGTGGAGGTGTGCGATCGTTCCGAGCCAAGTAAACGGATGATGCTCCATCAACCCTTCCTGCCCCGCACCGCATCCCAAACGACGGCGGCCGGGAAACACGTGACTCCGAGCGCGAAGCCAATCGGATCCGGCCGCCCGCTTCCGGAGGCGAAGGCGAGCCAGCCGAGCCCCAGGAAGGCCGCAAGCTTAGCAAACAAGAGCCCGATCGCAAGGCGACGACGCCCCCCGACGACGACCAGGCCGACGAGCGCCCCGTAGAGCGCCACTGACAACCCCATCATCGCGCCTCCGAGGAGCGTCCCGCCGACCCCGGGGCGCCCCGCAATCGCGGCGACGACCACGGCCGTCGCCACCAGGAACCAGTGTCGGGCCTGGAGGCGGGCGACGTCACTTCCCATGATCGAGGCGATCGAGCCGGCGGAGCTCGCTCACCAGACGGACGAAGCCTCCGGCCACCCCGAGGAGAAGGAAGCCCAGGATGCTGTACGGTTCGGTGCCGAACTCGCGGTCGACGAGCCAGCCGACGACCGCGCCGGCGAGAATCGTCCCGACGAAGTCCCAGAACAGGGCCACCGACCGCCCGAATCGCAGTACTGGGCTCGGTGTCGCCACCGTACTAGAGCCTCGCGAGCACCCTTCTCGCCGCAGCTCCCAGCTCGGCGAGGTGATCCTCACCATGGGCGAGCGAGACGAACATCGACTCGAACTGGGAGGGCGGGAGGTAGATCCCCTCGTCGAGCATGCCGCGGAAGTAGCGCGCGAAGCGCTCGGTGTCGGCGGCCGTGGCCTCGTCGTACCCCGTCACGCGCTCGACCCCGAAGAAGAGCGTCAGCATGGATCCGACGCGGTTGACGGTCCCTTTGGTGCCGCTCGCGGCTAGTGCGCCTCGCAGCTCCGTCTCTGCCTTTGCGCCGAGGATCTCGAGTCGCTCGTACGCGGAGGGGTTCGCCTTCAGCTCCCGGAGGGCCGCCAGGCCTGCCGCCACGCTCACCGGGTTCCCCGACAGCGTTCCCGCCTGGTAGACCGGGCCCGCGGGCGCAACCATCGACATGAGGTCGCGCCGGCCCCCGAACGCAGCCAACGGCATTCCGCCGCCGACGATCTTCCCGAGACAGGTGAGGTCTGGCCTGATGCCGTAGCGTCCCTGAGCGCCCGTCCACCCCAGGCGGAAGCCCGTGATCACTTCGTCGAACACGAGGAGCGCGCCCACGCGCTCTGTCTCCTGCCGCAGCATCTCCAGGAAGCCGGGCTTGGGGGACACGACCCCCATGTTTCCTGCCACCGGCTCGACCACGACGGCCGCCAGCTCCGCGGCGTAGCGTGTGATCACGTCCCGGGTCGCCGCCGGATCGTTGTACGGCGCCAGGGCCGTCAGGTCGGCGATGGATCCCGGGACACCAGGGCTGTCCGGAACTCCAAGCGTGAGGGCTCCCGATCCCGCCCGGACGAGCAACGCGTCGACGTGACCGTGGTAGCAGCCGACGAACTTGAGAATGCGGGAGCGCCCCGTCGCCGCCCGCGCCAGTCGCAGCGCGCTCATGGTGGCTTCGGTGCCCGAGCTGACGAGACGCACCTGCTCGACCGCCGGCAGCGCATCCACGAGCAGCCGGGCGAGCTCGACCTCGAGGCCGGTCGGCGCCCCGAAGCTCGTACCGCGAGCCGCCTGTTCGGCGATCGCGCGCACGACGGCCGGGTGCGCATGTCCCAGGATCAGTGGCCCCCATGAGCCGAGGAAGTCGACGTAGCGCCGGCCGTCGGCGTCGAACACGTACGGACCTTCGCCACGCGCCACGAAGGCGGGATTAGCGCCGACCGCGCGCCACGATCGCACCGGGCTGTTCACGCCGCCTGGGATCAGCCGGCATGCCTCCGCGAACAGTCGCTCCGATTCTGGGCCCACGCCGATGGCGACCGGCTAACACCACGTGGCCTGCTGCGCAACGACTTGAACGGCGAACGCGACTTCGCCTAGAACGACCCCCCCACAACACGACGAGGGGTGGACGGGACCCTAACGTGACGCAGGCGAATCGCAGCTCGGCGGCGACAAACCTTGAGCGCCCTTGGCGAGACGTGCTCGCACGCCTCGTGTCGCAGGCGACCGAGCCCGCCGCGCGCGACATCCTGCGACGTCTTCGCGTGCGCGCCGTGACGCCCGCGCAGGTCTTCGTCGAGGCGCCGAACCGTCTCGTGCTCTCGTGTGTGAACGACAACTATCTCGGCAAGCTCCAGGAAGCCGTCGCCGCCGTCATGGGCCCGCGCCAGGTCATTCTCGACCTCGCGAGCCGCGAGCAGGGCGAGCTCTTTCCAAACCTGCTCCCACGCAAGCCCGAGCGCCGGCCCGTCGCGGTCGGCACGCCTCTCAACCCCCGCTATACGTTCGGGAGCTTCGTCATCGGTGCGTCGAATCAGTTCGCGCACGCGGCGGCGCGAGCGGTCGCGACGCAGCCCGGCGACCACTACAACCCCCTCTTCATCTACGGAGGCGTTGGGTTGGGAAAAACCCACCTGGTCAACGCCATCGGTCACGCGCTGCTCGACCACGATCCGACGCGCAAGATCGCCTATCTTTCGGCCGAATCCTTCATGAACGACCTGATCTCCTCGCTGCGGCGAGATCGCATGGAGGCCTTCAAGAACCGCTTTCGACAGGTAGCCGTCCTGATCCTCGACGACGTCCAGCTCCTGGCCGGTCGCGAGCGCACGCAGGAGGAGTTTTTCCACACGTTCAACAGCCTCTACGAACAGCGCCGGCAGATCGTCCTCACCTCCGACCAGGTGCCGAAGGACATCCCGCATCTAGAGGAACGCCTGCGCAATCGCTTCGAGTGGGGACTCATCGCGGACATCCAGGCGCCCGACATCGAGACCCGTGTCGCGATTCTCGAACGCAAGGCCGAGCTGGAATCGATCCCGCTCGATCACGAGGTTGCCATCTTCCTCGCCGAGCACGTGGCATCGAACGTGCGCGAACTCGAGGGTGTCCTCACCCGCCTGGGCGCGCACGCCTCGCTCAGTGGTGGCCCGATTACGATCGACTACGCGCGCGACCTCCTGCGAACGACGGTCCGGTCACTACGGCCGACGGTCACCGTCGACGACGTCATCGATGCGGTCTGCGCGCAGTTCTCGCTCCGGTCGACGGACCTTCGCTCCCGCCGGCGGAGCAAGCATGTGGCGCAGCCGCGCCAAGTCGCGATGTACCTGTGCCGGCGACTGCTCGGCGCGTCATTGCCGCGCATCGGACAATTGTTTGGGCGCGACCACTCGACGGTCCTGCACGCGGTCACGACGACGACGCGCCGTCTGAAGGAAGACGTAGCGCTCCAGACGATCGTCGCCGCACTCGAGCACGACCTCCGCGACAAAACCAACACCTGAAAAAGGGTGTGGGCGGGCGTGGACAACCCGGCTGCGATCCACTAGGTGTGTTCGCAGAAACAGCGGCGTTTTCCACGGTGTCCACACCCCCTACGACGGTGACGGTTTTCTCTCTGAAGGGTCTATAGAACACCTATAGCGTATGCGGATAACTGGTAGATGCCGGCGCGGCGAGGTGGTGTATGGAGTTCAGCGTCAAGCGTGAAGATCTGCTCCATGGCTTGTACCTGGTACAGGGCGTAGTCGAGCGGCGAACACCACAGCCCATCTTGGCCCACGTCCTGATCGAGCCGGACGAAGACGGCATCGCGCTCGCAGCGACGGACATGGAAGTGGGCTTGCGGTGCCGGATTGCGGGCAAGGTGAAGAAGGGCGGGCCGGTCACTGCGAATGCACGCAAGCTGTACGAGATCGTTCGCGAGGTGACGGCCGAGGAGGTGACCCTCAAGGCCAATACGGCCGGTTGGGTCGACCTCGTAGCGGGACGCTCCAAGTTCAAAGTCGTTTGCCTCGAGCCAAAGGAATTCCCCGTGATCCCAGTTGGTCCCGGGGCGACCGCCGGGACCGTAATCAAGATCGCAGCGGGGACCCTCCGAGAGATGATCGACAAGACCCTGTTTGCCGTGTCGACGGACGAGACTCGGTTCAATCTCTCGGGTGTGTACCTGGAGAGCTCCGACGGCGGTATTCGGATGGTCGCCACCGACGGCCACCGGTTGGCCATGATCGAACGGAGCCTGAAGGCGCCGAAGCTCGCTCGCGGCGTGATCATGCCGCGCAAGGGGCTGGTCGAGGTTCGCAAGCTGATCGAGCAGCAGGAAGAGGTCGAGTTGGCTCTGGTGGTGGCCGACAAGGACGTCCGGGTCCAGGCCCCCAACGTTTCGTTCTTCATGCGGCTCGTGGAGGGAGAGTTTCCCGACTACAAGCAGGTCGTTCCGGGAAGCACGCGGTCCAAGGTTCGGATGAACCGGGAGGACTTCCTGGGGGCGCTGCGGCGTATCGCCCTGTTGGCGAGCGAGCGCTCGCATGGGGTGAAGTTCGGGCTCGACAAGGGTACGTTGGAGGTCGCCGCGAGCAACCCCGACCAGGGGGAGGCGAGCGAGGACATTGAGGTCTCGTACGCCGGTGAGCCAATGACGATTGGGTTCAACGCCCGCTACCTGCTCGACGTCCTGGGCGTTCACGCGGCCGGTGACGTCATCGAGATGGGCCTCACGGACGAGGTCGGCCCCGGGGTCATCCATGGGTCGCAGGACCCGACCTTCACGTACGTGCTCATGCCGATGCGGCTCTGAGGCCTGTTTCGAGGGGCCCGGCGAAAAGTAGCAGCACCGATCCCCCAACGGTATAATTTTGCGTTCGACCGGAACCCCGAGATCGCATGGCTGACGAAACGACTCCCCAGCCGGAATACGGCGCGGACAACATCAAGGTCCTCGAGGGCCTCGAAGCGGTCCGCAAGCGCCCCGGCATGTACATCGGGGATACCAGTGAACGCGGCCTCCACCACCTCGTCTTCGAGGTCGTCGACAACTCGATCGATGAGGCACTCGCCGGCCACTGCACCGACATCGCCGTCACGATCCACATCGACAACAGCGTGACGGTCGACGACAACGGCCGTGGGATCCCCGTCGAAGTCCACCCAACCGAGGGAGTCTCGGCTGCGCAGGTCGTGCTCACGAAATTGCACGCCGGCGGCAAGTTCGACAAGGGCGCGTACAAGGTCTCGGGTGGTCTCCACGGCGTCGGTGTGTCAGTCGTGAATGCCCTCTCCGAGTGGCTCGAGATGGAGGTGAAGCGGGGCGGCAAGGTGTACGGCCAGCGCTACCAGCGGGGCGAACCGGAAGCGCCGGTCCGTGAGATCGGTGTCACGGAGCAGCGTGGAACCCGCGTCACCTTCAAGCCCGATGCGCTCATCTTCGAAACCCTCGATTTGAGCTTCGACATCCTCTCGCAGCGGTTGCGTGAGCTCGCATTTCTCAATCGCGGCGTCCACATCACCATCGTCGACGAGCGCGATCAGAAGTCGCATGAGTTCCTGTACGAGGGCGGCATCAAGAGCTTCGTCGAGCACTTGAATCGCGCCAAGACGCCGATCCACGAGGACGTGATCTACGTGCAAGGCACGCGGGAGGGCGTCGAAGTCGAGATCGCGATGCAGTGGAACTCGGGCTACAACGAGGCCGTCTACGCGTTCGCGAACAATATCAACACGATCGAGGGCGGTACCCACGTCATCGGCTTCCGGGCCGCGCTCACGCGTACCGTCAACTCATACGCCGTCGGCGGCAACCTCCTGAAGGACAAAGAGGACGCGCTCCAGGGCGAAGATGTGCGTGAAGGGATGTGCGCCGTCATCAGCGTCAAGGTCCCCGAGCCGCAGTTCGAAGGCCAGACCAAGACGAAGCTCGGTAACAGCGAGGTGAAGGGCATCGTCGAAGCCCTCGTCAACGACAAGCTCGGCATCTACTTGGAGGAGCACCCGAGCGAAGCCAAGCGAATCGCGCTCAAGGGCATCGAGGCGGCGCGCGTCCGCGAGGCGACGCGGAAGGCAAAGGACCTCGCGCGTCGCAAGGGGGCTCTCGACAGCGGCTCGCTACCGGGGAAGCTCGCCGACTGCCAGGAGCGCGATCCGGCGGCCTCCGAGCTGTTCATCGTGGAGGGCGATTCGGCCGGCGGCTCGGCCAAGCAGGGTCGCGACCGGAAGAACCAGGCCATCCTCCCGCTGCGAGGCAAGATCCTCAATGTCGAGAAGGCCCGGTTCGACAAGATGCTCTCGTCGCAGGAGATCAAGCTCCTCATCACCGCGCTGGGCGCGGGCATCGGAAGCGACGACAAAGATCTTGCCCGGCTGCGCTACCACACGATCATTCTCATGTGCGACGCCGACGTCGACGGCGCGCACATCCGCACGCTGCTACTCACGTTCTTCTACCGGCACTTCCAGGAGCTCATCGAGGCCGGGCACCTGTTCATCGCCCAGCCCCCGCTCTACCGCGTGAAGCGCGCGAAGGCGCAGCAGTATCTGAAGGACGAGCCGGCGCTCGAGGATTATCTCATCGACCTCGCCGCCGGCGACGTGACCCTACGCGGCCAGAACGGCCCCGCTCTCACCGGAACGCCGCTGAAGCAGCTCGTGAAGAGGGTGATGCGCATCGACAAGGTCCTGGACCTTCTCGAGCGCAAGGGACGGAACCGTCACGTACTGGAAGCGCTCGCCCGGCAGGAGGGTATGTCCGCCGAAGCGCTCGAGGACGAGGCCAAGCTGCGGACGGTCGTGAGCGACGCGGAGAAATACCTCCAGACGGCGGCGCCCGACGTGCTTCCCGTCAGCTTCGACTTCGAGCAGGACCGGGAGCACGCGTGCATCCGCCTCGTGGCCTCGACGCGGGCCAACGGCTCGCAGCACCGCAACGTGATCGACCGCGACCTCTGCCTCAGCGCCGAGTTCGACGAACTTCGCCGTCTCGAGCGCGAGGTCGCGCAGGCGGGCGATCCCCCCTTCGTGCTCGGCGAAGGCGAGGACGGCGAACGGGTGCCCAACCTGCACGACGCCGTCGCACGCATCATGGCTGCCGCGCGCAAGGGGATCGAGATCCAGCGCTACAAGGGCCTCGGCGAGATGAACCCGACCCAGCTCTGGGAAACCACGATGGACCCGGAGGCACGTACGCTCCTGCAGGTGAAGATCGAGGACGCCGTCGAGGCGGACATCATCTTCTCGACCCTCATGGGTGACGAGGTCGAGCCGCGGCGCAAGTTCATCGAAGAGAACGCGCTCAACGTGCGTAACCTCGACATTTGACCATGGAGCAGGATCCCCGCCGCCAGCCGGTCAACATCGAGGACCAGATGCGCGAGTCCTACATGGACTACGCGATGTCGGTCATCATCGGTCGCGCCCTGCCGAACGCGCGCGACGGCCTGAAGCCGGTGCACCATCGGATCCTGTACGCCATGTTCAACGAGGGGCTCCTGCACAACCGCCGCTACTCGAAGTGCGCGGGCGTCGTGGGGGAGGTGCTGAAGCGCTACCACCCGCATGGCGATTCGGCCGTCTACGACGCCCTGGTTCGGCTCGCGCAGGACTGGAACGTGCGCTACCCGCTGGTCGACGGCCAAGGCAACTTCGGCTCGATCGACGGCGACCCGCCGGCGGCCTATCGCTACACGGAGTGCCGCCTGACGGCGCTCGCCGAGGAGCTCCTCGCCGACATCGACAAGGAGACCGTCGACTTCGCGCCGAACTTCGACGACTCGACCGTCGAGCCGACCGTCCTGCCGACGAAGGTGCCGAACCTCCTCGTGAACGGCGCCTCCGGCATCGCCGTCGGAATGGCCACCAACATCCCGCCGCACAACCTGGGCGAGGTGTGCGACGCGCTGATCGCCCTCATCGAGACGCCGGAGCTCACGGTCGAGGAGCTCATGCGCTACATCCCCGGCCCGGACTTTCCGACCGCCGGGTTCATCTGCGGGCAGGGTCCGATCCGCGAGGCGTACACCGAAGGCCGCGGCATCCTCACCATGCGGGCGCGCGCGACGATCGAGACCGACGACAAGACCGGCAAGTCGGCGATCATCGTCCACGAGATTCCCTACCAGGTGAACAAGGCGCGCCTCATCGAACGGATCGCCGAGCTCGTGAACGAGCGCCGGCTCGACGGTATCGCCGATCTGCGCGACGAGTCCGATCGCGAGGGCATGCGCATCGTCATCGACCTCAAGCGCGACGCGGTTGCCGACGTGCTGCTGAACCAGCTCTACAAGCACACGCCGCTGCAGGAGTCGTTCGGCATCAACATGCTGGCGATCGACGAAGGGCGGCCGCGGCTCCTTTCGCTGAAGGACGCGCTCCAGGTTTTCCTGAAGCACCGGCGCGAGGTCGTCGTCCGCCGGACGACGTACGATCTGCGCAAGGCCGAGGAGCGCCTGCACGTCCTGGCGGGCCTCAAGATCGCGGTCGAGAACCTCGATCGTGCCATCGCGATCATTCGCGGGGCGGCCGACCCGGCGACGGCGCG
>Ga0187894_10000541_pt1 | contig 51469 bp, 38 predicted proteins | sample GBC1701081metaG_FD_136650 | JGI IMG/M metagenome (GOLD analysis project Ga0187894, IMG submission 136650) | White microbial mat communities from a lava cave in the Kipuka Kanohina Cave System on the Island of Hawaii, USA - GBC170108-1 metaG ...
CGACGGGCGACCGTCAGGGCGAGCGGCTGCGGACGCTGCTGGTCGCCGCGCAGATCGCGATGACACTCGTCCTCCTGATCGGCGCGGGCCTGCTGATTCACAGCTTCGTGCGTCTCACGTCGGTGTCACCCGGCTTCGAATCGAGCGGGCGCGAGGGCGTGGTGCAGACCGTCAGGGTGACGCTGCCCGAGCACCTCTACGACGAGCCCGAGCGCATGCAGGCGTTCGCGCGCGCCGTGCTCGAGCGCATCCACTACCTGCCGGGCGTGACGTCCGCGAGCCTGATCAACTCGGTGCCGTTCGGCAGGATGTTCATCCGCGACGCCTTCGATATCGAGGGTCAGCCGAAGCCGACGTTCTCTGCCGGCAAGCCGAAGATCGACGCGGGCTATTTCAGGACCATGGGGATTCCGCTGCTGGCGGGACGCGACTTCACCGCGCGAGACACGGCGGACGCGCCGAAAGTGGCGATCGTCAGCGAGCGGATCGTGCGCGAGCGCTTTCCGGGGGGTCCGGGCGAGGCGCTCGGCCGGCGTGTGCGCTTCAGCGACAACGGCGAGTGGCTGACGGTGGTGGGCGTGGTCGCGGACATCCGTCAGATGGGACTCGATCAGGAAGTGCAGCCCATGATCTACGTACCGTACCAGCAGGAGCGCGAAAAGCTCTTCCTGCGGTTCGTGTCGTTCGTCGCGCGCACCGCCACACCCGCCAGCGTGGTCGAAGGCATCCGCGCGGAAATTCGCCGCGCCGCGCCCGATCTGCCAATCGCGGGCACGGTGACGATGGACGAAGCGGTGTCGGCGTCGGTGGCGCCGCCGCGGTTCCGGATGTGGCTGCTGGCGCTGTTCGCACTAACCGCGACGCTGATCGCGACGTGCGGCATCTACGGATTGATGGCCTACGCGGTGACGCAGCGCCGCCGCGAGATCGGTGTGCGCATGGCGCTCGGCGCCGGACGCCGCGACGTACTCCGCCTCGTGCTCACGCGTGCGCTCCGCATCGTCGCCGCCGGCCTGATCGTCGGCCTCGCCGGAGCCGTCGGCGTCACTCGCGTGCTGCAGACGTTCCTGTTCGGGGTGACGCCGACCGATCCGATCGCGTTCACGCTCGTCACGCTGCTGCTGATGGTGGTGGGACTGCTGGCGGCATGGCTGCCCGCGCGCCGCGCGACACGGATCGACCCGTGCGCCGCACTGCGCGCGGAATAGCTCGTCCTGTGCTCAACGCCGCACGTCCTTGAATTGATGAACAGTTCGATACGCGATCCCACCGCTCGACTCGACGTCGGCGAGAATAGATCCTCAAGTCTGACAACGTAACATCGCGTAGCACTCGCGGGGGCGCCATGCACGATCCCCTCGTCGCTCCCCACCTGGCTCGTCTCCAGGTCCTGGAGGACGCACGCATGACCGGACTGTCGTTGTCGCAGTGGCGTGCCTGGCTGATCAGTGAATATCAATGCCAGGTGGCGGAGGTGGCGGCATTCGCGATGATCGCCGCCCGATGCTCTCATCACACGCAGGCTGCCTCATTCTTCACCAACATCGCCGATCAGCTCCTGCGCGGCCGCCCCACCGTACTGGCCGCCGCCGCCGCGTTGGACATCGACGAACGGGAACTGGCGCAGGCGCCACTACGGCCCGGTGTGCACGAGTTCACGGGATTCGTCTCATGGCTGGCGCTCCACGGCACGATCGGTGAGACGGCGCTGGTCGTTCGCCACGACTGGATCCTGTACTGTGCGGCCTGCGCCGCGCTTGCCGACGCTGTCAGTCCCCAGGTATCCGGCCCGCCCCCGATCGTCTTGCGCTATCTGAAAGGCTATGCGAGTCCGCCACAACAGGTGCTCGACGCCGCGCGCGCGCTGGTCGATCAGGCCCTTCGCGACGGCGAGCCGGAGGCGCAGGTGACCCGAAGTGTGTCGCTCACGGCGATCACGCTGGAGGGATTCTGGAGAGCCGTCCTGGCTGCGTGAGCGTCTCGCCGGCAGGCAAGCGTAACACCGCCCGTCAGGGAGGCGCCGATGTCGTCGCTACCTCTGTCTGTCGCTGACGATCTCGTCCATCTGCGGCGGGCGCGGGCGTGGAATGCCACGCAGACGATCTATCCTCGACACGCCGCCTTGACGGATCTGTTCCAAGCCCAGGTCGAACAGCATGGCACGCGTCCGGCGGTGGCGTGGGAGGGCGGGGAGCTCAGCTACCGGGAGCTCTGGGACCATTCCCTCCAGCTTGCCCACGTGCTGATCGCCGCGGGCGTTGCCCCAGGCGCGCGTGTCGCGACCACCGTGCCGCGATCCGCGAATGGGCTGATCGCCCTCTGGGCGATTCTGCTCGCGGGGGGCGCCTATCTGCCCATCGATCCTCACAACCCTCCAGCGCGGATCGCGACGCTTCTGTCGGAATCCGGCGCAGGTCTCGTGATCATCGATCGCCTGTATCCGGTGACGCTGCCGGCCGGCATCGACGCCGTTCCGGTCGACGCGACGCTCCGGCGTGTGAGCCGTCCGCTCCCCCATCATGTGGTGGATGCCGATGCGCCGGCGTACGTGATCCAGACCTCGGGCTCGACCGGCACGCCTCGCGGCGTGATGATGCCGCATCGTGGGCCTGTGCGGCTGGTGTGCGGCGCCAGATGGCTGACGCTCACCCCACAGGACGTGCTGCTCGCAACCACCAGCTTCACCTTCGATGTCTCCACGTTCGAGATTTTCGGCGCCTTGCTCACGGGCGCGCGGCTCGTCCTGCCCACGACCGATCTGTTGCTGTCACCTCCGGATCTGGAGGCGCTCATCGTCCGCGAGCGCGTCAGCGTGATGTGGCTGTCGGCGGGGCTCTTTCATCAGACGGCGGGCCTCCGGCCGGAGCTGTTCAGACACCTGCGCTGCTTCATCGCAGGCGGCGATGCGCTCAATCCGGCTTCGGTGCGAGCCGTGCTGGCGACCGGCGGACCGACCCGGTTCCTCAATGGCTACGGCCCGACCGAAAACGCCTGCTTCTCCACGACGCATCGGCTCGCGGCGTGCGATCTGAAGACGGCGACGTCCGTGCCGATCGGTCGGCCGATCGAGAACTCGACCGCGTGGGTCGTCCAGGACTGTGGCCGCCTGGCGGCGATCGAGCAGGAAGGCGAGCTCTGGGTCGGCGGTGACGGCGTGGCGCACGGCTACCACCAACGGCCCGAGCTGACCGCGGATCGGTTCGTGCCGGACAGATTCAGTGGGACACCCGGCAGGCGCCTCTACCGGACAGGAGACATGGCGCGCTGGCGATCCGACGGCGTCCTCGAGTTTCTCGGCCGACGGGATCGGCAGGTGAAAGTCCGCGGCTTCCGGGTCGAACTGCGAGAGATCGAGCACGTGCTGATGGCAGCGCCCACGGTTCGCGCGGCGGTCGTCGTCATGGAGACGAACGGTGTGCAGGCCGACACCCTGCAGGCCTGGGTCGTCCAGGACGACCAGCACGACGACGAGCGCGGACGCGCCGCGACGCTCCGGCGGTATCTCCAGGATCGTCTGCCCAGTTACATGGTTCCGGCGACCGTCCACATCGTTGATCGGCTTCCCCTCAACAGTCATGGCAAGGTCGAACGGGCGGCCATGCGAGTGTCGGCTCCTCTGCGCCGCGAGGTCGTCGATCCGCCCGGGAGTGAGACCGAAGCCGCCATCGCGGAACTCTGGCAGACCATGCTGGATGTCCCGTCCGTTGGACGGCAGGATGATTTCTTCACGCTGGGCGGTCAATCGCTGCAGGCCACGCAGATGGCCGCCGCCATTCGCCGTCGCCTGACATTGCCTGCGACCGAGAGCCGATCGCTCATTCAGGCCCTGCTCGAGTCTCCCACGCTTGCAGAGTACGCGCGCCTCGTCGATCGGCTCCGGACGGCGACCGTCCCCCTCGCGATCGGACGTGGCGCGCACATCGACTTCGACCGGGAATCACAGATCGATGCGCAGCTCGATTTCAGCGGACCGCGCGCGGGGGATCCGCAGGCGCCGAGGTCGGTCCTCCTCACGGGCGCGAGCGGCTTTCTGGGAGTGTATCTGCTCGATCGGTTGGCGCGCGCGGGCGTCAAAGAAGTGATCTGTCTCGTGCGGGCTGCCACGGATCGCGCCGCCGGCGATCGTCTGGCGGGGCGGATGCACCGGTTCGGCCTGGACATCGAGCGTGTGGCAGATGTCGTCCGGCCCCTCGCCGGCGATCTGACGCAGCCTCGCTTTGGTCTATCTGACGCGCAATTCTCGACACTCGCCACTCGCGTCGAGGTCATCGTCCACGCCGGCTCGCACGTCAACTTCGCGTATCCGTACGACGCGCTGCGCGCAGCCAATGTCGGCGGGACGGCCACAATACTGCACCTCGCCTCGCAACACACCGTCAAGCCTGTGCACTACGTCTCGACCATCGCGGTCATCGCGGGGTGCGGGGTCAGCGGCATCCGGTATGTGGACGAGCGCGATCCCCTTCGTCATCCGGATCGGATCTGCCTCGGCTATCCGGAGTCCAAGTGGGTGGCGGAACGCATGATCCATCGAGCGGTGCAACGAGGATTGCCGGCGACGATCTATCGGCCCTATGAGATCACGGGGACACGCGACCGCGCCATCTGGAATACCGACACGATGATGTGTGCGCTCTTCCGCACCATCGCCGAAAGTGGCCTGAGCCCGGACATTCCGCTGCCTCTGGACTTTGTGCCCGTCGATTTCACGGCCGAGGCCATCGTCCACACCCTCACGGCCCGGCCGCCAGCCGGCCGCGTCCTGCACCTCACGAATCCACACGACGCGCGGCTGTCCCTGCTCGACGAGCGGCTGGCGGCCATGGGATACCAGGTGCAGCGACTGCCCTATCACACCTGGGTGGCGCGCCTGGCCGATCTCACGGCCGCCGATCCGCGCCACCCGATGGCGCCGTATCTGCCGATGTTCGCTGAACAGGCCGGCGCCAGTGACCTCACCGTCAAGGAGATGTACTTTGCCGGCACCTTCCCGACGTTCGGCCGCTCGAACTTCCTCGCGGCCACCGCGGACGCCAATCTGTCCTGTCCGCCCGTCGACGCCGCCATGCTCGACGCGTATCTGGCCTACTTTGTCGACTCCGGCTTCCTGCGGGCCGCCAGCCTCCTGCGCTGACGAACCGCGCACGCGACGACACGGCGCGACGGTGATGCCGCAGACGCCACGGTGCAGAGCCATCGACGGCGACCGATTCGCGAGTTCGGCTCCACACCACGCAAGGCGTTGTGACGCCGTAACCACTGCCGCGACGCGTTCGACTGCTCGCGTCCGCTTCTCTCACGTTGTACGGTCCGGCCGCTCGAGCGACGCCGTGAGCCGCGCCCGATCGTGCGCGATGGACGTGTCGTCGCGCAGCCATCCTTCGGCCTCGTACCAGCGGAGCACGTCGCGAAGCGTCTCGTCAAAGGGCCGGAAGCTGACGCCGAGCTCGCGCGTCGCCTTCGAGTGGTCATAGTGCGACCGGTTGCGCTCGCGCGCCATCAGCCGCGCCGTCTCGAAGTTGAAGAGCGCCGGCCTCCTCGACACACGCGCCCACACCTCGTTGGCCGCGGCGACGAGGAACACGAGCGCCATCGGGAGCGTGCGCGAGGGACCGGGCACGCCCGTCACCCGCTGCAGGTGATCGAACAGGTCGCCCATCGTGACGTGGCGGCCGGCCACAATGTAGCGCTCACCTCGCCGCCCGCGGAGCGCCGCCGCGATCATCACGTCGGCCACGTCACGCGCGTCGACGACCGCAAAGGTCGCCGGCGCAATGCCCGGCAGCTTGCGCCGCAGGAAGTCGAGCACGAACTGTCCCGCGGGGGTGGGGCCGGCATCTCCGGGGCCGAACATCCAGCCGGGCAGCACCAGCGTCGCGAACATGTCCGGATGCCGGGCGAGGAACTCGTCGATGACCCGATCCGATCGGATCTTGCTCTTGCCGTAGTCGTTCGCCAGACGCTCCTCGCGCCGCATTGTCTCGTCGATGCGCTGGCCGCGCGGGCCGAAGAGGACGGCCGTCGAGCTCGTGTGCACCAGCCGCCGAACGCCGGCCCCATAGGCACACGTCAGGAGCCTGGCGGTCCCCTCGACGTTCACGCGCTGCATGTGTGCCGCGTGATCGCCGGCGGCGCCGGTAAAGCTGTCACGAAAATACGCCGCGGTGTGAAAGAGCACGTCGACGTTCGCCAGGGCCGGCCGCAGGACCGCGTGGTCGTCGATGTCACCGACGACAATTTCGACTGGCAGCCCGGCAAGCAGGCGTTCCGCCTTCTCGCGCGACCGGGCCAGGGCCGTGACGCGCAGGCCCCGCGCCACCAGCGCGCGCACGAGATTGTTCCCCAGCAGGCCGGTGGCACCGGTGACGAACGCGAAGTGGATGTGCGACGATGAGGGCTCGAGCACGGAGACTCCTCTCCTCGCCACGCCGGGGAATCTCCATCGGCGCGGCCGTGGTGGTGTCGATTTGAAATGCGAGTAGACGCTCGCATTTCCCATGCGAAGAATACGAGCCACTATTCGTATATGTCAAGCACTCCTCACCGGCCGTCCGCGCCATCGGCGCCGCGCCGTCAGGCCCGCGGCGAGCGCCGCATCGCCCAGCTCCTCGAGGCCGCGGGCGCGGTCTTCGCCGCTGTCGGCTACGAGGCCGCGACGACCAACGCGATTGCGGTGCGCGCGGGCGTGTCCCCCGGCACGCTCTATCAATTCTTCCCCAACAAGGAGGCCATGGCGCGCGCGCTCGCGGCCGACTATGCGGCGCGCCACAAGGTCGCGTCCGACCGGGCGCTCGGCCTCTCGGCGAGCGAGCAGCTCGCTTTCGACGACCTGCTCGATCACCTGATCGATCCGCTCATTGCTTTTCGCCGCGAGGCGCCCGCCTTCGACGCGCTCTTCGTCGGCTCGGTCGTCTCGCGCGATCTCGCCGACCACATCGACACGCTGCAGTGTGAGGTGCAGACACGGCTCGAGCGCATCTTTGCCGCGCGCCGGCCCGATCTCTCCGAGCGGGTGATCCGGCGACACATGGAAGTCACGATTCAGATCTTCAAGGGCCTGCTGCCGCTGGCGTTGAATGGCAGTCCCGAGGAACGCCGCCACGGGGCGCGGGAACTGAAGGTGGTGATCGCGCGCTATCTCAGCCCGCTCTTCGGCGACGCCGTACGGCCGGCCCGGACGGTGTCGAACGCGGCGACGTCGCCCACCCGGCGACGCGGGCACGCGCGAACGCGCGGGTGACGTCTGCCTCGCGGCACCGGCGCGACGACTGGTAGCGTCACGCGCTGCTGATGGCGATCTGGCACTTCAAGATCAGCGCCCGAGCCATCACGTCAGATGCGAGAGCGGACCAGATCGTCTTCGAAAGAATCGCTACATCGATGTGCCCATCTCGTATGACGTTCCGAACGAGAACGGATCCAGCAATCGGAGTCGTCTTCTCCAGCACGCGGACGATTACGATGAGATACGACCCTTCCATTGATCGCGGTGCCGCAGCTCGCGGATCCATGTCTCACGCAATGCAGCGAGCTATGCTCTCAGCGTTGCTCAGAGCATAGCTCGACGACCGCCCAGGTCTCACACAGACGGAATCCCAGCGACTGAATCTCCAGCGTTACGTCATCTCAATGCCAGTGGCATACACACGATAAGTCATACGTCCGGACATAGCGAACGGAGACGAACAGTCACGCTCTTGTCATGATTTTCGCGTCGCGCGCTATGACACGCCAGGCCCGTGGAGGACATGGCCAGACGGAGCGTCATCATTTTTGCTGGGCCCGTTCCTCATCCATACACAGATCTCGACACAGAGGTGCTCAACGCATCCTGCCGGCTGAGAACAGGTTCTCGTCTTGCAGCGTGTGCTGATGGGCAGTGTGATGCACACGCGTTCCTCGGCGAGCGATGCCATTTCATACACCCTGCTTGCGCTGATGGCTTCGCCGCACTACACAAAATGTCGCATTACCCAGCGGCGCCATCCGCCTTCAATGACGTAGAACAATGTTGCCGAACCTTTCTGTAATTTCTTGTAAGAGTCCAAGACCATTATTATTCTCATATTCACGAACACTCTTCGCGCTTGTTGTCCCTCCCTTTACAATCAACTCTCCTCTTGAGAACTGATTGTTAGGCGGAAAACACCATCATGTGTCGGCAGTTTCTGGTGACACACCTCTGACTGCCGCCGGCCTTTGCCCCGCGATCCCGTTCTCCTGATGGAGCGACCCGTCCTGGCAACACACCGGGCGAGGCCGCGACAGACGACCTCTCGCTTTTCGGACGACCGCCAACCATACACAAGTGAGAGCCGGATGATCTGGCTCGATCGCAGGTGACTTCTGGAAGGAGATGCTGAAATGCTTCGTCGACGCTCTCTCGTGACGCTCATCGTGTCGATGGCGCTCGGACTCGCGACATTCGCGGTCGCCAACTCCGGCTGGCCATCTCCACGGCCGTACGCAAAGTTCATGGTCTACACCGCGAACGGCGTCTATGACCCGGCGGTGCCGCCAGCCGAGGGCGATCTGGCTGAGTGGTTCCATCGGGACATCCTGGGACGCAGTGACCGGGAGATCGCGGCGGCGCGCGCCGCGGCCGATGCCTATTTCATCAGTCAGTTCGGCAGCGTCTACACCCCGGGATCGCTCATGGCGTTTGGGCTGGACCCGAGAGTCGGCTATACCGCGCACTTCATCTCGGGTGAGGATGTGCCACCCGAGGGATGGGTCGTCCGTGCCGGTGGATTCCTGGCCTTCTTTTCCGACGGGTCATATGGCATGCACGGTGACTACAGCGTCGACGTCCGGAGACGCAATGGCCGGCGCGCCAGGCCGATCAGGCTGCACTTTGAAACGGTGGATGCGATTCGCCCGAACGAGGACGGAACGTCGTACTTCCGGTGCCGACTGAAGGGCCTGAGCTTCTTTGACTTCGGCGGCGGCATGGCGCAAGGCCTGATCCAGGATCGGATCCTGCCGGACGGCCGGCTGCAGGCGATCTTCCGCAACGTTGCGACGTTCCCGGGCACCATTGGCGCGCCGCCACTCTGACGGACATGACGCTGCGGTCTCATTCGTGAGGAGATTCTGGAGCCGATGGACGAGCGGAGCCGCTTTCTCCATCGGGCTCCAGGGTCTCCCGAATGAATGCACGAAACTGGCGTGTCCGTCCGTTCATCTCACCTCAAACCGTGTGCCACGGTCGCTATTTCCCGGGTCTGTTGTCGCTACTGGTTCCGCTCACTGCTCCGAACATCTGACAAGTCGTTGACGATCCCGTACTCCACTCACCGACGGTTGCTAACCGCGGAAGGAGGATCATGGCTATCAGGACACTCGTGAACACGGTCGGATTCAGGCACGTGATTGGTGTCTGCATCCTCACACTCGCCCTGTCGCTTCAGGCCAGGCCTGCGGCGGGTCAGTCGTTCGACTTCAATGCCGGCAACGCGCCGATTGAGGTCATCATCCCCACAGCCGTCCCGCTCATCCAGTCGTCGATCTCGTCCACGGGCAGCGACGCCACGATCATCTTGCGCATCACCACGCTCGCCACGAACGCGTGGTTCGACGCGATCGCGCCGTATCACCCGACCGCGGTCGGCGTCTACTCGCGGCTGGGACGCCGGCCTGCAAGCGAGGGCGCCACGAATCGAGCCAGGAACATCGCGATCCTGTACGCCACCCTGCGCATCTTCAACAGCCTGATGCCCCAGCATACGGCGCAATGGCGGGACATGCTCATGTCGCTGGGATTGAATCCGGACGATACGCGTGAGGACACGATCACGCCGGTCGGGATCGGCAACAAGGCAGGGAATGCCGTCCTGCGGGCCAGAATCCGCGACGGGATGAACCAACTGGGAGACGAGGGCGGCCGCACCTACAATCGACGGCCGTACGCGGACTACCTGGGATATCGGCCCGTGAACACCGCGGACGTCATCCACGACCCGTCACGCTGGCAGCCGGACATCAGGACCAGCGGGAACGGTCTCTTCCTGGCCCAGCAGTTCGTCACCCCGCAGATGGGGATCACCGACCCCTACTCGTACCGCAACCCGAACCAGTTTCGGATACCGCCGCCGACCGACAGTGACTTCGCCCGGAACCCGGGCCGCTATCGGGCGCAGGCCGATGACATGCTGGCCGTCTCTGCCGGCCTCACCGATCAGCAGAAGCTGATGGCGGAGCACTTCAACAACAAGTTCGCCAGTCTCGGCGGCGCAGCCGTCTTCATCTCGCTGTCGCGGGGGTTCACGCTCGAACAGTTCGTGATCTATGACTTCCTGACAAATGTGGCGGCGTTCGACGCGGCGATCGCCGGCTGGAGCGAGAAGCTGCGGTACGACGCGGTGAGGCCGTTCACGGCGATTCGCTTCCTGTATCGCAACCGCCGCGTCACGGCCTGGGGCGGCCCGGGCCGCGGAACCGTGAACGATATCACCGGCTCGGAGTGGCGTGCCTATCTCAACACGGCCGATCATCCGGAGTACCCGTCCGGCTCCGCGATGTTCTGCGCCGCCCACGCGCAGGCGAGCCGCCGGTTCCTCGGGTCTGATACCCTCGGCCACTCGGTGCCCATTGCTCAAGGGGCGTCGGTCGTGGAGCCCGGCGTGACGCCGGCCACCGATATCGTGCTGGGACCGTGGGAGACGTTTACGGAGTGGGAGAACGAATGCCGCCTGAGTCGCGTGTGGGGCGGTGTCCACTTCCGTCCTGCCGGCGTGGAAGGCGCGGCCGTTGCCAGACGCATCGGCGATCGCGCGTTCGAGTTCGTGCGAACCCACGTTCAGGGCCGCGGACGATAGCCGCGCGTCACCTCGTCGCAGCCCGGCACCGGGTCGATCAGCCGTGCGGGATCGCCCGCACGGCTGATCGCGTCCTGGCTGACCGTTGATCGCACTTCCTCGTTTCGCCTCGCCATGCCGCGAAACGACGTGCCGGGTGGCGAATGCCGTCGTGCCCCCCTGGTCATCCAGATCTGTGCAACAGCGCCGGTGAGTCTCATGAGCGACGTCTATTCCTGGTATCCCTGGTTCACAGGCGACTGGCAGAGCAGCGGGACGGCGCGGGCGATGTCCCTCGAGGAGCGCGGGCTCTACCGCGAACTGCTGGACCAGCAATGGAATCTCGGTAGTCTGCCGATCGACGAGGCCCAGCTCCGGCGGCTGGCGGGCGCCAGCGAGAAGGAGTGGAAGCGCTCATGGCCCGCCGTGCGCGAGAAGTTCGTCCGGCGCGGAGAGCGATGGGTCAACGAACGGATGGAGCAGATTCGTGTGGAGCAGATGGCCCGCGCGGCAAGGCGGAGCGCGCACGCCAGCCACGCGGCACACGCGCGTTTTCAGAAAGATGCGCGACGACAGGCGCCCGGCAGCGCTCCTCCGAGAACGGCCGACGGAGAACACGAGACCCCGGCAACACCAGCGCTTCCAATCGTGCGGCCAGACAAGCGCTAAAGGCGCGGACCGCGGGGCTCGGTGACGAATCACCCACCTCCATCGTGGCACCCGTCCGCCCGTTCAGGCCTCCCGCGCATCCCGTTCCCGAACTTCACCCACCGTGACAGAAGAACACGTTGGCGCGCCCGGCGTGCCGCAAAACGGATCTCGCGGCCGCTCTGTGACGTGGGCGCGGCGCGGCGGGCACCGACGCCGGGCGTGAAAGAATCATCGCTATGGACCGATGGGACAGACCTGCCGGGGGATGCATTGCGAGCTGCAGATGTGTCGCTGCTGCTCACACAACCACTCGCACTCGGCCCGTTCCCTGAACGACAGGCAGTGCAGGATGCATCGATCAACCTCCCCTTGGCACCCCTCGCAACAGTCGTCTGGTCCGGCTTGCGCCGGGGCGACGGCCACCCACGCCATTCCCGTCATCAACCCAACGATCAGCAATCGTCGACATACGCCTGGAAGCGTCTCGCCAAACATGTGCACCTCCTTGTGGAGCGCACGGACGCGACGCCGTCCAACGCCCGCGCGCCGCGTCACACGCTCCGGTTGACGACAGTCATTGTCCCTCGATCCACTCGCCACAGGATGGTGCGCGGGCCTCGCAAACACGAACAGCGTTTATCCGGAGCCGCAACGCTGCGGACGCCGGCTCCCGACGTCACCCGCGAGACGAACAGCAGGCTCAAAGGCAGAATCGCGGCGCACCACAGAACCTGCCAGGCGATGCGTTCGAGATTCAGGATTACCTCTACTTGATCGCTCTGATTCAGCGCCTCCTCCTGTCGCTGATCGTGTTCGACGATAAGAAGGCGCTCAATTGCATGTACTGCGCCTGATGGATTGCTCGGCCTCGCGACCGAACCTCTGATTTTCGCGGTTCGTCGAACAGATGAACATCACCCTGACGAAGCGGTTTCGTGCTGTGGGGTATTTCAGCGGCCCACACTGGCTCCATCCTTTGGCATCTTGCGTGCGCCGCGCGTTCGTGAACGCCCATCGACACCCATCCAAGGCGCGTGATATCAGAGACCATTGCCTGTTCCCATCCGCACATCGGGCGAGGACTCTGCGCATGCGCGACCTCTCCGTTGGATTGAAAGAGATGAGGTGACTTATGACGGACTGCTCACGTGCCTGGTGTGCCCGCCTGGCCACGGTCCTGGTCTTCAGCGCGGCTGTGGCCGTCCTGCCGGGCGGGGTGCGGCGGGCCGCGGCGATTGGCGTCGATGCTGAATGCCTTCTCGGGACCTTCAACTTCACCTACACACCGGCGCTCACCGCAACGGCCGGCACCATCGCGAGCGAATCAGAGTATGCCTACAGTTGCGTGCTTGGTCCCACCAGCGGCGCAAGTGCCGTCACCCTCACCTTGCCGAACTTCAGTTGTCTCAACCTGCTGGCTGGTGTGCCCGCGCACACCGAGGTCGTCACCTGGACCGGCGGCACGGGCGACGCGACGAGTACGATCCGCTACACCAGTGTCATGGTGACGGGGCAAACGGGGGTCCTGAGTGGAACCGTGATCGCCGGCCGCTTCAATGGTGATCTGGCAGAGAAGATTTTGACCACGACAGGATTCAGCGGTACTGGGATACCGCTCCTCTGCCCGATTGGCCTGGGGACCGTCGGCGCGGCCAGCGGCACGGCCATCCTGACGCTTGTGGATCCGTCCTGACACCGTGGTTTGTTTGAAGGCTGGACGTTCAGACTCGCAACGTGGCGGGACGTGCTCTCAAGCGGTCGCGCCGCGTTGCCGGAGCAGATCCACGACAGCCGTGTGGCCCTTGTCCAGGGCGATCGAGAGCGGCGTCTTGCCGTCCTTGGCCTGAGCGTTCGGATTGGCGCCACGATCCAGCAGCAGCGTCGCCAGTTCCACGCTTCCTTTGTTCGCCGCTTCGTGCAAGGGCGTGAATCCCTCAGCGTACGAATAGTCCGCTCGCGCGCCATGACGCAGCAACAGTTCGACCATCCCGAGATTGCTCAACGCCACGGCGCCGGTCAGCGCGTTGTACTTGTTCGGATGCCGGGATTCCGCATTCACGTCGGCGCCTCGCGACAGCAGGAATTCGACGATGGGTGCGTGGCCGAACGCCGCGGCGAGCGCAAGCGGCGTGAATCCGTCCGGGCTGTACGCCTCGATCTGTGACGGATCTTCCGCAAGGCTCTGGGCGACCGCGTCCTGCTTTCCCAGGGCCGCGGCCTCGAGGATCGTCAGGCGTCCCTTGGCGGCTGCCAGCAATTCCACGAGATCCGCGTGTCCGCGATATACGGCATGGAAGATTGCCGACAGGCCCCCCTCCTGCGCCGCCGCAAGACCTGGATCCTCGTCGAGCAACGCCGCCACGGTCTCCCGGTCTCCCGCTTTGACCGCGTCGATCAACGCTTGCGACTTCCCTTCACCCGCTCCGATCGGCGTTCCGCTCATTCGAGGCTCCTTGTGCGCGCGCGCTCCCGCATCCGCGACCGCGCGTCTCGAGCGACAAGCCCGACGATACGCGGCAGATTCCTGTCACCAGGATGCTGATTATAGGCGCGTGGCCCCTCGGAGCTCGTCCCGGAGCAAGTTTCGGGCTATTCCCGGCGCAGCACCTTGGCCGCATCGACCCGCAGGGCCGCGGCCGCGGGTGCGAGGGACGCGATGGCCGCCGCGGCGGCGAGGACGACGACCGCGCCCGCGAAGCTGAGGGCATCCGTGGGCTCAACGCCGATCAAGAGGCTCCCCACGAGCTGGCTGCCGAGCAGCGCAATGGCGAGGCCCAGCGCGAGTCCGACCAGCGCCGGCACGAGCGCGCGGGATGCGATCGGCAGCAGGATTCTGGATCGCGGCGCCCCGAGCGCGGCTCGAATGCCAATCTCTCGCCTCCGCCGCGTGACGAAGAACGCCGTGACGCCATACACGCCCACCACGGCCAGCAGCAACGCCATGAGGCCAAACAACATCAGCAGTGCCGCGCCCGTACGCGGCGCCCACATCGCCTGCGCCAACACGTCGGACATCGTCCGCACGTTGATGAGTGGCAGATTCGGGTCGACCGCTTGAATCTCTCGCTGGAGCGTCCCGAGCATCGCATGCGGATCCGCCGTGGTCTTGACGTGAAGCGTCAGCTTCTTCACGCCGGGAACCTGGTCGAAGAACATGTAGAAATACGGACGCTTCTCTTCGGCGAGCGTTTCGTACTGCGCGTCGGCCACCACCCCGAGCACTTCATAGAGCTGCTTGATCCCGAGGACACCGAAGCGCTGTCCCACCGCCGTCCGCCCCGGCCACAACTGCTCCGCCATGGTCTTGTTGACGACGGCCCAGCCGAACTCGCTCACACCGGTGTCTGTCCACCGGAAGTCGCGGCCGTCGAGCATGGGGATGCCCATCGTCTTGAAGTAGTCGAGACCGATGGCATCGAAGGAGATGCCCAGCGCTTCGGCCTCCTCTTTGCCAGGCGTGAGAATCTTGGTCTCCAGCCCTGGTCCGTCCAGGAGGACGTGACTCGACACCGCAGACGAGACGACGCCAGGAATGGCGTTGACGCGTTCGACGACGCGATGGATGAATTCGGGGCCTTTCGTGTTGTCGTACCGCAGCATGCCGAGATCGAAGCTGACGACCGCCACGTTCGAGGCATCGAACCCTGGATTGATCTCCTGCGCACGCTGCACGCTGCGCAGGAACAGTCCCGCGAGGATGAGCGCCACGGTCGCGAGGGCGGATTGCGCCACGAGCAGCATCAGGCTGAAGTCGGTCCGCGACACGCGTTGAGGCGCGAGGTCTCCGACCTTCAATCCCGTCACCACGTCGTGGCGTGTGCTCTGCAAGGCCGGGATCAGCCCGAACAGCGTCCCCGTGACCATCGCCATCGTGAACGTGAACGCGAGCACCGTCCAGTCGAGCGGCGCGTTGAACGAGGGCGGAACGAAGGCAGGCCGCAATGCGCTCAACACCTGCAGCGAGCCCCAGGCCACGACCAGGCCGGCGAGTGCACCAGCCGTCGACAGGGTGATGCTCTCGGCGAGCAGCTGCCGGACCAGTTGCCGGCGCGATGCGCCGACCGCGAGACGCACGGCCACTTCACGACGCCGCGACGCGGATCGCGCGAGCAGAAGATTCGCGACGTTGGCGCACGCAATCAACAGCACCAGCACCACGACCACCGCGAGCAGCCCCCCCGCCCGCACCCACTTGTCGCGCTGCACCGGGTTCATGCGCGCCTGCTGGAAGGGACGCACGCTGAAGGTCAGTCCCTTGTTATCCTTCGGATACGTCTGTTCCAGCGACGTCGCAGCACCCTGAAACATCGCGAGGACCTGTGCCGGTCCGGCCTCCGGCGTCGTGCGCGCCACGAGGTCGAACATGCCGGACGCGCGTGTCTTGAAATAGTAATGATGCACGCCCGTCAGCACCGACAGGCCCATGCTCGACGGCACCCACATCTCCGCCGGCCGCATGACGTCCAACCCGGTGAACCCCGCCGGCATCACACCGACGACGGTGAACGGACGCGCGTTGAGGTGGACCGTCGCATCCACGACGTCGGCGCGGCTGCCAAACCGCCGCTTCCACAACACGTCACTGATCACGACGATGGGATGGGCGTTGGGCGCCTTGTCTTCGGCCTTGGTGAACGTGCGGCCCGACGCGGCTTTCACGCCGAGCAGATCGAAATAGTTGCCCGACACGAGCTCCGCCGGCACCTGCTCCGGCTGGCCGCTGCCCTGCGTCGACAATCCTACCGGGATGGCGCCGAACGCCGCCACGCCGACCGGCAAGGTGTCGCGCAAGTCTTCGTAATTCTTGAAGGATGTCCCGCGAAGCCCCGGTTTCGTGGCGCTGGTGCTATACACGGCAAGCAGCGAGCGCGGATCCTGCACCGGCGCGGACTTGAGCAGCAAGGCATTCAGCACGCTGAAGACCGCGGTGTTCGCCCCCATGCCCAGGGCCAGGGACAGCACGGCCGCGCAGGTCAACACGGGATAGGCGCGCCAGATCCGCCAGGCATACCGAACGTCTTCGACTAGAGCCATGGGGACGCCGGTCCTCTGTCTCGGCGGCCCGATCACAACCGGCTGCCGGAAGCTGCATTACCACGGGCGTGGTCTGAAAAGAGAGGGCGTCAGTATAGCACGTCCAGACGATCTCATTGTCCTATCTGCGGATCGATCGCCAGGCCGTACGCACGAAAGCCCGGCATGGAGCCGGGCTGATGAGCAGGAGCATCTGTCGCGACAAGGAGGTCACTTCCTCGCGCGTGGCCCCGAATAAGATCGACGAGTCAGGCTATGGAGCGCCTGAGATCCTCTCTTCCGACATGATGATGCCAGCAGGATCATCCCACGACGTCCTCAGCTCCTCCGGCGCATCGCTTGCGACTTCTTTCTCACCGAACAAACGCTCCGCGGTGATCCCGCGCGCGCGGCATGCTGACAGCAGGCGGTTCGACTCGACGATCGGCTTCGACGCCTCCGTATACTTGATGCTCATCACGTAATTCAGCCACGGCTCCTGCCCCATCGCATACACATACACGTCCTTCACGTTGAACGTGTCGACGATCTTCATGGCCTGCTCGTAGTTCGAGCCGCTCAAGCGCCGGGATTCGTCGATTGCCCGCTCCGGTTTCTGCAGCAGCAGCGGCCCATAGAGCCAGCTCATTGGCGCCCCGTTGCACTCCATGCCGATGAACAGGACGCGCACATCGCCGAACTGCTCCTGAATATGCGTGTACAGCGCCGGTTCGACATTGCAGGAGTCCGCGAGGAACAGGAGCGATTCGCCGCCGGCATGGATCAGATATCCCAGCTTCGTGCCCACCGCCAGGTCGCCATGCTCGCCGAGGAACGGCAGGCCGGTGATCGTCACCGCGCCGTCGGTGATGTCATGACCCTCGGGCAGCTCGATCACATTGCGGAACCCGCACGCGCGCAGCGTCAACGCCAGCGACGGATCGTGAAGCGCGCCGGTCGAACTGCGGCCGACGACGATATGGCGCACCTTGTGCCGCAGCTGGAGCATGGTCTCGAACAGAATGTGATCGATGTGATTGTGCGTAATCAGGACGTAATCGATGGTGTCCGGCAGATCGAGATAGGTATAGCGTGAAATCTGACTATCGTACGTGTAACTCAGGACCGGATCGAACAAGATCGATACGCCGTTCGTTTCAATCAGCACGCACGCATGACCAAAGTATCTCCAGCGAAGGCCGCTCCCTGTGTAGGCCCGATACGGCCGTGGCGGCTCGCTCGTGAAGAACGACCGCCACACGTCTTCGTCCTCGTGGTTGACATCGATGAGCGCGCGAATCGCCGCCCAGGACTGGGGCTGCGATTTCAGGCGGAAGAGCGCGTCAATGCGCTCGTCATCAAAGGGGATCGGCAGGTGGACGTGCCCGGGCAGCGGCAGCCGCGGCGTGCTCAGGACGAACGGCCTGTCGTCACCGGTGGTGAGCGAGAGCATGAGGCTTTGAGCGGACGGCTGATAGTACCGGCTGCGGTACAACAACGATTCCAGGAGCCGGAACGACGGATGATGGTGGCCGTCGTAGGTCAGCTCGACGTAGCCCTGAAGAGGCGCCGGCACGCTGGCATACAGCGGGTGCAGGGAGAATCCCTTCGCCGCGGACGACAGCAGGATATCCAGCTCGGTCAGGGCCGTGGACAGCGTGAGCATCTCGGACCGGTTCCGGATCGTCGCGTCACGAAGGGCGCGGATTTCATCCACGCGTTTCCCGTCATAGTCGACAAACGGTCCCCCGAGCATCTTGGGGTTCTTGACGGCGGACGCATGCAGCCCGGGCATCGCCAGGTACGAATCCATGATCTTCAGATGCCGCTCGGTGATGTTGCGGGCCGCCGTGGCGGGTGGAATCAATTGCGACCAGGCATACCACTGATCGACGAGCGGCTCCACTTGCACGTTCTGACGCAGATACAGGCGTTCGTCTGTCATGTGGACTCCTGGCGATCGGTCGTCCGCGCTCACCGTTCCTGCGCCGGAAGATCTCGCGGTTCGAGCGGACGCGGACCCGCTTTCGTCGCGACCAGCAGCAGGCGCTGCAGGCTGGCGCGCAGCGGCTGCCCGTTGGGGGAGCTGTAGCCGCGACACGCGGTGAAGCCGGCCCTCTTCAGGACACCGCACAGCTCGTGATAGGTGTAGAGCCGCTGTTGCGAGCTCTTTCGTTCGTAGTCGCCATTGCGGAACAGCTCGTAGTCGGTCCGTTCGAGCGCCGTTTCCAGGTCGTAGTGATGCTCGTACGTGAGCATGATGTCGTTGAACCGTCCCCACCCTCGGGCTTGCCTGCCGCGAGCGCGATCTCGAGCAGCTTCGTCGTCTCGATGATGAACACGCCGCCCGGCCTCAACGCACGGCACACCGCGGTCGAGAAGGCGAGATCCCCAGGCTCGTCCAGGAAGCCAAAGCTGCCGCCGAAGCAGATCGCCGCGTCGAAGTGATCCGCCCACGGCAGGTCTCTCATGTCGCGGCGCTCCAGGGCGATGTCGACCTGTCGCGCGGCCGCGGCCGTCCGCAGCTCATCGAGGAATTCGTCGCACAAGTCCACGCCCGTGAGGTGATGCCCACGCGCGGCCAGTTCCACGGCGTGGCGCCCGGCGCCGCACGGGACGTCGAGGATCCGGGCGTGCGGCTGCTGGATGGTCGATTCGATGAAGCTCGTTTCCTGCAGCGTCTGCGGCTCCGTCCGAAGCATCCGCCAGCACTCGTTGAACATGCCCGAGAAGAATGGTTCCCACCAGGTTTCGCTCACCTGCACGGCGGCATGGCAGCCGATCTCCGGCGCTTCCCGGCGGAGACTTCGCGGATCTGCGCCAAATGAAGGCCATTTGCCGCGGCAACCCATCACGACGCGAATCCTCCGGTGAACTGAACCGCCACTTTCGCCGCCACCTGCCCCTTCGCGCGATGCGTCGCACGCGACCCCGCGGCGAAGCGCACTCGGCTTGTCGAACAGCCCGCCGCGCCGACTGAGCCAGCGCGGCCGCTACGGATAGGCTTTGGACGTTTCCGCCACGCTGTCCCCGTCCGTGTACGCCGCGCATGCCGTAGCGCGGCGCGTGTCCGACATCGGCCGCGCCGCTGCGTCCACTTTACGTTTCGTCCGTGCACGAGGTGCGCCTATGAAACATTCACGCCCGAACCTTATCGTCCTCTCGTCCGGCCTGCTGCTCGCGCTGGTGGTCGTCGCCACGCTCATGGCCCAGGCCCCCGGCGGTGGCACCGTCCAGGGCTCGGTGTTCTATCGTCCCCCGGTGACCGGCACCTCGTCGGTCAATCTGATCTTCCTGCCGGACATCGACGTCTACCTGCGCAACCAGAGCAGCGGCGTGGAGACGCCGACCGTCCGGACCGACTTGTACGGCCGCTACGAGTTCCGGCCCCAGCCGCCGGGCATCTATGAGCTGCGCTGGCGGGCGCAGCGCGGCTGGGCGGCCGGCGTGCATCCCAGTGTCATCTCCCTCGGCAGCGAACCGGCCTTTCCCGTCCCGGCGGCGATCCTGCCGGTGCCCAACACCGGCGTGGTGTTCGGGAAAGTCTCGCTGAACGACGGACGGACGCCGTGGTCCTACGACGAGCTGTACGGCGTGAATCACACTGCCACGGCGATCATCCTGGACGCGACGCGGACCATCACCCTGTCCGGCCCGGTGCGGGCGAACGTCGAAGGCCTCTATGCCGCCGCCGGTCTGCCGCGCTCGGAGATCATCACCATCCGCGGGCAAAGCCAGGCCTCCATCTCCACCGTGGTGTTCCCGGCCTCGGCCATCACCTTCGGCGGGCCCACCACGTCGTCGAACGTCCGACTGCCCAACCAGGCGCCCGAAATCCTGACGGTGCTGACGCAGGTCGCCGGCGTGAACGTCAAGACGGCCCCTCCCGGTTCGACCATCATCCTCGTCGCGCGGACGCGCGACCTCAATAGCGATCCGCTCCAATATGACTGGGCGGTGCTGCCGGGCAGCGGCACGGTGACTCCGGCAGGCACGGGCGCGGCGAACTGGCAACTCCCCGGCATTCACGGGCGGTATAGCGCCTATCTCCAGGTCCGCGACGGCCGCGGCGGCTTTGCCCGTCATCGGATCGACTTCGTCACCAGCCAGACGGAGACCAGGTTCACGGGCCGCACGCTCGACAAGACGACGCGCCTGCCCGTGGTGAATGCCGAGATCACGGTCAACGGACGGACCACGAAGTCCGACAGCAACGGCTTCTACAGTGTGAGCGCACCGCTGGCGGCGCGGTACGTCATGACGATCACACGCGAAGGCTACGCGGACTTCTCGCGCGCCTCGACGGCCGGTCTGACCGGGCAGACGTGGCCGCTCGTGCGGGCCCAGGTACAAGTCGTCAATCCGCGTAGCACCATTCTCCTCATCGATCGCCGTCAGGAGCTCGAACGCTGGAGGATGGTCGGGGCGCAGATCGAGATTCCACCGAATTCGCTCGTCAGCGAGTCAGGCGGGCAGGCTCCGACAGCGCTCGTGGCCTACATCGCCACGCTGGCCGTCCAAGATGGCGAGATGCCGGGCGATTGGGGGGCGACGGTGGGAGGCCGTGACACCAATCTGATCTCGTACGGCGCCGTCTTCGTCGAATTCCGCGACGCTGGAGGCAGAAAATACAACCTTGCGCCGGGCCGGCAAGCGACCGTGCGGCTGACCCCGCCACCGTCTCTCCAGCCGCCGCCCGTCATCCCGCTCTGGTCCTACGACGAGAAAGGCGGCTCCTGGACGCCCTCCGGTTCAATGCAGAAATCCGAAGGCGGATCAGTGGCACCATCAGGGAGATATGCTGGCACCGTCACGCACTTCTCGACGATCAACGCGGACCTCGAGATGACGTCGGGCGCCTGCCTGAAAGTGCTCATCTATCCGCCGATTCCAACCGGCGCGAAGCTCCGCGTCACGGATCCGACCGGCACCGTCTTCGTCCAGACCTTCGAGTTCGTGATGGACGCGGCCCTCAACGCCGTCTATCGTCTGCCTCCCGGCATCAACGTGCGCCTCGAACTCCTGAATAGCGACGGCACACCGTACGCCAACACGGTCCTGCTCGAGGAAACGCCGGGGGTGCCGCTGGTCGGCAATATTGTCGACACCGGCACGGGGATCCCGGCCGGTCAGCCGCAGTTGCCGCCAGTCCCCTACGACCCGTGCAAGCTGGTGATCATGCGCGAAGCGGACGCGCCGACATCGACGATGTTCTTGTCATACAAGGGAGTAGGCACCGACCCGCAGGCGCAGGGCTACTACGACACCGTCGATCCCAACGGCCTCCGGCAGACGCTCGGCGACTGGTGGAACACGAACGGGTTCATCATGGACCCGATCACTGAAATCCCGACGAACGCCGTCCGGACGTCCTATCTGAACTTCAACGACCTGGGCTCGGGCCGCGACATGTACTTCCTGCAGCGCCCCGACGGCACGGTCGCGTCCTACGTCACGAACTACGGCCAGTTCAACCAGGACCACGCCAACGCCGATCTCGCGGCCTTCCGCATCCTGCCCGGCGCCACCGTGGCGATGGAATACGGTCCCGTCGAAGGTGCCGGCCCCGCGCGCATCGTCAAGTTCTTCGTCTTCGACGGGAACGGCGGCGGGGCGGCGGCCGTGCGTCAGAAGTCGGCCAATCTGGATGGGTTCGGCCCCAAGTTCGTGCCGAACCTGTGCCTGAACTGTCATGGCGGCAATTACTTCCCCGTCACTCCCGCGGCGCCGACGCTGACCGAGGTCGACATGTCGGCGGCGTTCCGCGAGCTCGATTACGCGACGTACAAGTTCCCGTTCTTCGCGCTGACGCCGACCCCCGCCGAGAAGGCCGCGTTCAAGGACCAGAATGAAATCGTGCGGGGGCTTGCGCCTGGCGACACCCTCACCAACCAGCCGATCAAGGATCTGATCAACGGCTGGTACGCGCTACCTGGCGACGATCAGGACAACACATGGACGCCGCCGGGATGGCTCGGCGCACCACAGCAGGGGCTCTATCACGACGTCGTGAAACAGAGCTGCCGCACCTGCCACATCGCGCTCGACGCGTCCCTGGCGCCCAGCGGTATCGGCTGGCTCACGTACGCGCAGTTCCAACAGCGTCGCACCGGCGGCCTGCTACAGAGCTTCGCCCTCTGTACACCACGGACGATGCCGCACGCGGTCATCACGTATCGCAACTTCTGGCTGAGCGGGTCGCCGCACCGGCCGGCGGTGCTGCGGACCTTCAGCAACGGCGCGGGATGGCCGGCCATCGGCGCGTGCCCGCCGTAGGCCGCCCGTCCAGCGCCTGTCGATCGACGAACGGGTCGGCGTCTTCATGACGCCGGCCCGCACACCGTCGCGTTGACGCCGCGTGTTGATGGTCTGACACTTCGTGCAACAAGAACCGCCGCCGTCGATCGGCGATGTCGCACGTCCACGACGACACGTTGGGGACTGAGATGACACCCCTCATCTCGGCGAACGTCGTCTGGCCGTTCGCCGACATCGCCGCCGCATTTGCGATGATCCGCGGTACCGGGTGGCGTTGCTGGCGTCGATCGGTGGGTCAGCTCGCACGTCCGGACAAGGAGATCTCCATGAGGCGCGCCATCCTGTTCCGCTTTGCTCTCGCGGCCCTGCTCTCCACATCAGCACTCGTCGTGCCTGCGCAATCTGGACAGGCGCCCAGTCGCGGACCCGGGTGCGGTAGCTGCGTCATCGACGCCAACTGCTCCCAATTCCAGTGCCCGTTCTGTGTTCAACGGCCCGGCATGCCGGGCGGCCGATGCTGCACGAGCCCGTTCTGCTGAAGATGCGGCTTCGCCCCGTGTTGTTCGTACGCCGTCACTCAAAGGGGCATCCCCGGTGGCGATGCCCCTTCGAATGGCGAAGGCAGGACCGCTGCGCTCAGCGGCAGACGACGTCGCCGTCGTCGATCGCTTTGCCGATCAGCGCGCCTGCGCCGGCGCCAATGATCGTACCGAGCGTCTTCGACCCGCCAGGAGCGATGATGTGGCCGAGCACTCCACCGCCGATGCCGCCCACGATCAATCCGGTCGTGCCATCGTCGCGTCGGCAGTAGTAGCGGTTGTCCGAGCCTCGGTAGATGGAATCGTTTCTGCCCAGACGTCGCGACCGATACCGGCGATCGTCGCGCCGGTAGTAGCGCGCGGCATCCCAGTATCCGTGCCGGGCGTCGTAGCGATCGTCGCGGCGATCCCGGCGAGCCTCCCGACGATCCCTGCGATCCTCGCGGCGGTCCCGTCGGACCTCGCGACGATCCTGCCGGTCTTCATACCGGCTCCGATGCTGCGTATCGTGTGCCTCCGCGACTGCTGACGGCAGGCCGACCAACGACGCCAGCAGCAACACGGCGCTCGCCCGTTTCATGCGGTTCACCTGAGCCCCCTTCCTTCCGGCGGTCACGATTGACCTGACGAATGACACGGCAAGCAGCATGCCGGAGCCAGCAGCCCGGGATCGCCCTGTTCTTCCCGATGAGTTGACGTGCACCGGCGCTTGCAGGGGACAAGACCGTACTCGACAGGTGACTGCGGCGGACGCGCGCGCGGACTTTTTCGGCTGCGACGCAGCGCGACACGACTGGACCGCTGCCCTTCCCGCGAAAGCGACACCAGCATCCTCACGCCGAGTTTACGGGACGACGTGATACGGCACCGTGTGCTCGCAACTGCCATCGGGACAGGCTCCACGCCCTTCTCCAACGGCACGTTCTCATTTGCCCGAACACACCGTGTGCCCCGCCGGCGCGGCGCTATCCTGCCCCTCACAGGAGGACCACATCCATGCGTCGTTCGCTCGTCATCGCGGCCATCCTCAGCCTGGGCATCTTCGCCGGTGACACGGTCTCAGCCGTGCCGTCCTGCCAGCTTCCGTCGGACAACATCTGCGCCGACGCCGGATGCGCCCGCGCGGGCGGAAGCTGTGTGAGGGTCACGCCACGGCAGTGTGCCTGCCTGCTCGTCCCGCAGACGGCCTGTCGATGATCGATGCCGCGCATGTCTCGCGTTCGGTGACAGACACATCGATAGCGTCCCTGGCGGTCGCTCGCGGCGAGGAATCGACCGTCGCGACGCGTGCTATCGAGAGGCAGGTTGATGGTTGCCGGATGCCTCGGTCCCGTCCGACCAATGGCTGACCGTGACCACGTAGATAATCACCGGCTCGGGGGTTCCATCCGGCATGCGTTCCGGGCTTCCGAGTATTGGTGACTTCGGCAGGTTGGCCCCCCAGTCAGTGCTCTTCATCGCGCCGGGAAGATAGAACATGACGTGGGGGTGCCAGTGCCCGTCCCGATCGCTGAGGTACTGTTCCTTCGACATCATGTACGACATCGCGCCGATTTCGGGCGAACCGAACTCCTTCGCCTCGATGGCGACCCGCATGCGCGTCATGATGTCCGTCTTGGAGAGTCCTGCCAGCGCAAGCTCGGTCCGTCGATGGTGAATCGCCAGGACCGATCGCGCCGCCTGCGGGCTGAGGCAGACGGGCGACCGCACTTTGGGATTCCAGAAACCTGGTTCGACAAACGGTGCCGACCAGGCGCGGTCCACGTAGCAGACGAACCCGTTCTTGCCTTTCACGGCCGTTTCATATCCACGTCGCGTCAGCACGAGAACCGTCGCATCGGTCGAGATGGCCGGTGGCGCAGCGGTGCGCGCCAACGCGATCTCCGTCTGGCGATCGGGCATGAGGTATTGCTCGAGAGGCGCCATGTGGGGATACGGGTCTGGTTGTGCGTGGCACACCGCACCGAGCGCGAGGGCCAACACGGTCAAGCTGGAAATCCTGCGTTTCATGTATGTCTCCGTCTTGGTTCTGAATGACATCGACAGCCGCCGCGGCATCCCGTCCAAGCCGCCGGGACGCCTTGTGCAAGCGATTGCTGATACGTGTCGGGTGGCCTCAATCGACTCGCCTGCGCCGATAGACCATGCGCATCGCCCCGCTGTCATACGGGGTCAGTTGAATGCGCTCGAAGTCCTGTCGCCCCACGCCCGCGGCAAAGAGCGGCGTGCCCGCTCCAAGAAGAACCGGATGGAGATACAGGTGGTACTCGTCGATGAGGTCGGCGCGTTCGAGCGCCTGGACGACGCTGGCGCTTCCTTGCACGTTGATCGATTTGCCAGGCTCGCGTTTCAGCCCCTTGATGGTCTCGATCAGACCGTGCCGGATCACCCGCGTGTTCTTCCACGTCTGTGGCGGGAGCGTGGTGGAGACCACGAGCTTCGGCGACTCGTTCAACGCGCGGATGATCCGAGGATCCTCGCGCCCCTCGGCCGGCCTCAACTCCTCGCCGGCCTCATACGGCACGGCCGTCGGCCAATAGGCAGCGAAGATCTCGTACGTGATGCGACCGAACACAAAGCAATCGGACTGCTCGCCCATGTACTCCGCGATGTCAGCCTGCATGCGCCGATCAAAGCCGTTGATCACCCAACTGATATCCTCGTTCGGACCGACCATGTATCCGTCGAGCGTGATGAATGTTTGGGCGACGACTGGACGTTCACCTGCGAAGTTACTCATGAGTGACTCCAACATTCGCGGGTACGGTCTTCACGTACCGGACGAGCTGCTCGAGGACTGTTCCCCAACCGTCCCTGAAGCCCATCGCATCGTGCTTGTTGCGGCTCTCTTCGTCGCCATGCATGACGAGCGCCGTGTACTTCGTTCCGGTGTGTTGCGGCTCGAGCACGATGGCGGCCGTGAACTGGAAGCCAAGAGGGGGGGCCTGCCGCGACGGCCGGAAATCCCGTCCGAGTGCATCGGTCCACACCAGTTTCCGGTTGGGCACGATTTCGAGGTAGCAACCGGTGTTCTGGTGTTCTTCCCCTTCGGGCGAACGCGTAACAGTGCGGAAGACGCCGCCGGGGCGGAGGTCGATCTCGCAGTCCACGGTCGTCCACGGCTCGGGCGTGAACCATTGCTTGACGTGCTCCGGCCGCGTCCAGGCCATCCAGACGCGCTCTGGTGACACGTCGACGATTCTTTCCAGTACGAGGTCCAACTTCGGATCGATGGTCATTTCTTCTCTCTCTCTCGCTTGGGGTTCGTGTTCGGCTTGAGACTTTCGACGTAGCGGTCGAATTGATCGAGCCGTCGCTCCCAAAGCGCTCGCTGCTCGGTCATCCAGCCTTCCGCCGTCTTCAGCGGCTCGGGGGCGAGCTGGCAGGTTCGAATCCGGCCGGACTTCCGCGTGCGAACGAGACCGCTTCTTTCGAGCACTTTGAGGTGCTGAAGGAACGACGGCAGCGCCATGTCGAACGGCTCCGCCAACTCGCTGACGGCTGCCGTTCCGGTGCTCAATCGCGCGAGGACGGCTCTTCGAGTCGGGTCTGCCAAGGCCTGGAACACGAGGTCGAGACGGGCGGATTTGTTAGCCACGCACCTAAGTATCGCGCAACGCGACACCTAGGTCAATGGCTAACTGTTGAACGGAGGATCTCCCGGCACTCCGCCCACTGGCGGCATCTCCCGGTCGCCGTCGCGTGGTCAGCGCGCGCGACCTCCGCCCGCCTTCTTGTCGTGCCGGGCCGTGCACGGTAGACTGCCAGCCGATATCGTCGCGCTTGAGTCAAGCGTCAGTGTGAATAGGAGGAATGATGTCGCTCGATCTTGAAGGGAGCTACGTTGAGAGATCGGCTCTCGTCATCATGCATTATCAGGTCGACGTCTTCGCCATACTCTTCGGAGAACAACCATCGCCATTGCTGGATACGTGCAATGCGCTGATCCGACGCTGGCGTGCCACTGGCCGGCCGGTGTTGTTCCCCAATTTCTTTCTCGGCGAAGAATATGAACGCGTGTCGCCGAACAACCGCTTGATTTCATCGATTGTACCGACCGGACGATTCCGCAACGCGCTACCGATGAAAGGGCTCGCATTCGAACCGGACGACATGTTCTATGCGTGCCCGCGAGCCAGTGTCTTTTACGGCACCACGCTCGACGCCGATCTTCGGACACGCGGGATCAGCACGCTCGTCATGGCCGGAATCAGCAGCACCGGCGTCGTGCTTTCAAGTATTACCTGGGCCAGTGACGCGGACTATGACGTGCGCCTGGTTCGGGACTGCTGCTATGACCCGGATCACGACGCGCACGAAGCGCTGTTTCGTACCGGCTTCGGTGGCCGCGTACAGGTCGTCTGAAACGCAACGCGGATGCCGTCGTGCGATGGACCTGGCTGCCGATCGCGATCACGTCGGGTCCGTCGCCGTCGCAGGCGTGAATTCAGTGGCGAGCCGAGTCGCTCAAGACCTGTGCGCTCGAAGCCGATTTAGCCACGGACTCGCAACGCGCGACGATCCATGATGCCTGTCGAGCGCTACCAACGCCTCCAGATCACGGGTCACAAACGTTGGCGTTTGCAGGGATTGCAGCGGATCGAATCGGTGAATCAGGTGCGTGGTTCAGTTGTAGTATGTGGGCCATCGGACGGCGTGATGAACGCGGTGATCTGCGGGGAACCTTGTCCTGATACTGGCGTTTTCAGGGAGACGATGTGGTGAGGAAAGTATTGTGTTGCGTCAGCCTGCTCGTCCTGCCCGTGTTGGCGCAGGCGGGCCCGTGTGAACAGGACTTCCAGGCGGTTGGCGACCCGCGCAACGGCATGATGTTCGTCGGCACGGTCAACATGCCTGGGTTGAGCATCAGCAGCGCGCTGGGCCAATTGCAGAAGTTCGCGGCTGACGAAGGCTTTGAGATCGGCAATGAGTCGATCACCGGCAATACCGGCGAGGTGTTTTTCACGCGCACGAAGGATCTCAAGACCCCCATCATCTACCGTGGAGAGGCGAACGCCGCAGGCCAGGTCTCGCTGAGCGTGAAGCTGGCGCGCGGTCAGCAGATGAAGCCGGACGAGGTGCGCGCCACATTCTGCGGGGTGCTGAATTCGCTCAAGCTCGGCGAGGAAGGCACGGCGATCGCATCCTCGGCGCGGGCTCAATCCGGTTCTGGCCGCATCATCGATGCCGAAGCTCCGAAGCTGTCGACGGAAATCGGGCGCGACATCAAGAAGACGATGGCTGGCGTGAACAGCAAGGGCGCGCTCGGCAACCTGATGGTCGGCAGCAGCAACTACGCGACGGAAGGCGAGCGCAAGGAAGCCTTCGCGCCGATCCGCGCCAAGTACCTGGGACGCCAGTACCGCATCGACGGGCAGATCTACACGATCTCGAAGGGCCGTACAGCGAGACGATGCAGATCGCCTACCTGGTCACCCAGACCCGCGGCCTGCTCGGGGTTCGCGAAAGCTCCACGTACAACAGCAACAACTTCACGATCCAATGCACCCTGGCGCCGGACCAGGCGATGTTGTTTACGACCCTGTCCGAAGGCGACTGGGTGAAGCTGCTCGGCACTGTCAGCGAGATCACCCCCGAAGGCATGGCACTGCGGGATTGCCGCCAGGCCAAGTGAGCCCAGGCGAATCGGGTGATAGACGACGCGCAGCCAACGGCACCGTGGTCGTGATGCACGCTCGTCGTTCGTGGCGTCAGACGTGCACGATGAACGACATCGCGGTGGTGCGGATGAACTCGCTGTAGCGAATCCCGTGCTTCCGGGTCCATTCCGTAAAGGCGCGCTGCTCGTCGTGGTCGCGTCGCTCGCCTGCTACCTGCCGGCGCGGCGCGCCACGAAGATCGATCCGAGGGTCACGCTGAGAACCTAGGACGAGACCGTCGCACGGCTACTCGTTGCGCAGCGACTCGATCGGGTTCACGCGACTCGCGCGGCGTGCCGGCATGTAGCTCGCCAGCATGCCGACGCCCAGCATCGTGACGGACATTGCCAGGAACACCGCGACATTCAGCGCGTCGACCTCGAAGAGCAGCGTCTTCAACAGACGCGTCGACGCGATAGCGGCCGCGACGCCCACCACGACGCCGATCGCAACCACCGTGGCCCCGCGCGAGACGATCATCTGCCGCACCGCGCTGGCCGTGGCGCCAAGCGCCATGCGGACGCCAATCTCGCGAGTCCGCTCGGACACGTCGTAGGAGAGCACGCCGTAGAGCCCGACGGCTCCCAGGATCAGCGCCAGTGCCGACACCACACCCAGCGTGAGCATCGTGAAGGACAGCTGCACCATCGACTGCTGCGCCAGCACCTCCATCGTGTACTCGCGATACACCGGCGCTTCCGGCGCCACCTGACGCACCAGCTCGCGCACCTCGCGGCCAAGGCTTGACGCGCGCGCCGACTTGACGACGTAGGCCGGCGAACCCAACGCCCAGGCACCCGGAGCCGGCCCGGTCAATGGGAAGTAGACGCCCGCCTCGCCAGCCTCACGCCAATCTTCCTGCTTCACGTCCGCGACCACGCCGACGACCGTGAACATCTGGGTCTGGGCATCGGCCGACGCGCGGCGAAGACGCTGGCCGATGGGATCCTGATTGGGCCACAACTTCTCCGCGGTCGATCGGCTGACGATCACACTGCTGTTGGGCACCACCGCCTCGTCGTTCGTGAACGCACGCCCGCGAAGCTGATCGATGCCCATGATCCGGAAGTAGTCACCGGCGGCGAAGTTCGTCGACAGCAGCACGCCGCCGGCGGACGCGTCCGAGGATTCGGTGAGGAATCGGTCGGCGCCGGTGCCTTCATCCAGCGGGATGTTGTTGACGAGACCGACACCGGTGACGCCCGGCAGGGCCCGGAGACGATCCATGAAGTCCAGGTGCAGGCGTCCCCAGCTCGGACCGTCGGTGAGCTGGGCCTGAGCGGGGGCGAACTGGAAGGTATAGAGGTCCGACGTGTCGTAGCCCGGATCCACGGTGCGCAGGCGTTGGAAGCTCTGGACGAGCAGCGCCGATCCAATCAGCAGCACCAGCGCCAGGGCGGCCTGCCCCACCACCAGCGCGTCCCGGCCGAGCGAGCGGCGGCCGGTGCTGCCGCGCGTGCCATCTTTCAAGCGCGTCAGATCCGGCGAGGACGCGCGCAAGGCCGGCACCAGGCCGCAGGCCAGCGCCACGAGCAGCACCAGCGCGAACGATGCGACAAGCGTCGGCGCATTCATCCCCACCTGCCCCAGCCGCGGAATGCCCTCGGGAGCCGCACGCAGGAACAGCGGCAGCGTCACGGCACTGAGGATGACGGCGAACCCACCCGCCAGCAGCGCGACGACCAGCGCTTCCATCATCTGGAGCCGCACGAGTTGCGCGCGCGAGGCGCCGATCGCGCGACGCACCGCGAGGTCGCGGCGTCGGCCCTCGGCGCGTACGAGAAACAAGTTCGCGACATTGGCGCACGCAATCAGCAGCACGACCGACACCGCTCCCAGCAGCACCCACAGCGACGTCCTCGTGGTCGGACCGACCAGGCGGTCGATCACCGGATCTACCACGGCGCGGTGCTGGCCGATGAGGCGCGCGTACGCCGGCGACCCGCCGAATCGGCCGGGCAGTTGCTTGGAGAGTCCGGTGAGCTCCGTCGCGAGCTGTTCGCGTGACACCCCCGGCTTCAGACGAGCGAGCAGCGGAGGTCCGAGCTCTCCGGGGCGAATGTCGGCGGGACGGATCTCGGTCGGCACCCAGAGCAGTGTGTTATCGCTCGGAAACTGGAACGTGGGCGGCATGATGCCAATCACTTCCCGCATGACGCCGGCAATGAAGTACCGCTTGCCGATGACACTGGGATCGCGGCCGAACCAGGTCGTCCAGAGCCGGTCGCTGATGACCGCGACGCGATTCTGATCGTCCGCCACGGGCAGGCGCCCGATCTGCGGACGCGCGCCGAGCGTGGCATAGATGTCGTTGGTCGGAAACGCCATCGGGATCCGCTCGACACGGGTATCCGTCCGCAGCGTCGACGTGCCGCTGACGAACAGAAACACGCCGTCCAGCAACTGCGAGCGGTCCTTGTAGTGGACGTAGAACTCGGCCCCCAGACCGAAGCGCTCGGGCAGGTCCGACCCGGGAGCCGTGCCCGAAATCACGACAAGGCGATCGGCGTCCGGGAACGGGAGTGGCCTCAACAGGACCGTGTGGACGACGTTGAACATCCCCACCACCGCGCCAATGGCGAGGGCGAGGGTCACGACCGAGGTCATCAGAAACCCTGGGGTGCGCAGCAGCGCCCGCCAGGCATGTCGAAAGTCCGTCGTCCACTGCTGCATCGCCACATGTGCCTCCAGGATCGAGACATGAGACGAGATCAGCCGTCCGGAAGTTTGCCGGCCCTCTCATTCTCGAACGCGCGGCTCAACACCGCACGTCGCCCGCCGACGGCGGTGTATACCAGGTCAAGCTGGATCATCGCCAGAACGGGCGCATTCTGGCCTTTTTCAGCGAGTACTTCCCAGGATGGCCGCGTGTGGGCTTGGGAGCCGGGCCGCAGCGGTGCCCATGCGCGTCGCCAGATCTGGCGCAGCGGGTCACTCCGGCGCCTGCCGGATCGCGTGACGCCGGAGTGCGGTCGCACTCGCAGCCTGCCGCAGAAAAGACTCAGCTTCACAGAGAGGCGGACCCGTGACTCATTCGATCCTCAGAAAGTTCGTGCTTGCTGGTCTGTTCGTGGTTGCGACGGTCGCGACATCCATTGGTCAGCCGCCGCCCCCGGCGCGTGGGGGAGCAGGCTGCGGCGAACCGTGCTCCACGACGCAGCCCTGTGCGCGCTGGCCTTGCCACAGGTGCATCGGGGCCGGTAGCAACCGTTTCTGCGAGGGATTCATGGCCGGCCGCTCCGCCAGGTAAAGACCGGGGCGCCACTCCGCCTGCGACTGTCGGAGACCGGTCCACACGTCGTCTCGACAGCGGGCCGACGCGGTCAGACCGCCACGCGTTGCGGGACCTCGATCCGTTCCAGAATCCAGCCGGCGCTCTCGCTGTTCGGCGCCAGTGGTATCAGCTGCCGGTCTACCATGTGCTGCTGATCGGCACGCTGCTGACGAGCGTTCCCTATTGCGTCAGGCACGACTATGACTGGCGCGGACGGCCCGCGTGGCTCCTGGGCGGCGTGGACCGGCTGCCGGATCCCATCAGCGGAGGCATCCGCTTTCTGGCGATCGTCGCGATCACGCATGTCGGCGTCCTGGGTTGGACCGTCGGGCTCACGATCGTCAACCGGCTCGGCGCCCAACCGGCCAGAGACCTCCCCGTCATGTTTCAGTAACAGATCCGGATGACGCTGGAGCTTCGGTCTCTATCAGTGCGGGCGTTCGTGAGAGTCCTTCGCGGCGGGTGTCGACAGAGCCTGTGCGCGATCGGGATGGTGCGGAGCAGGCGTACCAGTCGGCCACGCCACGCATCCAGACGGTCAGGGAACTGGACCACTGCTGGACGAGCTCGCCGTCAGCAATCGACAGGCCGTGATCGAGCGCGAGTTGCGACAATGCCGCGCGAGTCTCTCCCAACGCCCGCACCTCGTCGCGGATTCGATCGGCAACCATCTCGGCGCATGCCTGATAGGACCTGCCGGTCTCGTGATGCAGGATGGTCACGAAGTTGCACAGGTCGCCGACGGCACTTCGTTGCCCGCCGAATGCAGGTCGTTGAGCCACGCGATGAGGCGGCCTGAGACGTCGTACAGCTCACCCACCTGCTTGATCGCGACGATGCGGTCGGTGAGCGACGCGCGCATCGCGGGTTCGATCAGGATCGCGGTCGCGACCGCTCCGGACGAGTGTGGGCGGTGGCTGTAAGCGAAGACTTCGGCGTCCATGGCCTCGCCCATGCTATTGATTTCGGCCTGCCGTCGATAGGCGAGCACGAAGCGGATCATGTAATCGGCGAATCGGGAGCACCATGACGAACCGGGCAGGACGGCCCACGATCGCGCCCACAGATCGGCCAACGCCCGCGTGCCCGGCAAGGCATCATCCGGCGGCGGCGCCGGAGGTCTCGTCGACAAGACGGAGACGACCTCGTCGATGATCGCGGAGGTGCGCGCGACATTCCGACCGACGGCCGTGGTATCGAGCGCATCGTCGAACGCAAAATACCACCCCATCCAGTCCGCCATCAACATCAGTTCCGACGGCGCGGCGTCCGCGAAGGCGCGAGCGGCCAGTTCCCCGAACCGGTCGGCCTCGAACGGCCTCGCATACTGGTCGTTGGGGATCATGCCGAACAGGCGGACCCGCTCGTTGCAATGCTCCACCGCGGCTTCCACCAACGGGTGGATTCGCGACGGAAACGGAAGCTCGATGTGCGGGACAGTCACGGCGACGTGGTGTGGGCTCGTCATCGCCGGTTCAGTGTGACACCATGCCGATCCGCAGCAGCGTCCGATCAAATCATGTTCAGAAAGGTGAGATGACGCCCGCGCCTGTGACATGCGTATGACGTCGCGACGCGCATCGTGGCCTGGTCTCATGTGGTCGAACAGGACATCTGAAGATGCTTCCACGGAAAACCCAAATCTCGCCCGTCGATTCTATGTTGTGCTTTTGGCCGGCCACATCCCGGCGACGCGATGTATGGCGCCCGACTATTCACCACCGTGCGATGACATCGCGCGCCGCACCCGCCAGGCTTGCCAAAGGTGGCGGCGCTCGTGCGCCGGGATCACATGGAGCCCGGTGGCGAGGCTGAAGCGCAGGCCCGGGATGAAGGGATTCGGAAACAGGACGCCGTAGAGATCGATGTCGGCGAACTCGCGCAGGAACACCCGCGTGGCCTCGTGCGAGTCGAGAAAACCCGCGAGCGCGTCCGCGAGCGCCGGCGCCTGCCGCGGGACGATCGCGCGGGGCGCCCGCATGCGTCGCGTCACCGGCGGCTCGAGCGAGCGGACGAACCAGCCGCCGATGGTGCCGGGCAGCGCCGGCCTGCGGCGCAGGCGGCCACGCGCACGCGCCTCGACGGCCGAGGGCCGCATCGCCGCGACATAGATCCGGTTCGCCGTGGCCAAGTGATCGAGACATTCCGCGATGCTCCAGGCGCCAGGCGCCGGTCGCCACAGCCCGTCCGCCGCCGTCAGTCCCGCCACCAGCGTGCGGGCGTCATGCTCCGCCGCGTCGAGCGCCGATTCCAGTGCCGCGATCTCCGGTGCCATACGCCATCGCCCCCTGTCCCATACCGTAAGGTATGGAGAGATAGGTTGTCAATACCACGCAGTATGGAGACAATCGACAGGTGACTCGCCACGGCACCGGCGCCAACCGGCAGGGAGAACCGACGCTGACCAAAGCGGACTGGGCGGAAGCGGCGCTGCAGCTCATCGCCGAAGCCGGGCTCCGCGCGTTGACCGTGGACGCGCTCGCCCGGCGGCTCGGCGTCACGAAGGGCAGCTTCTACTGGCACTTCCGCGGTCGCGCCGATCTGCTGCTGAACGCACTCGAGCGCTGGGAACAGCGCGCGACAACCGAGCCGAAGGCCGCGCTCGACGCCGTCAGCGATCCGCGGCGGCGCCTCGAGCTGCTGCTGGACGCGGCGTCGCAGCCGCCGCGCGCGCGATCGCTGTACGCCGCGCTCGCGAACGCGGAAGGCGATCCGATCGTCAGCCAGGTCCTGAACCGCGTCGCCTCGGCGCGTATCGAGTATCTGGAGATCTGCTATCGCGACCTCGGTCTCGCGGCGCCACTGGCGCGCGCGAAGGCGGTCTTCGCGTATGCCGCGTATCGCGGTCTGTTGCAGTTGGCGCACGAGGCGCCGGCGGCACTGCCCGACGACTGGTCTGCGTACCCCGGGCTTGTGCGCGCGGCGCTCATTCCGTCAGTGGATGCCGTGCCCAGGTGCCGACCGCCCGGTCGACGCGCCGTCCGTTCATAGCCGCGTCGATGCAGCCGCCCCACAATCCCATCCTCTTCCGCAGCCTCGCCGTGCTTCTCGCGAACGAAATCCTTCACAAGGTCAGTGCTTCTGGCTTCACTCTTGGTCTACTTGCAGATGGCGATGATGGTCTTGGGCTAGATCACCTTGTGATGAGACAGCGTCGATCCTGCCATGCCGGTCTCGGCCTGGATCTTGCCGACGACGAGCCCGTCCGGGTGGGCGGAGAGCAGCAGGCGCAGAATCCGGAGGCGCGCCTTCATCCCCAGCGCCGCAAATATGTCCGCAACGCGCGCAATGCTCGATTCGCTGACGTCGTCTATACCGGACATTTCTACATTACTAGAAAGATGAGATTCACAATGTTCTGGCTATTGAGATGACATCCCGGCTCTCACCACACGCGTCACCATCGGCATTGCGAGAGAGGCGACTGCCGCAATCTCATAGGGCGGTCCTCACGTTGGACGCGATTCACTGAGTGTCGAGAGATTCATCGATCACTGCAATGACGGTCGATCAATTTCTTTCGCTGGTTGCGTCGCAGTTCACGTCATAGCACGTTGCGTGTTGTCCGCTCCGATCAACACAGTTGATCCAGTGTCGATGCTTCATCGCTCGATTCATCAGAACACGCGCAGTCCGCATTCTTAGTTTCTGATGCGCTGCTATCTCACCTGACCGAACAGCCACGCGGCCGCGGGCTCGCGTCGGCGAGAGCTCGATAAGATCGGACCTCACCAGCGTCGGCATGCGTCAGCCGATCTATGTCGACGCCTGCGTCATCGCGGCCGCGCCGCGTCGGATGTCGTGCCATGCCCGAGCTCTTATCGACCGCTACCATCGTCGCGCCGGAGGCACGGGCGGCGGCGGAGACCGCCCCGCAGGTCGTGCCGATCGCGATCGCGGCAGCGCTGGCGCTCTGCGGCGTCGTGGTCCTGGGCGATCCGTGGTCGGGCTCGGTCTCGCTGCTGGTCGGCACTTTCGATCTGCCCAGGAGCTGGAACTTCGAGGCCGTCAGCTTCCTCGTCGTCTACCTCGCGGCCACGATCGCCGGCGTCATCTGGACCCGCCGATGGCCCTGGCTGATCCTGATCGGCGCCGCGCTGGAACTGCCGATGGTCGTCTCGCAGGTGCTCCGGCCACAATTCCTGTCATTGGGGATTCATTGGCTGGCCGCTTGTCTCGTCGGGATCACGATCGCCGCGAACCTGGTGGGATTCAGGCTGCTGCTGCCGTCCCTCGCGCAGTCCGGCGACACGATCGCGACCACGACCGTGCCCTTCGGATTCGAGCGCGTCCTGGCGCGACCGCTCCTCGACTGCCGCGGCACGCGGCGGGCCCTGGCGGACACGGATCTTGTCTGCCCGCCGGCGCGGACGCTGTTCCGCCGTCTGCTGGCCTTGATGCGCGAGACACCGACCGAGACGCCGACACGCGTGCCGGCGATCAGGTCAGGCGGCGGGGCCTGACGGCGAACGCGGCGGCCGGCACGCCCACGCCCATCGCGCGGAACTGCTGGGCGCGAACGATGACGGCGGCGCCTTCGAGCAGGTTCTTGCCGATCTGCTCGACCGTCCGCTCGCGCGGGTCTTCGAGAAACGATCCCGCCGCCCAGGCGTTGAAGCCGCCCAGCGCCGGTCCGCACCACAACTGGAAATCCGCCCGCCGATCCATCGGGCCGTCGATCGGCCAGCGCGCGCTCGATCCCAGATACCAGCGAAAGACGAGCGCCATGCGGTGCCGCGGATCGTTCCGCGCGCGCAGGAGCTCGGCGGGCCGCTGTTCGCGGAAGAAGTCTTCCGTCCGGCTCCAGATCTCCTCCAGCGGCGCCCGGAAGATCTCGCGCTCGATCTGCTCCCGGCGCCGCGGCGGCAGATCGTCCAACGTGTCGTAGGTCGCGTAGAGCTCCCGGAGCAGCCGCGCGCGCGCCGGATACAGCGTGCCGCGCTGCAGCACCTGTACGCGGACGCCGAGCTCGAACATGTCCCCTGACGGCGCCATGGCCGTATCGGTGACATCCGCGGCGGCCAGCATCGCCTTCGCCTCGTCCGACACGCTGGCTTCGACGGCCACCTGATTGACCGATCCCGTGAGCACGTAGTCCGCGCCCAGCGAGAACGCAGCCGCCACGGCGTTCGGCGTGCCCAGCCCGCCCGCCGCGCCCAGGCGGATGGGACGCGGAAACCGGTAGCGGTGCGTGAGCTCGTCTCGCAACATCGCCACGCGCGGCAGCAGCACGGCCAGCGGACGGTTGTCGGTATGTCCGGCGGAATCGGCTTCGAGCGTCACATCCTCGGCGACCGGAAGCCGCGCGCCGAGATCGGCTTCGGCGGCGGTGAGTGCGCCGGCACGCACGAGCGCGTCCAGCATGGCGGCGGGCGGCGGGGTCATGAAGGGACGCGCGACTTCGATCCGCGACACTTTCGCGAAGAGGTGATGTCGCCGTCGAATGACGCCGGCAGGCGTGACGGCCAGGCCCGTACACGCGTAGCGCACGATGTCCGACGTGAGCTCCCGGAACGCGGAGGCACACATGCGCCGCACGCCGTGCTGAAGATAGCGCGTCACCATCGCGGACTCGAAATCGCGCGCGTCCGGCATGCTGATCAGGTTCACGCCCCACGACCGGCCGGCGGGATCGAGCGCGTCGCCAAGATCGCGAATCATCCGCTCGACACGATCCGGCACGACCCCCGCGGTGCCGAGAAACGCCAGCATGCCCGCCTCGGCGGCCGCCTTCACCATGCGCGGCCCGGAGATGGCGTGCGCCATCTCGCCAATGACGTAGCCGAAGCGCGTGTGGTGCGCTTCCTGGAACTGGCGGTTCCCGAGCCACTCAGGGTACAGCGGCGGCACGGTGCCGTGCGCCGGCAGCCGGCCGGCGGCGTCCTGCCGGATGACACCGCGCGTGGTCAGCCCCAGCGTGCCAGACGGCAGGCGGACGATGTGGAGCGGCGAGCGCACGTTCGCGAGGCGGTCGAGGAGCGCAGGCCCGTGACAGGCCACATCGGCGGGATCGCCGTCCCAGGAGCAGGCCACCTCGCGATTGCCCGCCGGCGTGAGGGGAAACAGTGTTGACGTCATGATCGCATCCTGACGGAAGCGTTCGACCGCGGAGCGGTCTCCTGCGGGCCATTCGTGCGCGCGTCCGGCCGGATCCGCCGCGGCACGGCGTCTGCCTCGGGAACCGCGCGCTCGTCGGCGATCTGCCTCAGCTCCTCGGCGATCCGCAGCGTCGCGCCGGGCCGCGCAAGGCGGACGGCCGCCGTGCGCATCGCGCCAAGCGCGGCCGGCTGCCGGCGCAGCCGTTCGATCGTCGGCACGGCGTCGCGGAACTGGCGGAGTGGTACGGCGGCTCCCTCCGAGCAGATCAGCTCCAGGGTCCCGGCCTCCTGCGGCATCGGTGCGGTCGTGGCGTCCGCGACAATCGGCAGACCGGAGGTCAACGCCTCGAACGTGGTCAATCCTCCGGGCCTGGAGATGGTGACATCGGAGGCGTTCATCAACTGGTCCATGTCACTCGTATGTGGTAGCACGACGGATCGAAACGCCGCGCGCGCGACGCGTGCGTGCATCCAGGCGCGCAGCGCGTCGTTGCGTCCCGCCAGACAGATGATCTGCGTCTCGCGCAGCGCCTCGCCGCCAGTCACGAGGGCATCGAGAATGCGCGGCATATTGCCGCCGCCGACGCTGCCGGCATTGACCAGGACGGTGAACCGATCCGGATGGAGCCCGAGCGCGGCTCGCGCGGCGAGGCGTCCGGCCGCGCCGCGGCCCTGGAATTTCGGATGCACGGGCATGCCGCGGATCCGGATCTTCCAATCGGGAACGCCGTATTCCAGCAACTGCCGGCGGGCGCCGTCGGTCGCGACCACGAACAGGCTCACGTCCGGTCCGGCCCGGCCCCGCCAGAAGCCATGACAGGGATCGGTGACGACAACCACCAGCGGGACCCGCGCCAGCCAGCCCAGATCGCGCAATCGTTGGCCCATGAGGTGCGGCAGCATCGGGTGGACGCAGACGATCAGGTCCGGGCGGTACGGCGTCAGGTGCGCTCGCACGCGTCGGCCGGCCAGCGTGCAGAAGAGACGCCATTCGTTGGGGCGGATCCGCTGGATCAGTCGATAGTCGTGCCGGACGGCCGATGGCCGATGGCGCAGGAGATGGTTGTAGACGCCGCTCAACGCCGCGGACAGCGGGTGGGCCTGTTCGAGGGCCCGCGGCATCACGAGCGTCTCGCTCAGCGGATCGACGCGTCCGAGGCCCCAGACGAGCGCATTCGCGGCGCTCGTGTGGCCGCCGCCGGTCTCGCCTGACACGATCGCATACCTCCTGCGCAGGTCCGCCGCGGTTGCCATGCGTCACTCCGTGTGCGCTGGCGGATCGGCGTGGGCGGCCGGACGGCCGGCGTTCGTGAGCTGCCGCTCCAGCTTTTTGATCTGCAGCAGGTGTCTGAGATTGAACGGCAGCGACGGGTAGTAACAATTCGACTCGTGCGTGCAGAAACATCCCTGTCTGATGGCGCGGCGGCGAACCGTCAGCGCCGGGGATCGCCACAGCGCCTGGAAGTCCCAGTCCACGTCCCGCAGGTTGCCGACCGGCTCGAGCATCTCACAACTGGACAGAGTGCCCTCGTCATAGATGACCACGCCGGTCGTGCCGGCGAAACAGCGCAGATGCGCTTTCTGTTCGAGCGTCGTCCGCGCGATCAGCCCATGCATGTAGATGTCGACCGCGGCCTTGAACACGCCGTCCCGGTCGCGATAGCGATTGGCAAGCACCGCGCGCCGTGAATCGCGCTCGATCGCGGCCGCAATCAGCTCGTACCGGGCAAGGTCGATGTCGAGCTCCGCCGGATCGGCCGCAGGCGGGCGGATGTAATTGATGTTGATCTTGTCCGGCTTCAGATCGGACCGGAGAAAGTCATACCAGTCGACGATCCGGTCCTGGTTCGACTTCATCAGGCAGGTGCAGGTCTGGACGTTCAGGCGCGGCGTGCCGCGCTGCACGGCCTGCAGGGCCCGGGCCGTCGCGATCGCGCGGTCCCAACTGCCGGCCTTGCCGCGGATCCTGTCGTGATCATCCTTCAAGCCGTCGATCCCCAGCGCCACCGTCACGTTCAGCCGCGGACAGTCGGTGAGCATGCGGGCGACATCCGGCAGGATGCGCTGCGGCAGGCCGCCGTTCGACATCAGGTACACCGCGTCGAGCTGATTGTTCTCGTAGAAGGCGCGCACGACGTCGGGCAGGTCTTTCCGGGTGAAGGGTTCGCCGCCGGCCACGATCAGGATTGGCAGGTGTCCGCCCAGGGTCTCACTGATGCGGATGATCTGGGCGGTCGTCATCTGGCGCGTCTTCCGCGATCGATCGGCGAGCGCGTCCGTGAAGAAGCAGTGCGCGCAGCGCAGGTCGCAGACGGAGGTGATCAGGAGGTTCAGGATCATGGGCGGCGGGATGCCGCCCAGCAGCACCCGGCCGTACCGCGCGACGAGCCGAAGATCGTGTGTCATGCGTCTGACTCTCGATCGCAGGCAGCGGCTGCGGCGGGAATGAGCGACCGAGGACGAAGCCCGTCGCATCGGCCGGCTGTTGATGTGCGAGTGCGCGCGTTCCGGTAAGACCCCGGTAAGACCGATCATATCGAACGCCACGCGACGCCGTCCTTCACCTCCGTCGACGTTCGTGTTTGTGAAGTAGTGGCTGCCTCACGATGCTGGCGCGCCTTCGACGATGGACCAGGGCGATGGCGTCGGCACGACCCGCGTCAACGTGAATCCCGCTTTGCTCAGCAGCGGCCCGAACTCCGCTTCGGCGCGTTCCCGGCCGGGCAGGATCGACAACATCAGCAGGTCCATGAACCGGACGGGATCAGGCGTGTTCGGCGGCGCGAGGACCGAGTCGACGATCAGGACGCGGCCGTTCGGCGTGATGGCCCGCCGGCAATTCCGCAGAATCGTCACGCATTCGTCGTCGCTCCAATCGTGCAGAATCCACTTCATGATGTACGCATCGCCGCCTTCCGGGACGCGTTCGAAGAAATCGCCGCCGACAACCTCGCAGCGGTTCGCGAGCGGTCCCGTGCGCAAACGGTCCGCCCGCTCGATCACGGTGGGATGATCGTACAGCACGCCGTGCAGGCCAGGATTGGCCGTGAGGAGGGCTTCCAGGAGCGTGCCCTGTCCGCCGCCGACATCCACGATGCGAGGAAAGACCGAGAAATCGATGGCATCGCGAACGGCGGCGGTACTGAGCACGGCACTCGCAGACATCGCCGCCTGGAACTGGGCCGACAAGTCCGGGTGGGCACTCAGGTAGTCGAAGAATCCCACGCCATGCAGGCGTGGAAACGCCGGCCGTCCGGTGACCACGGTTTGATGCAGATCGCTGTTGGACGCCCAGAACAGGGAGCCTTGTATCAGACACATCGGACGCGCGGACTGCGGATGATCGCTGCGCAGCACGCGGCTCAGCTCCGTGTGCCGGAACCGGCCCTCATCGTCTTCCTCGAAGATCGCCATCGCGGCCAGCGCACGAAGCAGCCGGTGGAGCGACGGCGCGTGGGCGTGTGAGGCGGCGGCCAGTTCCTCGGCTGTCCGTGGTTCGTCGCCGAGGATGTCGGGCAGCCCCAGCTTCGCCGCGGCATGGATCGCCTGCATCGGGAGCGGGCCGTAACAACAGAGCAACATCAACGCGGCAGACACAGGCCAATCACGCGCTCGCGCCGCCCCCAGATGATCGTCGGTGAAGTTGTTCGCCATGAGCGCTCCTGATCCGGGAAGCCCGAACAAAGAAAGGTTCGCGCGATGATAGAGACTGCGGTCAGCGGCGAAACATCCACGCGGACGATTGTTCGATGCGGCGCGGGGCACGCGGCGCCTTCCTGCCGGACGGCACGTGCTGTCGGAAAATGAAAGTCGTCGAGGAACGCATCTGAGCGCCGAGGGGTTGGCATGGTGAGGAACCGCGCCGCGAGCGAGGCGGTCGGCCGCTCGGACGTCGCGGTGCGCCTGACCGCGACCGACACGCCCACCTGTGACGTTCCCGCACGCGTCGTGAGTTCATTTCGCACTCGTGCGTGCGGTTTCACTCCAGGTCAACGCCATTACCAAGAGCCTGACGGCCCTGGACTGACGGCAGGGCCCGGCATGCTGGATGCATCGCCTGGCGCAGCGCGACATGCGTGTTGGTTCACCGCACCGACACATGTCAATCCATCGGAACGGACCGCGCAGTGCGGTCGCTGGCGCCCTCCCCCAAGCGCGTTGCCAACGGACGTCGACCGAAAGAGGCATCTCATGGAACCACGGCGATTGGGGATCGGGATCGGCATCGCCACGCTGCTCTTCGTGGGAGGCACCGCAGCGTGGGCACAGGAATTCGGGTACTCGGGAGCGCTCGGGCCTGCCCATTGGGGAGCACTCAGCCCCGCATGGGCCACCTGCTCGACGGGACGAGAGCAATCTCCTGTTGATGTCGGGCCGCTCACCCTGCTGACGGCACTGGCCCCCGTGCTGCGGCTCGACTACGGCGACACCCACGGCCAGATCTTCAACAACGGGCATACCGTCGAAGTCGAAACCGAAGGAGAGAACGACCTGGTACTGCAAGGCGTCAGATACCGGCTCATCCAGTTTCACTTCCATTCACCGAGTGAACACACCTTCAATGGGCGAGGCGCCGATATGGAGCTTCACCTGGTCCATCGGAATGCCGCGGGGGCGCTCGCGGTCATCGGTGTGCTCATGCGGCGGGCCCCGACGAGCGGCCCGCTCGCACAGGTGTTCGACCATCTGCCGGACGAAGGCGAGATCGATGTCAGAGAGGAGCTGCCCTCACCCTTCAACCCGCGCACCTTCCTCCCGGCATCGCTCGCGCACGTGCGTTTCGGCGGGTCGCTCACAACCCCGCCTTGCACGGAAGGCGTTCGCTGGATGGTGCTGCTGCACCCGATCGCCATCTCGGACGAGCATATGGCACGGTTCAATCAGTTGATTCAGTTCAACGCGCGCCCCGTGCAGCGGCGGCGGCCCTAAGGGACGCCGGGGCAACGGCGGCCGTCGCTTCCCACCCGCGGCCGCACGCGCTTCTTCTTCGCACGATTCGCAAGACGGGAGGCTCGGCAGCAAACCCCTCGCACATTTGCGCTCTCTACTCGCGTGGCTGCAGCGATTCCGGCACATTCGCCGTAGACTGGACCTGGTATGTCCGAATTGCTACAGGATCTCGCCGCCTTTGCGTCGGCGAGTCGCGAGACGTGGAGGAAGGATGTCGAACGCACCCTCAAGGGACGCCCGTTCGCCGATGCCCTGATCAGGCCGACCATCGAAGGGTTGTCGCTCCAGCCGCTATACACGCGGGACGACCGTCCGCCGCTTCAAGGGAGCGATACTCCAGGCTCCGGCACGTTCGTGCGTGGCCTGCCGGCTCCGGGCGACGCCGGTGCGCCACGCAGGGGCTGGACGCGATGCATCGAGATCGACCATCCCGACGCGCGGCGGGCCAACGGCATGATGCTGGCCGACCTCCAGGGCGGCGCCGAGCGCGTGATCGTGCGGACGGTGTCCGCGCGTCAGGCGTTCGCGACAACGCCAGGCCTGCTCGAGGGGCTCGTCGCCTCCGGTCGCGGAGGCACCTGGATCGACGACATCGAGGACGTGCAGGCGCTGGTGAATGACGTGATGTGGCCGCTGGCGCCGGTCTCGTTGATCGCGCCTCCAGATCCCGAGTGCGCGCGGCGGCTGTTCGACGCGTGCGCCGTGCTGCGCTCTCGTCACGGCGAGGGGCTCTCGACGCAAATCGACCTGGTGACGTTGGCGTGGCACGCGTCAGACGCGACAGGCTGGCTACGCGATTACGAGACGTCCGTTGACGCGGAGATGCGCCGCGGCATGGCTGGCACCTCGAGCCCGTGGGACGCGCGTCCGCTGGGGATTGCGACGACGGACCTTCGGCACGCGGGCGCGGACATGGGGCAGGAGATCGCGGCCGCCATCAGCGCATTCGTCGCCGTCGTCCGGACGCTCGACGCGCGACACCTGCCCGCGGCCGCCGTCCTCCGCGCCACCGAGTTCCGGATGAGCGTCGGCGCCGACTTCTTCGGTGAGATGGCCAAGCTCCGGGCCGTGCGGCGCTGCCTGGCGCTGATCCTGGACACCTTGGGTATCGCCGGGCACGCCGGAGACGCGCTGATCACGGCGTCAACGGCGGAAGAGACCCTGACACGCCGCGACGTCCATGTGAATCTGCTCCGGACCACGGCCGAAGCAACGGCGGCCGTGCTGGGAGGGTGCGACGGACTCATCATCCATCCCTTCGACGCGCGCCTCGACGGGGGCGGCACGCTCGGCCGGCGGCTCGCCAGAAACCTGCACAGCCTGCTCGCCGAAGAAAGCGACGCAGGAACTGTCGTCGATCCCGGCGGAGGCTCGTTCTACATCGAGCATCGGACCGAGCAGTTGGCGGAAGCCGCGTGGCAGCAGTTCGTCGAATGGGAACGCGCAGGCGGCTACGTGCGTGCCTGCCGCGACGGGCTCGTACGATCCGCCATCGGTCAGCGATGGCAGACTCGCGCCGCGCGGCTGCGCACGCGACGCGACGCGCTGCTTGGGGTGAGCGTCTTTCCGAACCTTGACGAGAAGCGTCCCGACGGCACACCGTTCGATGGCGCCGCGTTCATCCAGCGGTGGCGGGCACGACTCGGTACGGCTCCCCCGCCGCGTGACACCGCACGCCTCGACACGCACTATCTGGACGAGGAGTTCGAGACGCTGCGCACGACCGCCGAACGCACGGCGTCCCGCACCGGATCGCCACCGGTCGTCTTCGGTGCGCTTCTCGGGCCTCCCGCCACGTACACCGCACGCCTCGACTGGGTCCGCGACCTGCTGGCCACGTCCGGCCTTCGCCTGGACGCACAGGCCGTGAGCGATCAGGATGACGCGCTGACGACGCGGCTCCGGGCCAGCAACGCGACCGCCGCCATCGTGATCGCCGCCGATGCCCTTCACGGCTCGGCCGTCCCGGTCATCGTCACGGCGCTGCGGCGAGCCGGGATGGACCACGTGACGGTGGCTGGCCGTCCCGGCGAACACGAGGCGGCGCTGCGGCAGGCAGGCGCCAGCGGTTTCATCTTTGCCGGCGCGGATGTCATCTCGTTCCTGACCCGACTCGTGGCGGGCGCGGAGGCGGCAGATGTCCGTTCCTGATTTCACGACCATTGGCTGGCCGCCGCCGGCGCGCGCCGGTCGCGACCGGAGCCTGCCGCGTGGGGCCGCGGCGGAGACGGCGGAAGGTATTCCACTCCATCCCTATTACGGCCCCGACGACATTGCCGGGCTGTCGTTCGTGGACTCGATGCCGGGGGCGCCGCCGTTCATGCGCGGGCCGTACGCCACGATGTACGCGCTGCAGCCGTGGACGATTCGCCAGTACGCAGGGTTCTCGACCGCGGAAGCGAGCAACGCCTTCTATCGGCGCAATCTCGCCGCGGGCCAGAAGGGCCTGTCCATTGCCTTCGACCTGGCGACCCACCGCGGCTACGATTCCGACCATCCGCGCGTCGCTGGCGACGTCGGCATGGCCGGCGTGGCCATCGACTCGATTCTCGACATGAAGATCCTGTTCGAGGGGATCCCGCTCGATCAGATGAGTGTCTCGATGACCATGAACGGCGCGGTCCTGCCGATCATGGCGCTGTACGTCGTGGCCGCGGAGGAACAGGGGGTCAAGCCCGAGCACCTGGCCGGGACCATTCAGAACGACATTCTGAAGGAGTTCATGGTCCGCAACACCTACATCTATCCGCCGGCCGCGTCGATGCGCATCATCTCGGACATCTTCGCGTTCACGTCGGCGCACATGCCGCGCTTCAACAGCATCTCGATTTCCGGCTACCACATGCAGGAAGCCGGGGCGACGGCGGACATCGAGCTGGGCTACACGCTTGCCGACGGCTTGCAGTACCTCCGGGCGGGACTGGCCGCCGGGCTGGCGATCGACGCGTTCGCGCCGCGTCTGTCCTTTTTCTTCGCGACCGGCATGCACTACTTCATGGAGATCGCCAAGCTGCGCGCGGCGAGACTGCTGTGGACGACGATCGTGCGCCAGTTCAGCCCCAGCGACCCGCGTTCGCTCTCGCTGCGCACGCACTGTCAAACTTCCGGCTGGAGCCTCACGGCGCAGGACGTGTTCAACAACGTCGGCCGCACGTGCCTGGAAGCGATGGCCGCGACACAGGGGCACACGCAGTCGCTCCACACGAACTCACTCGACGAGGCGCTGGCGCTTCCCACCGATTTCTCGGCGCGCATCGCCCGCAACACGCAGCTCTATCTCCAACTGGAGTCCGGGACGACGCATGTCGTCGATCCGTGGGGCGGCAGCTACTTCGTCGAGCGCTTGACGGCGGACCTCGCCGAACGGGCCTGGGCACGGATCGAAGAAGTCGAGGCGCTCGGCGGCATGGCCAAGGCCATCGAACGCGGGCTGCCGAAGCTGCGCATCGAGGAAGCCGCCGCGAGGACACAGGCGCGCATCGACGCGGGGCTGCAGACCATTGTCGGCGTGAACAAATACGTGGCGCCGGACGAGCCGCCCATCGACGTCCTCAAGGTGGACAACTCCGCGGTGCGGGCGGCACAAGTCGAACGGCTGCGCGTGCTGCGCGCCGGGCGGAGCCAGGCCGAGGTCGCACGGACGCTCGCCGCGCTCACGTCATGCGCGGGCTCGGGTGACGGCAACCTCCTCGCCCTGGCCATCGACGCCGCGCGCGCGCGGGCGAGCGTCGGCGAGATCTCGGAGGCGCTGGAGCGCGTGTGGGGCCGTCATCAGGCCGTGATCCACAGCGTGTCCGGCGTCTACCGCTCGGAGGCGAAAGGACACATGGCGGCGATCGATCGCGTCATCGAACGAGCCCGGCTCTTCGCGGATCGCGAGGGGCGACGCCCCCGCATGCTGGTCGCCAAGATGGGCCAGGACGGCCACGACCGCGGCCAGAAGGTGATCGCGTCGGCTTTTGCGGACATGGGATTCGACGTCGACATCGGTCCGCTGTTCCAGACACCGGAGGAAACCGCTCGCCAGGCCGTCGAGAACGACGTCCACATTGTCGGGATCAGCTCTCTCGCGGCCGGACACCTGACACTGGTGCCGGCGCTGCGCGAGGCCCTGATCACGGCTGGACGCGACGACATCCTGATCGTCGTCGGTGGCGTCGTTCCACCACAGGACTACGACGCGCTCTACGCGGCGGGAGCGGCAGCGATCTTCGGTCCAGGAACGGTCATCGCCGACGCGGCCTTGCGGTTGCTCGATCGTCTGGAGACTGGCTCGTCGTGACGGACCGCCCACCATCATCCAGCCGTCAGGTCATCCTGCCGGCTCAGACGTACGTCGACGGGATTCGCGCCCGCGATCGCGCCATGCTGGCGCGTGCCATCACCCTGGTGGAGAGCACCCGGCCAGCGCACGAGGCGCCGGCGCAGGAGGTCCTGCTCACGCTGCTGCCCGAGACGGGGCGTTCGATCCGCATCGGGATCTCGGGCGCACCGGGCGTCGGCAAGAGCACGTTCATCGAGACCTTCGGCCACCATCTGCTCGACGCCGGCCACCGGCTGGCGGTGCTGGCCGTGGATCCGACCAGCCCGCGAACCGGCGGCAGCGTGTTGGGCGACAAGACGCGCATGCCGCGGCTGTCGCAGGACGCACGCGCGTTCATCCGGCCATCGCCGACCGCGGGCACGCTGGGCGGCGTTGCGCGGCGGACGCGCGAAGCGATGCTGCTGTGCGAAGCGGCCGGATTCGATGTCGTCCTGATCGAGACCGTCGGCGTCGGCCAGTCGGAGACGACGGTGGCCGGCATGGTGGATTTCTTCCTGGTGCTGCTGCTCGCGACGGCAGGCGACGAGCTGCAGGGGATCAAGCGCGGCATCCTGGAGGTCGCCGACCTCATCGCCATCAACAAGGTGGACAGCGAACCGGCGGCGGTCGTGACCCGCGCGATGGCCGATTATCGTCAGGCCTTGCGCATCGTGCACGGCACCGGCGATCCGCACCGGTTGAGGGTGGTCGGCTGCAGCGGCCTTACCGGGCAGGGCCTCGACGCGATCTGGCAAGCCATCCTCTCGGCGACCGAGGAAGGCCGGCAACGCGGGACGCTCGCCGCGCGCCGCGCGCGCGAGCTCGTCACCTGGCTGTGGGACACGACCGAAACCGCGCTGCTCACCTCGCTGCACGAGGCGCCCGACGTCGTCGCCATCAAGGACGCGGTCGAAGCGGACGTGCGCGCCGGACGCCTGACGCCGGCGCTCGGCGCGGCTCGCCTGCTGGAGGCCCACCGCCGCGATCCGCGGCGACGGTGACGGGCGGATCCGCGGCAAACCGGTAGGACACCAGCGACTCGCGGCTGTTGTCCGTTTCGAGCAGCTTCCCCACCGGCGGAAACGCACGCTGCGCACAGGCCGGCCGCGGACACACGCGGCATCCCGGCCCGATGGGCACGGCCATGCGCGGCTGCTCCAGGTCGATCCCATCGGCGTAAATCAGCGCAGACGCGTGGCTGATCTCGCAGCCGAGGCCGATGGCGAACATCTTGCGCGGCTTCAGGAAGCCGCCGCCCCCGCGTTCGACCGTACGCGCGAGTCCGAAGAACCGGCTGCCGTCGGGCATCTCCGCAATCTGCGTCAGGATCCGTCCTGGTTGCGCGAAGGCCTCATGCACGTGCCAGAGCGGACAGGCGCCGCCCTGCTGCGCGAAGTGAAACGACGTCGCGCTTTGACGCTTCGAGATGTTGCCCGCCTGGTCGACACGCACGAAGTAGAACGGGACGCCCCGCTCCCCCGGCCGCTGGATGGTGCTGAGGCGATGACACACGGACTCGAAGCCCACGTGGAAGCGCTGCTGCAACGCTTCGATGTCGTAGCGGGTCCGGGCCGCGGTCTTCAGGAACGTCTGGTACGGCATCAACAACGCGCCAGCGAAATAATGCGCCAACCCGTGACGTGCGAGCGCGGCCGATTGTTCATCAATGAGGCCCGCGCCGCGGAGCTCGTCGTTCACGACGTCGCCATACGCGAGCAGCGCGAGCTGCGTCGCCATCTGGAACGCCTGTTGACCATCGCTCAGCGTCGGCGAAATCGTGAGTTGCTGCGCGACGCCGTCCATCCGCCGCAGCTCGTCGGGATCGAGCGTCTCGGCGTCGAAGTGCACGCTGATCCCGTGCCGGCGCCGCAATTCATCGATGAGCGCGGTGACGCGCCGGCCCGGGACGAGGTCGAGGCGACGCGCGAGCGTCTCCGCGGCGCGATCCAGGCTATCGATGTAGTTGTTGCGGCGATTGAAGAAGTCACGCACTTCCTCGTGCGGCAACGGCGCCCGCGGCGCCTGCTGCTGGTCGCCGTAGAAGCGGTGCACGAGCTGCTGGTATTCCTCGTCCAGCCGGAGATGCCGGTGATACAGCGCCACGAAGGCCGCGGCCATGTCGGGCATGTGTTCGACGAACCGGCCGATCTCCACGGCATCCGGGGCCGCCGCGGCGATGGTCGCATCCTGGAACAGCGCCTGCAGCTCCGACATCAGCCGCCGGTCATGGCCTTCCGCGAACTCGCTGATGTCGCAGCGGAACGCGCCGCTCAATTTCAGCAGCACGGACGCCGTCACCGGACGCTGATTGTTTTCCAGTTGGCAGGTATAGCTGAGCGACAGCCCCAGGCGTTCGGCCAGCGCCGTCTGGTTCAGCCCCTGCTGCTGTCGGAGTCGACGGAGCTTTGCCCCGACGAAGAGTTTGGTGGACATGGACTTCGCTCATTTTCGCAGACCCGCCACGAGGCAGCAAATCATTTCACAACAAAATGACGTATATTCGAGCTTACACACGGCCTTGTGAAGATTGCGAAGCCAGGAGCCATCATGACGCAGACACCCGCGGCTGCCGCGCCCCCCTATCCCGACGCGCACGGCCCAGCGCCTGACACTCGCCGCCCGCTGCGCTTCGTGACGGCGGCGAGCCTGTTCGATGGCCATGATGCCGCCATCAACGTGATGCGGCGCCTCATCCAGGCGCAGGGCGTCGAAGTGATCCACCTTGGCCACAATCGTTCCGTCGAGGAGGTGGTGCGGGCCGCCCTGCAGGAAGACGCCGATGCCGTGGCGCTCTCGTCCTATCAGGGCGGGCATGTCGAGTACTTCAAGTACATGGTCGACATGCTGCGGGAGCGGGGCGCTCCTCACGTCCGCGTCTTCGGTGGTGGTGGCGGCACCATCACGCCCGAAGAGATCGCCGAACTGGAAGCCTACGGGGTCGAGCGGATCTATCACCCCAACGACGGCATGAAGCTGGGGCTGGTCGCGATGATCCAGGATGTCGTCGCGCGCGCGCGGACGGCGGCCGATGCGCACATCCCCACTCCGGTCAGCGCCCTTCTGACCGGGGAATCGTTCCCGCACGAGATCACGCTGGGTCGCACGCTGTCGGAGCTGGAGCAACGCCGCTTCGACGAGGCGGAGTTGTCGGCGCTGCGCGAGACGTGGCGCGCGAGCGGACGACGAGCCGTGTCGATCGGAATCACGGGCACCGGCGGAGCCGGCAAGTCGAGCGTGGTGGACGAGTTGCTGCTGCGCTTCCTGCACGCCTTCCCGCACATGCGCATCGCGGTGGTGGCGGTCGATCCCACTCGCCGCCGATCCGGCGGCGCGCTGCTCGGCGATCGCATTCGCATGAACTCGCTGCGCTCACCGCGCGTCTTCATGCGATCGATGGCGACGCGACGGCAGCACGCCGCCACCAACGCGGTGCTGACCGACGCCATCGCGTACCTCGCGGCGTCCGGGTTCGATCTGGTGCTCGTCGAAACCGCCGGCATCGGCCAGAGCGACACGTCCATCGTCGATCTCGTCGACCTGCCGGTCTACGTCATGACCAGCGACTACGGCGCCGCCTCCCAGCTCGAGAAGATCGACATGCTCGACTTCGCGGACCTGGTGGTGCTGAACAAGTATGACAAGCGAAGCGCCGAGGATGCCCTGCGCGACATCCGGAAGCAATGGCGGCGCAACCGGACCGCCTTTGCGATGGCCGACGCCGACGTGCCGGTCTACCCCACGATCGCCAGCCAGTTCAACGATCCAGGCATCACGTGGATGTTCGAGAACCTGTGCCGTCTGCTGCGTGACAGGCTGCATCTGCCCGCGGAGCGGTGGACGCCCTCAATCACCGCGGGTGGGAAGGAGCCGCGGGCGACGGTGCTGATTCCCGCCGCGCGCCAGCGCTACCTGGCCGAGATTGCCGAA
>Ga0187894_10000542_pt1 | contig 51388 bp, 36 predicted proteins | sample GBC1701081metaG_FD_136650 | JGI IMG/M metagenome (GOLD analysis project Ga0187894, IMG submission 136650) | White microbial mat communities from a lava cave in the Kipuka Kanohina Cave System on the Island of Hawaii, USA - GBC170108-1 metaG ...
CAGCTCGATCGGCGACGTCCCGCCAGCGGAGTTCGAGGCGATGTACTACGCAGCCAAGAAGAGCCCAGCCATGGAGGTCGGACTCAACTGAACGAGTCTTCGGGCAATCCGGGGTGGCTCACGTGTCGGCGCGAGTGTCTAAAGGCGCGCGGCCTCACAGCTCGATCGGGAGGCGCCCGCCGGCGCACTTTGCGCGGTGGATCGAGGAGACAAAGACCAGGGCCGAAGAGGCCGGGGGCGCAGCCCCCGGACCGCCGGTTGAATGGCTAAATCAGACCCAATAAGCCCGGAAGGGGCACACAGCCGGTGGGCCACACGGGGAGCAGCTCAGATCTGCCAGAGCGCCCTGATCGATTCAGCTATCCGATTGACCAGTTCCAGCGGTTGGTGACCCGCTGGTAGCGCTTCGAGGATAGCTGGCAAGGAAGCATGAACCTCTCTGGTGGGGCCGGGCAGCGCGATTATGACAACCTCGTTGAGGCGTCCTACTCCAACACGAACATGAGGTTTGACGTGGCGGCCCTGTCCTATCTCGTATGTCGCAAGTACTGCGGTTGCTAGATCGGGATCAAGCATTTGGAGGGCTTCGATCGTGCGATCCTTGTCTTCAGCTCCGACCCCACCCGTTGTGACAACCGCTCCGAAGCCATCGTTCGCTAGGCTCGCCACCCTGCCAGCGATTGATCGCTCGTCGTCTCGGACAGCACCGCCGAACTCGACCTCGTACCCCGCCACCGCAGCAATCTCGCGGATCGCTTCCAGGTTGGTGTCGGTTACGCGTCCATCTGCGATCTCAGCCCCAGTCGAAACCACAGCGATTCGTCGTGTGACGTAACTCCGAAGGTTGGCCTCGAGCGACGCGGTAGCCGCAATCACGTGCTCGACTTGAGCCGCAGGGGCGCCAAGAACTCCGAGCACACCGTTGCTATGAACAGCGGCATCCGAATGGAGTTGTACTCCGTTCACAGCTGAAACCGCTCGCAGCAAGTCGCTGGAACGGCCGGCCACGTCCTCAAGTCGCACTCGAGGCGCGGTAACATCAAACACGATGTGATTCTCGCCCACATCCGAAACGAACACGTCGCCCGGCTGCAACGAAAGAGCGCGCGCTGCCGCAGCCGCTAAATCGGGTAGACGAGTCCCCGTCAGCGTGATACCGACGAGCCAGAACTCCGTCTTCTCGAACAGGTCGAGATCAGGCATAGCGTCCAACAATTGCCCATTGTGCAACACGCGAGGACGGGTTCATCGAAGTCCGCGTTGCGCGAGCCATTTGGGAAGCAGCTCGTCTTCAACGAAGCGATCAACTGAGTGCGCGCGCGCGCGCAGCAGCTCGGCCATCGGACCATTGCACGTGACGTGGCCATAACTTCCGTCAAACACGATCACCTTGTCAGTTTTTCCGCGTTCAAGCGCCATGGCCACCCCGACCTCGACGTCATCGACCACGATCGCCTTGTCGATCACCAGCGGGTTGGCTGAATCCTCGCGCCAAAGCTTGGCTTGCTCCTCGCCAACAAGGTACATCGGCGTCGTGAGCGGCATCGTCTGATATGGGATGCCCGCGCCGACCCAGGCCTGATTGATAACGATCCCTCGCAGGGTTCTCTTACCCATTGGGGGTTGGATCTGCATCAAGCCAGAGGTCACGGGAATGTCCAAATCGAAGCAGTCGTGGCGGTTCTGAAGCAGAACTCCGAAGATGAGTCCGCCCGCGTGGAGGTAATATCCCCAGCGACCGCCGTCCCAAACAGCGACGCAGTCTTCGATCGTTCCGAACAGGCGTTGCATGCGCCCGTAACTGGCTAGGTGGCCTTCGGTAATACGACGATCGATCGCATAGAGATCGTCGGTTGCGTCGATGCCAATCACGCCAGCAGGCGAAGTGCGAAGCACCGAGGAAAACGCATACCGCTTTTGTACGTAACATGAATCGAACAGCGCCCGTGGGATGATGCTGCCGCTGCGGTTTCCGAACAGTGAATGATACACCGAGCGGGTCTCGAAGCGTGCATAGGACATACAGAACGACTTAAATGACTTGTACAACAGCCGATTGAAGTACATCTCGCGAGGATCGTCGTAGTAAGCATGGATGAAGCGGTTGGCATCGAACGCACGCTGCACGAGGTACATCGATCCGATGACGGTCTGAACCTCGACCCCGCGATCAAACGGCCCGAGGCCCTCCACCAATCCATCAAACGCCTTGTCGAAGCCGAAGTGTTCGCGCACCTCATCCGCCTCGCGGAAGCCGCGGTAGATCGCGAGACGCAAGCGTACATCGCGACAGCCGGTTCGCTCGACCACCACTTCCCGGATCGTCTTCACCATCTCGGCGTAGGGCCAGCCGCCCATTAACCCGAAGCCGTGCTCGGATGCGAGAATATTGACACTGGAGTCCGCACGGATCTTCGACATGTCGACGTTGGAGAGCGCATCTCGCGTCGCTGCCTTTACTCGATCTAGATCGCGCGGATCGCCCTCCGTAAGAGGCTCGTCGAAACTCGGGAAGAGTTCGCGAACGGAGACCGAGGTCAGCCAGGGCAACGTGGCGACGTGCGTTCGCAATCGAGGGCCGTATTGGGACGGCATAAACGCCGGCGGCATCAGGGCCAGTGCGTGCGCGGTCATTGAGGCTCCCTCGCGCGGCTGGCGAGCTCCGTAGCTCGTCGGTGTGCGTTTTTTTTGGAAGGGGAGACGGGCGCAAACGGCTCCATCCGCACGCGCTCATTGGTGGGGTCGAACGCGATGCGGTCCTCGTCGATGAACGCGTCCGGGTAGGACGCACGCGCTGCGTCAGAAACATCCCAGAGCGAGACAGTGCAAGGGTACCAGCGATGGTATTTGGCCGGCGAGATGTCAGCTCCAGCGGCTTGTAATAGACGGAGCGCTGGAGCGACGCAGTAGATCCCGCATCCCGAGCGCATGCCGGTCATCTCCGAGACCTCGTCCAGATTCGCTGCGCCCTTGACTACGGCACCAGCAATTTCTGAGGCGCGCGTCAAAGTACACACGCAGACGTACACCCTGGGGTTGATTCCGGCCTTGTCCAGCAGCGCAGTCACTAGTCGTTGATCGACCTCCTCGGGCAAGACTGTCTTCTCGAGCGGCTTGGCGCGTTCGCTCATCCACATGATGTCTTCGGGGCAACGGTCAACGCAGCGTCCGCACCCGATGCAGAGAGGGCTGTCGATTACCGCTCGTCGGGTTACCATCGTGATTGCGCCGCTCGGACATACGATGTCGCACAGTCTGCAGCCAGTGCACTGTCCAGGATTGAGCTCGGCTACGTCCTTGATGATTGCCATAGTTTCCTCGGTAGTTGCGATGGTCGCAATCGTTGATCGAGCTTCATGTATTGTGCGCGTCTAGCGACTGGACCTCCATTCGAAGGTCCCATAGGGGGCCATTGAGCAAGGCACGACCGACATCGACGATGTCTGCTCCAGCACGATGTGCTGGCTCCAGATCACTGAGCCCGACCCCGCCTCCAAAAGCAATCTGCACATCTTTTCGACGGCCGGTGGCTTGAATCATCTGGTGAATGCGGCGGAGATCATCGAGCGATCCACTATCCACCATCACGATCGAGCATCCCGCAGTGACTGCGCTATGCGCCTCCTCCAATGTGCGAACCTGGACAGCAACTGGGCCATGCTCGAGGGCTCGACCCGTATGGACCGCAATTTCAACCCCGCCAATCGATGTCACGACGTTCTTGTCGATGTACACGAAGTCGTCTTCAACGAGCCGGTGCGAAAGGCCGGCGACGTCGAGGGCCGCGTGCAACACCGGCTTCATTGATCTCGGTAGCTTCTTCCATCCTCCGCACGCGATCCGCAGCCCCTTGGGAGCGGCCTGACACAACGAGAGACCGCGCATTGCAAGGCCGCTCGCGACGCCAAGCGTGCCCATCACGTGGTCCTCCGCGACTGCAAGCTCCCACGCCGACCCGACAACCATGATGAGGGGTTCACCGGACCCGACATGATCACCATCATCGTGAAGTGCAGTCCACGAGCCTGCGGGGTCGGGCGAAACCCCAGAGTCGAGCAGCGCCATTCCTGCAACGACCCCAGGCTCTGTAGCCGAAACCACGGCACGACGGATTCCGTGGCAGCCAATCAACAACTCTCGTGTTATCCGGCGTGCGATACCAGTGGACGTGGCAGCCGCCGTGGGAACGCTCGCAAGCTCAAGCGCTTGTCGCCCGACGAGGTGAAAAGCGGATTCGAGACGCGAACGGGTGACGTCCGGCTCGCTGCACTCGCTCATGACTGAAGCCTCAGGGAGACGCCTCTACCTCGCGCGTTTGCTGTGCGCGGAAGGGCCGCCTCGTATATTCGTTGACGTTCGCCTCGACGCTTGACGCGAAGGCTCTCTTTATCGTAACGTTCGTACAACAAAATGTTGGCCGGGGCAACGTCGGTTCAGAGCAACGAAGTTCGTGGCCGTTCGACTCGTGCCATTGTGTCATCGAACCACGAGGTGTTCACGAAGCGCACCGCATTCCCGCGCCGGCAAGGGAACGCGTGGGAGCCAGAGGACGCAGTCATTTCGGAGCGAATCGTTGTGCTGGGCGGGACGTTCGATCCGATTCATGCGGGTCATCTTCACGTTGCCCGTGAAGCTCGTCGTGCCCTCGGGGCGCAAATCGCGGTGCTCATCGTCTCGAGCGCTCACTGTCATCGGCCCCCACCTCATCTCGATCTTCGTGGCCGGCGGGGCTTGGTTCGGCTGGCGATTGCTGGCGACGCGTCCCTTACCGAAGGCACTCAACTCGGCCTCGGGGACGATCTTGTAGAATCGATCGCCAGGCTAAGAGCGAGATCCGCTGACCTCCACGTCGTCTTCGGCGCCGACAGTGCCGAACGCGCTAACCGGTGGGGGGCCGCCGAACGCCTAGGAGAATGGGCTCAGCTCTGGGTCGTACCTCGAGCCGGCCACGATGCACCCGGAACCGGCCTCACTCCTCTTTCAATCGAGGCAACGGCCGTTTCAGCCACTCAAGTGCGCGGGTTGGCCATGGCGCACAGTTCGCTCGCCGGACTCGTGCCCGACGGGTGCGTTGCCGAGATTGAGAGGCTGTACGGCCACGCCCGCGCCGGCACGTGGCAGTCCTCATCGAAATGATAGGGAAAGCGAAACGCAGCGAGAGCGTATCGGAAGGCGGCTTGACACGCCTTGTGTTTATCACAACAGTCGTTCGACAAATCACAGGAAACGAAGGCGATATATGGGAAAGCTGGACGGGAAGGTAATCGTCGTGACCGGGGCAGCGCGCGGCCAGGGTGAGGCCGAGGCACGTCTTTTCGCGGAGGAGGGAGCATGTGTCGCGCTAAGCGATGTGCGCGACGCTGAGGGGCAAGCCGTAGCCAAGGCGATCGGCGAACGCGCGTTCTATCAACACCACGACGTGCGAGACTTAGACAGCTGGACGCAACTCCTAGGAGAAACCAAACGCCGCTTCGGGCGCGTGAGTGGCTTGGTAAACAACGCCGGAATCGCGATCTACGGCTCCATTCTGGACATGACGCTGGAGCAGTATCGCCACGTGGTAGATGTGAACCAGGTTGGCACGTTCCTCGGCGTCCAGGCTGTTGCCCGAGCCATGGTCGAAGAGGGGACGAGCGGCTCGATCGTCAATATTTCGTCGACGGCGGGACTTCAGGGCTACGCCAACTGTATCGGCTACGTCGATAGCAAGTTTGCCGTCCGCGGGATCACACGCACTGCAGCGCGAGAGCTCGGTACGCATAAGATCCGCGTCAACACGATCCTTCCAGGGTATATCGACACGGTAATGGGTCGTGGATCGGACGAGGACAAATCCGGGGAATGGAAGAAGCAATGGGAGGCGGTGCCCTTAGGCCGAATCGGCCAGCCGATCGAGATCGCTCGCCTAGCGCTCTTCCTACTTTCCGACGACTCGTCCTTTTGCACTGGGTCCGAGTTCCTGGCCGACGGCGGAGATCTCGCTGGAGTAGGAGGCACACCAGCCCGCTATTGACGCGCGACCAATGGGACGCGCCGACATAAGGCCGCCACATTGTCTAACACCAGTGCAGTTCAGCGTAGGTGAGAATCCTTACGATGCGTGTTGAGTTTCAAGTCGTTGACGGCACGATTGCGCGCATCCATCTAAATCGGCCCGACGCACGCAACTCCGTCGGCCCTGAGGATGCGCGTCTAATCCGCGACTATCTAAAGCGCGCGAACGCCGACGATTCGATTCGGGTCGTGGTGTTCTCGAGTGAAGGCGATGACTTTTGCTTTGGCGCCGACATGCAGGAATACGGCCGCATCCTCGCCGAGGTACGTGCAGGCAAACGCCCGATCTCCGAGGTCGTGGCTGTTCTCAACGTCACGCTTGAAGCCAATAGGCTCTTGCGTAACCCAAAGATGATCTCGATTGCTGCCGCAAAGGGTTGGACCGTCGGGTACGGAGTGGAGCTCTGCATCGCCTCAGACTTCATCGTGGCTAGCGAAGATACAAGATTCTACTTCGCTGAAACAGCAGCCGGAGTCTCGATGACGTCTGGCTGCGCTAAGCTGCTACCTCAACTTGTGGGACTCGCCAACGCGCGACGTCTCATGCTGTTTGGAGAGAAGCTACCCGCAGCGGACGCTCAAAGAATGGGCCTGGTCGCCAGTGTTGTTCCGAAGGGCCACGAACTCGACGCAGCTTTAGAGATGGCAAAGCGTCTTGCTGCTGGGGCTCCCCTTGCTCTTGCCACTCAGAAGCGGCTCATCGATGCAGGAGCAGGCATGGACCTAGCCGCACTGCAGGACCTCGAAGTCCAGGCGTCCACTTGGATCATGCTGACGGAAGACGCGAACGAGGCGAGCCTCGCCTTCAGCGAAAAGCGCCGGCCCCGCTTTCGCGGAGCTTGAGCGCTTCTTCGCTGCTGCTCGACTGAGCTTGGCCGCCAGAGACGCGTTCGAAAGGAGATAAGGTTTGACGCGTTGTGGGAATAGTTCGCTCGAATCTAACGCCGCAGACGTTCTGAGTCGCGACTTCGTCACGCTCGAGGAGCGAACGCTGGGCCGTGTGCTAGCGCGCCAGGCGTCCAAATTCGGCGACAAGACGCTCATCACTTCAGTCAGCGGCGAGTCGGTTTCCTATCGTGAGCTCGACCAGGTTTCGACCCGGATGGCGCACGGGCTGGCGAAGCTCGGCGTAAATTTTCATGAGCCGGTTCTCGTGATGCTCCCCGATGTGATTGACTACATTCGGCTCTGGTGCGCCCTTTCCAAGCGCGGGGCCATCGAGGTTCCGGTGAATGTGACGTACCGCGGCCGCATATTGACGCATGTCTTCAACGACTCCACGGCAAGAACGATCGTTGTCGACCGGCAGTACCTCGATCGGGTTGAAGAGATCGCGGATGACCTTGAGCACCTCGAGCGCTGCATTATCTATTCCGAGGATTCGGTAGAACGAACAAATCTCCAGCTTCCGCCACGGCTGGCGGCGCGGTGCTCTGCCGAGCCGTTTGCATGTCTTTTCTCGGAAGAGACATCTCCGTTTGAGCCGATGCCGGCCTTCCACGACCTGACTCTTATCATTTACACGTCGGGCACAACCGGCCCGTCGAAAGGTGTGATGGTCACCCATGCCCACGCGTTTGTGGAGGCGGATGTGTGCGCGCATGAGCTGTTCTCACTAGAATCAGGGGACGTTTCCTACAGCGGCGGTCTTCCTCTCTTCCACATCGCTGGCCTGACGCTGTTTTACCAATCTGTAATTGCCGGATCGAGCATGGTGCTCCGGAAGGGCTACAAGAACGACTACTTCTGGCCCGACATTGCGGCGCATGGCTGCACCGTGGTCGGCCTAATCGGTGCTGTAGGTAACTTTCTGTGGCGGCAACCACCATCCGCGGGGGACGCTAAGACCCCGCTCAGAAAAGTAGCTATGTTTCCCTTGATTCCCGAGTATCGAGACTTCGCCGATCGATTCGGCGTCGAGATCTCTACATCTTACGGATCGACCGAATGCCCGTCTCCAATTGTGATACTGGCAAACGAAGCGCCGCCCTCGGTCCGCTGCGTTGGTCGCCCGAGAAGGGAAATGGATGTCAGGATTTTTGATGAGAACGACCAGGAGCGGCCGATCGGCGAGCTGGGCGAGATCTGCATTCGCCCAAAAAATAATTGGGAGATGATGCCCGGCTACTGGAAGAGACCCGACGCTACAGCTAAGGCCTTTCGCAACTTTTGGTACCACACGGGAGATGCCGGCTATCAAGATGCGGAGGGCCGGTTTTATTTCGTCGATCGACTTTCGGATTCAATCAGGCGACGCGGGGAAAACGTCAGCTCGATGGAAGTCGAGGATGAGATCAACTCGCACCCTCAAGTCCTCGAGTGCGCCGTTTTTCCGGTGTGGGCAAAGGAGAGTGAACAAGAGATAATGGCTGCGATCGTGCCCAAGACCGGCGAGGCGATCGACCCTGTAGGGCTAATCAGGTACCTGAACCGGCGTATGCCTTACTTCATGGTACCGCGCTACCTCGAATTCGCGTCTGAGCTCGCGAAGACTCCGTCGGGAAAGATCCAAAAATATGCTCTGCGAGAAAACGGCGTCACGCTACGCACCTGGGACCGAGTCGCGGTCGGTCTTACGCTAGAGAGGTAACGAGCTGGACGTCCAGTGTCTGCACTCTTCTTTCGGCGCCGCTTCGTTTCGGGGCTACTTCAGCCTTAGCTGACGGTCTTGCTTACAAGGCGGGCATTACCTTCTCAGCGAACCAGCGCTTGAAGCGCGAGTCGGGACTCGGAACAGGCACTGGATGTGGCACGATGATCTCGACGGGTGGCAGCTCCGCAAGAGCGCGGCGCAACTGACCGGCCACGTTCGAGGCCGAGCCGAAAAGTGAAAAGCTCTCAGCCACGTCCTCGGAGAGAAAATCGACGACCCGGCCGGCGCGCGTTGAGTCTTCGGCGTGATGGAAGTCAGGCCACACCTGCGTCCGTAGCTCCTTTACAGGCGGCCCAGTCCAGTTCAGGCCCGCGTTCTCGAAAAGAACCGGACTGTACTCGTAGAAACCAGCGGCCATAGCGCGCGAGATGGAGCGGATTGCGGCTGGCTCTTGAGAGGTGATTATGTGAATTACGATTCCGATCGACGGCTCGCCCGCCGGGCGACCGGCCTCTGCCGCGCCAGCTCGCACATTCTCGAGGGCATGGTGAAGATTCTTCGGGTGACGGCCAACGCGCAAGAACACTCCATCAGCGATCCGCCCGGCCATGCGAAGGGTCTTGGGGCCGCCCGCGGCAATCCACACTGGCACTTTGCGGGGATTCCACATGCGGGCCGGCCGCTCGGCACCGACGCTGACCGCCTCGCCCGCAAGGAGCTGCCGCGCGATAATCGTTGCGATTTCGAGTTCGCAAACGGTGGCCGGCTTGATTCCCAGCATACGGACCGCGGTGTCGCCCACTCCGAGCCCCAGTAGGGCGCGGCCCCCGGAGATTTCATCGAGCGTTGCGATTGAACTCGCGGTGACTGCTGGATGCTTTAACATCGGATTGTCGATGAAAGGGCCGAGCCGTATCTTGGTTGTCGCTTTCGCTGCGAACGAAAGCCAAACGTAGGGATCTCGGAGTCCAAGCGCATTGAACGGGTTCAGCGCGTAGCCGTAGCCGAAGCTCTCGGAGAGCTTCACGTCTGCCACAAAGTGATCGAGAGAGCGCCAATCGAACCTATTCAGCGCGAATTGTGTCCTAAACACTTGTGCCTACGTCGCTGAGCTTGCTGACATAAAGGAGTAGCAGCGCACAAATCATCCAGCCCGTGGCGCGAGTCCGTTGTGCGCGGCGGACGCCGCGGCCCGATCGCGCCACGAGTCCGCGCCTTCATCAGTCGCGCCACACGTTTGCGCGAGGACGCTCTGGCCCGCGATCGCGCAGCTCATCGCACACCCGCGGGCTGCCGTAGCAGCGGCGCTTCTCGCGGAAGATCGCCGCCACTTCGACGCCAAGCCGCGAGGTCAAGCACGCGCCGCTTGGCCCCGCCCGCTTCCAGCGTAGTACCCCGACCGCGACACCTCGAGACACCCACACAGCACCCGCACCGGGTACCTGGCCCCTCCGCCTCGATGAACGCGTTTTCCTCCGCCGCCGCTCTTCGCGGGGTCTCGTGCCGGCGCAGCCACACCAGCTCAATGGCGTCGAAGGCCAATGGGGCCCGTTTCCGATTGGCAGGAGCACTATCTCGTCCCGCGCCGATTCGATCGGAACACACCAGGAGATCGGCCCGCTCGGCAGCGAGGCAGACTAAAACGGTCGTATAACTGCTGCATCGAGGAACCGAGATCGGATTGGTGAATTTGGTCGACTCGCGAAGCCTCTCGTTGTTTCGTCGGGTTTGCCTTTCTCAGAACGAATGTTGCAATAAATAAAGGCGCGTGTCAACATTGATCACGAGGTACGGAGGGACCTCGGTATGGCAAACTCGACGCGCGGGGCAGCATTCCGCTTGCGCACAGACGGAGCAGTCAAGCTTGAAGAGTTCCTGAGGTCCGATTACCTGAAAGAATGTCGTGAAAGCTTCGATTGGAGCGTCGCCCACCCTGGCCCGTCCGCTGCACAGGTGTTTCGCGGAACGGCGCACCAGCACTTGAATGACAACGCCAATCCGGCTGCGACGCAGATGTACAAGAATCTCGTGGCGCGAGGACCGTTCGCGGATTTTCTCGCCGAAGCTTGGGGTTCGCAGAGCGTCTGGTTCTTCGCCGAAGAGATTTTCAGCAAGGAGGGGGGCAGGGCGGGCCGGACGCCATGGCATCAGGACACGTCCTACGCGCCCTGGCGCGGTGAACACTGGGCGAATTTCTGGATCAGCTTTCAACCGATCCCAAAGGCAAACTCGATTGAGATCGTGAAGGGATCTCACCGTGGTGTGCGCTATGACGGATCGGCATACGACGACCCGGAGGATCCGACGAAGCCGCTCTGGGGTGGCGGTCTTCCGCGGCTTCCCGACATCGAGGCTGAACGCAGAGTCGACCCATCGCGGTGGGACGTGCTCTCCTGGGAAGTGCGCCCCGGCGATGTCATCGTGTTCCACGGAGGCGCGCTCCATGGAGGAGCGCCTGTGAACGCAGCCTGCCCTGACCGGCACACGCTCGTTCTGCGCTTCTTTGGCGACGACGCGACCTTTGAAGCGTTGCCCAACGGGAAGAGCGGCTTTCTCTTCCCTAAGGAGCCGCTCGCCCATCTCAAGAGCGGCGATCCATTCCGCTCGCCTTACTTCGCACAGCTCCGCTAAGCGGGAGCCGCCTCACAAGCGGGCAGGCGCTTCCCTTCGAAGAGCAATCAATCGGACACACTAGAGTGATTATGGCGCTCGATACTTCGACCAAAAAAATGTTCCAACAGATGGCAGCCGTCTGGAAACCCATGCATAGGAGTACGCTCGAAGAGACGCGCGCGTTAGGGAAGGCGTTCGTTCAGCGCATGGGGCCCGCCCCTCCGATGAGGCGTATCGAGGACCACAGTATCGCCGTCAAGGACGGCTTTATCACGATGCGCGTGCTGGTTCCCCAACAACCGGCACGAGCGGTGATGGTGTACTACCACGGTAGTGGCTGGGTGGTGAGCAGCATCGATGAATACGAAACAATCGGTCGGAAGCTCGCAGAGCGCACCTCCTGCGCGGTTGTCCTTGTCGGCTACCGCTTGGCTCCCGAGCATACGTACCCAACGGCAGTCGATGATTGCTATGCTGGCCTTGAGTGGGTAGCCAGTCGTTTGGGTGCCATCGCTGATCGTGGCGATGTGCCTCTTATCGTCGCCGGCGACAGTGCGGGCGGAACCCTTGCAGCGGTGATGGCGATTCGATCGCGAGATCGGGACGGACCTCGAATCGCGCTTCAGGTGCTCGTGTATCCCGCCACCGACGGCAGCTTCGAATGGGCATCCTGTAAGGATCCAGAGAATCAGGTGATGTTCCCGTTCGAAGATCTTGTCTGGTGCTGGGATCACTACGTCCCGGATCCGACCCGCAGAGCGGAAGTCGAAGCGTCACCTCTCCGGTGTTCGGACCTTTCGGGCCTTCCCCCCGCAGTTGTACTCACCGCGGAACACGATGTGCTGCGGGACGAAGGCGAAGCGTACGCCGGCAAGATGGTGGCCGCCGGTGTTCCGGTCGACTTCAAACGGCACGGCGGCCAGATCCACGGATTCTTCACGTTTCTAAACTTGCCCGGAAGCGAAGCAGGCTTTCAGCAGGTCGTGAAAGCAGTTCGTGCCTGCATCGTAGGCCACTCGAAGGCTCTAGCAGCAAAGCAGATCTCTTGACGCTGCGGAAGGAGCTCGCTCGGGTGGCCGTCGACTCAACGAAGCAAAAGGAAAGCCACGACATGGCTGCTACGTCCGAGACGGTCGGTTACGACGCGGTCGTCATAGGTGCCGGATTCGCGGGTCTTTACTCGCTGTATCGCTTACGAAACGTGCTTGGCTTGTCCGTAAGGGTATACGAGGCCGGCGGCGGTGTCGGTGGTACCTGGTATTGGAATCGATATCCCGGGGCCCGCTGCGATACGGAATCCTACATGTATTGCTATTCCTTCGATAAGGAGTTGTTGCAGGAGTGGAACTGGAGTGGAAAGTACCCGGAGCAGCCCGAGATTCTTCGATACCTAGACCACGTTGCGGACCGCTTCGACCTTCGCAAAGACATTCAGTTTAATGCGCGAGTCACCTCAGCAAAATTCGTAGAGACAGAGAACCAGTGGGAGGTGGAGACCGACACCGGCGAGCGAGTCAGAGCGCAGTTCGTTATCGCTGCTCTCGGAATTCTTTCGGCCCCGAACGTGCCGAACATCAAAGGTCTAGACTCCTTTGAGGGCGAGTGGCATTTCACCGGAGCATGGCCTCATGAGGGGGTTGATCTCAACGGAAAGCGCGTTGGCGTCATCGGAACTGGGTCAAGCGGCGTCCAATCGATCCCGGTAATCGCTGCGCAAGCAAAACACCTTTACGTTTTTCAGCGGACGGCCAACTACTCCATTCCAGCCCGTCACGAGACTGTGGATCAAAACTTCCTCGAGGAGGTGAAGGCTCACTACGACGAACTATGGGAGAAGGCGCGCTGGTCGCCGGCAGGCGTAGCGCACCTCGCAGCAGACCCGCCCCAAAACCAACTGGCGCTCGAGGTCAACGATGAGCAGCGTCGAGCGTTTTTTGAGGCGGGCTGGATGCAAGGCGGGTTCAAGTTTGCGTATGCATACCCGGATACATACACAGATCGACGAGCTAACGACACTATCTCAGAGTTCATTCGCATGAAGATTCGGGAAGTCGTAAAGGATCCCGAGACCGCCGAGAAGCTTGTTCCGGTGGACCATCCGTTCGGGTCGAAACGTCCTCTCATTGATTCCGACTACTTCGAAACCTACAACCGCGACAATGTCACTCTTGTTGACATTCGGCATTCGCCCATCGAGGAAATCACGCGAAAGGGAATTCGGACCGCTGATGGCGACTACGAGCTGGATATCATCGTCTTCGCGACGGGATTTGATGCGATAACAGGTGCGTTTGACAGAATCGACATTCGGGGAAGAAACGGCTTCTCACTGAAAGAGAAGTGGGCAGAAGGCCCGGCGACGTACCTTGGCCTCGCAAATGCTGGCTTTCCAAATCTGTTTATGATCGTTGGGCCCGGCAGTACTTCCGTACTGGTGAACTTGCCGGTAGCCATCGAGCAGGCGGTCGATTGGATCTCCGACGTCATCGAGCATATGCGTGACCGGGGAATGTCAGCCATCGAAGCCGAACCGGAAGCCGAGGCCAAATGGGGAGCTCATGTGAAAGAGCTCGTGGACGAGACCCTCTACATGCTTGCCGATTCATGGTTCGTCGGCGCGAACATCCCGGGGAAGCCACGTGTGTTTCCCGTGTATGTAGGAGGAGGGGCTGCTTACCGTACGAAGTGCAACGAAGTGTCAGCAGAAGGCTATCGGGGCTTCACTTTATCAGGGCCGCGGACGTCAGATTCGACTCGTCAAACGACCGCGGGATCGACGCGGACGTAGTAGGCGCCACGGCCAGGACACTCGAAGTACGGCGAACCGCGAATCGTCGCCTGATCAGGGGCCCATTCGACATGACTCCGATGGGGCGGGGTTGAAGGATCAGCCCTCGCTTGAGCGCTTCGCCAGACACTCGTGGATGTCTCCGACTCGTGCCCGCGTCAAGTCATACTGGCGGAAAGCGAGCCAGGAAAGGCCCATCAGCACGAGCGCGGAAAGCGTCATCGCCAAGCCCAGGTGCACGCGCATTCCCAACGTCACCTCAGCGACACTTTTTACGCCTGTAAGGCCCACCAAATCCACGATCAAACCGGCGAAGAGCGCGCCGCCGCCGCCGGTTAGTTTCTGTGAGAGCGAGGAAGCGCCGAAAAACACCCCTTCGCGCCGGTGTCCGGTCGCGAGTTGGTCCTCATCGGTGCAGTCGCCCATCATGGATTCGCTTAGCACATACGTGGAAGCGAGCGCGAACGCCCCCAGGAAGCCTGTGCCAAGAAGATAAAGCGGCACATAGGCCGGGTGTTCTCGATTCGGCCAAAGCCCCAACGTTGCGAGCCCGTATACGCCGGTCTGAATGACGACGTACCAGATCAGGCCTTCGCTAAAAAGCGCGCCCTTTTCGCCGCGTGCCGCCCGCTGGGTCCAGTAAGCAATTCCCAGGAGCAGTCCAACCATTGAAGCAAGGCGCCAATAGGACATAACTCGCGCATCGACATCCCAGAAGAATGTGCCCGCATGGAGACCGAGTGACACGGTCACGCCCCAACCCATTGATGCGATTGCGGTGCCCAAGAAGACGGCTCGAAAGGCGCGTTGGCGGAACACTTCCGAAAGATCTTGTCGCAGTGCTCGAAGCAAGCCGCGTGAGGGAGATCTCGGGTCGGGCATCGGGAGCGAGGCGATGCGATCGCGCGTCATCCACGCCGTTGCGAGAAGGATCACTAGAACGCTAACTGCCGAGATCGCGGCGTACACTGGGTAAGCCGCCGCATGCAGGCGACCGTCCCCGTGCTCAGGAGTCGTACGGAAAAGCCAGAAGAAGCCGACGAATGCAGGGAACAATGCCGCAAGTTGTCCAAAGGTGTGTCGGAGAGAAACAAGTACTGTGCGCTCTTTCCAGTCCCGCGTTAGTTCAGCTCCCAGCGACAGGTAGGGCACATTGAACATCGTGAGGGCTACGCGGTTCACGAGCATCCAGCACAACATCCATCCAAACAGCCCACTTCTAGACAGCCCGGCGGGCGGGGCGAAAACGAGATACAGACTCGCGGCAAGCGGGGGTGCCGAAAAAAACATCCACGGGTGGCGCCGTCCCAGGCGAGAACGTGTGCGATCTGTGACAACTCCCATCAATGGATCGACCAAGGCGTCGACGGCCATCGAAACCGCCACCGCCGCCCCAGCGAGCGTTCCCGGCAATCCCAACACCTGCGTGTAGTAGAACAGCAAGAAGTATGCGAACGACTCGTACTTGATCCCACTGCCAAGTTGGCCGAGCGCATACCAGAACCTTGATGCGCGGGAGAGCGGCATGGGTGTTGCCGCCGCGGTCGAGGTAGCGGCGATCGCAGCGCTCACGGTCGGTACTTCGAAGTGGCGGACGCTCCCCGTCTGTCCGCCGGGCGCGGAAACCGCGCAGCCGCCACTTGAGCGCAACCATCAGTGATCAGCGACAACGCGGGGCCTCCTCTGCCGAGGCGGAGCTCATGGTTTCCAAGGGCCGAATTTAGGTTGACACGCAAGCCGGTTTATTGCAACAATCGTTCTATAAAAGCCTTCCATGCGCCGCGTCACGAGCAGCTCGGGCGCAGAATCGAGAGAGGCCCCGATGCGAACTCATCGCGAACGATCTCTGCTTCTCGCTGTTGTGCTGTCGGCTGCGGGCTCGTTGTCAGCTTTCGCGCAAGAAACCGCTGCGACCGATCCGACGAGCACCGCTGCTCCCGAGACCGAGGCCACGACTAGCGACTCGGCAGCAGACGCGACAATCGAAGAAATCGTCGTCACAGCGCAAAAGCGGGAAGAGGAAATCCAGGACGTCCCGATCTCAGTCGTGGCCTTGCAGGCGAGTCAGCTCGAGAAACTGCATCTGACCACCATCACAGACCTAACGTCGGCGGTTCCGGGACTGGTGGTTCAAACGCCAATTACGGACGCGACGCCGTCGTTCGCGATCCGTGGAGTTACGGCCTTTGACTTCGCAGTCAACAACGCTAGTCCGGTCGGTGTACATATCGATGAGGTGTATCGCGGAGTTCCAGTACTTCAATCGTTGCAGATGTACGATCTTGACCGCATCGAGGTCTTGCGCGGGCCGCAGGGAACGCTGTTCGGTCGGAACACGACGGGTGGGACTGTAAACTTCCACACGAAACAACCGGCCCTTGACGGGTTCGACGGCTACATTGCCGGGGGCCTTGGCAACTATGATCGCCGTGAAGTCTCGGGAGCGTTGGAAAGCTCGGCCGTCGACGATACGATCGGCGCCCGCGCTGCATTCAACTACGCGAGAACGGATGGGTTCGTAAGAAACTTAAACCCTGGGTTTCCGGATTTTTCCGACATCAACCAATGGGCCTTCCGACTTTCCGGGCGGTGGCGCCCGAGCGATGCGCTCGATTCGCGGCTGACGTACACCCGAAGCCGGTCGGATCCGAAGGCGCATGGCGGGCGATCGAATGACTTCAGAGCGACTGACCCAGTCGAGACCAACTTTGGTTACATAATTGCGGGAAGGGATTGGTACTACGTCGACAGTGATTTGCCCGACGGTGGCTCAGGCGAGGTAAAAAACCAGAGCGTTGCGCTCCGTCTCGAATGGGACGCCTCCGACAAGATTGCCGTTACCTCTGTGACGTCGTGGGATGAGGGTTTCCTCAACGCGACGGAGGATTCGGACGCTAGCCCATACAACATGCAGCACAATACAGTCCTTGGAGACGTCACCGCGGTCGCGCAGGACGTACGCGTCGCTTCCGCTTCGGACTCTTCATTTCAGTGGACCGCTGGTTTTTATTTCTTCTTCGAAGAGATCGACGGCAGCACCCTTATCCGCTTCTGGCACGAGCTCGCTGGAGATGCGGATGGCAATGGTCAACTCGACTGCCTGGATGACTTCACGACCGGATGCAACTATCGTAATCGGTTTGGGCAAACACGTACTGCTTACGCTCCCTACGTCGATGTAAGTTGGAAGCCGGTCGAGGATCTGACCCTTCTCGGAGGGCTTCGGTACACGCATGACAGGATTGAGATCGACTACTACGAAGCGTTCATTGCCTACCTTGATCCCGCGCTAAGTCAAGCGTTCGACTTCTTTCAGACTATAAGCGGCGCACCCGACCCACTGACGGTAGATGGGCTATGGACCGGCAGAGTAGGCCTTCAATATCAAGTCGCCGATGAGGTGATGGCGTACTTCACGTATAGCCGAGGTGCCCGAAGTGCCTCGTACAATGGCTTCGCACTGTCTTCGCCAACAGAGGTGACGATCGCGGACCCCGAAACGATCGATTCGTACGAAGTGGGCTTGAAAAGCGAATGGCTGAACAGTCGGCTGCGCGCAAACGCCGCGGTGTTTTACTACGACTGGCGAAACCAACAGGTAAACGACATCATCCTGAATACACTGTTCGTGCTCGTGAACGCCGACAAAGTGCGCAACGCCGGCGGGGAACTAGAGTTGCTCGCGGTACCCAGTGATCGCCTGCGGCTCGAGCTGGCCGTTACCTTCCTGGACGCAGAATACAAGGACTTTGTGCTTCGCGGTCAGCAGCTCGCGGGGAACACCGCTATTTCGTCGCCAAAATGGACTGTGAACATGGGCGCCAATTGGCGCATCATTGAAACGTCGATTGGGAATCTGTCGGCGCGTTTTGAGACTCGGTTCACGGATCGCCAGTACTACGATCCGACGCAGACCAAGGGAGTCGGCCAAGCGCCGTATTGGGTTCACAACGCGCGGCTTAGCTTCGCGACGCTAGGGGATCGCCTGACGTTTTCGGCTTGGGTGCAGAACATCGGAGCCGAGAAGATCAAACTCTTCGAGTTCCGCGGTACCTATCGAGACGGAGCATTGATCGGTCGACCTCGAACCTTTGGGTTCGACGCAAAATATGAGTTCTGAGCCAATTGTTTTGGTCCGGATTGCCGATCCCAAGGACTAGGCTCGAGGTACGAAGCCGACGTCGTGAGGGTAAGGCTTGAGCTCGAATTGAGCATCGGGTGAACTCGTAATGCCGTATGAAACGGTCCTTGTTGAAAGGCGCGAAGCGATCGGGATTGTAAGTCTGAATCGTCCGGCAGTCCTGAACGCTCTCAACCGTCAGATGATCCGCGAGACCCGCGCGGCACTCGAGGATCTCGAGGCGGACTCTGACGTTCGCGTGGTGATACTCAGGGGAGAGGGTCGGGCCTTTTGTGCCGGTGACGATTTGGCTGAGGATTTTAGCGACATCAGGACGACGGCGGACCTGCTAGGGATTTTTGAGAGACTTCAGAACGTGACTCGGGTGCTAATGCGCATGCCCAAGCCGGTCATTGCGTCCATGCAGGGTCACGCGGTTGGCGCAGGATGTGAGTGGTCGATGAACTGTGACTTAAGAGTGGCAGCTGCAGGCACGAAGTTCACGTTTCCGGAGGCGCGGTGGGGCTACACGGTCAGCAATGTTGGAACAAAGCTGTTACCGCTGATGATCGGCCTCGGGCGAGCGAAGGAGCTCGTCTTCACGACGGACGGCATCGATGCGGAAACAGCTGAGCGGTGGGGTCTTGTGAATCACGTCGTGCCGCCCGGGGAGCTCGATGCGTATTCGATGAAACTGGCCGCCCGAATTGCGTCGAACTCAGCCCTTTCACTGGCGTTGGCTAAGAATCTCTTGAACGCGGCTACGCAGATGAGCTACGAGGACGTTCTGCAGCAAGAGATTCGTGATTGCGCGATTGTCGCCCGCAGCCCCGAGACTGCCCTGCTCGTCGCCGGCGCCAGGAAGCGCTTCCGCAAGCAACAAGCCTGAACCACCCCGGGTTTGTCGGAGGCTCCATTCCTCGATGGCACGCAGGAGCAGTTTCGCGAACGAGCGGTCTGCATGGTGTTGGAGCACGGGCCCGAGCACGGGTCGCAGTGGGAGGCGATCCGCTCGGTCGCCGGCAAGATCGGCTGCTCGGCCGAGGCGCTGCGCGTATGGGTACGGCGCTCCGAGATCGACTCGGGACGTCGTAAGGGCGTAACGAGCGACGAGCAGACGCGCGTCTACGCAGCCAAGAAGAGCCCAGCCACGGAGGTCGGACTCAACTGAACGAGTCTTCGGGCAATCCGGGGTGGCTCACTCACCGCTGTTGCTGAAACGTGCGTACCGTTGGGTATAGGTGATGGACTCCGACGGTTTTCTTGCTTGTTTCGCGACCCGTGCGGCAGGGCGAGGGCAACGAGGCGAAGCGAAGAGGTTCGCTTCTCGTCGGTGTGGTCCTCCAATCGGAGGATGCAACTTCTCAGACGAAGCCAAACCCGCTTGAGCTTGCCCCGATGCTCCGCGTGGCGAACCCAAGCGCGCCTTCGGTCGCCCCAACGCCATGACCTCCCCGTTGTAACGGGGGGAGGCAGGCGAACTTTACAAACCTGGCGAATCAATGAATCGATGACTCGGGGGACTAGGAAGTGGCAGGGCGCGTCTTTACGAGTCGATTGGTGGTCGTTGGTGCCGCAGGGGCGACCACATACGCGCCCGCGCGCCTGCCGTCGTTCGGTGTGCTTTCCGCTGGATTTCGCCAGGTCGAGGCCTAGCAAGACACCGTTCGCGTGTTAGGTGCCAGCCCCAGTGAGGCACGCGGCTTGCTCACCTCGCGGAAGTGTGCCCCCATCGACCCGTCGACCTCCGAGCCCACCGCGATCATCGCTTCCGCGAGAAGCTTCACGGGGAGCTCGGAGGTGACGTCCGCGCAGCCCTCTCGGACCCGAGCGTCCTCGAGATCCTGCTCAATGAGGACGGTTCCCTCTGGGTCGAGCGCCTCGGCAAGCCGATCGAGCGGATCGGCGCCTCCCTCACGCGAACGCAAGCGGAGAGCCTCCTCGGAACGATCGCGGCCCTAACAGGGCGGGAAGTTCACGAAGACCGCCCGATAATTGAGACGGAGCTTCCGTTTGACGGGAGCCGATTCGAGGGTGTGCTGCCGCCGGTAACGCGGTCGCCGGTGTTCGCGATTCGCCGGCGTGCGCTGCGAGTGATCTCCCTCCGCGAGTACGTGACCGCGGGAATTCTCGACGCAAGCCTGGCCTCGCGGCTCGAAGCGGCCACTGCTCATCGCCAGAGCATCGTGGTCTGCGGAGGCACGGGCTCCGGCAAGACGACGCTTGCGAACGCGCTGCTCGCAGAGGCGGTGCGCGTCGGCGATCCGGGCGAGCGATTCCTGATTCTCGAGGACACAGCGGAGCTTCGCTGCGAGGCGCCGAACTGTGTACAGCTGCGCACGTCGGACACGATCGATCTCGACCGGCTCGTGCGCGCGACGATGCGGTTGCGCCCGGATCGGATCGTTGTTGGCGAGGTGAGGGGGAGGGAGGCTCTCGCGCTCCTCAAAGCGTGGAACACCGGTCATCCGGGGGGAGTGACGACGGTTCATTCCAACAGCGCGAGGGCAGCCCTCTCCCGCCTCGACCAACTCATTCAAGAGGCCGGCGTTCCGTCGCAGCCGCAGCTCATCGCCGACGCGGTCGACCTCATCGTCGCGATTCAGCGAACGCCCACGGGCCGCCGCGTGACGGAGCTCGTGCGCGTTCACGGTTACGTGCCCGGCTCGGGCTTCGAGTTGGAGCAAGTTGCGCCCTTCGAGCGAGCCAATACAGACGGAGGCAAGGGGTGATTCATCAACAACTGGCATCCTCGAAGGGCGCTCGTGCTCGCCGAGAGAAAGTGCGCACGGTGTCCGCACGAGCGCTGAGGGTCTCGACGGTCCTCATCGCGGCGGCGATCGCGGGCCTTCTGGCCGCGCCCGCACTCGCGACTCCCGCGGGCCCGACGATGCCGTGGGATCAACCGCTCACGGTGATTCTCGGCAACCTCCAGGGCACCGTCGCTCGCATCCTCGTCACGGTCGCCGTCGTCGTAACCGGACTGATGTTCGCTTTCGGCGAAGCAGGCGGCGCATTTCGGCGCGTCTTCGGGATCGCCTTCGGTGCAGCGATCGCACTCGGTGCGCTCTCGGTGCTGAGCAGCCTGGGCTTCGTCGGAGCCACGTTCTGATGGCGGCCGAGTCGACTGCCGTCGCGGCCGACGCGCCGGCCACGCCTCGCCTCGTTCGCCTCCAGGCGTCTCTCGTGCGGCCCATTCTCATGGGCGGCGCCGATCGCGGACTCGCGCTGGCGAACGGTGTCATCGCGCTCGCGCTCGTGTTCGGCATCGGCTTCTCGTGGGCCACGATCACGGTCGCAGCGTCGCTCCTGGGAGTCGGGCACGTCGCGCTCGTGATACTCGCAAGGCGAGAGCCCGAGCTTCGCGCGCTCTACTTCCGGCACGTGCAGCTCCGCGCGTTCTATCCCGCGCGGCCCACTGAGCCGCGCATTGCCCCGCTCGTGCACCCGAGCGTTCCGGTGTCGGAGTGACGGTGCTCCGCGAGCACCGCGCGCGATCCCTGGGCTTGCCCGATCTCCTGAACTTCGCCGCGCTCGTCGAAGACGGGATCGTCCTCAACAAGGACGGTTCGCTGCTTGCTGCTTGGTGGTATGCCGGCCCCGACATGGAGTCCGCCAGCACGAACGAGCTGGCGGCGCTCTCGTCACGCGTGAATGCCTCGCTGCTTCGGCTCGGCAATGGATGGATGGTGCAGGCGGACGCAATTCGCCGGCCGTGCGCCGGATACTCGCCGCAGGGCGCATTCCCCGATGCGACCACGGCGCTGATCGACGCCGAGCGACGCGCGCAGTATGAGAGCGCGACCACGGGCTTCGAGAGCGTCTTCGCGCTGTCGGTGACGTGGCTTCCGCCGCGAGAGGCGCAGGATCGCGTCGCGGGTTGGTTCGTAGAAGATCCCGATGCGACGGCAGAAGGCTACGAGGCGGTCCTGCGTGCCTTCACGCGCAGCATCGAGGAACTCGAGGACGCGCTCTCCGGCGCACTCACGGTGCAGCGAATGGGATCGGAGGAGCTTCTCGGCTTCCTGCACCTCTGCATCGCGGCCGAGTCTCACACGCTCCGCGTGCCCGAGGTTCCGATGTACCTCGATGCGCTTCTCGGCTCGCAGGATCTGGTCGGGGGGTTTCGGCCGCGCGTCGGCGCGAATCACGTTCGCCCGATCGCTCTGGTGGGCTTCCCGGCGGAGACCTTCCCGCAGATCCTCGATGGCCTCGCTCAACTCTCGGTGAGCTACCGCTGGTCGAGCCGCTTCATCGCGCTCGACCCAGCAACTGCCGAGGCGCGCCTCAAAGTGATTCGCCGCAACTGGTTTCAGAAGCGGCAGGGTCTATCAGGCCTCTTCAAGCAGGCGTTGAACCTCAGCGGGGCGACGTTCGGAAATCGCGACGCCGTCTTGATGGCCGATGATGCCGACGAGGCGATCCAAGAGGCCGCGTCCGGCGCGCTGCGCTTCGGGTACTACACGAGTGTCATTCTGCTCGCGGGTAGCGAGGCCGGGAAGCTCCATCTCGCCGCACGCAGCGTGCGACGGCTCCTCGAGCACGCGGGATTTGCCTCGCGCGTCGAGGAGATGAACGCGCTCGAGTCGTACCTCGGTACGATTCCCGGGCACGGCCATCGCAACCTTCGGCGGCCACTCGTTCACACGCTGAACTTCGCGGACCTGATCCCGACGACGAGCGTGTGGCCGGGCCAGGACGCGAACCCGAGTGCGCTCTTCCCGCCGCAGAGTCCGGCGCTCCTGTACGCGCGCACTTCTGGGGCAACGCCGTTCCGCTTGAACCTCCACGTCTCCGACGTGGGCCACACACTGATTGTTGGGCCGACGGGTTCCGGCAAGACAACTCTCGTCGGACTGCTGATGGCGCAATTCTTCCGCTACGCGGGTGCGCAGGTCTTCGCATTCGACAAGGGATACGGCGCGGAGAACCTCGTCCGCGCCGCCGGCGGCGATCACTACGAGCTCGCGAGCGACCCCGCCGAAGGCGGGCTCTCGCTGTGCCCGCTCGCGCATCTCGATCGGCCCGACGAGCGCCCGTGGGCTGCGGACTGGATCGAGCAGGTCGTGCGTCTCCAGGGGCTCGACGTAACGCCCAATCACCGGCGCGCGATTCAAACCGCGATCGAGCGGCTCGCGGAGAGCCGGGGTCGCTCGCTCACGGACTTCATGGGCACCGTCCAGGATCTCGAGGTTCGCGGCGCGCTCCGCCACTACACGCTCGAAGGCGCGCTCGGAACGCTGCTCGACGCGGAGCGGGATGGGCTCAGCACGGGCTCGTTCCAGGTGGTCGAGATGGAGCGGCTGCTCCACCTCGGCGCCGCGAACGCCGCTCCCGTGCTCGCGTGTCTTTTCCACCGGGTCGAAGACCGGCTCGACGGGAGCCCCACGCTCATCGTGATCGAGGAGGCGTGGCTCGCGCTCGGCAACGAGTTGTTCGCCGAGAAGCTCGAGGAGTGGCTGCGCGTTCTACGCAAGCGCAACGCAGCCGTGGTCTTCGTGAGCCAGAGCCTCGCGGAGGTCGTGTCGTCGCCGCTCTGCGATCTGCTGCTGGAGAGCTGCCCGACGAAGATCCTCCTCCCGAACCCCGAAGCCCGCACGCCGCAGACGCGAGCGCTCTATCGCCGCATCGGTCTCACCGACCGCCAGATCGAGCTCGTCGCCGAAGCGGTGCCGAAGCGCGAGTACTACGTCACGTCGCCGATCGGGCGGCGGCTGATCGACCTGGGCCTCGGGCCTGCGGCCCTGGCCTTCCTCGGCGCCGGCGGCCCTGATGACCTCGCAGCCACGCGCGCGCTCGAGGCGGAGCACGGCGACGCATGGCCGGGCGCGTGGCTGCGCGCTCGTGGCCTCGGTGACTGGTCCGAAGTCTGGCAACAACTCAAAGGAGAACTCCGATGACGCTCAAGCGCACTCCCATTTTCTCGTTCGCGAGCATCTTGTTGGTCGCAGCGGTCCTCTCGTCGGGCGGGGCGCAAGCCTCTGGCTTCCCAGTGATCGACATCAGCAACCTCGCACAGAGCGTGCTGAACGTCGCTCGGCAGACGCAGCAGGTGACCCAGGGCGCGCGCAACCTCACGCAGCAAGCCCAGCAGATTCAGCATGAGATCGACATGCTCCGCGACATGGCGCGCAACAGCGCCGGTGGCCGCACGGCCGCGTGGGGCGATCTCCAGGCAGTGCTCGGCAGCCTCTCGCGCGTGCTCCAGATCGGGCAATCGATCTCGTACACGCTCGAGAACGTCGACTCGGCATACCGGCAGCGCTTCCCTGGGTACACGGCCCCCAACAACTGGCTCACGCAGTACGACACGTGGTCGCGCACTGCGCTCGACACGCTGGCGGCGACGCTCGGAGCGGCTGGCGCAAACGCGGGCGACGCATCGCAGATCGACGAGTCGCTCCAAGCGTTGCGCAGCGCGAATCAGGCCGTGCAGGGGCGACTCGAAGCCATCCAAGTCGGAACGCAGGTCGCGAGCCTCCAGGTCGCGGAACTCGCGAAACTGCGTCAGCTCGTGGCGGCGCAGATCAGCGCCGAGAACGCCTACCTCGGCGCACAGGAAGCCAAGGAGTCCGGTGCCGCTGCGGCGTTCGACGCCTGGCTGGCGAGTGGGCCGCGGGCCGTCCCGAGTCGCCGCGTGGCCGAAGGCTTCGCCGTCGTACCGCGGCCGTAATCGGAGCCGCGCGTGACCACCATCCTCACCGACCTCGTCCTGCAGTTCCAGAACGCGACCGCCGGCTGGTTCCAGGCGCTCTTCCCGATCGCGCGCAACCTGTTCTTCACACTCGCCGCGATCGAGCTCGTCTGGGCCGCGTCGTGGTGGGTCGTCGAGCGCGACGATCCCTCACAGGTCTTCGCGCTCTTCCTGCGGCGTATCATGGCGATCGGCTTCTTCCTCGCCGTGCTCACGTTCGCCGACACGTGGATCCCGGCAGTGATCGAGGGCTTCACCACAGCGGGCCAACAAGCCTCGGGGCTTCAGGAGCTGAACCCGAGCACGGTCATCGATCAGGGCATCGCCATCGCAACGCAGCTCGTCTCGAGCATCTCCCTCGCAGGCTGGTTCGCATCGCCGCTCGGCGGTCTGGTCGCCGCGGTCTGCGCCCTCGCGAGCTTCCTCGCCTTCGTGGTGATCGCCGCGCAGCTCGCACTCACGCTGATCGAGATGTACGTGGTGATCGGTGGGGGCGTCCTACTGCTCGGGTTCGCGGGCTCGAGCTGGACGATGCCGTTCTCGGAGCGGTACCTGAGCTACGCGGTCGCGGTCGGAATCAAGCTGTTCGTGCTCTACCTGATCGTCGGCGTCGGCACGGCGCTCGCGGCTTCGTGGAGCGCGTTGCTCCCGAACACCGGAACCTCGCTGCCCGATCTCTTCGCCGTCGTTGGCGCATCGCTCGTCTACATGATCGTGGCGTGGCAGATCCCGAGCTTCGCGTCCGCGCTCGTCGCGGGCTCGGTGAACCTCACGCTCGGCACGGCGGCGTACACCGCCGCTTCGATCGGCGCGGTTGCTCTTGGCGCGAAGGGGATCGCCGCGCGCGCTGCGCTCGCCACCGCGGGCGCGACGACGGCGATGTTCGAAGCCGGCCGCTACGCGCGAGACGCGCGGCTCGCCGGCGCCGGCGGAATGTCGGGCGGCACGATCGCAGCGGCGGGCACGCTCGCGCGCCATGCGCTCGCGTCGAGCGTGCGGCGCGTTCTCGGCATGCGCGCGCCGACGACCGCGCGGGCGATCGAGGAGTCGCGCATCGTGCGCTTCGGTCCTGCGCTCATCGCGCAGCGCGCCGCGCGCTCGGAGTCGGCCACGTCCTCGCCGCGAAGCGACGGAGCTCAATCGTGAGCGGTCGCGCCCCTGAGAACCCGTACCTCGCCGCGCGGCTCGAATGGAACGAGCGCTACCACGGCTTCCTCCGCGCGAAGCGCAACTGGCAGATCCTCGCGATCGTTCTCGTCGGCGTGAACGCAGGGCTAGGCGGCGCGCTCGCGTGGGCGGCGACGCAGAGCCGCGTCGTCCCCTACGTCGTCGAGGTCGACCGGCTTCGTCAGGCGCTCGCGATCGGTCCCGCCGAGCGTTCGCGCGCGAGCGACGCAGCGCTGCTCCGTTACCAGCTCATCGAGTTCATTCGCCGAACGCGCTCCGTGGTCTCGGACGGCGCGGCGGAGAAGCAGCTCCTCGACGCCGCCTACAGCCAGGCGTCGGGCAGCGCGGTGCAGTTCCTCAACGAGCACTTCCAGGTGAAGAGCCCGTTCGTCGTGATGCGGGAGCGCACGGTGAGCGTGCAGGTAACGACGGTCCTGCAGCTGCCCGCCAGCGACTCCTGGCAGATCCAGTGGATCGAGACCCAACGCGGGCTCGACGGCGCCGTGCACAAGCAAGAGCGCTGGCAGGCGTTGCTTCGCGCCGAGGTGCGCGCGCCCGAGTCGGAGGAAGAGCTCCTCCGCAATCCCCTCGGCTTTTACGTCACCGACATCCAGTGGACCCAGCAACTGTGAGGAGCCCCATGAAACGAAGGACCCCGGTTTGCGTCGCCCTATCTGTATGGGTGACAACGATGCTTGCGGGCTGCGCCGCCGCGTCCCCCCACGAGCGCGAGGCGCTCGTCGCAGCGGCGCCCGTGCCCGCGGAAGGGAGCGGAGGGGAGGGCGCAAGGTCGGCAGCCCCGAGCCAGGCGGCCTTCCTCGATCCCTCGGATGCGGAGCTGACCGAAGCGATTCGGCGGTTCCAGGCGACCGGCGAAGCGCCCGTGATCCGCAGCATCGGCTTCGTGCGCTTTCCGTTCGGCGAGTCGCAGCCTGTGCTCACCTGCAAGCCGCTGCGCGTGTGCGACGTGCAGCTCGAGCCCGGCGAGCGCGTGATCGACGTCGCCGTGGGCGACTCCGATCGCTGGCTCACCTCGAAGCTCGAGAGCGGCGCCGAGCGGGCGCGCGTGGCGCACGTCGTCGTGAAGCCGACCGAGTTCAAAGTGAGCACGAACCTCGTCATCACGACCGACCGGCGCGTCTACCACCTCGGCCTCGTCGCCGCGACGGGCGAGAACGGCGGCTACTTCCGCAGCGTGCGCTTCTACTACCCGGCGGACGCGATTCAGCGCTGGGAGTCCGCGAGCGCGGCCGCCTCGAACCGAGAAGGCGACGTCGTCGCGGCGCTCCCCAGCGTGAGCCCCGATGCGCTCCACTTCGGGTACCGAGTCTCGAGCGGCCCCGCCGCGTGGCGCCCGACGCAGGTCTTCGACGACGGCACGCGCGTCTTCATCCGCATGCCCGACGCGATGCGAGCGAACGAAGCCCCCGCGCTCTTCGTGCAGAGCGAGGGCGAGGACAACGCGCTCGTGAACTACCGTGTGCGCAGCGGCTACTACGTCGTCGACCGCCTGTTCGAGCGCGCCGTGCTCGCGCTTGGCGTTGGGCGACGGCAGCAGCGCGTCGTCATCACGCGGCTTCCGTAACGAGCGGCCGCCATGACCGAACCCAGCGCAGAAACGCGCAGGCCGCCGCCCGACCCGATCGACTTCAATCCCGAGCCGCCCGTGACGCGCCTCAATCGCCGCGTCTTCGGTGTAGTCGGAGTGGCTCTCAGCGCCGCGCTGCTCGCCGCCGTCTTCACTCTCTCGCGGCGGAGCGAACAGATCGATCGGCGGAACGCCGAGGCCTCCCGCCCGACGGCCACCCCCGACCGATTCTGGGAGGCCGAGTCGGATGGCGCGCCGTCGCTCCTTCCGCCGCCGGAGCACGTGCCGGAGCTCGTCGAGCGCGAGTCGCCCCTGTTCGAGGCGGGGAGCGCGCTCGCGGATGGAAACGGGCTCCCCGCGACGCCCGAGGGCCAGGCGCTCGAGCGCGCGCGGCGGTCGCCGATCGTCGCGTTCCAAGACCGTGATGGGCCGACTCTGAGCGAGCGCGCAGGCCAACTCCCTGCCGCGGGGGACACCTTCCCGGGCGTGGTCGCGAGCGAACCCCCGCCCATCGACCCGTCGGTGTTAGGCGGCCTCGGCTCCGCCGAGGACCCAGTCGTCGCGCAGAACCTCCAAGACCGAAAGCGCGAATTCCTGCGCGACGCGGCGACTCCACGCGACGAAGCGCTGAGCGAGCGCGTCCACGCTGCGGCAGCGCCGTCCACGCTGCTTGCCGGGACGGTGATCCCTGCGGTCCTAATCACCGAGGCGCGATCAGACCTCCCCGGCCAGCTCATCGCGCAGGTGCGCGAGGCCGTCTTCGACACTGCGACCGGAGCCCACGTCCTAATTCCGCAGGGCACGCGCGCGCTCGGCGAATACGACAGCGTCGTCGCGTTCGGTCAGGAGCGGATCCTCATCGCCTGGCAGCGGTTGCTGTTCCCTGACGGCTCGTCCCTCTCGCTACGCGGCATGCCAGGCACCGACGCCGCCGGCGCCGCCGGTCTCGAGGATCGTGTCGACCGCCACCTGCTGCGCACCTTCGGAAGCGCCGCGCTCCTCAGCGCCATCAGCGCCGGCGCACAGATCTCTCAAGGCACCTTCGGCCGGGGCACGAGCGCGAGCGACACGACCGACGCGCGAGAGATCTTCGCTGCCGCACTCGGACAGAACCTCTCCGACCTTGGCTCCGAGATAACCCGCCGCAACCTGAGCGTTCAGCCCTCGCTCCAAGTCCGTGGCGGCTACCGGTTCAACATCTCGGTCGTGAAGGACATCGTGTTCCCGGGGCCCTGGAACGAACCGGGCGCAGGCGTCGCCGTTCGGGGTATCGCAGAAGGAGGCCGCCAATGAAGCTCCGCCGTCGCAAACCCGAGGAACCGCCCGTCGAGATTCGAATCACCGTGCCCGCGGAGACCATCGCGGAGCTCAAGACGTACGGGCAGTACTACGAGGCGACGTACTCGGAATCTATCGCGATGCCGGTGCTGGTGGTGGAGATCGTGCAGCACTACCTGGAAAGAGAGAGAGGATTCAGAAGTTGGAGTCGGGGCGCCTCCGACAGGGAAGGCTCGACATAGGCACCGTCTTTCGTTCTCGGATCGCTCTCTGAACGGCATGCCGTCGGTTCGACGTTGGCAGGAGACGCCAAGTCCCACTCCGCACGTCCGCCAGGCAAGTCGACCCGAGACTTCTTGACTTCTTGACCGACGAGCGGCCGGTGCGCATCCTTGAATGGACGCGCCCGGTTCGCATCCCTACGGCCCATCCCCGTGCCCCGGATCTCGCGCCCGTGCGCCGAAAACTCGCACGCGTCCAGCGCGTGCCGGGGAGGCTTATGGGCACGGGCGGCGGCATCGAACCCACATCATTCGTCGGGACCCGCTTGGAAGGCGGCTGGACGATCCGAAGTCTCTTGGAACAGGCTTCGGCGCACACGGGCGGGAACTTCTCCATCCCCTTCACCGTCGAGCACGATGGCGGGGAATTGGGCTTCTTGAAGATGTTGGACTTTCGTCGGGGCCTGCGGCATCCGGATCCGGCAGCCGCGCTCAACTCCCTCACGCAGAGCTTCTTGTACGAGAGGGACCTCCTCTACACATGTCGCGACCGGAAGATGTCGAAAGTCGTGCGGCCTCTGGCGCACGGAACAGTCCGCCCTCCTGGAAGCGAGATCCCGTGGCAGTACCTCATCTTCGAGAGGGCCGACGGCGACGCTAGAGACCAGCTTGCGGCCCTGAGCGAGATCGACGACGCGTGGGCGCTTCGGGCCCTTCACCACATGGCCATTGGGCTCCATCAACTTCATCGCGCACAGATCGCGCACCAAGACCTGAAGCCCTCGAACGTTCTCGTGTTTAGAGACGACTTCAAGATTGGTGACTTAGGTCGAGCGTCTACTCTTCAGACGGGGGCAGTGCATGACGCTAACCATTGCGCCGGAGACCCTAGCTACTCGCCTCCCGAAGCGCTCTACGGTGCTGTTCCGCTCGATGACTGGCACATGAGGCGTATCGGTTGCGACTTGTATCTCCTCGGTAGCCTCGCAGTGTCGTTTTATCTGAACATCGGCCTGACAGCGGCGCTACTAGCCAGAATCAACGAGGACCATCATCCACGGAATTGGGGAGATTCGTACTCCGCATTGTTACCTCACTTGCGTAGCTCGTTCTCCGACGTTCTCTTGGAAATTCGTCGGCGGGCGTCACTCACGATTGGCGAAGAACTGTCATTGGTTATTTCGCAACTCAGCGACCCTGATCCAACGCGTCGGGGACATCCGCAGGAACGACCAAACGGAAACAGGTATTCGCTTGAGCGGTTCATCTCGATCTTTGACCGGCTCGCGACGTCGGTCGAGATCAGGTTCCGGCGCTAGGAAGATCCTTGCCCGCAAACAGCTTTACAGACGAACGCGTGATCATTCCTCGGTGGCGAAGTTCGACGGCGACCGCCTCGATGGGCGAGCTCGCTTCCCTCAACGCGCCGCTGCATCGCGACGACGCCCGCGAGCAGGAGTTGCTTGCTGAGAAGCGGCACGAGTGGGAGCGACGCCGATCCTTGGCGTTCGCATCCGATCTAGTTGGCGCCGCACTGCTGGCGCGAGATTCCGAGATCGCCAGAGATGCGGCGGAGTTCGTTTTGCTCGAGCCGCGCGTGTCGGAGGCGCTGCAATCCGCGGCGCATCGAGTCCTCGGACACGCCGAGCCACAGCTAGTCGTGGTTCCGGATGAGCTCCTCAAGTCTAGGGCGCGCGACGAGATCAGAATGCATAAGGCTCGACTGCGAATCGAGGCTAATGATCCTCTGCGATGGGCGGACCAGGCGCTCGCGTACTCAATCCTTGGGCAAATGCGACAGGCGCAGCGATCGATGGCGATCGCTCGCCATCTCGCTCCCGAAAACAGGTTCGTCGTACGGTCAGCGGTGCGCCTGGCGATCCACCACAAGGAGCCGGACCGGGGGCACGACCTGCTCCTGCGCCTATCCAGAACGCGTCACGACCCGTGGCTCGTCGCAGCCGAGATCGCGGCAGCGTCGGTCGCGGGGCGGACCTCGCGGCTGACAAAGGCCGCGCGGAGTCTTTCGGAACTAGGGCGATTCAGTCCCTTCGCGCTTTCGGAGATGCGAGGAGCCTTGGCGACGCTGGAGTTCGAGAGCGGCGCTGCAAAGCTTGCAAGAAGGCTCTTCACCAGCTCTCTGGAGAATCCGACTGAGAATGCGGTCGCGCAGGGCCGGTGGGCAGCCACGATGCTTCCGCAGCTCTCAAGTGCCGTTGCGGAGCATGCTCAGTTGTCGGCAGAGGCGCGTGCATGGATGTGTACGGCGAAACGCGACTGGGAGGCAGCCCTGACAAACTGCTGGGCGTGGTTGGCCGACGAACCCTTTTCAAGCCGGCCGTGCGTGTATGCATCATATCTATCGGCGGTAGCGGTCGACGACCCGGTGGCGGCCGCCCAGTTCGCGGAAGCTGGTCAGCGCGCAAATCCGGCCGAGTTCAACCTGCTCAACAACCTGTGTGTCGCCCTCGCAAGTCAGGGGCGGGTCGACGAGGCGCGGAATCACCTGGAGATTCTCTCTCGGATCGCGCACTCAGAAGAGCACAGGATGGTCTTGGCGGCGACGAAGGGACTGGTTCTCTATCGCTCTGGGACTGTGGACGATGGACGGCGCATGTACCTAGAGGCGATCGAGAGCGCGAGAAAGGCGGACCCGACACGAGCCGCCCTAGCGCTCTTGTTCATGGCGCGAGAAGAGATGGCTTGTACGCAAAAGCCAATGCTTGCGATTGTCGATGCTGCACTCGATCAGTCGAGGGCGATTACCGACCCACCGATCGCAGCGATGCGTGATCGTTTGCAGAGCCGTCGCTCCCAGCTCGCCTAGCTAGCGTTCGGCTGGACTTGGCTGCCGCAGGGCGGTCGCGACGGCTACCTCAAATTGGGGATACCGATGCGGCGCGGGCGCCGGTCGCTGACTTGCCGGGAGATCCCGCGTCTCGGAGCCCTTCTGGCCCGCTCCCTCGGGGTAGAATGCGCCACCTCGGAGGCGGCTGGTGCGGGTCGCGGAACTACCCCCTGGAAGGGGGTGCGAGCTTTCTAGGCAATTGCTTTCGGCAGTGCGGGCCTCGGCTTTCCGCGGCCGGGCACTGTCAGACCGTTCGCTGTGAACGCCAACTCGGCGCGCTGGCAGGAGATTTCGCCCTCCGAGTACTCCTGGGAGCGCGAGGCACTCGACTTCGTCCGCGACGGACTGCCCGACGTCGATCCGATCCGCGTCTGGTCGAACTTCGAGTTCATCGCCGAGGACGGATCGATCCACGAGGTGGACCTCCTGGTCCTCACCTCGAAGGGCTTCTTCCTCGTCGAGATCAAGAGCTGGCCCGGCAACACCGAAGTGGTCCCGGGACAGTGGACGGTGCATCTCGACGGGCGCATCCACGTCCGCGACAACCCGCTGCTGCTCGCGAACCGTAAGGCGAAGAAGCTCGCCTCGCTGCTTCGCAGCCAACGCGCACCGTTCCCGTTTCTCCGCCCACTGATCTTCTTGTCGCATCCGGACGCCAAGGCTCACATCGACCAGAGCCTCCGCGAAGCCGTCTTCCTGCGCGACCGGGCTGCTGCCGACGACATGCCGGCTCGGGCCGGTATCCGGCGCGCGCTGCTGCAGCCCACGCCGGCTGACCTCGCGAGCCCGTCTCGCGCCAGCATCGACCGTAGGATGGTCCGCGAGCTGGTCGCGGCCATGGAGGCGCTCGGGATTCGCCCGTCGCGAGCGCTCAAGCGGGTCGGCGACTACAAGCTCGGCGATCTGTTGTTCGACGGCCCGAGTTATCAGGACTTTGCGGCGCGCCACGTTTCGCTGAAGAACACCGTCCGGCGCGTGCGGATCTACGGCGTCGCGCGCGCCGCGGGCGCGGAGCAGCGCCAGACGATTCAACGCGCCGCGCGCCGCGAGTTCGAGCTGCTCGAAGGCATTCAGCACGCCGGGATTCTGCGTGTGCACGACTACAAGGAGCACGAGGCTGGCCCGGCGCTCCTGTTCGAGCACGACCCGACGGCTGTGCGGCTCGATCAGTTCCTCGTCGAGCGCGGCGCGCAGTTAAGCGTCGACGAGCGCCTCGATCTCTTGCGGCAAATCGCGGAGGCTGTTCGCTACGCGCACGAGAAGAAGCTCGTACATCGCGCGCTGTCGCCGCGGAGCATTCTCGTGTTGGCCGCCACTGCCCGCCCGCGAGTTGTGCTGTTCAACTGGCAGACCGCAGCGCGCGATCTCGGCTCTGCCGGCGGCACCAGCACGGGGCGGACGTTCACCGAGCACCTGGGTCAGCTCGTGGAAGACGCGGCGACCGTGTACATGGCGCCCGAGGTCTGGACGGATCTCGAGGCGAGGGGCGAGACACTGGACGTGTTCGGCCTCGGTGCGATTGCGTACCACCTCTTCACGGGTCGGCCTCCCGCAGCCAGCGCGACGGATCTTCTGGAGAAGCTGCGCGCGTCCCAAGGGCTCGATCCGGCAGGCGCACTCGACGGAGCGGGCGAGGAGCTCCGGAAGTGCGTTCGCGCGAGCACGCACCCAGAGGTCTCGCTTCGCGTCGATTCGGTGAAGGAGTTCCTCGACCTCCTCGACGCGATCGAAGACAAGCTCACGCGACCGGAGCCCGACGCCGTCCCGGTCGCTGATCCCACCGAGGCAAAGGCCGGTGATCTGCTCGACGGCGGCCTCACCGTCGTGAAACGGCTGGGGAAGGGGAGCTGCGCTGTCGCGTTCCTCGTGAAGAAAGACGGCCGTGAGGTGGTCTTGAAGCTCTCCCTCGGGCCGGACCACGACGATCGCCTACGGGACGAAGGCGAGGTCATCACCCAGCTCCGGCACGCGCGGATCGTCGGGTTGGTCGAGCCCGTCCGCGTCGGCGATCGCACCGGCCTCCTCCTCGAGAAGGCGGGTGATGAGACGCTCGCCCAGCGCCTTCGCCGAGACGGCCGCCTCGCGCTCGACTGGCTCTCGCGTTTCGGCGAGGACCTTCTCGATGCCGTGCGCTTCCTCGAAGAAAAGGGAATCCCCCATCGAGACATCAAGCCCGACAACCTCGGCATCGGCGAAGTCGGACGCGATCGCGTCACGCATCTCGTGCTCTTCGACTTCTCGCTCTCGCGCACGTCCGCGGAGCGGATTCGCGCGGGCACGGCGCCTTACCTCGAGCCGTTCCTCGCGCTGCGGCGGCCCGCACGCTGGGACGTTCACGCCGAGCGCTACGCCGCCGGGGTCACGCTCTACGAGATGGCGACGGGCACCCTGCCGCGATGGGGCGACGGCCGGAGCGATCCCGCAGCGATCTCGGACGAGGTGACGATCGAGAGCGACCTCTTCGACAGCGGTGTTCGCGATCGGCTCACCGCATTCTTCCGCAAGGCGCTCCGCCGCGACCTTCGCGCCCGCTACGACACGGCGGAGGACATGCTCCGCGCCTGGAGGCACGTCTTCGAGCGGATCGGCGAGCCCGTCACCCAGACGGATCACGCGGGCGACGAAGCCTCGCAGCAGCTCCTCGCTGCCGCGAACCTCGAGACGCCGATCTCGTTGCTTGGATTCTCGACCCGCGCGGTAAACGCCCTCGAGCGCGCGAACGTGATCACGGTGCGCGAGCTCGTCGCCGTGGCGCCCTCCCGCATTTCGCACATGCGCGGCGTCGGGAACAAGACGCGCAAGGAGCTGTGGGAGGCGATCCAAGCGCTGACCGTGCGCTTCCCGCGCACGGGAAGCGAGACGCCGTCGAAGGCAACCGAGCACGATGCACCGAGCGACGAGCCGCTCGTCTCGAGCCTTGATCTTCTCGTGCATCAGCTCCTCCCGGGCCGCGTCGCGAAGAACGCGACGGCGGAGCCGCGCGCGCTTCGGCTGCTCCTCAGGCTCGAGGCGGAGGACGCGCGCGGCCCGGGCGACTGGCCGAGCCAGACGCAAGTCGCAGAGCGGCTCGACGTCACGCGGGCGCGCGTCGGACAGCTCACCGCCAAGGCGCGCGAGCGCTGGCGCCGAAATCCCTCCCTCACGGCCGTGCGGGACGAGATCGTCCTGCTGCTCCGCGCGAGCGGCGGCGTGATGACGGCAGCAGAGCTAACACGCGCGATCCTCGCAGCGCGAGGCTCGACGCAGAGCGAGCCGCTTCGCACGCGCTACGCCGGCGCTGTCGCGCGCGCTGCTACCGAGGCGGAGCGCAGCCTAACAGGTCCGCGTTGGTCGATTCGGCGCGCGGGCCGGCTCGTGCTGCTCGCGCTAGACCTTCCGGACGAGGGTATCGACGGTCAGGCCCTCGCAGACTGGGCCGAGGCGCTCGGCCGGCGAGCCGACGCGCTCGCTGTTACGGACCCGCTTCCGGGTGCACAGCGCGTGATCGAAGAGCTCTCGTCCCTCCCCCGACCCGAGGGCGCGATCCCGACCGCGTCCCAGCGCATCGTTCAGCTGGCGGCGGCTGCCTCCCAGGAAGCAGCGGTCTCGAGCCTGCTCGAGCTCTACCCGCGCGGCATGGGCGTCGACCGCGCGCTTCGCCTCGCGCAGGGCGCGCTGCTCGGCGCTCCGGAGCTCTCGCCCGACCAGCTTCGCGCGCGCATCGCGGCGCGGTATCCGGAGGCGGCGGAGTTGCCCGCACGCCCCGCGCTTGACGGACTACTTCGCGATGCGGGGTTCGGCTGGGTGTGGTCGCCCGAGGCATGCGATGGCCACGGCGGCTACCGGCCGCCAGCGTCGGGAATCGCCTCGCTCTCGTCGGGCTCCACTTCGCTCACGCGCTTCGGAACGGTCGCGGTCCCTCCAGTCGATCCGGGTCCCGAGGTCGCGAATGCACGCGCCTTCGAGGAGAAGCTCCTGCGGGCGGCGCGCGATGGAGCGTGGCTCGTGCTCGCTGTGACGCCCGCGCTCGCCGAGCGAGCCGAGCACGAGCTTCAGCGCCGGGTTCCGTCGCTCGACGCACGCAGCTTGGAGGATCTGCTGCTGCGCGCGATGAAGGACGAGGCGGCGCGCGCCGGCGCCGACTGGAACGTGGTGCTCGGGGCGGACGCGGCCGCGCCGACGAGCGCGGATGGAAGGACACTGCGCCAGCTCGTGGATCTCGTACTTCCTCGAGTTGAGCGCGAGCTCGCCGTCAGCTCGAAGACACTGCTCCTCACCCGTCCGGGGTTGCTCGCTCGCTACGACCGGCTCGCGCTTCTCCAGCGCCTGCGCGATCGAGTCGGCCGCCGGCCGCCTCCCGGCGAGGAGCCCCTCTTTGGAGCTTGGCTCCTGGTGCCATGCAGCGAGCAGGCCGCGGCGCCCCAGATCGACGGCAAGCCAGTACCCGTTGTGACGCCTTCGGAGTGGGCGCGTATTCCCGAGGCGTGGGTGCTCAATCGCCACCGCGGCAGCCATGCGAAGGAGCCGATGTGATCGACTCAAAGGCGCTGCTGGCGGATCTGCAAAAGCTCGTGAACCGCCTCGAAGAGGATTTGCGCGAGCGCGTTCGGGATCACCCCGAGCTTGAGCATCCGCTGCGCGAGGAGTTCGCGAAGGCGAAGCAGCGGGAGAGAACTGCGCTCGCCTTCGAGAGCTGGCGAGAGGAGCAGCTCACGCAGGTCGCCGTGGCGTGGGTACTCGCGTGCGTGTTCGTGCGCTTCCTCGAAGACAACGAGCTCGTGGCCGAAGCGCGGATCTCAGGGTCGGGCGCACGGCTCGCCCTCGCGCGAGATCACGAGGACCACTTCTTCCAGGCGAATCCGAAGGACACGGTGCGCGAGTACCTCCTCGCGGTGTTCGCCGACGTCGCCCGCCTGCCGGCGATGGCCGCGCTCTTCGATCGCGAGCACAACCCGCTCTATCGGCTCGGGCCCTCGGCCGACGGGGCGCGCGACCTCCTCGAGTTCTGGCGGAACACGAACCCCGCGAGTCAAACCAACGATCTCGTCCACGACTTCCGCGATCCGACCTGGAGCACACGCTTCCTCGGCGACCTCTATCAGGATCTCTCGGAGGACGCGAAGAGCCGCTTCGCACTGCTCCAGACGCCGATCTTCGTCGAGGAGTTCATTCTCGATCGCACGCTAGAGCCCGCGATCCAGGAGTTCGGCTTCCGCGAGGTGAAGCTGATCGACCCGGCCTGTGGCTCCGGGCACTTCCTGCTCGGTGCCTTCGACCGGCTCTTCGAGCGCCACGCGAAGGCGGAGCCCGCAACGGAGGCGCGCGTGCTCGCGCAACGTGTCCTCGAGCAGGTGGCGGGTGTCGACCTGAATCCGTTCGCGGTCGCGGTCGCGCGTTTCCGGCTTCTGCTCGCCGCGGTTCGTGCGTGCGGTGTCAGGCGGCTACGCGAAGCCCCCGATTTCCGCCTCCATGTCGCTGCGGGCGACTCGCTCCTTCACGGCACGCGGCCCGCGCGGGTCGGATATCAAGGGATTCAGCGCGATCTGCTCGACGATCCGCTGAAGCACCACCACTACGCGACGGAAGACGCGGCGGAGGCGGAGCGGCTGCTGTCGCAGCGGTATCACGCAGTGGTCGGGAATCCGCCCTACATCACTCCCAAGGACGCGGCACTTAACCAGCTCTATCGCGCTCGCTTTGGCGCGTGCCATCGCAAGTACTCGCTCGCGGTGCCGTTCACCGAGCGCTTCTTCGACCTCGCGCTCGCGCCGGAGCCAGGCGCGCCGTCGCCGGCGGGCTTCGTTGGGATGATCACTGCGAACTCGTTCATGAAGCGAGAGTTCGGGAAGAAGCTCGTCGAGGAGTTCGTACCACGCTGGGATTTGACGCACGTCATCGACACCTCGGGCGCCTACATCCCTGGCCACGGCACACCCACCGTGATCCTCTTCGCGCGCGGCCGCGCGCCCGTCAGCACCCAGATCCGCGCCGTGATGGGCATCCGTGGCGAGCCCGCAACGCCCGACGAGCCGGCGAAGGGGAAGGTGTGGAGCTCGATTGTTGCGCTCCTCGACCGACCCGGAGTTCGGAGCGAGTTCGTCAGCGTTTCGGACGTTCCGCGCGAGCGCTTTGACAAGCACCCGTGGAGCGTCGGCGGTGGTGGGGCCGCGGAGCTAAAGGAGCGATTGGACGAGGCGGCGGAGGTTCTGCTCGGCGCGGCCGCGGAATCCGTCGGGATTACGTCGTTCACCCTTGAGGACGACTTGTTCTTGCTTCCCGCCGCGTCCGCTCGCCGCAAGGCAATCGCGCGCGAGTTCCTGCGGCCTGTGGTGGTCGGCGATGAGCTTCGCGACTGGGCTCGTGACGAGGCAGAGGTCGCGGTCTTCCTGTACGACGAGAGTTTTGAGCCGATCGCCGAGGACATGCGCCAGCCTGCGTTTCGTCACCTCTGGCGGGGTCGAACCAATCTCGCGCACAACAAGATGTTCGGAGGAATCACCAAGGTCGAGGCCGGGCTGCGTTGGTATGAGTTTGGCCGGCTCACGAAGGACAAACTCCGCACCCCGCTCTCGATCGCGTTTGCGGACATCGCGACCCACAACCACTTCGTGCTCGACCGCGGCGGGAAGGTCTTCAACCGAACTGCGCCAGTGGTCAAGCTCCCGCCGACCGCCTCAGAAGCGGACCACCTCGGATTGCTCGGTCCGCTGAATAGCTCGACGGGGTGTTTCTGGCTGAAGCAGGTGTGCTTCAACAAGGGAGATTCGACGGACTCGGAGGGGGCGCGCGTTACGGCTGTGGACTCCTTCGCCAACTCGTTCGTGTTCAATGGCACTAAGGTCGAGCAGCTTCCGCTTCCGAGCGACCGTCCTCTCGATCTCGCGCGCACGCTCGACGCGCTCGCAGAGGAACACGCTCGGCTCACGCCTGCCTCGCTCGTCGCCCGCGAGCTCCCAACCACATCCTCGCTCCACGCCGCGCGTGAGCATGCGCTTGCGCTTCGCGAGCAGATGATCTCGTTGCAAGAAGAGCTCGATTGGCGCTGCTATCAGATGTACGGGCTATTGGCCGACGATCTTTGTGCGAACGACCGCGCTGCACCGCGCGTGCGCCTCGGCGAACGCGCCTTCGAGATCGCGCTTGCGCGCAAGGTCGCAGCCGGCGACATCGAAACGAAATGGTTTGAGCGCCACGGGTCGACTCCGATCACCGAGATCCCGGCGTACTGGCCACAGCCGTATCGCGAGCTCGTCGCGAAGCGCATCCGCGCGATCGAGCAGAATCCCGAGATCGCACTGATTGAGCAGCCCGAGTACAAGCGCCGCTGGAAGGACGAGTCGTGGGAAGAGCAGGAGTCGCGAGCGCTGCGCGGCTGGCTGCTCGATCGCCTCGAAAACCGCCGCTATTGGCCCGAGCCGCGCCTCATCTCCGCCGCGCGTCTCGCGGATCTCGTGCGCAACGACGCCGAGCTCCTCCAGGTCGCCGCGCTCTACCGCGGCAGTGCGGACTTCGACCTAACAAGGCTGGTGACCGGACTCGTGCTCGACGAGGGCGTGCCTTTCCTCCCCGTGCTGCGATACAAGCCGTCGGGTCTGCGCAAGCGCGCGCAGTGGGAGCGCACGTGGGACCTCCAACGCCAGGAGGACGCGATCGACGCGCGCATCGCTCTCCCGACAAGCGATCCGAGGCATCTCGGTCAGGCGGACGCAAAGGCCGCGAAGGCGCGCGAGGTCGGCACGATAGACGTGCCGCCGAAGTACACGTCCGCAGACTTCGTGCGCAATCAGGACTGGCGACACCGAGGCAAGCTCGACGTGCCGAAGGAGCGCTTCGTCCTCTACCCGCACGGCGAACGAGACGCCGATACCGCGCCGGTGCTTCTCTGGGCGGGCTTCAACCACCTCGAGCAAGCACAGGCGCTCGCGGCCTATGCACTTGAGATGAAGGAGCATGAAGGCTGGTCGCCGGCTCGCCTCACACCGCTCCTCGCTGGCCTCTTGGAGCTGTTGCCGTGGGTGCGCCAGTGGCACAACGAGCTCGATCCGGCGAGCGGGCAGCGCCTCGGCGATTACTTCGCGCAGTTCTTGTCCGAGGAGTGTCTCGCGCAGAAGCTCACGATGGACGACCTGCGCGGCTGGGCGCCGCCCGCGCGCGCGAGGAGGCGGAGAAGCTGATGCCGCGCAAGCTGGCCGAGCTGATCGAGATTCCCGAGCGCGTCCACAAGGGCGACTTCGTGCTGCGCCTCACCGAAGGTGTCACCCACCCCGAGGCGACACTCAGCAGCTACGTCGTCACGCCGCAGCTCGCAGACTGCTTCGACGGCGCGCTCGCCTTCATCAAGAGCGCGCTCGACGGAGGTACGAGCAAGGCGGCCTATCTCCACGGCAGCTTTGGCAGCGGCAAGAGCCACTTCATGGCCGTGCTTCACCTCCTGCTCCAGCGCGAGCCGGCTGCACGGGGATTCCGCGACCTTCAGCCGCTCGTGCACAAGCACGACCCGTGGCTGCAGGGTCGAAAGTTCCTGCTCGTGCCGTACCACATGATCGGCGCGCGCAGCATGGAGGCGGCTGTACTCGGCGGCTATGTCGAGCACGTCCGTCGCCACCATGCGGACGCACCGCTTCCGGGCGTGTACCTCGCAGAGCACATCTTCGGCGATGCGCGAAACCTGAGAACACGGCTCGGCGACGCGGCGTTCTTCGACGCGCTGAGCGCAGGTGACGCCGGCGGCGGCGGTTGGGGGGCGCTCGGAACACGCTGGGACGCAATGACGTTCGACGCTGCTGTGCGCGCGGCGCCGACCTCACCCGAGCGAACGCGCCTCGTCGGCGATCTCGTGACCCACTTTTTTTCGGCGTACAAGGACGTCGCCGTGGCGGGCGAGGAGGCGTTTGTTTCGCTCGACGACGGCCTCTCGATCATTGCCCAGCACGCGAAGTCGCTTGGATATGACGCGCTCGTCCTCTTCCTCGACGAGCTGATTCTCTGGTTGGCGAGCCACATGGCGCAGATGGCCTTCGTCACGACCGAGGGGCAGAAGCTCGCGAAGCTCGTCGAAGCGCAGCGTGCGGACCGGCCGATTCCCATCGTTTCGTTCGTCGCGCGCCAGCGCGACCTGCGCGAGCTTGTAGGCGAGCACGCACCGGGGGCGGAAGGGCTGGCCTTCGCGGACGTGCTCAAGTGGTGGGAGCAGCGCTTTCACACCATCTCGCTCGAGGACCGCAACCTTCCGGCGATCGCGGAGAAGCGCGTCCTCAGGCCGCGCAGCGAGGCGGCGCGCATCGAGATCGATCAAGCCTTCCGCGAGACGCAACGCGTTCGCGAGGAGGTGCGTCGCGTGCTGCTCGGCAGCGATGCCGACGACACGATGTTCCGTCAGGTCTACCCGTTCAGCCCTGCGCTCGTGCAGGCGCTCGTCGCCGTGTCCTCGGTGCTGCAGCGCGAGCGGACGGCCCTCAAGGTCATGGTTCAGCTGCTCGTCGACCAGCGCGACGCACTCGAGCTCGGGCAGCTCGTGCCCGTCGGCGACCTCTTCGATGTGATCGCCGAAGGCGATCAGCCGTTCAGCGAAGAGATGCGCATCCACTTCGAGAACGCGAAGAAGCTCTATTTCCAGAAGCTGCTGCCGCTGCTCGAGGAGGAGCATGGGGCGCGCGCGGAAGCGCTCCGAAAGCTGCCACGCGACGACGCTCAGGCGCGCGCGTTCCAGGCCGACGACCGGCTCGTGAAGACGCTCTTGCTCTCCGCGCTCGTTCCAGAGGTCGAGGCGCTGCGCTCGCTCACGGGGACGAAGCTCGCGGCGCTGAACCACGGGAGCATCCGCGCGCCGATCCCGGGCCAGGAAGGGCAGCTCGTTCTCGCAAAGTGCCGCAAGTGGGCCGCGCGCATCGGTGAGATCAAGCTCGGGGATGGGACGAATCCGACGGTCTCGGTGCAGGTGACGGGAGTCGACACCGAGTCGATCCTCGCCAAGGCACAGAACGTGGACAACGTCGGTGCGCGCCGCGCGAAGATCCGAGAGCTCGTATTCGGCGAGCTCGGCATCCACTTCGAGGAAGGGCTCTTCCACGAGCGAGAGATCATCTGGCGCGGCACGCGGCGGCGCATCGATGTCGTCTACGGGAACGTTCGCGAGCTGCCCGACGAGTCCCTGCGCGCCGGCGCGGATTGGAAGCTGGTGATCGACTTCCCGTTCGATGTCGATGGGTACACCGCGGCGGACGATCTGGCGCGAGTTGACGAGTTCCGCCAGCGCGGCGAGGCGAGCCGGACGCTCTGCTGGGTGCCGTCATTCCTCTCGCTGCGCGCGCAGGACGACCTCGGCACGCTGATCAAGCTCGACCACATCCTCGCGGGCGAGCGCTTCGACCAGTACGCCTCTCATCTCACCGCAGTCGATCGACAGTCGGCGCGCATCCTCCTCCAGAACCGACAGAGCACGCTCAAGCAGCAGACGCTGCTGGTTCTGGGCGGTTCCTACGGCGTCACGACGCCGATCCCCGAGTCGCTGGACGGTGCGCACGAGCCGTCGGAGGCGTTCCAGTCGCTCGAGCACGGCTTCGAGCCGAGGCCGCCCGTTGCGCCCGGCCTCGGGCCAGCCATCGAGCAGCTGCTCGATCAGATGCTGGCGCACCAGTTCCCGGAACATCCCAACTTCGGCGCTGAGCTGAGGCCCGCACTCCTGCGGAGAGTGCACGGCGAGGTGCAGCGAGCGATTCACGCGACGCACAACCGGATCACCGTCGATCGATCCCTGCGTAACGACCTTCGGGCGGTCGCAGATCCACTCGAACTCGGCACGATGCACGAAGACGCATTCGTTCTCGGGCATCGCTGGCGCCAACACTTCCTCCAGAAGGCAGCCGCGGACGGTGGGCCGATCACGGTCAAGAAGCTGCGCGGCTGGATGGACGAGCCGCGCGCGATGGGGCTCACGAAGGAAGCGCAGAACCTCACGATTCTCGTGTTCGCGGAACAAGCGAACCGCAGCTTCTTCCTTCACGGCGGCCCGCTGACTCCGACCCTCGAACAACTGCCCGACGAAGTGGAGCTCCGCGAGCAGACGCTGCCGACCGAGGACGACTGGCGTCTCGCGACCGCTCGAGCCGCAGCGATCTTCGGCGTCCCGACGTCGCCGCTTCGCAACTCGACGAATGTCGCGGCGCTGTCTTCGCTCGTCAAGAGCAAGGCGGGCGCTGCGCGGGCCGACTGCAATCGCATCGCGGGATTGGTCTCGGAGCGTCTGGCGCGGCTCGGAGCCGACGCGCAGGCGAGCGATCGCCAGAAGACGGCGAACGCATCGCTCGCGCTGGTCGAGGCGCTCGAGTCCGGCACTCAGGACGGCGTCATCAGCACGCTCGCCCACGCGACGATCGCGACCTCGGCGGAGACGATGGCGACGAGCATCGCGAAGGCGAGCGACGTGAACGCTGCGCTGGCGCAGATCGAACGCTGGGATCTCTTCGAGGGGATCGCGCGGTTGAGCGACGAGCGCGCAACGGCCGGGCAGGCACTGCTCCAGAGAGTTCGGGAGGCGTTGCGAAGCGATGAGCTCGCGGCCGCGATCGGCCCCGCGCTCGAGGCGGCCGCGCGCGAAGCGGTGCGGCTGCTCGCGCCTCCGACTAGGCCCCAGCCTCCACAAGGCACGCCGCCGATGCCGCCGCCACCTCCTCCGCGCTCGACCGGTCTGCGGGTGATCGAGACGTCGCAGCAGAGCGGGCTCGCGCTGTCAGAGGCGACGCGTGTTTTGGATGAAGTACGGAGCAAGCTCTCCGCCGCTCCAGGACGCCGACTCTCGCTGCAGTGGGAAATCACCGAGGAGGAGCCGAAGCCGTGAGCGCGCCGCTCGGCGAAGTTCAGCTCCGTGCGCAGATCGCGTCGGTTCGGCGCAAGCTGCCGGACGCGCGCCGGATCGGGCTCAAGGCTCCTTCGAGCTGGAGTGGTCCCAGCCGAATTCGCGTGGAAGACGGTGAGGCCGACATCGTCTTCTGTCGGTCGGCGCTTGCCGTGCGCGAGGCGCTCGCTTCGCATGAGCACGAAGACCGCATCCTCGTCGTGCTCACCGATCGCGATGAGCGTGAGCTCGGCGACGACGTGCTCGCGCGGCTCGCGAAGCGGCGGCTGCTTCGCGACGAGCCGTGGCTGGACGTGATGGAGCTATTCAGGGCACGAAGTGTGGACCCGCGAATCTCGCACGAGCGATGGATGGCGCACGCTCTTCTCGCTGCCGCGCCGCAAGAACGATTGCCAGCTGCGGCAACCGGAGTCCTCGATGCCGAGACCGCGTGGGGCGTCCTGCTTAAGGGACTCGGACTCGCGGATGGCCGCCCCGACGCGCGTGCGCTCTTGCGCTGGAGCCTCGATTCCAACGCGGGCGAGCGCCTCAGTGAATCGCCACCCGAAATGCTCGCCGCCGTTCGATCGTGGCTCGTCCAAAGCGCTGGCCGTGTCGCGGAGCCAATCCTCGGTTGCGTGGAAAACGGTCGATCTCGCGATGCCGTCGCGATCGGGTTCGTGTGTCGCGTCGTATTCGGCGACTCGACGAACAAAGACCGGAAGCTCCGCGACGCATCGATTCGGCTCGAGCCTCTCATCGGAGGGAGGCCGCTCGAGCCGGCCGTGGGACGAAGCTGGGCGGAGGCCACCGAGGCGGTCGCCCGGGATTTGGTTGCCGCTGGGGCCGCTCCGGCGTTGGCCGGGGCCTTCGAGCGCGCTTCTGAGATCCTTCGCGAGCTCCACATTCCCGACCAAGCCTGGCGCAGCGCGGTACTCCCTGTCGGCTTGGAGCAACGCCTCGACCGCTACGCGGAGCAGGCGACAGCGCTCCTCGAAGGTTCCGCCGATCTCGCGGCCGTTCAAAGCCTCGCGGACGAAGCGCTCGCTCACTCTCTCGCTGCGACCAGCGACCGGCGCGCCCTCGCTGTTCAAATGTCGCTTCGATTGCTGCGTTGGCTCGCGGCTCCGCCTCGCGTGGAGGTCCGCTCGCTCGCCGAGGCAATTGAGCGGTACGCGGCAGAGTCGAGCTTCGTGGACTTCGCGCGCGAATCTCTGGCCGACGGTGACTCCTCGCAAATCGTCTCCGCTGCTTATTCCTCGTTGCTCCAGCATTTCCTTGCGACGCGAGAAGGAGAGAACGCACGCTTCGCCAAGCTGCTCTCGGATTGGGTGGCGAGCGCTGCGCCGAGCGACGGCCTTGTTCCGATCGAGGAGGTTCTTGCGCGCGTCGTCTCGCCTCTGGCGGAGGGGGCCCGAGTTCTGATGCTGGTCCTCGACGGCATGAGCGCCTCCGTCTTACGCGAGCTGCAGGCGACGCTCGAACAGCAGGGCTGGAGCGAGCGGATTCCAGTCGGTGGGAAGCGCGTACGGGCGGTCGCGGTTCTCCCCACATTGACCGAGGTCTCGCGAACAAGCCTTCTCTGCGGCCAGCTCCGCCGCGGCGCGAGTGGCGACGAGAAGAGCGGATTCGAGGCGAACGCTGCCTTGCGCGCCGCGACTGGCGCGGGTCTCCCGCCCGTCTTGTTTCACAAGGCCGACCTGGTAGCCGCAGGAGAGGTTGGTCTTCCCGACGCCATGCGCAGCGAGATCACGAGAAGTACGCGCCGGATCGTGGGCGTCGTAATCAATGCCGTGGATGACTTCTTGGCCAAGGGCGATCAGATTCATCCTCGCTGGGGCGTCGACGCAATTCGTCCCCTTCGCGCTCTGCTCGATCTCGCGCGCGAGTCGGGGCGCGCCCTCGTCATCACAAGCGATCATGGCCACGTCCTCGAGCGCGGCTCCGAGCTACGGCGCGAGTCCAGCGAAGGCGCGCGATGCCGGTCAGACAACGGACGCATCGAGGACGGCGAAGTCAGGCTATGCGGGCCGCGCGTGCTCGGCTTGCCAGGCAATGCTGTCATCGCGGCGTGGAGTGAGCGGATTCGGTACGGCGCCAAGCAGAATGGCTACCACGGCGGTGCGTCGCCTCAGGAGGTCGTCGTTCCCGTCGCGGTCTTCGCGCCGGTCGGCGTGGCGGTTCCGGGTTGGGGCGAGGTCGCTGACGAGATTCCCGGGTGGTGGGACGGCGAGCGAGCAGTCGAGCCGGCTGCTCCTGCTGTCTCGGAATCTCCAAGGAAGGGACAGATCACGCTCCGATTCGACGCGCGCGAATCCACGCACGCGCCCGACGCCGCTTGGGTGGGCGCTCTCTTCGCATCGGCGGTGTATGGAACCCAGAAGCGGCTTGTCGCGCGTGCCGCGCCTCCGGAGGAGCGTGTGAGGGCGGCGTTGCTCGCGCTCGACGCACGCGGCGGGACACTCACGACGACAGCACTCGCGAGAGCGATCGATCTGCCGTCAATGCGCGTCTCGGGATTCCTCGCAGTTCTTCGGCGGCTTCTCAACGTCGAGGGCTATCCGGTCCTTACCGTGAATGAATCGGGCGAGGTCGTCGTCCTGAATCGCGATCTGCTGCGCGTGCAGTTCGAGATTGAGGAATGACCTCGCAGTTCGCGGAAGTCAGCCCGGAGCGCAGGCGAGAGATTCTCGATGCGCTGCGACGGGGCACGGTTCCGCAACGCAGCCTCGATGCATTCGCCGTCGGCCTCGATCGATTCGTGGCCGCGCTCGACGACGACCTTGCTCTCGTTCAGCGCGGCGGCTCCGTATTCAAGGCCGTGCGCGGGGATTACGGGAGCGGCAAGACCTTCTTCTCCCGCTGGCTCGAGGAGCGCGCGCGCCGACTGGGCTTTGCGACTTCCGAGGTTCAAATCTCGGAAGGGGAGACGCCCCTCCACAAGCTCGAAACCGTTTACCGACGGCTGCTCGAGCGCCTCGCGACGCGCGAACAGCCGAGCGGGGCCTTTCGGAGCGTGATAGACGGGTGGCTGTTCGCGCTCGAACAGGACGTGCTCGCCGAGGGCACGGTTGCGGAGACTGATTCGGAGAGGCTCCTCGCGCGCACCACGGCTCTCCTCGAGCAACGCCTTTCAGCGATCAGTCGAACCGCGCCCGCGTTCGCTGCGGCGCTGCGCGGATATCGACAGGCGACCGCTGACGGTCGAAGCGAGTTCGCGGAGGGCCTGCTCGCGTGGGTGAGCGGGCAACCGAACGTCGCTGCAGAGATCAAGCGCTCCGCGCTGATTCGCGGCGAGGTCGACCACTTCGCGGCACTCGCGTTTCTGCAAGGGCTGTTGGTCGTTCTGCGCGATGCCGGTCATCCCGGACTGCTGGTCGTTCTCGACGAAGTTGAGACGCTCCAGCGAGTGCGCGGCGACGTGCGCGAGCGCGGCCTGAACGCGCTGCGCCAGCTCCTCGACGAGGTCGACGCGGGGCGGTTTCCGGGTCTGTTCCTGGTGATCACAGGAACCCCTGCGTTCTTCGACAGCCCGCAGGGGGTGCAGCGACTCGCGCCGCTCGCGCAGCGCCTGCACGCGGATTTCGCGACCGACGCGCGCTTCGATAACCCTCGCGCCCCGCAGCTTCGGCTCACGAACTTCGATCAGGCGCGACTCGAAGAAGTCGGAAGGCGTGTGCGCGACATCTACGCGCACGGTTCGCCCGAGCGGGAGCGCCTTACGAAGCTCGCCGACGATGCGTATGTCGCCGATCTTGCGCGCGCGGTGGCAGGGAGCCTCGGCGGAAGGGTGGGTGTCGCACCGCGCCTCTTCCTCAAGAAGCTCGTAGGTGACGTGCTCGACCGAATCGAGCAGTTCCCGGATTTCGATCCGCGAAGGCACTATGAGCTCACGCTTGGAGAAAGCGAGCTCACGCTCGTCGAGCGCGAAGCGCGCGGTGAGGTGAGCCCGGACGATGTCGAGATCTCGCTGTGAGTGGATTCGATCGGCTGCATCCGGCGCTGCAGCACCACATCGTGAACAGCCTCGGCTGGAAGTCGCTGCGCCCGCTGCAAGAGCAAGCGATCGATCCACTGCTCAATGGAGACCACGCGCTCCTGCTAGCCCCGACGGCGGGCGGAAAGACGGAGGCCGCCTTCTTCCCGCTGCTGTCGCGCATGTTGAGCGAGGACTGGCGCGGCCTATCCCTGATCTACGTCTGCCCGATCCGGGCGCTCCTCAACAACTTGGAGACTCGCCTCGCGGGTTACGCGACTCTCGTTGGGCGCCGCGTCGAGCGCTGGCACGGCGATGTTGGCGAGCGCGATCGGCGCCGAATCCGCATCGATCCGCCTGACGTTCTGCTCACGACGCCCGAGTCGCTCGAGGTGATGCTCGTCTCAGGGCGCATAGATCGCGGCGCGTTCTTTGGCGGCGTGCGCGGTGTGGTCGTGGACGAGCTGCACGCCTTCGCGGGCGACGACCGAGGCTGGCACCTCCTGTCCGTGCTCGAGCGAATTCGCCGGCTCGCTGGGCGCGAACTCCAGCGCGTTGGGCTCTCGGCCACGATCGGGAACCCCGAGGCTCTTCTCGACTGGCTCGCGGGTGTGTGCGCCGGCGATCGGCGCGTGATTGCCCCGCCCTCGGGGCCCAGCGCGAAGCCCGAGATCGGACTGGACTATGTCGGCAATCTCGAGAACGCGGCGCGAGTGATCGCCGCGCTCCACCGAGGCGAGAAGCGGCTCGTCTTCGTCGACAGCCGTTCGAAGGTCGAAGAGATCGCCGTGATGCTGCGGGACGCGGGAGTCGACACGTACGTCTCGCACAGCTCGGTGAGCCTCGACGAGCGCCAACGCGCCGAACAAGCGTTCGCCCAGGGCACGAACTGCGTGATCGTCGCGACGAGCACTCTCGAACTCGGCATCGACGTTGGTGACCTCGATCGCGTAGTCCAGGTCGATGCGCCGGGCACCGTCGCGTCGTTCCTCCAACGGCTCGGGAGGACCGGGCGACGCGCGGGCACTTCGCGCAACTGCCTCTTCCTCGCGACGGACCGCGACGCGTTGATGCGCGCCGCTGGCCTGATCCGACTTCAGGCCTATGGCTTCATCGAGCCCGTAGAGCCGCCATCGACGCCGGTTCACGTCTTCGTGCAGCAGATCCTCGGGCTTGTGCTCCAGCAGCGGGCGCTGGGGCGAAGCGAGTGGCGCGATTGGGTCGGGCGAATGCCCGCGTTCGCGCAGATGCCTAGCGAGACCGAGCGCGAGATCATCGACCACATGCTTGCGAGCGAGATCCTGAGCAACGATCAGGGAGCGCTTTCGTTCGGCCGCGAAGGCGAGCGCAGCTACGGAACGCGGAACTTCCTCGAGGTGTTCTCGGTCTTCACCACGCTCGCGCTCTTCACCGTGCTGCACGGGCGCACCGATCTCGGGCGCGTACACCACTCCTCTTTCCAGGCGAAAAAGGGCGAGCTTCCGATCCTCCTGCTCGGCGGCCGAAGCTGGCTCGTGAAACACATCGACTGGGACGAAGGAATCGCCTACGTGGAGCCCACTGCCGACCGCGGGCGCTCGCGCTGGCCCGGAGACAGCCGCGCGCTCTCGTTCGAACTCTGCCGCGCGATGCGCGAGGTCGTCTTGGCTGGCACCTGCCCCGGAGAGGTCACCAGCCGCGCAAAGTCGCAGCTCGACGAACTAGCCTCAGACTTCGCGTGGCTGAGCCGCGACGGGACGACACTCCTGCGCGAGAAGTCAGGCGACCTTCGCTGGTGGACGTTCGCAGGGGTGCGCGCAAACGGCGCGCTCGGTATCGCAACGGGCGTAGCGACGCGGCAGCCCGACAACCTGTCGATCCCGCTCGATCAAAACGCTGATGAGCGTGTCCTGCGCGCGAAGCTCGGCGGTCGATCGGCCGAGGAGATCAGTCACCAAGTGCCGGTTCCACCGAGCGCGACCGCGTCGCTGAAGTTCGCGCGTTGCCTGCCGGACGGGCTCGCACACAAGACACTTGTGCGGCGCTGGAGCGATCCTGCAGCGATAGAAGCTGTCATCGACGATCCAATGTTGGGCGTTGCGCTGCCCTAGCTCGGCCGCCCGCTGGATCGGGCCCCGTCTTCTGAAGGCACCGACTCCGCAGCTGTGTTCAACACCGCGCGTCGCGTCGCCACGGCCCCCTCCGTGTCCCTTCGCCCTCCCGCCTCGCTCCGCTCGCGGGTCTGCGGCACGCCGCGCGCCCTTCGCAGGGCCTCGGTCACGCGGCCTGCCTCGACCCGCGGCTCCGCTTCGCCCTCCGGCCGGGCCCGCCGGCGGCCGGCTCTCCAGCAGCCGTGAGAGAGCCGGCCCGCAGCGGGCCAGAACAAACACGGAGGGATCGATGGCAACGGCAACGCACGACGGCATTCACTTCATCCGGGAGGTCGCGGTTCGGTACACGGGGCCGCGGCGCCGCGCGCTCAAGAAGGTGCGCGGTCCGCAAGACGCGATCGCGCTGATGCGCCGCATCGTGCGCGACGACGCGCGCGAGCACTTCATCGCGCTCTTCCTCGATGGCCGACATCACCCGATCGCGCTTCAAGTCGTCTCAATCGGTACCGCCACGGCGTCGCTCGTTCACCCGCGCGAGGTGTTCCAACCGGCCGTGCTGATCGGCGCGTGCGGCGTGATCGTCGGCCACAATCACCCGTCGGGCGATCCGAGCCCGAGCCCCGAGGATCGCTCAGTGACGCGGCGCCTCGTCGACGCGGGCAAGCTCATCGGCGTGCCGCTGCTCGACAGCGTCGTCTGGGGAAGCGCAGCGGCGTACGTCTCGATCCGCGAGCTCGCGCCCGAGGAGTTCAGCTCGAGCGCGGACTGATCGCGCGGCGGCGCAGCGCGGTCGCCGCGCTGCGTCCCATGCAAGCGGCTCACCAACGCACGTCGTACGGGTATCGGCGTGGTGGCGCGAAGCCGTAACGACTCGCGCCTGGCTTACTGCTCCGCGCGCCACTTCGCCCAGCGCTTCTTCGCCGCGCGAGCGATCGCCGCGCGACCCTTCGCGCTCATCTTTCGCCTGCCTCCCGTCTTGGCGACGGTGACGCGGCCGCCGGCGATACCCCCGAGACCGTGAATCCGGTCTCTGATCGCACTGAGTTCGCGAGCGATGCGAGCCTCTTCCGTCCTCAGCTCTTTCACGGCTCGATTGATCGCAGACTTCCAGCTCATTGGGGTCCTCCGGCTCGCGCAGCCTCGCATGGGCGCCATCCATTCGCCACGGTCGAGTCATTCAACTGGCGCCCGCGGCTCCACCCGGTTGCTCACTCCGATGCGAACGCAGCGCGCCCCGCCAGAGCCGCGGTCGCGCGTTTCGCAGGCTCGGTTCCGTCTGGTTTCCCCCTTGGTGCTGCACCTCTCAGGGCCTGGCCCAGCCGCCGCCTACTGCGCGCAAGGCACCGCTGCGCTCGCCTTCGGCGGCCTTGCGCGCGGCGCCGGCCGGTCCGCATCGGCCCGAGGTGCAAACGCACCAAGGAGGAAACCGATGACGACGTTCACTCACTTCAGCGAAACACTCGACCGCCTGCTGAGCGGAGCGCGCTGCGTGCGCATCTCCGTCGAGGGCTACATGACGCTGGTCGTCGAGGAGGTCGGACCGTCG
>Ga0187894_10000543_pt1 | contig 51381 bp, 71 predicted proteins | sample GBC1701081metaG_FD_136650 | JGI IMG/M metagenome (GOLD analysis project Ga0187894, IMG submission 136650) | White microbial mat communities from a lava cave in the Kipuka Kanohina Cave System on the Island of Hawaii, USA - GBC170108-1 metaG ...
AGTGTGACTTCCAACTTGCTGTAGGTGTCGTTGAACCCGATCATGTTGGCTATACCCACGTCATCGGTGACGGGGTAATCGTTGGGGTAAATTAGACGACAACCTCCACGCACGCCGCTGATGCTCATGAAATCGGTGAGAATGAAAACCCGGACCGCATCAGTGTAGTCGTTGGGCAAGCGGCCAGTACAGAGATTGTTCCACCAGGCGTCCACTAGGAGTGTGATCCGATTGGTGGATATCCACAACTGTACACACTCGCCCACTGCCCTGTTCCACAGATACACGCAGTTGCTCCGCCCGTCGTAGGCGAGGTAAATCCGCTCCCGTGTATCCTTGCTGCTACTCGCCCGAAGCCCGGTGAGATTCTTCGACCACCGATTGTTCACAAAGCGGTCGAGGGCCCCGATCTGCTGGTGATCGCCGGTGTTCCCGTTTACCAACAACACTCCGGAGTAGGTGACGCCGATTATGGTACTGCCGACTACTGTGCTGGAGGAGGGTCCGACAAACTTGTACCCCTCCAACATCTTGTGGATGCTTAGGCTGGCTCCCCGTTTCTGGATGCGATAACTTTCGCCGTCTCCGAGCAGCCATAGGAAGTCGCCCGCCTGGACGAAGTGGGCCCCACTGAACGCCGGAATGCGAGTCCGATACACATTCAATGCCTGCATGTTTTCGGGTTCAATGCGACCTAGTGGGCTCCACTGAATGTTGAGAAATCCGTCTTCCACAACGGCGGCAAACATGGCCCCTTCATAAAACTCAATACACTGCATTGCGGGTACAGTGGTATTCACCACACCGCTAATCGGATCATACCGTTCGAGTAGTACCAAACTTTCATCACTGAGTTGGTCCTCACCGCCTGCGGTCCCCATGTCGTAGGTGAGGGTGTAACTGGTGGTGCCGGTGGTGGGTACAGGTATTCGGTTTCGGCGAAACAACAATCCGCCGGGGGGTAAAGTATTGTTGCTGGGGGCCAGTCCTGCGGCGATGGTCGTGAACACCTCAATGTCACTGTAGTCATTGGGGAGAGGTTTACCTGTATCATTCGTCACGGATAGGACCCCATTCCGATACTTGGTGAGGTCGAAGATGGTCGGGGCAGTGCTGGGCCCCGAAGGAGTGGATATACCACTTCTCCGCCGCCTAGTGGAATCGTAATACCTCAAGGCGTACTGGTAGTAGCCGAAACCCAGGAGGTCGGTCGCGGAGGTCGTCTCGTTGATGGTGAAGGTGACAGCCCCTCCGGTGAGAGCCATCACTTTCGGGCCGAAATCCCTCAGCACCATGATACCGTACACTGGGTGCCAGTAGAGTACTTTCGCTACGGAGGCCCCGTTTTTCACACCGGAAATGTAGATCACTCGCCCAGAGTAGGTGACGGAAATCCGGTACTCCGACCAATTAGGGGATACTGTGTCCCCGCCCTCCAGAATCCAGTAGTTATTCCAGGTGGAGCCGCCCCCAGCGGAAGTTAGGTTGTCCCGGTAGGCGAATATCAGCCGGTCTCCCACCCGGAGGATGTAGCCCCTTGTGAGTCCGGAGTAGGGGTTCAACATCTCCACGTACTTCATGTAGGTTACATCTAGGTCCAGTCCGGTTAGGGCTGTCTGGAAGTTGCCAGCGGCTGTGCGGGTGCTGTTGCTGCTGGGGTCAATAGCTCCCGCTCCCGCAACCGCAGTCGTCATGGTGAAGGTATTGGTGGAACTCGCCCCCACAAAATTGAATGTAACCCACGCGAAGTAGGCCGAACCGCCCACCACCACGGTATTGAAGTTGGAGGCGTCAGCGGTGATTGCGGCCCCAAGACTAGTGGCTATGGTGAGACAGGTTCCCCCGATCTGGAATTGCATTGCGGCAGGAACTCCGGCGGTGGCAGTGAATGTCCTGTCCGCAATTATAACCGTATCTCCCGCCGTCCAGTTGGCCGCTATCAGAATATGCACTATGCCCTGTTTGCGGGAAGTGCCGGGAAGCCGATCATACTGCCTAAATCCGTCGAAAGTCTTGACTTCTCCCCTATACTTGCCATCAACACCCAACAACCACGGGCAGTAGTCACCGCCGGTTTTGGCCCCCGCTTGGCTCCGATCTACGGTGGCTTCCCCGAACGAATACGGCCAGACCATTGTTTCGAGTTCCATCGTTAGGCTCCGTTCGGGTTGTCACGGGAATTGGTACGCACGACTTGGCCCGGAACCCGTCCTGGGCCGTTTTCCACAAACGGGATGTTTTGAAATCCGGGGCGGATGCGGTCTGGGACACCGGGACGCACCAAGCCGATCCCCTTGCGTTGGACCGGTTGTTCCACACTCGGCATTACCAAGCGGTCACCGTCGTCACTCTTAAGGACAGTGGGGGTGCGGGTAGGCAGCCTTCTCCATGTGGAGTCCAGGAAGCTGTTGGTCGGAATGTCCTCTTGTCCCGTAGTCATGTTGGAGGGGATCAGTTCCATTAGAGTATGTTCCACAGGTCCTCAATGCGGTATGTCGCATCCGACTCCCAGTGCCCGCCGCGAATCGCATCCATGTTGGCGATACCGAGGCGTATGTCCCGGAGTTTCTGCTTGTATTCGTCCGTGAGGAGGCTTACCCGTTTGAGGTTGCCCTCAGTCCGATGCAGGAATATCGCTGACCGCAGCCCCAGTACAGGCGTGACTGCCCCCAATCCCTCCGGCACAATCTCATAGGTGAGGGAGGTGATGCTGGGAACGGTGGCCGGGTTGAAATCGAAAACCGGACGCACCTCAATTCGTGGACCGGTTGTGTAGGTGGGAGTGTAGTTGATGATCGGTCGCGTTTGTGTCGGCCAGAACTTGTACCCGGTCGGATTGTGGGAGGCACCAAGTAGTCTGACCATACTGCCGTAGTAGGCGTTGGGGCGGTAGTCGAAGTAGCCGACCGTGGGCACCAATCCCGCCGTCTCAAATAGGACGAGGTGGGAGGCATCATTCCCGGTGACTGCTCCGGGGTTAGCCTGTGTGACTAGACACATCTCCACATCCCCGTTCTGGATATACTCCAAGGTCATTGTCACCGAACCCCCAGTCCAAATAGGATTGAATGTGAGGTTGGTGCCGTCGAATTGGAACTGGCTGCCGAACGGATTCTTCCGACTCATATTGAACAGTTCGACCGAAAACCGGCCCGTCACGGGGTCAATAATGCCCAATCGGTAAATGGTCCCAATGTTGGGCGGCATGAGGTAGGTGTTCGTGTCGTTGGTGACGGCGAAACTGTATTGGACCACAAACGGAATGTCGGAGAGGCGGAGCATTTCTCCGAGCAATTCCCGGTAGTTAGCTCTGACCACCGGGTACAGCTTGTCGTCTGTATACTTGGCGTTTATTGCAGGCTCATTCGCCCACTGCCGAGTGTAACTGAATACCTGGTTGAGTTGGCCGGTCGGTTGAACAGTCGTCGCCATAGTTGAGACTCACAGAAACAATGCCAACTTGTCCCACCGCAAATGGAGACCGCGTTTTTCCCCGGCCCGCTTCAGGTGTTTTGCCCGGTCCTCCCTATCGCGGGTCCGGTCCTGCCGCTCCATTGCATATCGGTGTAGGCTTTGGTAGTCCTCCGCCGCCTGCTGCTGCACCCATCGGCGGTGACGGGGACTGCCGATCTCCATGAGGGCAGTCCAATCCGACGGCTTAAATCCGGTCGGAGTGTCTGCGGAGGCTGGTAGTTCTCGACCCCTGAACATATCCCGATTCAACCATTCCGCTATGAAGAACTTACCGGTGATGCGACTCTGAATGAGGGTCATTTCCTCGTTGAGGAGCCGCTCCCTTGCGAGTTCAGCCACAGGGTGGTCGTCCCAAAACCGGTAAAGTTTGGGGTAAAAGGTTCGCGGTCCTGCCACCATTACATGCTACTCGCGTATTTGCTCTGCATGAATTGGGGGATGTTGATGTTGCCGAACAGGTTTCGGGGAATGTCGGGTACGTTCAGTCGGTTCGTTCCGCCCACCGTCTGCACACCACTGCCGCCGCCCCCCTGGTACTGCCTGGCGGAGGCGGTTTTCCGTTTTCGTTTGATCTTCACATCGGCGTTGGTAGGGTTGCCGGAATTTTTCTGCTTGGCGTACCACTCCTTGAGGGCTTCCCGGAAGGATTGGCCCCGCACCTGATTGGTCGTGGGCATGTATCCTTTGGGGGTGGAAACGGCTCCCCTCTGTGCAGGGGGACCGACCGCAGGGGCCGGAGGTGCTTGTGACATTCCCATTCCGCTAGGCATACCTGTCTCCATCAATGATGAGGGGAGAGATAGGTTGGGTTACCCCGTCCTGTCTCCCCCCGTCACCAAACCCCCGTCTAGGTTAGCTGGTTGCGATATCCTCCTCGAAGCCAGCCAGTCGAACGCTTTGGACATACTCCGGGAAGAACTGGAGCCATCGCTTGAACGGGGCCTCCAAGAAGTCTGTCGCCTGACCGGTCGAACTGTTGGTCATGCGGAAGATTGAAGGTCCCGTGATCTTGGCGAAGAACTCAACGAACTCGCCGAAACGTCCATCTTTCCCGACGCCGTTCGGATGAGGTGGGACAACCTTCTGGATGTTCCCGTCCCGCATCTTGATGGCGTAAAACACACCTTGGTTACAGTAGTTGCTGGTCTTGATCTGCAAACTGTAACCGTCCGTGGACTGGTTCCACTCCTTGCCGAAGCCCTCACCGGAAATGCGGATCGGAGTCGAGGTCCGTTCTCGCCGTCCGGTGTACTCCAGGGCGTTGACGTACTTCGTCTTGACACCGGGAGTTGTAATCCCCGTATCCGGACGACAAGCCGACGGCTTGGCTTGGAAGAAGCCCATAACGTACCGATTAAAGACCTGCTCACTAGGGGTGGTCTCCCCACCAGTGAGGGTCTTACGCAGACTCTTGAACCACGGATAGGAGGCAATGGTGAGAGGTCCACCAGTACCGCTAACCGTGAGGCCCGATCCACCGAACAACGTGCCGCTGTTCACAATCCACGAATCCATGCTGTTAGGCTGGTTCGTGATGATTGAACCCGACGACAGGCTGGACGAATTGAACGGATGCAACTCAATCTGGCGAGTGGCCGTCAGAGCGATGTTGGAGCCACTGTAGGCTACCAAGGACACGGAAAGGGCAATGTCGTCGATGATGGCCACGAAAACCGGGACCCCCGCCGAAATCTTCACCCAATCCGTACCGTCATGCTCAAACACATCTACGCATTCACCCACCTCCAGACGTGCAATCTGGTAGCGGTTGAACACGCTGATGAGGGCCCCGTTCGTAGCCGTGCCGTCCACCGTACCGTTGGCACGAATGGTGACACCGCCAGCCGGAACGTTGCCGGAAGCGTAAGCCCCGACGCTGGTATCGCTACCCGCCGTCGAGGAATTACTCTCCGCCCACCAAGAGAGGTGGTCCCGCAAGGCTACACGCCGGGCCGACGCCTCGATGATGGCCTCCATTTGGTTGCCGATGTTGTTCGGGTTCTGGTCGAGACGGGTAATCTCGGCCGGAACGTGGAAAATCCCGTACATCTCCTTGAGAGTCGTAGCCACCTGCACATACGCCGGGGCCGTACTCTCAGTGAGGCCAGGGAACGTCTGCGGAGCATTGCTGCCCCAAACCGTGAATTGGCCGGGCCCGGAACTGATGCCGGTCGTCAGGCTGCCACCGAGGGTGGACCGCCACGACGCGGCACCACCAAGGCCGGTCTTGAATACATGCACCTTGTTCCACTGCCGACCGAGATTGTCTCGGCTGACGCCAGTGGAATCCTCAACGATGTCCCGTGTAACCTCGTCGATGTCGTGGTACGCATCCATGATGGATGGTCCAAAATCCTCCTCGACAATGCGGTCCAGGGACTCAACAACTGTGCTGTTGAGAGCCATAACACTGATCCCAAAACGGGGCTATCCCCGCACAAATCAGGGGCGGTTTCCAGCTACACGCTGAGACCGGCCTCTGAACTTCGTTGGGAGAGGTCATAGGTGAGGCGGGCCGCAAGATTCCGAGCGTATTCGCCCCGTTTCTTGCCGAACGGTGTTACCGCATCAGGCCGTTTGTCACCATCGAAGGCTCCTGTCCCAGTGACCGGATTGCCCGGTGTGGGTCCCAAGCCGGGTATGCCTCTGGCTCCCGGTGTCGCGGACGGAGAGATACCGAGAGTCTTGTATTTCTGCACAGTCTTTTTGACGGCAGCCACAATCGTCGCGGGTCCTTCCGGAGCACCCTGATTCACCGCCTGACGGAAACTCCCATACACTTCATCCATCAGGAGGTCGGACGCATCCTTACTGCGTCCTTTCGTTAGGGCCGCAAACTCGGCGTTCCCTAACACGACTCTGGAGACCTCGGAACGGTCGTTTTGTTCGACCGAATCGCGGGCCTGAGCCGCCATCAGCAGAAAGATATCGCGGGGATTCACCCCTGCCGACTTCAACTGTTTCCATGTTGCCATCATCTCCGCCGTGTCGGGGTCAGGGGCAGCGGATCTGATTTCAGACGGTGGGTTCTGGGCGGGGGCAGCATTGTCCTCCAAATCGAGGCCAATCATGGCCGCAGCCCGTTGAGCCGCATCATCATCCCCGTTTAGGCCAGCGATGGTGTTTTTGTAGAAATCCACCGCCGTCTTGTTTTCCTTGAGTATTCTGCCTGCTTCCTCCAATCGACGATCTGCGGCCCCCGACTTCTGGAGTTGGGCGGTCGCCACATCAATCGGAATGAGGGTTTCTGTCCCATCCACCACGCTTCGGAGTAAGAACTGCCCGTTCTGCTCCACAATGTGGTTTGTAAGTCCTTGTGGGATCGAGGGTTGCGGACCGGTAGGAGTGCCTCCGCCGGCGGGGTTCACATCAGACATAAAGTCCTCCAGTACCAAGCATTATATCACATTGGCGTGGGGCCTGCAACAGACCCTTGGGGGCCCGTTACCCCGGCAGCCGCAGCCCCTTGGGGAGCCGACGCCATCATTTGTTGGGCTACCTCCGGCGGCAACTGGGACAGGGCTTCTGGGGTCGGCAATAGTTCCGCCCACTGCCCCAAGTTCGACCTATGCCAGTTGAAGTGGATGATGAACTTGGTTTTCACCTCCGGACTAGCCAACTTCCATTCTGGGGATTTCATGAAGTCGCCATGAATACGCATATGGATGCGGTGGTCGTCGGAAACGTCGTTGGCTTCAATGGTGCCCGGAGATTTTCCGTCCCCGAACAACACCATGTTCTCCAGCCAGCAGGTGCGAAGGCTCTCCACGAGGCCCCGATTCCCCAAAGGTACATCGAGGTTCTGCTTCAGACAGATCGCCGTGTAATCCACTAGGTCCATCTTACCAGCCTGTAGTGCTTCATCCACCTCCATTTGCCGTTGGTTCGCCAGTTTCGGCATACGTTCGGCGATGTCGATAATCACCTCGTGCGGCTTCGGAATGGGGTTGTCTTGGCCGAGTTGGACTGTGCCCGTAGTCGGGTCGAACACCACACCTACAATCGCATCATCCAGGCCGGATAGCTTGATCGCCTGATAGTTTCCTCCGTCACCCTGTCGGAAGATGTTGCCTGCCTCCTGTAACATGGCGGCATACATTTGACTGAACGCCTTCGCAATGGCGGCTGTCACCGGGATCAGTGGAATGCTGGCGGTCTCATACAACAATCCGACTGCACGAGCGGAGTCAGTGCGTCCCGGCATTCGGCCAGACCAAATGTCGGATTCGCGGGACAGCCGATCAATCATTCCGTGACTAGCTTCCAGTACCTTGCCCGGCATGTCGCCCATGTTCTGGGGCAACAACTGGAACGGTCTCACCTGCCATGCGAGATAATCCGGTTCGTAGAACTGATACTTATTGCGGCCTTGGTTCACTAGTCGTTGGCGATTGATGCCCGAAGTTGTCGGAATCCACCGCTCACCCAAGAGGTCCAGGTCGATGATGTTCTGGAACAGGTTGCCCGCCAACTTCTCCTGCTGCTTATTGATGGGGATAAGCGGCGATATGAAGCTGCGTCCGTAAAACCCGGTCCTGAAATACTGGGCCACGGCTATCGGCATGATGGGCAGTTCGCCGTCGGTGATGAGGTCGGACTCATCCAAGTCCAACGCCACCCAGTCCCCGATCTTCACAATGTACCGACCACAGCGGCCCGGCTCAGTCTCCACCCAGTATTCGCGGAGGTACACCATAGGGGTGTGATGCTTTCGGGGGTCCGCGTTATCCCTTTGGGCGACGAATGGCTCCTTGGTTCCACCACCCCCTTCCCCAGTGCTGGACGGATTGGGGTCCGCATCACCGGGCAGACGGTTCCCCGGCAATACATACCTGATGCCCAATGCCGCCGACATATCCGCTTTGGGGAACTTCAATGACTCTTTCCCCTTCACCCAATCGTATGTCACCCACCGGTCTCGGATGATACCCTTTACGTCGGCACCGCGAGTCGGGTCAACGGGTAGAGGCAGCAGTTCCCATCCCGGAATCCGCTCCACCACCGGATTGTTTCCGAGATGGATTGACTTCTGTACCCAGACCCCCAGGCCCGCAATACCGAAGTCCACCAAGTCCTCAACGAACGCCTCTTTAACCGGCTCCAACGGAATGTTACTGGTGAACTGATCCAGGGTAACTTGTCCTACAGCCGCTTTCCGCAGAGCGTCAAGGCCAATCCCCTTGCGTCTAACACTCGGTCTTACGTCTGTCCGCATTAGGAGGCCGCATTCCCGTTGCCGCTTAACCAGCACGTCCTCGTAGCGGAGTTTCAACTCCCCTTTGTAGTTCTGGTAGGTGGCGGAGACTTCCCCCGTACTGTAATCTACGCGGAAGGCCCGGATGCCCTTCAGCCACGCTAGGTCGTGACGCCATCCTATTCGTAGGGAGCGGCGTCGGGCCTTGGCGGTGGACTCAAGGTTGTTGGTGAGCCGGATGATGTCGTCGTTCTTACCCTTGGCGGGCAAGGCAAATGATTCTTGCATTTTATGTCTCCGTTAGGGGCCTTGCTGCTCCCAGGGACGAGCCGACTCTAACGCTGCCATTTCCGCTTGTTCCTCCGGGCTGTCGGGGGCAGGCTCATAGGTGGGGAGGTTCGGTGGATTCCACACCGGCATGGGTTGGGAAGTGTGGGCGGCCACGAGGCGGGTAGTCGTGATGTCTCCGGATTGAGCCATCTTCATCGCCACCATTTCCCGCTGACAGGAGGCTAGCACATCCAAAATCTTGATGCTCACCAAATCCGGTACACTCCGTGTGAGGTAAAACCGGACCAACTCACCGATAGCTGCTCCGACTGCACAACCCATCACCAATGCTAGGACAAAAATCACATTAGACATACAATCTCTCTGGGATCAAAATCTTCATCCGTGTAAGGGGCCTCAAAGTTAGCTTCGGCTAACCGAGGATTACCACGAGGGACACTGGCCTCCGCAATCGCTCTCTCCATTTCCGGGGTTATCTGCTCAATCGGAATGGAGTTGAGGAGAGAGATTCCGGGGTGCCCCTCCAAGTATAACTCTCCGGCGATGATCCGCTCAGCGATTGTTCCCGGCGACTTCTTCACATCCGTCGGGGTTCCCGCCCCACTCACCATGTAATTCATCATGGAGAGGGCGTCAATCAGGTCGTCGTTGGGGAGGCGGCTCAAATCCGGAGTGAAGTCCTCCGTCTCTTGGTACAAATCCTTCATGGCCTCCTCACGGTTCGACTCATACTTCAACCATGAGGGGAACTTAATGCGTCCACCGGTAAACCGCCACTCCAAGTTGCCGATTCGGCTCTCCTTGGTGACACCGGGCGGGTAGCGGATAGCCCTCACTCTAGGGGTCCATTCCCCGGTGGAGGACATGAGATTCATAAAGTCTTGCACTCGTTGGCGAACCTCATCTTGGACGCTGATCGCCTCAATGCCTACGCTCTTTACTCGCCACTTTTTCCCCATGTACCAAATGATGCGGACCAATTCCTCGCTGCGAACCTTGCCCCGCCATGCCGACAGCACCCACAACGTGTTCCGAGGGTCTATGCCCCACACCACCGCCGCCGAAAAGTCCGACATGGCGTGTTGAGTGAAGGCGTAATCCACTGTCATGAACCGCTGCATGGAGTTGAGGAGGTCGGAGTAACTCAGTTCGGTGGGGGTGGTGAGAACCGTCCCCTCCGGCGTCCGGCTCACCTCGTTGAACCTCACCTTGGTGTCACTACTGAAGGGGTCTGCAATTTTGGTCGGGTCGTGTTCGGGACGGTCGAGATGGTACTCATTCAGCACCGAATCTATGCTGAGGACCGTCTCCTCATCGGAGCGTGGATCATTACAATACTCCGCCCTCCATGCCCCCAGACCCATGATCTCCTTTTGGGCCTCCAGGAACTCAGGAGTGAGACGGTTTTCCCACAGGTAGGTCTCCTTACCCGACGTGTCTGCCTGCACCGCCTTGTAGATACGCCTGTTCCACGATCGAAAACGGGTCTCCTCCGTGTGCAGAATGTGAAATAGGTAGGACTTCGCGTGGAGCAAGGTCCCAATCCAAAATAGCCGACTGGTGGGACCCAACATGCCCACGATCTGCCTCAACAACATCTGGTTGAGGTTCAGATTCATATTCATGATGTTGGAGCCACCTTCTGGATCGTATTCGGGGTCATCAATAACCACCAAGTCGGCTCTAACTCCCCGCTTACGGCCGTCAACCGAGAGGGCTCTCACCGTCACGCCGTTTCGGAGACGTAGGCGGGTCTTGTTCCAGGAGCCGGTTTCCGATTTCTTGGGGCGAAGCTGACCGAAATCGTCCCGAATCCGGGCATTGTGGTCCACTTGGAACATCATCTTCTCAATACGTTCCAGGCAGAAATCTCGCGTAGCTAGGACAAATAGGATTTCCTGATTCTTGATGCCGGGACTGACCGTTTCCAGAAGGGGTAACTCCAAGCCGATCACTGTCGATTTGGCACTGTTGCGGGGAGCACCGATCGCGTTTAGGCGGTACTGGGCCCAAAACTCCACCAACTCCCTATGGAATGACGGTGACTCCTTGAACTCCTTATAGAAATTGGCCCCCTCCCAGTTGAGGTAGTAATTTCGCCACAGCCACCATGCGGCGAACAACTGGTCAGGGGTGGTGCGGGCGGCGATGATAGACCGGCGACACTCCTGGCGACCTGTAGTCGTCAAGGTGTAGTAGTCCTCCGGTAGTGGCCACGGAGGAAGGTCTGTTGCCGGTTTTATCACCGCTTCCGCCATTTACTGACTCTGCATGGGGTTGTCCACTGGTCGTGCGTTCATGGGGGCAAACGGCTTCACTGCTACACCCGCAGCCTGCACAATCGCCGGAATCCCATCCACGACCGCCTTGGTCATCTCCACACCGATCTTCATTTGTTCAACGTTCCCGATCCGGTTTTCCACTGATCGCTCAGTGATAACCAAGCCGTCCGCGTTGAACTCGGCACCCCCCGACGACTTAGCCTCCAGTCGGTCGGCGGTGAGTCCTCGGCCGTCGTTACTGTAGAACACAAACTTCCGGCTGATCGGATCAAACTCCATCCGGGTCTCCGGGTTTGCCTGACTCCAAATCGGAGCCGTTCCCATCCCGCAGGCACCACACAATGCCACAACTACAATCACCAATGCTCGAACCATTTGATTTCCTCCGTTCCGAAATTATACCCGGTTTGGGGTCCCTTGTGCAAGCGATAACTGGCGGAACCGTTCCTCCAGTCGCCACAATTCCTCTCGTGCGTCCCGTAACTCGACGCGGCCCGCCTTAACTTCGAGGAGAATCTCTACGAGCATTTTGTTCTCCTCTGCGATGCGGTCATTCAGGCCCCCCACCAACTGCCCAATAACCTCCACCATGTCTCGGACCACCACATCACTCCCCGAACTCTTTGGCCACACCTTCCACAGAAACACCAGAAACCCTCCGACACATAGGAGCAATGCCACTTCCGCCGCCGGAAGGTACCGCACAACACTCTGCACGATCGTCTCCCACATCAGAACACCTTCAACAGCGAACTATCTCCGCCCCCCGGCAGAGTGTACTCCACCGTCAGGGTGGGGTTTTCCGAAATCGGTTGATGGGGGGCCTGCCACACACCCACACCCTCCGCGTAGTGGGAGAGTTGTCGAATCATATACCGAAATGATCCACTTCGATTGTCTATGGCATCTTGCACCATAGCCACCAATCCGGCCCCCGACCACACACGATCATAAGGTGCTGAATCCGTACCGATGGTCCCATCAAATATAAGAGTCGTGTCGTGGTCCACTCCCGCTGTTGAGGCTCCTGGACTACTCCAAGGGGTTCCCGCACTAGAGTTGTTCCAAGTGACCGAGCGAGTAATGACCGGTATGAGCCGATAAAACCGCACCGCCCAATCCGATGCTCCGAATCTCTCCAAAATACGATATTTGTGGCTTACCGCCGTAATCGTGGACCCAACCGGAATTGCAGTCAAATCCCACGCATGTATCAATCGAGTACCATCCAGACTCGAAAAGTTTGACGTACCTGGTGTTCCGTACAGAACAGTATTGGGGGCCCCGGACACAATTAAACTATCGAAATCACTCACGGTATCTGTGGTGCTGGCGGGTCCATAGGTGGGCATCAGAACACCTTCTGCAACAAGTCACTGCCGCCGAGCCCAGGCACCACATACGTCACGGTGAGCGTGAGTCCGGTTGCCCGTGCAAAATCCACCGTACCCGTGTCGCCGGATTGTATCTTCATACCGATCAACCAATGGGCGACTGCGGAATCAAGACCGGTTTGGGCATCGAACACAAAATCTACTCCCAAGTCAGTGTTGAAGGCCCCCACCCCTGCCGGAGTCCAAATGTAATGGGCATACCCGGCGTCGATGTAGTTGTAGAGGTCCTCATCGGAGTCGGTGACATCAAAATTATTCAACATGCTCACCACCTCCACATCCGGAGTGGTGCCCGGATAGGTGACGATCTCCCCCGACAATTCCACCTTGGTGATGATTGCTCCGGCCGGAATGCTCCCCGGAAACGCAAACTTCACCACCGATCGCTTTGGTATCGCCGCCACGGCCACCTTGAGGGGGTTGGTGGTTGTGCGGGTGTACACGCCCAACGAGAGGTCGTTGATGTAGAACAGGTTGGTTGTGCTGGTGACTGGACCAAAAACCGCGACTGCCACAACAGCCCCCTCTTAGTTGGTGGCCGGGATGTGTTCGATGTAGCCGTTCACACAGACATACACTGTGGTTGCGGCTCCACTCAATCCCACCCGCAACTTCTCATTGGTTCCCGCTTTCAGGGCCTTCGAGAAATTGAACACCCAACCACCCTCCGCCTTGGCGTACCCCTCCCACAACACCGTGGAGGCGGAGTAAATCGTAACCAAGACTCCGGCAGTGGTGCTGGAGTTAGTCACCAAGATGTCGCGGAGGCAGTAACGTTGGGCTGCCCCCGGAGCACTGGCGGTGAGATCGGTGGGACCGGTGGCTGTGAACGACCCACACACACTGAACGATTGGTCAGTCCCATGAATTGCGTTTTCCGGTGACTGCATAGCTTCACTCCCCCAAGGCTCTGCGTGTGAGAGCCGTCATAATTGCATGAAACAGGGTGTACCGAAACAGAATCTCCCCCGCAGACATCTTCAGGGTGTCCCGGTAGTAGTTGGTGATCCGGTCCACAAACCACGGATCGCTCATCAACTTCTTCACTTCCTCAATGGTTTGAACAATATCCGGGTAGGGGTACACCGTCCAACTGGGTAGCCCCAAGGCCAAGAAATGCCTCTTAACCATGTCATCCATGCACATATTGGAGACATCATCAAGTATTCTTCGGGTTAGCCCAGACATTTCGCGGACCGAGGACACCGACTCCGGAATGGGGATTGGCCTCAGTTCCGGCACCGGGTACTTTTTGGGTCGTCCGGCTCTCCGTTTTTCCGGTTTCAGCCTCTCCAACTCCAACATCTTCTGTTCGCTCAGGGCTTGGTCCACCAGCGGCGTCGGCGGTAACTGTTCCGTCGGCTGTTCCGTCGGTGAGTTGTCGGGGTTCGGCTTCTCGCACTCCAAGGTCACTGTCGGGTTCGCGGTCTCCATGAAATATCCTTTGTACGTTGGGGTTTACCGGAGCGGCACTCAACGGCCTCGCCGGGGGGCGGGTAATAGCCCGCACACTCTCAATGTCACGAGTAATGGTTTCACCAGTCTGTTCATCGGTGACTTCACGCCGCTCCTTCGCGGTCACGAGGAGGCCACTTATTTCTGCGCACTCCCTAACGATGTCGCGGACTTCCTTAATCGCCGCAATCCGTTGGGTCGCCGAAACCGGGTTGTTGATCGGGTCCTCCGTGATTCCTTTAACGATCTCCGCCAAAGCACCAACCAACTCGGAGGGGGTCAGCCCATGATTCTCTACGGCTTTAGCAACTTCCTCCGCATCAAACAGCCTCAGAGCCGCCTTGCACTTCTGGTACACGCTGAGTTCGTTCATGCGTGTAGCTCCAAAACCGCAGCCTCCATCTCCGCAGCCAAGTTACGCCGACTAGTATTCTGGATGTTGTCTATTGCGTAGTTGAAACACATCCGCACTCCACTAGCCGCCGGAAACGCAGACGTAAAGTTCAACACCGTCACATTGCCGTTACTGGTGTCTATGAACACTCCGGTCGCTTGGAACGTAGGGGTTTGCGTACACGGCAGTTCTATATCCTTACTCGGACGCCATCCCGGCGGTAGGGTGAAAATGACACTACTCGGTGTAGCGGAGGTAGCCGACACAAATCCTCTGACGTACACCACTGAGCCGATTTTCCGATATGCTGCCCCGTTACCACTAACGTTGCTCCACCCCGATCCGACCGTCGCTGTCACCCAACCGGTGTCCTCTATGACTCTCCGGGTTTGGGTGAGCCGCCACAGCGTCTCTCTAAGTCGTCCGTCAGGGTCCATAGGGGGTCCTAAAAAGAGTTGAGGGGAGTACTACCTCCCCCCAAACCCGCATCACCGCTAGAACGAAGCGGCGTCATCCTCGTTGCTGGTCCAGAATCCCATCACCGTGATGTTGGCCGTAGCCGAACCGACCGCCGTTCCCGTGCTGTACCGAACCGCAGTACCCGCACTGGTATCAAACAATAGCGGCTTCTCAAACTTCAGGTGTACGAGTCGCTGCATCGTGGTCAGACCAGTCGTTCCACCACCACCCACCAACACGTTACTAATCACCGGCACTGCACCCGCCAACAGCGTAACCGGAATCAGTGTATCCGCAGCCACCGTAGCACAGTTGATGATGATATCCGTAGCCCAAAACTTCGTCCGTGTCCCCAAAGCCGTCAGAGTTGCAGCCGAAATCAAATCCGTAGCCGCCGTGGCTCCCGCTACAGCTGCCACATGAGCCACCAGACCGTTCCGCGTGCCCAAGTGTAGCCCCAGGGCCTTACTAACCGTTCTCAGTACCATAACCGTTTTCCCCTTCGGGTAAAGGGCCTACCACCGAAAACCGCAACCCCCAAGGTGCAGTCCTCACTACCGACCCCGTACCGGTAGCAGTGGCCAAAACGTCTCTCCGTTTTGATTCACCGACCATTGTATCATAAAGCCCTCTCGCCTTCCACTATCCCCGTTTTCAGGCTCCCTACCCGCTCACCCAAAACCGCCTCCCCCTGTTAACTTAGGTAATTTGGACCACCACTCTGGTACTGCCGGTCCTCACCGTTTTTAACCTAACTCCTTACCCAGCCCCGTTTTAGCTCCTGGTACCACCAGTACCGGCACTTTCCGGGTACCCCCTCATAATGATGTTTTTCGATTTTGCCATAAAGGTTGACCATCGACAGGTGGTACTGGTGGTACTTTGGGCTTAACTCCTTACCGGGTAAGCAGTTAGTGGGTACCACCAGCAAAAACAGAGTACCGGGTCTCTGGTACTCGCGGCGTAACCCTAAGCGGCATAAGCAGTTATCGGGTACCACCAGGGTTTTTAGTGTCACCGCTCGTGACACCCGACCAAGCAGGGGTGCGTTTGGCGGGTACCACCAGTCAAAACCGCGTCAAATTGAGCAGTTCGATCGTAACTCCTTGGTGTGCCTGGTTTTGTGGGAGCCCGTTTTCGGAGTTGGGACCGGGATTGTGGGTAAACTGGTAATCTGTGCCGGTTGTAGCGGTTATTGGGCACCGTTTTGGGCGGGTAACGTTGGAACCGTTAAACTCCCCCCAGTTTAACCCTGGGGGCTAAAAGTTGGGGGAAACCATATGAACCCTTCCGTCTGCACTGTCCGACCCACCGGGGGGCCGACGGGGGGTCCGGGTTTGGGGGTCGCGGTTTCCTGGCTCACACAGAGTTAGGCCGGTCCCTGTTAGGATGTTCGGACCCGTTTATCCGTTGAGCGGCGTGAGAACGGGACTGAATCGGAGGCCCGGTGTCCGGTTTAGGTGCGGGAAGTGTTCGGGGGATAGGGATTCGGGAAAAGTTGGACCGGTCCCTAAGCGGATAATCGGAGCCGTTTGTCCGATGAACGTCACGCGGATAAGCGGATATGCGGATCGGATTGTCCGGTGATAGGTGGGCGGGTAAACGGATAATCGGATAAGGTGGTCCGATTTGATGCGGGAAATGTTAGGTGAGAGTTAGGGGGGACATGAGAAATGTAGTGTGGGTTAGGGAGTGTAGTCTAGGGTACACTTTCCCCCAGCTGGACCGCCGACATGAACCCCCATTTTCACCCCACTATTGCAAAATATTGCGACCAACAATAACTGCAATAAAATGCAATAATTGGTCGCAGAAAAAAAGCCCCCACGCGGCCACAACCGCATGAGGGGACAGCACTTACACGCCTAGCAGCGTTTCCGTGGTCGGCCACCACCGAGCCAGCACGTCCAAGATATGCTCCGTTTTCCGCTCGGCCGCCGCGTGTGTCTCATCCTGCGTGGCTAGGGGCATACTGGCCACACACTCATCATACACCACTGCCAGGATCGCCGCGTACCGAATCTGTGCCGCGTCGCTGATCGTCCTATCTACCTGCACGCCGCGTACCGTCTCCGGTATGCTCCAGCCCGCTCCTCGTACGGCCCTACGCCGCTGTCCGCGTGTCACCGCACGCTCCACCGCCGCCCTCATAGACTCATGTAGGTAGTACGTCTCGCACGCACGGGCCGCTACCCTAGCTATCCTCGCCCTAGGCCGTCGCTCTAGCCATCGCTCCCCCCACACCACAGCATTGGCGGCCCGGGTCAGCCCTGCCTGCAATGCCCGCTCCCCGTGCCGCGTATGCTCCATGATGCCACTAGTCCATTGCCGCACAAATAGGGCCGCCAGGCTGACCGACTCACCGTCCAGGGTCCGCCGTCTGAGCCAGGCCCGATCCGAGCACCGATCCTCGACGATCATCGGCACTTCTGCCCGCAACCGAAAATAACGTCTCTCGCTGGGGTCTAGTATCATCGCGTGTTCTCCCCGCGGCAACAAAAAAAAAACCCCCCGGAGGGCTAGTCCGGGGGGCACACCACTCACTCCCACTGCCCAGCTTTTCCGCCGGATTTTCTCTCGCTGGCCGCGGCGAGATAGAGCCTGAACGCCATGCCGCTCGCTAGGCCGGGCCGAAACTTACTGCCGGCCGATATCAGCCCGTTTCGGTCGCCGGCCGGCTTGCGGGCGGCCCAGCCGTCCGGATCAGGATACCCGGATTCAGTGTCGATCTCTGCGTGTGGGATGCTGACCACACCATCGTCGCCGCCAAGATGCAGCCGGTCCATAGCGTCCAGGGCCCCCTCCAGCACGATGATACCGGCATCCTCCGGTACGTCGATCGTCCGCATAGGTACTGGGGTTTTTGCTCTAGTGGCCATTCTATGTCTCCCTGCGATCCTGTCTCGGTCGCCTACTCGGTCGGATCACGCCTAGTAGGTGTTTCGGCCTACACGGCCGAACGTAATTGGGCTCCTGTCTCGCGGGTGATCCGCTCGATGCAGGCATCATCCTCGATGATCGTGTCCGAAGGGTGCTCGGGCCTACTCTGACTTACCGGGCAGAGTGACGAGCCCGTGTGCCGCACTCACTCTGAGCACGAGATCTGCGACGATCTTCCGCAGGGCGTGGCCGTCCTCACACACGGTCCCACACGCCGGATCGCCACACTCCCAGAGCGGAGCGGCCGGGATGGTCAGCGTCAATGTCCCTAGTGGCCCCGTAACCGTATGCTCGTGGACATAGGATAGTGGTAGGAGCATTTGTCGGCCGCATGCCGGGCATTTTTCGCCGCGTCGTCTAGCCATGAGTGTTTTCCTTTGCCTTAGGGGGGCGGCCAATTCCGCCCACATAAGTCGTACACTGTGTCAATTCAGTGACTCCGGCCGCCTCTCACTGTCTCCCGTTTTCCACACTCCCCAAAACCGGCTCACTACCCCCGCGTGTAACCCCCGACTTGTCGTCGAAACGGCGAGCGGCTTCCCGAATGAACCGCCTCATTGCATCCCGATCCAGAATGGTAGTCATTTGGAACAACTGATCGCCCCGGCGGACAATTTCCTCAAAACAAGCCCTTTGGAGAGCATCAGTGTCACGCTCTGAAATCAAATCCTCACGGGCGGCAATAAATATCGCCCCCAACGGGCACACACGCACCAACCGTCGTGGCTTCAACTCCCACTCATACAGCATGACCGGGTTCTGTACACGCTCCCAGCCCCGCTCATCCAACAATCCACATACCACTTCCGCACTACCCACAATGCTTGTCATAAGGGTACACTCCTCACTGTTCCGGGCCCAACTACACGCAACATGCTCTTTGTGCTGCTGAATGGCCCGTCCCTGCAATCCCACCACAAACGCCCCCATCATCGCATACCGGGGAGCGTTGGAGCGAGGACCGTTTCCACGTATTCCGCCAACATCCTCGCCATGTCCACAAACATCATCGAACCCCTAGCCCGAATTATAGTGCGATCATTCATAATCTCCGTCGTCATGGTACTACTCCTTTTACCACAATCCAAAAAACGTAATCAACACACACCACAACCACACCTTCCGTGAATTACCCATGAGCACATTCCTTTATGCCCTCATTCCTTGTTCAGTATCGTCATCCGTTGACCAATGACGGTTGGTCCGCACCACGAATTATAGGAAAACCGTATTCCCTCCAACTGCACTTTCACAATCTCGACAGGCCGTGTAATTTCTGCCCCGATTCGCCCCATCTCCACGACAGCGGACTCCTTGGCGGCATAGCCATGAAACCCACACAACACCATTTTCCGGCCATCCTCCCGCATCAGCCGTCGTCCGTAAATATCACTCAGCGTACAACCCCTTTCGGCCACCCTTGTCTCCCCTGGCCCCATCGGAGTCCCCACCCCATACAAAGGGATGAAACTACACCACCCGATCGCCCACCCCATCACCTTCCAACACTCTACCGGGTCTGGCCCCTCCCACAACTCAAGATCATTGAGTAACACACACATAAGGGTTGTTCCTCACTCCGCCTCGAACGCCCTTAACCCATAGATGGCCGCAACCGCTCTCGACAAATGACGAACATAGGCCCGGTATGTCTCCGGCTCCGCCCCCAAATCCTCCACCATGTCATGTAGGCGGTTTTGGAGAAAATCCAAGAAGTACGCATCCGTCGTGTCTTGCATCCCTAACTCTCTCCTCAACGCCGAATGTAGCATCAAGATTTCGGCGAACGGCTTGTTCTCCATATCCGGCGAGTAAAGGTCGTCGGGAATTAACTGTCCAGCCGCACACCGAGTCCCATTTGGTCCTCGATACATACATCGAATGTTGTGGTTCAAAGCCATTGTCGCTCGACACCCCTGCTGCAACAGTCCATCCCTCACAGTTTGCAACCATCCCGACCACCGCTTGGCCCGTTTTGGCGTCAACCTCACATAAAACGTATCCATCGAATCCATTGTTGTGCACTCCTCAAATTGTGTCACCAACCTCAAAACAGCGGCAACCCGTAACTCAGTACCACCACCGCATAAAACACAATCACCATCAACCCCGCCGCCCACATCACATCATTTAACACTCTCTTAGTCATGTCATTCTCCTTTTTCGTCCCACCGAAGTCACCTTTACCGGTCTCCACACACCAAGTGTCCGTCCCTCAACCTCACAGCAGTAGGCGGAACTCTCCACCCATTTCTTGGGAAACTGAAGCTCCACACTCGGAAACGGATACCTCCTCATACACACCCCACAATCATCGTAACCATGAGGATCACCCCCACACCACAAATGACACCAAGCAACACTCTCTTAACCGACATTCGGAAAATACTCCTCTCTAGCCCCAATCTCTAAATCATAAACCGCAGCTAACATCCGGCCAGCGGCGTATACACACTCCCGGAATACCACTCCCTCCGCTCTCGTCAATCCATCATGGAGAGGATTTTGGAGGAGGATCAGAAACGAGAGGTCCAAATTATCCTTGGCCCCTAAATGCGTAGCCACAGCGGGCCACCTAGTGAATAGGCCACTAAAGAACTCGTTCTCCATTTCCGGACGGTAGAGATGGTCCGGAATTAACTGCCCAATACCACACTTACGACCATCCGCAGTGCGATACCGACAACTAATCCCATCATGTGCACTCCTGCCTTGGGCAATCAATCCCCTAATGATTTGCCGAACCCATCCAGCCCACCGCTCTCGCCGTTCCAAACACAAACACACATGCAATGATTCGACTGGTTCCGTTTCCATGATGCACTCCTCATGTACAAAAACAAACCCGGAGAGGGAATCTGACTAAGCCCCCTCCGGGTCTCACCGTAACAGCAACTCGTCACCACTAGCCCAGAATAGTTACCGGGCGTTCGTACTCATCCAACAGCACCCCCACCCGGAAAATGCGATACCTCACTTGGTACACACCCGGAGCCGCATACAAGTGCCGTTTCTCACACCTAGTTTCCTCCGAGTACACCGAACATGACCCTGACACATTCCCGTCGCCCCACCAAATCTCGAACCGATCCGGCTCAGGACCGCCACCCGGCACTCCCGCCCACTCTGTCCAGGGCTGCAACCACACGTAGGTCCCGAGCGGAATCGGGTAAGCATCGGTGTTTACCCGCACACCGCCCCTACTCAGAATGAACCCCGCCCACGGAGCGGTGAAAACCGGAGCACCCGTATTGCACGGCGTGTACCCCCCCGACGGAGGCCCTTCATCCACAAGCAACGTTTGTGTAACCTTGGTGGAGCGGCCCAAATCATCACTCACAGTGATGTGTCGCAGAAACGTCTTCCGGTTTCGCAGCCCTCCCGTATCCGCCGTCATGCGGGGCTGGTACAACCACCGCTGCCCGAACTCCGCCCCGGACGTAAGGCCATTAAACACCCGAATCGGTGATTCCCCATCACACGGCTTGAATCCGATGTTAACCACCGCCCTCATCAACTTATCTTCGGGGTCGAAGGGCGTGAATCGAAAATCGCTACCTTGACTCAGACCCCACCATCCCACCGCCACATCCCAATCGAGTGCTTCAGTCCCAGTAGGGAGTAATGGGCCGTAACTCGTCGCCACCACACTCGGAGACTCATTCCACAACTCCGAAGGGTTGGGGTTCGGGGCCACCGTCACCCGGAACAACAAATGCTCCGATCGTCTCCCCCACCCATCTTGGCAACATGTGGCGGTGTATGTTCCCGGTTGGTGGTAGTTGTAGGTGAAAACCGGGTTAGCATTGGGCGTCTGGTTCCCCACCGAAGCGGCATTGGTCATGGGATCCGTGTCCCCCGAACTCATCGTCCACCGATCGGGTTGACTCGTAATGATCGTCCGACAGGAATCCGCAAAGTCGAACGTAAACGGCATACCCTGCACTGCACTCAACCGCAGAATCGGCAACGGTCGTGCCGTTTGAGCCGGGTAATCCACGCCCCACACACAGGAAAACGGATCATTCGTGATCTGTAACTGCTGCGGCGGCACTCCCTGCGGTAGCGGCGGTCCCGCTTGTGCCATCACCCCCATAAGTACTCCCACAATTCTTGTATTCATCACTGGTACTCCTGTAAACTGACAAACTTCACTGGTAGCCCATACACCTGAGCTACCGCAACACCCACATCGTACACCGTTTGCCGAAACTCTTTAGACCCGCAAACCGATATGGTGTCATGCAATCTCGACTGCATCATGTCCAGAAACGTCGTGTCCTGTTCGGTTTTACACCCCAACGCCGTTTTCACTTCGGGCCAAAGACACAAGACGTTAGCTATTGATTGGCCTTCCATTTGCCCACTATACAGGTGGTCTGGAATGAGTTGTCCGGCGGCACATTTATTGTTGCCTGCCCGGTAATAACATCGTCGAACCCCGAAATCATCCTCGCCCAACGCTGGTCGTCTTTGGTGGAGCAACCCATTCACCATATTCGTCAACCATCCACCCCACCGAACCTTCGTCTCTGCATCCGGAATCAATCCGGCCAATCCCGCCGTGTGATCCATGACACTATCCTTCTGTTGAAGCCGGGTACAACTCTCCCGGTCCGAACCACCACTTAACCACCTGTACCATAACAACTACCCACCACACCAAGCAGAGCGGCATGAGCGTCTGCGACTATCGGCACTAGCGGGTAAGGCTCAATCAATCCCTTGGCCCGCAATGAATCGACATACAGGTATTGCACAGAATACAACGCGGAGGCAGAGTATATGAGTTTGGCCTCAGCTAAAGCCGTATCACTTTCCACAATGAACTGTAGCCAGTCACGAGGTGTTAGTTTTTCCCCGGTCCGAACACGGATATAAGCCGTACACAATTGATACACCAAGCTGCTCAACAAGGACTGGTCGTGGTGTCGGTGCCACGTTTCCCAGTCGAAGTTTATCGTGATCTTCTGCCACATATCCACCGTGGCCGATTCGTGGATTGCTTCGGGATGCTTTCGTGTCTTGAGCATTTTCTCAAAGTCTTGAACGTGAATCCAAGCCATTGTTCTCCAGTAGTACAGAGGGGAGGAAACATCCCAGCCCCGACCCAAGCCGAGTTTCTGTCGAGCCGGCGTGGGCATGATGTATCGGTATGGGATTCGCACCGACCCCTGGTCTTGTGGGGAATCCTGAACCATCGAGTTGTAAACGGCGGGACTGTGATCCGGATTGTATCCCTGTTTCCCCGTCTCCCTCTGGAACATCTCCCACAACATCGTCGGCCAATACTCCTCACATAGCTTCCAAGAGGAGGTGATGTTCCGTGCCGCCAACCATTCCCGCCACCCCGACACAAGTAGGCCCCGCTTCGTCCCATCCGAATGGGCTTGGTCCAATCGTCGGATGTGGAACAAGTAGATAATATCACTGGTCATGATTTGTTCTCCGTGTTTCGGCCTCTGATGGCCGCCACCAGGCGTTGTGCGGCCGATATCATGGCGGTATTCCCGTAACACCATTCCGCCAAATAGCAGGCGATATAGGTACAACACGCTTCCCGCTCCGCCTTCACCGCCTCAACAATGACGGTTTGTATCTCCTCTTGTGTCATAGCACGGTCTCCTACATGATGTGGTGAGCCGACCCCTTTACCACAATATCCTCGGTCGGTTGACCGGTAATCCATTCTACATACAACGCCAACGATTTTCCAGCGGCCCCCTTCGGCCAGTGGAGGTGATGTTCCAGCCGCCCCATAAACCGACCGAACTCCTTGGAGGTCATCACTCCCGTCACCGCCTTCAGGGCATCGTACACCGCATTCCCGTCCCGCACTGAGGGTTGATACATTATCGGTCTCCGTGCAGGGAGAACTGACACTCGGCCTCCAACATCCCATCGTGGACCTTCACCGGTAGGGCGGACCCCCTCAACCAGTGAGCGTAACACTCCACCGCCCGACTTCCCGCTTTGGCGGCGGTGTAATACGTTGCCTGAGCCGTACACGGAGCGGCGTAAGCTTTGTGTTGTGGGAACCACTCCGACAAGTAGTGGTCGTAACGTTCCTGATCGGTGATCGGAATAGTGACTCCCGTTTCCAGGCCCATCCGAGTATCCACCAAGAATTGCGGTTTCCGTTTTCGGGCCCACAACGAGGTAACAATCAACCTCCGTGCTTCCATGTTGTCAACACACAGGAACACAGCGGCAGTGGCGGGTATCAACTTCAACCGATCCGCCGTCATCATCTCCGGCAGACACACCACCTTCACCTCCGGATTCCGGTTTCGCAGATCGTGACTCAGGGCTTGCACCTTGGGTTGTCCCAAATCCCCATGAAACCAACCCTGGGTTCCCAAGTTCTCTAACGCCACCGTGTCTCCGTCCACCAATGTAATGCGGTTCACGCCCATTGACACAAGAAGTCGGGCGATCATGGCTCCGATTGCCCCCGTTCCAATCACCGCCACCGGGTGACTGTTCAACAGATCGGGTGGCAGCACTCCGGAAAACCGGGCCGCTCTCGCCTCAGCCAATAAGGAGGGGGCTTTCATCTATCTTCTCCAGACAAAGAGGTGTATCCTTGACCAAACCGGACAGTTCTCCGGTTGCCGCAAACTTCACCAACTCACCACCACTTAACCACCGCCCACCACCCTTGGTGCTGGGCAACTCCACAAACAGGAGTTTCTTCCAGTGCTTCACATCACGAGCCCTGCCGAGCGGAGCATATTTATCCCGCCGCCCGTCGTAAATACACAGCACTCCGTTTTGATTGATGAACGGCAAATGCATAGCCACCCTGTGTCCGATCAACGATTCCGACCACGACTTCGCGGTTTCCGTTTTCGGCCACACCTTGGGGCGAACATTAGCCGAATACAATCTCTCCAACTGTTGATCCAAGTCGGCGGGCACACCGTAGGGGGGAGCCATGTCGAACAAAAACGGAATGGTCTGCTCCAACCGCAGGCCCCGAATTGTGGATTGCACCTTGGCGTAAGTATCTCCGCCCCGTGCTGCAATCGCCATCACCGCCCAATCAAACAATCCGAACGTTTCCCGAAACACCGCCTCATCTTGGCCGGACGGATGAGCGCTGGTGCCGGGGTGACTATGTATCCACACCCTCATGAATTGGCGTGCCTCCCACCCCGCCCCTTCCCACACCTCCAAAATATCCTGAAGGCTGGACGGGCAAAACTCTGTCCATGCCGGCTCATCGAATTGTACCGGCACAATCAGATCAGTGACCACCAAGCTCTCCGGGTCCGGCGTTACCCCCAACACCGATACCTCAGTCGGCCCTCTCCTCATCAACCACTGTAACTTCAACCACGCCAGGGGTTTCAGCACCACCTGTGTTGGCGGTTTCTGGGGTCTTGTCTCCGTCATGTTTTCTCCTTTTCGTTTTCGGATTACACTTCACACAGCAACCCTCACTACCCATGTGGGTTGGACAAAAGGACAGGCGGCATTTCTTACATACCCCGCCCAAATTGTGCTTAGGACACACCGTTTTCCCGCAATATCGGCCAGTGGGGGTTCCCACGGCGCAACTAGCTTTATGATAGGTGCTGATAGTTCGTGCCACACACACCCGACAGAACCCCGCCTCCGGACCCCTCGCCTCCACCACACAAACCGGACAGACATACGGATTCGCTGAAACCGGGCTCAACGGAACTGCGGCCCGACAATGAAGACAATCCGACCGGCAACCCGCACACTTAGGCGTATTCATATCCCGGTGGTAGGGCTTGAAGCAGACGTTGCACACTTCCCCCTTCTCATCCCAAAACGCCATGCTTTTGATGTGCCGCCCAGTCATATCATGCTGATGTAGGTAGTCCCACAACACACTGAACGCTTCCGGAACATCTTGGTGGCGAAGGGCTCTTTCATACGGCATTTCCGCTCCACCCAAACACGGCTTGAACCATCCCTCCATTATTGTCCACTGTTCCTGCCACTGAGGGGCTGCCTCGTGAGGATGCAAAATGTGGGGCGAAATCTGCTGCTGCAAATCCGCATACCGATGCGGCGACCTATCTCCGAACACCCTAAACAACGGCTGGGCATTCTGATTCAACCGCCACAACCAAAACGGAATCATCACTCGAAACTGCCCCAACCTCACCGGATCATCTCCCACATAGCCCGGTACTGGTGGGTCCACCGGCAGGGATACCATCGGGGTGTCAATCCATACCCGCTGAATGCCCCCCCTTGAATCTGCTCCCCACTCTCCACCCGGAATACACGTCGCCAAGGCCAATATCAATGCGTCGGGATTCTCATACAGCTTGTAGGGCACACGCCGCGATGCCCCTGTCATGCCGAACTCCGAGTTGGCGATGTGCTCTGCGGCTACTGTATCCGCCAACTCAGCCCACTCCAAAAACATTTCCTTCGTCAGTCGTCGTTGCTCCTCCTCTGTCGGCGTGCGGCACATGTACATCCACAACTTGGTGACAACTTCCTCTCTCGTCATGTCTGTCTCCTCAAAACTAAGCGGCATAGAGCTATCACCGCACTTGTATCCCGCAGACACTCACAAGCTCCTTAAACGGTGCTCGCGGCATTCTCTCAGGCCCCCGCCACGTTCGCCGGAGCCACCCCGATCCGGCTACCGTCCTGCACCGTCGTCCGGGCGGCTTCCTCAGCATCAACCGTTCGGCGACTCCCATCCGGGGCCGTCAACCGAATCGTAACCTTGGTGGAGGGATTGCTGCCGATCTGCCGCTCCACAATCTCCTTCACCGTGGTCCCTTCCGGGACCTCCAACTCCACAACCTGCCCCTCTCCAAACGGGGAACTAAACTTGATCTGCATAGCTTTCTCCATGAAGAAAAATACCCTTGTTCCCGAAACCGGCCACAGATTGAGGAGTGTTTCCTCGTTCTGGTGGGGGACATTTTCCCTTTGGCGGCATCGGTCACGTTCCTGGGACCTACACCGGCCCCATAGCCACAGGAGGGACTTGAACCCTCACCGGCAGGACACACTCCGAAGTTATTAGCCGCTCGGTGTGCCCCGTTCCCGAAGTAACCGCAGTCACTTCGTTCAGCATTGTCTGCCTGCCTCTACTTGGGCTACTGTGGCTAAGGAGACTTCATCGCCGCCCTACATGACGGGGTGGACCGGGCGACAACAATTCTCAGAGGTCTCCTTCCCCTGTAAGGAGTGATCCACCTCAACTACAATTTGGAAACCTGCGCAAAGTGCTGTTTCCACAGTCGTCGCCACTGGGCTCTCCTCTTACTACAAGGGATACTACTAGCCTGAGAGTTGAACCAGTGGATATAGGCCCTGAGGAGTGGATACATGGATTGCCCGCCGGTGTCGATCCACCACTTTATCAGGGAGGACATCAACCATTTCGCATCCTTCGGCTCAAACGAATCAAACCACACCACGACTGCCGCAAACTCTTTACTCGACACCTCTGGGTTGAGTTGCCGCTCCAATGCCTGCACCTCAAAGGGCAGAGTGAGTGCGTTCCCTATCGGCACCCAAGTGAGTTTTCCGTTCGGGGCCAGACACTCTTTGGCTGCCCCCACCAGACTCATCGCACACCCCCCGCAGGCGTTGCGGGCCTTAGTGAATTCCTCCCTGTGGAAGTATCCCTGTAAACTCGGAGCCATCCCGTCCTCCAACGGGCAGGAGAGTTTCCCGAACGTACCCATTATCAGCCGAAATCCCTGCCGCAACAGCTCCCTCATTTTCTGTGCCAAGAGGACACGTCTGGCCCGTTTCGAGTACGACCCGAACGGCTTGAAGGATGTAACTTCCTTCGCAACTTTGTTCTTTTCTGCCATAACTTGCTCCGCGTTCTGGATTTCCGGGCCACCCACAACGAATGGCCGCGACTCTCTTGTTCCACAGGGTCCTCTATTTCTACAGTGACCCCGACATACACTGCAACTCCTATAATGTCGGAGTGCAACTGATTAACTTAAACTCTCCCCGCTCCAGCCGAAGGAGCAAACCTCAACCATCCCCCAGCCTCTGTCGAACTGGGGGCATGAAAAAACCCCACGAATAGCACTAGCCACCCGTGGGGTTCCCCTCTCAAACACCGACTTGTCGTCGAATCATTTCCACCATTGACTCCGCCGATACCGGGTCCAGATATGGGCGAGGATTTCGGCTAGTACTATGCTCACAGTCGCAGTTGTCAATACGGCGATCAAAAACTCAGGACCATTTGCCGTCATCACCACCACCTCCCCCTCTTAATGCGATAAAACACATGGGCCAGTGCTAGGGCTCCCACCAGCCCCACAATGGTCATCAGCAGACTAGCAAGTAGTAACTCTGGAGTCATGCGGTTTTTCTCCGTTCACCACTACTACTTCGACCGATACGAGACACACCACCATAACTCCTACACCAACCACGGGATGAGTATGAGTCCTGCACCAGACAGAATACCAATAACAAACTGAGCCCACGGAGGTATCATTTCAATCTCCATCTCGGACACAACACACCGAGAATAGCAGTAATCGCAACCTTCGCTGCCGTCCAGATTATCACGCCCCAGCCCATCCAATAAATGCTTCGTTCAATTCCGGCGTCATACAGTCTTACCTTTCCGGGCCTCATTTACCGAGACCCCTTCACTCTTACACTTCGGACACCACGGCACATACTGGGCCCGTTTCGGCATGGAGGCAATCACCACCACGCTCCACTCAAACCCACAACACTTCCACGTCGCCAACTCCCATCCCTTCCGGTGGGTCCGGGTAATCTTCGGTCCAGCCATAACGGTTAATCCCAGTCGTCTCCCTGTTGGGCCGGTTTTCCCGCCTCCAGCCACCTCTCGTAGTCGGAGAGGTACACGGCCGGTTTCACTCCGATCATCGGACAAGTCTGCCCGGTTATCCATTCCTGAAAACGGGCCCAATCCTTGGCGGTGTGGTGGTCTTTAATGTCCTCCCCCCACACATACGCAATGCCCATCATTTTGTGTACCGGTATCATCGTTCGGCCTCCGTCAATCCCACCCATACATGCGGTTTCTGGGCCCCGGCTTTACGTCGAGCCGATACAATACCCGGAAACACCCTACTCACATCCGCAATCAGGCGGGGGGGCGTGTACCCCACCGGAAGGACAATCTCCTTCCGTGCTTCCGCAACCCGAATCGCATCCCACAAGTCACTGCGGGGCACAGCTACATCACGGGCCGGCTCATAACTGTACTGGGTCAGGAGCCACGTCCTGATCGGATCAGACTCCGCCCTCAATGAGTCCCCTGCCTCGGTGACTGCCCGGCTCTCCGTGAATCGACCGTTAGTCCACAGGCGGATCAGCCCCTTCACCGCCCAGTTGAAGATTCCCGGTAACTCCGCCGCCGCAATTTTCTTCCCCAAATCTGGAATCTGTTTGTCGCTGGGCACAGTGTTAGTCCAAGGCATAAGTATGATCCGTCTCCACAAGGCGTTGGTAGGGTCCGCAAACTGGGGTCTCTGATTCATGGAGATCACGAACCGAGCGGTGGGATCGGCGGTGAACGTATCCTTCCCTTTGCGTTCAAAGGTGAACGATTCCCCCGTAACAAGGTGTCGAAGCGTTGCAACCGGAACCCGAATACCTGGGTCCGTCTCCCCACATATGTTGACCAACTTACCCAATGTTCCCACCGGAGCAAATTGCCGTCCGAGTGACCCTAGATCGGTGGCAGAACAGTTCCCGTGTCCGACCATAGCTCTAAGTACATCCATCGCTTGTGTCTTACCGTTAGCTCCAGGACCCTCCATGAGTAGCATCTTCTCCAAGGAGGTATCGAATGTACAACAATACCCGAACCACTCCTGTAACACCGCCACCCGTTCGGGGTCCTGGGACAAACTCTGCCCCAGAAACTCCAGCCACCTCGGACACTCCGCATGAGGATCGTAGTCGTAGGGCAGGCAGGAGGTGCAAAACCACTCCTCACTGTGGGCGGCGAGCACCGGTTGCTTGCCCGCTAGGCAGGGGTGGAGGTCCAGAATCCCGTTGCGGAGGGCGGTCTTGAACCTGTGTTTGTCGGTTTGCCCTAGCTTTCCCGGCATCGCTTGGTCGAGGGGACAAAAACACGCCGATCTCAAACGTCCCTCTATCTCCATTGCGGAAAACCCCGAAACCTGTAATCCGGTAGCAGCAGTTTGGTGCCACCGGTCGATTAGCATTCGCATGAAGTCCTCCGATCCCGCCTCCTCGTAGTGTGTCCCTGAGTAATGCCAATAGCTGTTCGCCCACCAGACTAACTTTTTCCCGTAGTGGTTCAGAAACTTCCTCGATGCCAATACATACTTCATGCGGGAGCATTGAGGACTGGGTTTCTCCGTTTCCGGCAGGTCGGTGTTCATAGTTCGGCATGTCCATTAACTCCGGGGGCAGTAATCCACGGGCAACCATCTCCCTCGTGTGCATGGCTCCCATAACGTTGAAGGCCATAGCCGCCTCGTGATCCTCGTCCACCATTCCTTGGGCGGCTTTCACCCTATGCCGCTCCAACGAATCCATGTAGCGGGAGTACGGTATGCCCCGTTCCCAGTTGCGATCCCCGTATTTGGTGGCACCTAACTCCAACCACCGAGCCAACCGCTCAAGGAGCACCGGACTGATGAGGTCAAACCGTCCTTTCCCCGCCTGTGTATCGCGGCGTGCTCCGGTATTCCATTCCTGTCGGGTCCCCGAATCCTTCATATCGTACATCCCAATCTCCTCTGTAACTCTGAGTGAGCAGCCAAAAACTCCTGACGACAATCACGAGCCCCCATCATAAACTCCACGGTTCTCGATGATCCCGGTGCCCTCGGAAACAGGTTGTCCCGTTCCATTTCTCGCTGGAACATATCCAAATCCTTGACCTCCTGTGGGATCGGCCACATGCCGCTGTAACGGGTAATGATCGTGCGTAGTAATCTGTTTTCAAATGTCTCCAGACTCAGTACATCAGCGGAGGTGTGTCCCAGACGCATATCGAGATGCTGCTTAATCGGTTGAATGATGTCTCCGATGTAGGTCTCCGCCGAGTCGTGGTGCAAGGCGGACACCAAGAATGCGGGGTCCTCGTTAATGAACTTCGCATGTCGGTACACCCTCACAGCATGAGCCGCAACCGGCCAAGGGATTACCGTGTTCCCGTTGTACCGGTTTTGATTGGCCAAGCTGTGAACAATGTCCCCTATACGTATGGAGGAGGGGAGTAACGGATCAATGTCCACCTCCCCGGACAGCACACGAACCTTAATCATCTTGGGGTTCTCCTAATGACTCCTCACTGGAAGCCCTAACGCCTGTACGCCTAAAGTGATTGATGCTCTCCGATTCCAGAAACGCAGCCAGCCCCGCACACACCACCGGATCACCTCCTAGCAGTCGCCGCGTGAATGGTTTCCCCTCCTCAATGATCTTCCGCCCGGCACAAACGAATCCCTGATTGAATCTACCACCCAACTCCATCATCAGCACGTCATCGGAGACAAACTCAATGTGTCCCTGAGCCGCATCCCGTGCTATCTCCGCACACTGATGGTCGAGGAGCATAGTGAGTGAGTCTGCTGGGTCCTGCATAGAGGGCAATCCACTCAAAAACCGAGCTGCTGCCTCCTTGTTGTTAACCACAAAGCACCTTCTGCCGGTGTAACTTCAACAGTGCTTCCAGAAACCAATTTGAGATCGTGGCGAATACATACTCCCAGTCGTCGGGGTCCTTGAGGCCGTTCCTGGTCAGTTCGGAACACGCCTCCCCGATTGCCCTGCGGGCGATCACGTCCAGTTGTTCACTTTCCATCGGTAGGCTCCACCATTTTGTCGATACGATCCGCCAACCAACCTTCCAGTCGTGCCATAAACTCCTGCCGACAGACCGGGTTCAGCATGTCTGCGATGCCCCTAATGCATATTCGGGCTGCCGTTTCCGCTTTCTCGATACTTGCTAACTGTTCTCCGACATCCATAACGTGTCTCCGTCATAGGCATTGCTCTATTGCGGCCGTAGATGCGTTGGCGAACTCTGCCTTCTCCAACGCCTTACGTAGTTCATTTCTCTGTGCCATTATTTCGGCATCGAGTTGGCCCAGAAGCTCGATGATCTGCAAGATGGTCTCATCATATACTTTAATTTCTTTGATCTTCTTTTTCATCGCTGTCTCCGTTTCGGTTATGGTTGTCACTCTGCCGGAATCCCCTTACACCGGCCCAACTGCCACAGATAATCTATCTGCACACCGTCCCATCCAAGAGGACAACACTTACCGCTTAACCCTGAATCGCCACCGCCTTGACCGCACCCTTCTTCTTCGAGTTGTAGGTGTAAATCCGGAGCCGGGCCTTGGTTCCGAACGCCTCACCCAAAGCCAGCACACACCCTTTCGTGGTGCTATCCTGCGGCTTGTCACCGGTCAGGATGGTGGTGAAGTCCTGGAGGGCGGCTTGGTCGTAGGGGTTATTCCCCCAGAACGCCCGCTCAATCAGGCGGTTCTTGTTGGCCCCGTCAATGACTTGGAACCGGAGACACACGTTGAGGAATGACACCCCCTCATCACTCTCCGTGATGAAGGTATCGAGGTCGTTGAACACCGTCTCATAGGTGCCGACATCGGGCAACGGATTAGCCCGCGTCTTGCTGGCACCCTCCGCACACACCTCGTTCTGGGCGTCCTCAGTGTATTCCTGAAGGTTCTTCAGTACGCTTTCCTTCAGACTCATAACTTATCCCTTCTTCTTGTCATTGTGGGTCGCCATTGCAGTAATCGACTTCTGGAAGATCGCGTCGTAGGCATCCCACAACTCCGACGAATCTCCGCTCTGTGGCCACTCCGGAAACTCCTCCGGCAACCAGACACGCGTTTTCGGGTTGGCCAAACTGGTACGCCTTCCGGGACGGGTAGAAACATGGTACAGGAGTTTCTTGTCCATTTTCTCCTTCCCGGATTTGGGGTCCACGACTGTCACCGGAATCCACTCCAGACCTAGAGTGAATATGTGATGACAGTCCTGCTCCAAATACTTCAACACTGAGGCAGGCAGTAGGGCCTCAGTAACAATCTCCTCCTTTTCTCCGGTTTTGGATATGAGTTTCTTACGCAGGTGGTCGGTCATCAACAGCCAATAACCAGCCCGAAGTAGTTCCAGCCACATGTTCCGCATGTTAGCGGCCACCTTGTTGTGGTCGAAACCGGTAATCTCCTCCACCCCCAACTGCTTCCGGGTGTACTCGTTGGCGAAACCGAGGAACCCGCCACCTGGGTCCCAAATCACCACATCGTAACGGCGATCCGGACCATTGGCTTCGGCGTCTGCCAGCAACGTTTTGTGTACCGCCATATATTCGTCGTGGCTGGACACCTGCAATCGGTCGGAGCGAGGATTGACTACGTATCTACCTCCGCCTCCGGGGTCCGCATCCACATGAATACTCCTTGGGCACCCTCTGACGAAGGAGGTCTTTCCGCTTCCGGGCAGTCCCCGAATAACGAGAAAGCAGTGGTGAGCCTTGCCTGGGTCGAACTTCCCGCCGATTGAGAACTTATCCCATCCGACTGACTTGGACATACTTGTTCCTTCACATTAGATGTTTCGGTTTTCGGAGACCTATCCCCGAAAATGGTATCCCACTTCCTCGAATACTCCTCGTAACTAATTTGGCGGGGACGAATCCGGCTCCCCTTACCGTTCCTTGTCATTCCAGGTACTCCGCAGGATATCAGATAGACAGATCAAAGTCAAGAGGCTCAACACCACAACTACCATCCCGGCCCTCTCAGTTGATTTCCAGTTCAATCGACTTCGCAGTATCTCGGACATACAACCTCGGAATTATGTGGGCCCACTCCGCCGGGCTCCTCGCCGAACACAGCGGCAGAAACTCACACGGAGCACGTCCTGGTCCCCCCCTACACAGGAACGTATTCTTGGTGCGGGTAAACTTATGTACCCGCGTAGCCCCACTACAGGCTGCATCCGCTTCCCGCAGGTGGACCTGAAACTCATAGGCCAACACCGGCTCCTCATACCTATGCCAGTAGGGCTCCGGCATGGCGGCGGGACCACCGGCGGTGGAAGTGGGGTGCGTGCCCTCATACCACGACTTCGCTTCCGCCAACCACTCCTCCGAGGACTGCTTCTGCTTCTGGCGAATGGTCGGACGCTGAATCGCCTCATACACCATACCCACAACCGGAGTGTCCTTCGGCAGCGGGGCGTGGACCGTTTCCCCATTCAGTGTCGTTGTCACAGTAGCCTTGCCGGATTGGAGATAGGCCAGAGCCGCCAACCTATACATGCGGGTCTGGGGATCGAAGGGGGCAGTGGAATGAAACTTCACCGGATCATCCCCGGTGATCTTAATGTCTGCCACCCACAACTCCTTCTCCTGGGTGTCGTACATCAACCGATCCATGATGCACTTCAACGATGTAGCTAGGCCGGGTAAATCCATGTTGACTTCCACTTCAGTTGCCACCGTTTTGAAATTCTCCGGCAGCTTGTACTTCTCCCAGAACAACTGTGCCACCACAGAAGCCAAGGCGAAATCTCCGAGTAGTGACTTCTCCAACTCCTCCTTCGACTTACGACAGTCGGGTTCGGCAGCTATATCTTTGAGGAGTTTCGCCGTAGCCTTGCGGCCAGCGTTGAGGGCTTCAGACACCCCCACCCCGTCGTGGAGGCTACCGATAATTGCATGGCCAATAGTCCCCGTTTCCCGTGCCGACGAGTACCCCTTCTGTTTGAGTTGATACCGATGCCGCAACATGAACTTCATCAGGCAGTCCTGGAGCGTACCGAACATAGACGGGGAGAGGCGGGGTCTCACCGACTCCCACCCCACAAACATATTCCAGTTATCGTTGGAGGGCGTACCGGTCCCGGACACCGCCCACTCCTCGAAGGTTTGTACCCCGTTAGTCTTGTTGTATCCCAGTACCGGTAGGGCAATTGTCTCCGACATACAATCCTTTCAGGAAATCTAAATCTTTACTGTTCCGGGCCTGACGAACATGACTCCACAGCACTCGAATCACCGTTTCCCCCAACCGCTTCGGGTTCACCTTGGGGAGCCACAACAACCGAACATTCAGGCGGGCCATCTCCACAAGCAGCTTGTCCAAAACCTCATCACTCGACTTGTAGGTTTCGCGGCGAAGTCCCGTGAAGGCATTGAGGTCCCCATCCAGGAGCAGATACTTCACCCCCGGTAGGTCGGCAAACTTCTGCCACGCCTTACTCGCCCGCACTCGGTCCGACTTGCTGAACCAATTCTTGTAACACTCATCGAGGTCCTTCTTGCGCTCCAGGGCTGCGATGTTCTGCAAGGCTTGTCCGCTTACTCGTAGGTAATAGTCGCCTGCCGCAATTTGCTCCGTGGTCTGTTGGATGCGGTAGAGCCGAGACTTCCCTGAGATATCCGTCAGATACATGGTCTCCGGAAACCGCAACCTATACTTCGGTTTCTCGTTCCGGTCGATCACCACTTCCAAAATCGGGAGCATCAGGCACCGAAACCTTCAACGAACATGGTCTCCCCGGAAGCCGTCACACCGAATGCGAGGACGGTTTTCTCCGGCAACATCAGGTACAGTTGGCCCCCGATTCGGACCTCCTGCCCGCCGTACTCACTAAACAATACCCGCATGCCCGGTTTCCAAGTGTTTAGACAGGCATTGCCCACCCCGACCACAGTTCCGGTATTCTCCTGCACCTTGGCGGAATCCGGCAACTCAATCCCGGTCTCTATCGCCTTCACCGGTGGGTCCGGCACAATCATCAGTTGGGCTCCCACCAGTCTCCACCGAACAGCATCCGTTTTTGCCACGTCTAGTTCTCCACAGTAAGGCCCCTACAGCACTAACCATTAGGGCTCCTCCCCCAATCCACACCGTGTTTTCCAGGAGTCCCGCATACCACGGTGCCCCGTAGTACACGGTACTCTTTTGGTGAGCGTTGTCACCGGCCACCTGCTCCGTGCGGCTCCGGCCTAACTCCGCCCCGCACCCCACCATGATATACCCCAGGAGGAGCAAAGTCAAGAGGCCGTAAATTATCGCCTTCCACCACTGCCACCGCATTCGGGCCATTCGGGTCTCCACAAGGGTTCATTGGTTCTGGCTCTCGGTTTTCCGGGAACCGCACATCCCGCCGCGTCCCCACAACTCCTCCCCACCTCATACCGGAGTCGTTCAGTTAACTCCGCCCTGGTTATGGGGTCCGTATCCGGGTGGGGAGTCAGTAATGCTACCCGGTCTAGGATGCGGTCTGGGTCCACGTCCTCAAGTGATTCGACAATTCTCATCTCTCTGATCCTTTGAGAGTTACGCCCTGGTGGTGAGGATTTTCACCTCAGCATCCAGGGGGCATGTTCTCCCGTAATGTTGTTCAAGTTGGTGCCAGAAGGGTACATCTCTCAGGTGCCGGAGACAGACCTCTTCCACCACCGGGTACTCCGCCTTCGGGCATTCCACTAGCATTGAGTCGTAAATCTTCAGGTTGGACATAGCCGCCATGTCTCGTGCCCTAAACTCCTCCTCCACCCACCATGAGGCGTCAATCAGCGTGTCGGCGGCGAGGGTCTGAATGGGGAAGTTGGATATTTCGTTGATCTTGTTCTGGGTTCCCCTCACTCCGCCCACAAAGAGTCGTGACTGTCCGAGCACCGGTAGGGCGGCGTACCTAGTCGCCACGGTGGACTTGATCCACTGCTCCTGCCACCGCCCAAACTCCTTGTGATCGGAGTAGTAGGCGGATATAAGTTTCTGCCAGAATCGCACCGGAAGCAGCAACTTATTGTCCCTCGCGGCTGTCTCCATGAGTTTGCGGGCTCCGGCTTTGAATAGCACTGCGAAGTTCACCGTTTTCCCCAACTGCCTCCAAGTTTTCACCCCCGGCGTGTCTTTGGTGGCGGTAGGGCCTGAGAACAGTTGCTCCAACCAGTCCCGTTCTACTCCGGCGAATTGGTTGAGGTTCCCCGTTTTCATGTAGTCACGCATTTCGCGGAGAATCATCAACCCTGTGGTGAGGTGTATGTCACGGTCGAGGCGGTAGTCCTCCAGCATCAAGGGGTCCCCTGACACCAAGGCGGCGGTCCTGAGTTCAATCTGGCTCTCATCCCCTTCACACAGGACGCCCGGTGAAAACCGGGTCCACAGGGTGCGTTTCAGCGGCTTCGACAAATTGAGCAGGCCCGGATTGCGGCAGGTAATTCGTCCCTGCTTGGTGCCCCCCGACGACGTATCCTCAAACTGGCTGGGGATAACGTACCAAGTCGGGTAGGCGGTGTCAGTTAGTAGGCAGGACGCCTTGGAGAGTTCCGTTTGCCCCTTAACTTTTCTGCCCACCAGAAGCGGACGGGTGTATCGGGAAACGGTGTCTCTGAGAGTTTTGAACCTCTGTATGCACCGAACCTTCCGAGCGGACTCACAGTAAGGATCAAGATTACCAAGTAGCAGATTGAAGTTCTCATCACCGGCGGATATCTCCTTGGTTTTGGGGGTCCGTTTCACTCGCCGATCATTGTGGAGATTGGCTAAAATCAATGCCTCCTCCATGACCGCCGAGTACCACCCCTTCACTCCCTTACCGTCCAATTTCCCCTGCCACCTAGTTTGTGCATATCGTCGTAGTCGGTCTGCACGAACGTTGCTAGTGCCCTGAATCTCGGCAACAACACGGCTGTCGATAGTGACTCCTCGCTCTGAGGCGTACATCGCCCACCACAACAATCTATTGTAGTGGTCGTAGCAGGCCGGGGAGAGTTTGTCCGTTTCCGGGTAGTCGCGGCGGATGCTTTCCACCAACGATTCATAGTTGACAAGAGTGGCCACCGTATCTTTGGCGTTGTAGTCATAAAGTCGAGAGTCCTCCACAGACGGGTAACGATGGGTTTTGAGATTCAGTTCCTCATCGTAGTCAGCCACCATGAGGAGTTTGGAGAGGTTCTTGAGGCTGCGTTCTGGCCGAACCTCACTGAACAGGTAGTTAATGACGCCCAATTCAATCAGTTTCCACCGGGTGTGGTTGAAGGTACGGCCCCACGGATACGCAGCCCGCAGGAACATCACATCAAACGGGATGTTCATACCCAAGAGTGTACGGCAGCCCCGTTTCCAGGAGTAATCCAGCAGGGCCCTAAACGATTTCCGCCCCTCCCGTGTCTGCATGTTGTATACCGCCGTCCGTAACCCGTCCGGGGTCCTCCATGAAACCGCAGCAGTTTGAATGAGTTGATTCCGGCGGCACTGATCTGTCACCAAGGAGCGTGTCGGCTGGAACACGGTCTGCTTGGGGAGGCCCTCTATGCAGCCATAGGTCTCAAAATCCAACGATAGGAGGTCGGGCACAAACTCCCCGACGGAGACTGCATTCCACTCCAATGTGGGCACTTCCGCTCTGGTGGGGATGTTTCCCGTTTCCAGGTAGGTCACAAGGAGATTGAGGTGATCAGCTACGTTGGCGGCTTCCTCTGGGGCCCGGTCCTTCATGAGTGCGGCCGGGTTCGAGGTCCAGAACACCGGCACCGAAACCGCCCCCACCGACACCGAACGGCCCTGCTGATAGAGGGCCTTCTCCAACGGTTGACTAATTAGGCTGCGGGAGGCTCCGGCACCAGCACCTAGAATTACCACCCTCCTGTACTGGGCGGCTAGGGTTGCCACATCTTCCACGAGATGGGCATGGCACTGTTTGTACTGTCCCTGTGTCGGCTTCACATCCTTCGGGGGGCAACACCTCACCGCATTGGTGACGTAGATATCGGCGAAACGGCTAAGCCCCGCCGATCTCAGGTACACCGACTCAAGTAGTCGTCCGGACGGTCCGGTGAAGTGGGCGTTGAGGGTGTCCTCCACCACTCCGGGACAATCACCGACAATCAGTAGGGCAGTATCTCCGTTTTCGGGGCCTGACTGTATAAGCCTTGTACCAATCCCGATGTTGGTACACGTCTCCCAAAGATCACAATTCCGACATTCCGGGTGGGGATTAAGCACTGGCAACATACAGGTTACACCGCCTTCTGCATCCAACGGGGCCACTGATCCAAAGCCGGAGTTGAACCACCGTCCATTACATCCGACGCAATCCCTGCCACCGTGTTGCGGGCTTGGCTGATGGTAAACTTCGACAGGTCGCCCCGGACTTGGAAGGGTAACGAGTTTTGCGGTTTCGTCGGGAATATACAATCCGTGATGATGAGATGTCCCGGATTGAGGAAGGCACTGGGACCTTCCACTCTGGGGGCTCGTAGGTTTTGTATGTAGGCGTATCGGAAATTGCCGATACTGGGTGTCCGATATCCTGTGTTCACCTCCACGGCGGTCATGAGGATATTCTCGCACTTGTCGGCCAAGATTCCTTTACTTGCCCATCGATCCTGGACCCACTCCTTATCCGGCTTAGCTCCTCCACAGATCACGCCATCCAACCAGAGATTTCTAACATTCACCGCCGATAAGGCATCATCACTGGACTGCCTCATAGTGGAATGGCGTATGAGGCACATCTCAATGTCCCCCACCGACAGACTCCGCCAGCCACCCAACGGGATTTCCGTTTTCAATTCCTCGATAGGTTTCCCATAGGCGGCGTCGAACAAACAATCGAATATCCCCAAAGCCCCAATGTTAAGGAATCCAGTTTGGCCGCTCCGCACCGTCAGTCCTACGGCGGTAACAGAGGCAAAGTCTCGAATCTCCACCGGCTTCTTGACCAGTGTCACGCCCGGTAACAGCAGCAGGACGGCTCCCGGTTCCCCCTTGATGACGGTGGTAGGGGCATCCGGGGCCTTGTCGATGAGGTCCTGAAGCGTTGAAACTACCTGTAACATTCGTGGCTCTCCGTGTTTAGGCTATTTGCGTTTACCTTGCCTATCAATTATAATACCACAATGGCCCACAAAAAGTCAAATCTGAAACCGTTCCAAGAGGTGGTGGCTAGGTTCGTAATCAACCCCACCGAGGGTACGACCGATATCCAATTCGATAAGTGTGTCGAGACTACCCACACCGCCGAAATCAAAGCCTACATCATGGCGGCATTCCACTTCTGTGGGGCCCTGGGCGGAGTGGAACCCGCTTACAACTTCATGCGGGCGGGCCTTCAGACGGTCCGGGAAATGGCTACCCCTAGCCCGGCTGTGGTGGACCCCCTAGGATTGCCGTTCGTCCTGTCACCGGAACCACCCATCGACAACATCGGCAAAGAGTTGAACTCCGTGAGTGATGGGATCAGCGAAAACGAACCCGACCAAACAGCCCAAAACGCTAAACAATCCGATCTCCCGAACACGACGCATACAATCTCCTAACGGTAAATCCCGGCGGAGTTCAAAATCCCACCGGAGAGAAGTTCATTGGTTGTTGCTTCTGCCCGTTCCATGAACGAGGAACCGGCAGGACTAGCCGACCCAGACCCTGGTGGTACTGAGGACGGACGAATACGGTACGGGTCTCTTTGGGCGGCGGTGGTCCCGGCACTGAGACCTCCCGGCTGCAATCCCAGAAACCCCGGATCATTCCCAAAGGCCACACCCATAGTGGCGAGAAACTGGGCTCTCAATTCCGGCGGTAACGTCTCTAACAGTCGCTCACTCCGCCCCACATCCTGACGCAAGTGGACTCCCCGCCACTGACTCTTACTGATGGGGATGGGGCCGGGAGCAATGGTCTGGTATTCCTGCTCCACGGTATCGGCTAGGCGTTGATCCCCAGACATTGCGGCCTCAACGTACTCCCGTTTCAGTTCCGCCACACGGGGAGCCACCCCGATCATCCACCGAGCGAGGGCCTGCTCCTGACTCCCATTGATGTCACCCAGCCCCAGACTCCGAGCGTAGAGTTGGGTTGGTGAGTAGTAACCGATGAGGTTGCCGTCCGGAGTGTACAGCGGATATCGGCCGTCGGGACCTTGCTGACGGTTATCCACATACGACCGTCCGATCAGTTGCCCCACCGCCGGGGCCACTGGCCCAGGTCCAACAGTGGTCAAGACTCTCGCTAAGCCCACCCCACCGGGGACGAGGAGGGGCAGCGATCTCTGTAGTTGGGTCGGGTCCCCGGTGAGACCCGCCACCGCCGCACTGCCCGCCAACTGCACCACCGGGGGCACCAAGGGTAACGGGTAGAATGGGCTACCTTCACGGGGGATCGGTAAAGCCCCAGTCGTTGTAGCTTGGCTTGCAATGTCCTCTCCGAATTGGCCGAGTATCAGTTTCGCCGCCCCAATGGTCAGCCCCGTTGCCACTAAGGCTCGGCCCCAGAAACCTGGACCGCCGCGAGCAAACAGGTTGGCGTAGCGGATAGGGAACTGAGACAACATCCTGAATGTCGGGTTCCACTCCGCCATGAGTTTCGGGATGTTGCTGATGCCGCCCCCGAACTGGGTAGCCGCAACTCCCTCCATCGCTCGGATTTTCACCAAGTTGTTAGCCACCGCATCCGAATAGAGAGCTTTCCCTTTGGGGAGCACATGCTCGCCGAACGTCCAGTGGTTGAAAACCGGGACTCCCTCACTGCTAAACTCCGCCATTTGTTTCCAGGCGGAGTGGCGGAAGGAGTTGTGGGCGACAATCCGGTTCCCGGTCTCCGAAGTGGAGAACAGTGACATCATTCGCCGTCGCCAGACATCGTAAGTTTGTCCGGCGGGGCTCCGGGTTTTGAGCAGTGCATTCTTGGTCTGATCCAACGCCTGCACCAATGAGTCATCCATTGTGAAGGCGGACTCAGCGAAATCCTTGAATGCAGTCCTGAATGCCTCCTCATGGGTGACATTGCCATGACGAAGTTTGATGTAGTGGTTCATTTGCTCCAAGGAGTCTTTGATCCCCTGGACCGTACTCTCCACTCCTACGTATGGTAGAGTGGAAATCAATATCTGGAACAGGTTCTTCACGGGGGCAATGAGGTTGGGAGCCGCAAGAGTGGATTGGTAGAAGTAGTTGGCGATGCTCCGAGTAGCCTGCCGATACCCCAGTTTCGGGGACTCCGCAATGGCCACCTGCAACGACTGCCGTAACTCGTTGGCTCCGGCAGCACTCAACATCTTCCCCATAGGTGCGTCCGGTTTCAGAGAATCGCTTGCCAGTTTCCGCATGTGATCCCAGCGTTGGCTGTTGAGGTGCTCCTTGGGGGTCATGTTACCTAACACCGCCGGCATGTAGGTGTCACGGATGAAAGCTGCCCGCACTGGGTCCTTGAAGTCGGGCAGGTCTCTGAGGATTTCCCCCTCCGGTGTGACCGTTTTCCCGTAGGCGAGTTCCCTCAATACCCTACTCCAACCCTCGCCCAGTGAGTGAGTTGCTCCGGGTGGCCTGACACTCCACCCGTAATCGCGGGCACGAGTATGGTTGTAACTCTGAGCGACTCCAAGTGTATCCATGCGGAAGCGGTGGGGCATAGAATTGTAGAGAATGTAATCCTTACTGACGCCCAAGTTCTGTTGGAGTGCTGCCTCGGCGGCCGGGTTCCCGTGGAGGGGTGTGAGCAGTTTCTCCACCCGGTTGTCGATTACTCGCATCTTGGTGGCGGCGTCAGCGTAGGGGCCTCCCATTTTCACTAAGTCGCTCGTCTCCGGCAACATACCGAAAAACCGCTGAAGATGTCCGCCACTCGCAACTTTGGCGGTGGCTGCTGATTCCTGTCCGGCGATAAACTCTCCGACGTACTCCCGAAAACCGCCAAGCACGGCCTCCTTGTCGAGGAGGTCTAAGCCGCCACCCCGATCGGCGAGGTAGTGCCCCATCAGGCGGTTAAGCTCTGAGGGAGTCAGGCGGATGGGCCGTCCCTGGAGCATTAACCCTGACTCCTTCGCACCCCTCGCCAGAACGTCCACACTGTAGGAGTCTTGGAGGGCTTTGAGGTGTTTCGGGTCCGTGTGCAGGAGCAGCGGGAAGTAGCCCCGGTTCAGTTTGGTGCCGATCGGTGGTGCCTCAGTGCGTAACCCGGTAAACTTCCGCCCCTTCCGGGCCAGGGATTGGGGGATGCCGTTTACCAAATCGGGTCCCGTTTTGTCGTACACCCAGTCGAAGTATCCGTCCAACTGGGAATTGAGAGCCCGTTCTGACGCCGACAACTCCACCTTGGGTAAAGAGCGTAGTGCATCGGCTGCCGATTTGATCTCTGCCGGTAACACCAACCCCTTCTCCGCCAACAGCCCCAACCGCTTCTCATACTCCTTCACGGCGTGGTTGAGGTAGCCGGATTCCTGGACCCGGTGCAGAGCAATGCGGTACTCCGACAGGATGTCAGGGGCCTTGCCGGAGAGGTTCTTAAAATCGAGAGCCGCCTGACCGATCATTTCGACTCCCCGTTTCTGGAAGTCGTGAACGCGGGACCCCAACTCCGTCATCAGGGCCGGGAGCGGGGTACCCCGGTAAATCTCCGCAAAGGACATAGTGTCATCCAAGAGTGGGATCAGTGGTTTCAGGCCCTTGGTGAATTGTTCCTGCTGACTGAAAAACTGCCGTGTCCCCATCACCGGGTACTTCGCCGTCAGAATCAGCCCCAACACCACTCCGGGATTGGTGGTGGTCTGTACCAAGGTTTGCAGTGGTCCAGGCTCCGACAACCCGAAAAACTTCTCGGCGATCGTTTGGCGTTCTAGCGGTGACAGGCGATCTGGATTTAGCAATGCGGCCCCGGCTGCCCCCAAGTTACCTTGGAGAGCATTCGACATAGCGATGTCGAGACGGTCTAGGGCTGATACATTGACTTCCGGCATAACTCTTTCACCGTAAGCCGTTCACAGGAATTGAACCTATTCCGTGCGGATTACAAATCCGACGGGCTCCCAGAGCAAAACGGCGTCCCCTTAGTCATCGTCGTCAGGGTCATCATCGAAGGAATCATCATCAACAAACAGTTCCTCCGTTGAGGACTCAAAATCATCCTCCACGGAGTTCTCGCTGTTCTCTCCGTTCTCCACCACCTCCACCACACTCACGGTGTAGTCGGCTGTGCCCTCCGCTCCACACTCGGAGCAACTCCACTGAGCGAGGATTTGCTCCACTCCGTCCTGCTCCGTGTCGGTGATTTCCAGTTGGGCGGAGGCCCCACAACTCGGACACCGACCCTTGGCGAACTTCTTTGTGACCGCATCCATAACCGTTTACCTCTAAACTACAATCCGGGATAGAGTCTTTATGTGTGGTAGAGCCGCCCGGTACACGTCCTCCAACACAATCACATCCTGCTTACAATGGGTGACGATCTCCTTGTAGGCTGCACGATCACCAGCCGTGGCCCTCTGCCAAATCTCTGGGGTTAGGGGTGTTTTCTTCTCCGTCAGGTTCATATACTCTTGGACTCGGAGCAATGACCGTCTCGACATCTTGAGGCCAAACTTCACCCAGAAATACAAATCCACATGGAAGGCGTAGAGGTAGGGGCGTTTGCCGATCCCCAAGGCCCTAGTTTTCAGAAACGGGACATCAAACCCCTTCCCGTAGTATGTTACCCACACGTCGTAGTTTTGGAGCAAGGCGAGAGTCTTGTTGACCACCTTGGAGTCATCCCAAGGGCGGGCCTGAAACCGCTTCGGCCAGTCGGTTTGACTCACCACAATTGGTGCTTCCCCCAGCGGCTTAATGCACGCACACAGTACGCGGCCAAAATCCGCCGACAGGTTGGAGGCTTCAATGTCCAACATACAGACCTTCATCATTATCCTTTCAGACATTCCTCCGACCAAACCAGCTGACCGGAGAGGGTTAGATCAGCCAACTGAGCCCCCAATCCGTCACACAGGGCTTCGGCGGCGGTTTTGTCAATGTAGTTGTTGAGTCCGGCACGGGCAAGCATTTGGTGAATCACCTCATGCCAGAACACCATCTCCCGAATCTCCAACGTCGCCTCCTCGGAGAGCCGGATTTGGGCTAGAGAGTCAGTGTAGTCGCCCAGTAGTTTGCCGCCGGAGAGTTTCTTCTCCGTTTTCACCCCGTAGGGTATGCCGCCGATGGTGTACCGTTTCGGGATCATCGACACCTCCGGGGACACTATACCACAACTCGGCACTCAATGCAAGACAGAACCTGGCGTACCGGTGGAAGGTTGGGTGGCTGCCGGTTTAGGTGTCGGGGCAGCTCCCGCCGGGTCCATAATCCGTGCCAGTACCGCCGGAGGCATGAAGCGGATTTGGCCTGTGAGGGCGGCGTTTTTGAGATTACTGTACGCCTCCACCTGCTGCTCCGCCAAGATCATCTTAGCCACCACTGAGGGGTCCGGGGCTGCCGCTCTCCGCAAACGACCAGCACGTTCCTCTGGGTCCCCGAAGATTTTGCGGGCCAAAATCTCGGACCCAATCGAAGTGCCTTGGAGTCCTGCCATAGCACCTTCCCAAGCCAAGGTTCCCGTCAACAGCCCCTTGGTGGGATTCGCCAATGTGTGTTTTAGGGCAGTCTTCAGGAACTTGACAAAGCCCACGCCCTCTGTGGCCACCGGAGCCGCAACTTCCACCCTCGGCGGCAACCGACTTGCCAACTTCTGCTCCACAGCATAGGCTGCGGGGTCTGTGGCAAACTGGGTAAACCGGGAGGCAAGTCCCCCGCCGCGTCCCACTGAAGCTTTGGAGGTCCGAAACTGGGCTCCGGCACCGGGACCAATCAGTTCATCCAAGGTGGACTCAAGAACGGCCCTATTGGCGTCCCCCACGGTACGGGCAAATTGTCGATAGGCTTCCTCACCGGTAATGCCCATGTAGCGGCGACCCAAGTTTTGCAGTCGGACAGCTTTCTCCGCCTCGGTTTGGTACTTGTAGGTCGCCCCCGGCAACAGGCCCTTAATCGGTCGGGGCCCCGCATCCGACAACATAGCCTTGGGACGCAGCCTCTCAGCCAATTTGGTCCGGAGGGCAGCCGCTTGACCGGCTTCAGCTTCAGCCGCCGCCGCCGCCCTCTCAATGCGTTCAAGTTGCCTCAGACTAGCCTGGTTGAGTCTGGTTTCTCCTTGGGGAATGACTTGTTGGCGTTCAAAGATGTTGTACTTCTGGGAGCCCCGTGCTGTCTCCGTGGCCAACTGCTTGGCGGTTTCCGACATGCGTTCGAGCCGCGTCTGTACCAACAACTCTTTGTGTTGGAGTCCCGGCTCACGGAGACTCTTGGCCCCCTTCACCAAGTTGCTGATGTGATTCTTGGCTCTCGCTCTCGGAATGTCGCCGAAGTCGTCGGGCAAAGCGGTCTCCAGTTGGGAGAGCAATTCTTTGTCTGCGAGGATTCCGTGTTTTTCCCGAAGCTGTGTGACGGCGAAGGCACGAACATTGGCGGGACTGATCGTTTCCGCATCCCCCGCCACCGTCGTCATGAAGTCGGTGAACCCTTCAGCACTGCTGAGACGGCGATTCACATTGGTGAGAAAGAGGTCTGCGTCCGTAATGCTCACGTCCTCCGCTTCTTGGAGGGCGTTGAGGACTCGCCGTATCGCCGGTTCGTTGCGGCGTTCCCCGGTGCGAGCGAACTGGAACATGCCATTCGCTGTCCGACTCCCCGGTTTCACCATCTCTGCCATGAGTTTGTCGATGTCGGCTTGGGTGAAGCCTAGTTTATCTTTGAACATGCTCCGGAGCCGATCCTCCAGTTCCGCAATGTCCTGATTGGCGAAGGTCTTGGCGGCTGGGGCCTTGGATATCTGTTCGGTGGCCGCCCGCACTCCACTCTGTCCCTCCGATGGGAGTTGCGTGGAATCAATGAGTGCCTGTCGAGAACGGAGAAGATTCGCCGTTTCGGTGGGGGTTAGTTCTTTGCGGCTCAACAACAGGTCGGAAAGTCTCTGCGGCTCATCCAGGAACAACTCTTGAGCCGTTTTTCGTACCTCCGCAGGCAGACGGGCAAGTAACGCACTCACCTCATCAGCGGTAAGAACAGTGCCCTTGACCGGTGCCGGGACAGCTAGAACCTTGGCGGGTGTGACTTTGGCGGCTTTGGACTTTCTACCGGTCAACTTGGCCGCTAATCCTTGTTCCAGCTTCTTACCTTTGTTGGTTTTCGCCATAACATTATCGTCCGTAATCGGCAGCCGCAGCCAACCCCAGACCGGCCGGGTTCAGAGCATTGGGGTCCGCTGGGGGTGTAACCGAGTAGGCCATTTGTAGGAGGTCGCGGGCAGTGGTCGGGGCCATTTGTGATCCGCGAGCCCCTTCCCGTGCGAGGTATTGGGCAGCCAATCCCTCCATCATGGGGCCGAGAAACTTGGCGGTGATGGCATCCATTGCGGCAGGCTCCAACACCTTCGCCTGTGCAGTAGCTCTCTCCGTCCGGTCTATAGCATCCTTGTTAGCCTCGTTCCGGGCAGCAGCAGCCCGAATAGGCAGCAGGGTTACGGCATCCAATGTCTGCATTGCGGGGCCCATAATTTGACTGGCCCCGATTGCTCCACCGATACCTGCTCCAGCCACGAGTGCCCCCTTCTTCGTGAACAGTTGCTTCAATCCGTGGCCTGCCGCCTGCGAAACGGTCATAGCTTCGATCTTCGCAGCCTCCGCAGCCCGGGCGGCTGGACTCCCGAACAATACATTCTTCAGCTTTGCAAATCCCCTGCCGATGGGGCCCGCTGCCTTTGCCGCTTTGGGAATTGCTCTGACTGCCCCGGCCATTGGACCGAATGCTACTCCAGCAGGACCCATCATCGCGGACGACTTCAACTGTTCCACAATGAAAGGGGGCCGATTTAGTTCCTCCCAGTCAACCTCCCCTGCAACCACCTTTTCCAAGAGTTTCAGGGTTTCAGCATCCTTAATGTAGAGATTGCCCTCGGCGTCTTCGGTGGTATAGCGAGCTGCGGCCTTAGCGTTGGGTCCGAATACTTCAGTCCACTCTTGGAGTGTCCACGGAGTGGCCAGTGCTTGGTTCACACGTTGCTGCGGGGACAACTTCTTCAGGAACTCCGTTTTCAGTTTTTGACTAACAGCATCGAGTTCTTTCTTCGCTGGCTGTTTCGGTTTTTGGCCGGTCAACAACTCATCGTCTTGGTTCACTCCTACTGTCGCCTTGCCGGATTTTAGTCGTTGCAACTGAGCTAATGCTCCGGAGTCCTTTATGTAGAAGTTTCCATCCGCATCCTGCGTGAACCACTCCACCGTGTTAGCAATCGGTTCGTCTTGGAGATACACTCCCCCCGTGCCCCCTCGCCTTAATTCGATTCCGAATGCCTCCTCCAACTCCTTTGGGGTCCACGGCGTAGCCAGTGCTTGATTGAGACGCTGTTGGGGGGACAGCTTCTTCAGGAACTCCTCTTTCAGTTTCTTGCTCTTAGCCATTGGTGGGCCCCGTTTGCGGTTTCGGTTTCGACTGACTCCGTGACGGCGACGGCTGCTGTGACTGCTGTTGAGGTTGGTCGGTTTCGGGTGGCGGTTTGTCGAATGCTGCGAACCGACTTTGGGCCTTCCGCTGCAACTCCGCCATTTCCTGCATCTTCTGCGACTCCTTCACCATCACCGCCTGCTTACGGAGAGTGAAGGACTCCGGGACTCCGTTCGGGGCCTCCACTCCCACCGGATAGGCGTCGTGGTGCAGGTAGGTGTGACGCCGGATTTCTGGACGCACTTCCTCATCCAATCCGTATTTGCGTATGTCGGCGGGCGGCAATGTGTCCCCGTAGAATCCGTCAAACCACTCCTTGATGATCGGAAGCTGTTCGGGATTGTCAGTCAGGTCGGATTCCAGTCCGGGGTCCACCGCCCACCCCTGACTCAGATATTCCTGCTTCAACTTCTGGTAGCCCTCCCGGTCTTGTGAATACTGGGCGACAGCGAGTTGACGGGCAAGGTCTGCCGGAAAAACGGTCTCCCCGTAACCGTTAGGGGAGTGGCCTTGGATAATTTTGCCGAACGTGTGCAACATCCACGCATTCGACGAATCCTCAATCCGGAAACTGTTGGGGATCGGTTTCAGGTAGGCGAGTGTTTTCCGAACGTCCTCCGATAAGTCGATGAGGGGTTCGATGTAGGGTTTGAACTGCTTGTGGCCAGACAACTCGTGTACCACCGTACTGAGTGACTGGTGTAATGCCTGCCCCATCATTTGAGCCGACAGCAACCTCAATCCGTCCCCGTAAGGGTTCCCTTCGGCATGGACTGATGTGGGGTCCTCGAACAGCCGCTTCGCATTCTCATCCGGGAACATCTTGGAGAGGATGGCCGTTTTCAGTTGCTCCAGCCTGGGCGGAATGCTCCCGGTCCCAACACTATCCGCCACCATGCGGTGCTCCGACATGGCTCCCATTATTACTGCTGGTAGGCCGGTCAGAGCAGAATCATAGGCGGCTTTCACCGACTTCAGAGCCCTCCGGTTGTGGAGGTCCTGCCCTAACGCCTTCTCGTAGCCACCGATCACCTTGTTGATGTTATCGAACATTCGATTGCTCCGCCGGTTGGGTGGTCGGGGGTCTCAGTTGGGACATCTTACTGTTGCGGACCATGTTGTAGGCTTCGTCGTAGACTTTCATCATTTGGCCCAGAAACGCCGCCCACCCAGCCAGTGTCCCAAACGTGTACATTGTGTTTTGGGCTGCTTGCTCCCTCTGGGCAACGAGGAGTTGAGCCTCGTGAGCCAACGCCATGCTGGACTTATCCGGGTAGGGGTCCGGGCCCTGAATCCTCTCAATCATATCCGGAATGGCGGGTAGTCCTCCGAATGCTCCCCCGGTCATGGTGGGAATGGTACGGATACCTTTTACCCCATTGTATGGGGAGGTGACGAAGTTGTTGTTGGTGGGGTCCATTGGGTTGAAGTTGGGAGCCGTCACCGTTGGCCCCAGCATCGACTCTGTCTCTTTGACCGCCTTCCAGTAGTCCGGGTTTTCGAGCCCCGTCCGCCACGGAGACACACCTTCGGCGGGTGGGCCCATTACGTTCGGATCGGCTCCGGCAACGCCCGACACCAATCCTTTGAATTGCTCCTTGCGGGTCCGTTCCTCTAACGCCCTCGCATGGAGGTAACTGTAGGTGCCCAACTCCAGTATCCGCCAAATACGCTGAGTGGGTGTGATTTTCTCGGAGGGCATTTCGGCCCCCATAGCCTGATCGCCCGCGGCCCGGCGTTTGGCGAACACCTTGTCGGCTTCCTCCATGCGGACACGGGACTGATTCTCCGGAGTGTTGGCCCTGAAACTTTCCGCCTGGGCTCTGGCTAAATCTATGCCCGCTTTGCGTTCCTCCTCGGCGTGGGGATCATAGTTGAACCCCACACTGGTTCCGGGTTCGTCAGAGCTCCCACCTCGACTTACTTGGAACCCGCCCCCGTAACCGCCCTGTCCCAATACTTTCACCGGCATAGTTCACCTTATGTGATCATGATGTTCCCGCCGGTCCCGGCGACAGTGGCCCCGAATCCAAAGCCGCGACGGCCACCTCCACCGCCCCCACCGGAGCCTGCCGCAGCCGCGATGGAATCATTGGCTATGCGGCTAAATCCGGGAACCGTAAACGACCACTCCGACAACATCCCGGCACTAGAAAACAATCCTTGAGTGAGAAGGCTTTCCGCACCGAGTTGGATGTTAGCGTCAGTAGCCTCGTGTTGGTAGTCGATGGCGGCGGCATCCGCGTCAATCATGTTCAGGTTGTTGGCCATAGCAAATGCGGCGGAATTAGCATTGTTGAACGCCTCAAACCGGCTCTTGGCGAAATCAGACCGCAATACACCCATCGCTACCGCCATGCGGGTATTCGCGTCTTGTTCGACGGAGGAGGCTTCAGTAATCGCCCGCACACCTGCAATTCCGAGGTTCGCTTCGGTGTCTGCCAATCTCGCATGAGTGTCGGCCACCCGGTCCTCGTAGGTGTTCCAGGCTTGCCTGGCAGTTACCGCCGTCTGCTGGGCATACCGCATTTGATACTTGTTCTTCATCTCCATAGCCTGCGGCGATCCTGGCTTAAATCCGGCCGCAGAGAGTTCATCCATGCCTTCCTGGACCATACTCTCCGCTAATTCGTCGTTGGCGGCACGGTACGACTGGACCTCCGCACTCACATTGTTCTGGAGGGCCTCGATTGTTGCCTGCTTACTGGCGGCAAAACGGTTATTCACGTCCTGCACCATGCTGCGAGTGGCGGCTGTGTGGGCTGCCCCGGCAACTCTGATCCGATCCGCTTCCGTTTCCGACTTGCTCAACGCCTGTGAGGATTCCAGTTGGAAATCCTCCAAGGATTTTCGGACACCGAAAAACGGAGAATCTGGAGCCGCCCCCTGAAAGTCGGCCGCACCCGCTCCCCTCTGGCGGTTCCGTTCGTTGATGGGGTTGAAAATCGCCTGTCCCCGCTCCTTCAGGCCACGACCAACCTGCTGAGCCGCTGCTGCCCGACTCGGCAGACCGGTATCCAACCGCAGTAACCCGCCCAGTTGGGTAAGTTGTTCCAGGATGGATGCAAAGCCTTCAGCACCCCCCTGGAGTGTCCCGGCAGCGGCCTGTAGTGTTGTCCCATAACCCATGACATCTGTTCCTTCTGGGGCCTACCAGTCCCCCATTATACCATATTTGTAGGGTTAAGTCGAATGCACCGACTGGTTGGGGTTAA
>Ga0187894_10000544_pt1 | contig 51324 bp, 36 predicted proteins | sample GBC1701081metaG_FD_136650 | JGI IMG/M metagenome (GOLD analysis project Ga0187894, IMG submission 136650) | White microbial mat communities from a lava cave in the Kipuka Kanohina Cave System on the Island of Hawaii, USA - GBC170108-1 metaG ...
GATCGTGTCCTGGAACGTCGCGAGCTTCGTCCCCTTGAACTTCGGATCGAACCACGCGCCCGCGTCGAGCCTGGACAGCTCCGTGGCGGTGAAGTCTTCGATATACCAGCGCTTGACGCTGCCGGTGGCGGTCTTCACGTCACGGAACCGCGACGGGAACACTTCTTCGACGTCGGTGGTGCGGTCCAGCGTGTCGTCATGCGAGCACATCAGCACGCCGTCCTTGGACATGCGGAGGTCGAACTCGATCCAGTCCGCGCCCTGCTCGATGGCGAGCTTGAACGCGGGGACGGTGTTTTCGGGCGCGTAGGCGGACGCGCCGCGGTGCGCGACGATCCACGGCCGCGCGGACGGTGTGGTCTGCGCCCGCGCGAGGGCGCCGGGCGTGGCGAGAGCAGTGGACAGGATGAGCGCGAGCGCGGCGGCCCGCCGCGCGCGATCGAGAGAGAAGGGCGACATGCTGGAAGACTCCTTGCGATGATCGGCGCCGGCCGCCCGTGTCGTCCGAACGGGGCGGGACCGGCGTCGGGTCAAGAGTCTACTCGCATCGCGCGAGGGAGGAAACCTGTGACGCCGCCGCGACGAACGGCGGCGTCCCGCATGGCCGTGGCGATCAGCGGCCCGCGCGTGGCGCGGCGTCGAGCACGTCGACCAGTCCCGCGTCGAGCACCTGGTTCCCCTTGTCCTGCTTGACGTGGATCGCCAGCGTGTTCGTGCCCTGCCGCAGCGCGCGCACGCCGGCTTCGTCCAGCGGCACGTAGAAGTACGACCCGGTCCAGCCGGACAGCGTGGCGATCTTCTCCCCGTTCAACCACACCTCGGCATCGTCATCGTGCGCGATGCGCAGGTGCGGGTTTGTCAAAGACGAGGACGACAGCTCGAACGTCCGCCGCGCCCAGAGATCGCTCGTCGTCCACGGCGTCCGCACGGGGACGCTCGCATTGTCCGTCTTGCCGAACGCGCCCGCGCCTTCCGTCCAGCCCGACGCGTCGAAACCCGGCGCCGTCCATCCGTCCGCGGGCGCCGACGTCGTGTAGCGCCACGCCTGCGTGCCTTCGTCTGCGGACGACACGACCGTCTTCGTGCGCGGCCCCGCGCCATAGAGCGGCGCGTGCAGCATCGCCGCGACGTCGAACGGCAGCTTGATCACGTCGCGGTCGTACGTCATCAGGCCGTTCACTTCAATCTCGACGTCCGTCGTCTGCGTGTAGACCGCCGCCGCGAGGCCCTCGCCGATCTGGAAGCGGAGCTGATAGAGCAGCTTGCGATACGCGTCGAGCAGCGCGTCGTTCGTCGTGAAGCTGCGATAGCCCCAATTGCCGCGATCCAGCCACGTGTGCCCCTCGACCGGCAGCCCGAGGCCGCCAAATTCGCCGAGGACGCTCGCGCGCGCCGCTTCCAGCCCCGGCTTCGCGGGGCCCGGATACGCGTGGATGTCCATGACGTGCCCGACGTTCTTGTCCGTCCAGCCGCTCGCGTTGTTCACGAGCCGCGTCGGATCCTCTTTCTGCACCCACGCGGTGTGACGCTCCGTGTCGTGCTGGCCCCAGCCTTCGTTGAACGGCACCCACATCACGATGGACGGATACGGACGCAGGTGCCGGACGAGCGCCGCGAGCTCTTTCGTGAACTGTTCCTTGCCCTCGGGCGTGGTGTTGTCCGCGCTGGGCATGTCCTGCCAGACGAGCATGCCGAGCCGGTCGCAGTGGTAGTACCACCGCGCGGGCTCGACTTTGACGTGCTTGCGGATCATGTTGAAGCCCCACCGCTTCGTGGCCTCGATGTCGAACCGCAGCGCTTCGTCTGTTGGCGCCGTGTAGAGTCCGTCCGGCCACCAGCCCTGATCGAGCGGCCCGAGCTGGAACAGCGGCTCGTTGTTCAGGAACAGCCGGTTGACGCCGGCCGCATCCTTCCGCACCGCAATCTTGCGCAGCCCCGCGTAGCTCTCGACGGCATCACCCGTCGACAGCGTGACGCGGACGCCGTAGAGGAACGGCGTCCGCGGCGACCACAACTTCGGCGACGGGATCGACAGCTCGATCGGCGCAGGCGCCCCGCCAGCGGCGCTGCCGCTGACGGGACCGCGGGCCTCGGTGACCGTGCGCGTGCCGTCGAGGATCGTGACGTGCGCCGTGACGGGCGTCGCGCCGGCGTTCGCGCCCTCGACGTCGAGGAAGACGCGCATGCGGCTCGCGTCGATGTCCGGATCGACGCGCAGCGCGCTGATGTGCGTTCGCGGCACCGCTTCCAGCCAGACCGTCTGCCAGATGCCCGTGACCGCGGTGTACCAGATGCTCTTCGGCGCGAGCACCTGCTTGCCGCGCGGCTGCGGACCCTTGTCCGTCGGATCCCACACGCGCACCACCAGCTCCTGCTCGCCCTGCGGCCGCAGCGCGTCGGTGATGTCCAGCGTGAACGGATCGAAGCCGCCGCGATGCTCGCCGACCACCTTTCCGTTGACGCTGACGGACGTCTCCCAGTCGACCGCGCCGAAGTGGAGCAGCAGGCGATGTCCATCCGCGAGGCGCGGCGCCGTGAAGCGGCGGCGATACCAGAGATGCTGGTCCGGCGAGACCGGCTTCGCGACGCCGCTCAACGCCGATTCGACGGGATACGGCACGAGGATGCGCCCGTCGTAGGCGGACGGTGTCGCGTTCGCCTTCGGCGCAATCGCGTAGTCCCACTGGCCGTTCAGATTGACCCAGGCCGGGCGCACGAGCTGAGGCCGCGGATACTCCGGCAGGGCGCGATCGGGTCTGACGTCCGCGGCCCAGCGCGTCTTCAGCCGCGCCTGTGTCGAGGCCTGTGTCGTAGTCGGCGATGCCGGCTGCGGCGGCGCTTGCGGCTCGGCGAACGCCGTCGGCATCACCGCGAGGCCGAGCGCGAGCACGCACCACGCCCGGAGTTGACGTCTAGAAGGATGATGGGGGAGAGGAGTCCAGCGCATGCCGAGACTATATCTCCACGATCAGGAGATCGGCATCGCGGACGTACCAACCGCACGCGATCAGCCTCACGGCTGAGATACGACGCCCCGTGAGGCGTTGCCTCGACGCGCTATTTCGAGGCCCGGCGCGATGACGGTGTCGCGGGCGCGGCCGCGCGGGCAGGCGGCGCGGTGGACTCGCGGATCACCAGCGACGTCGGGATCGCGACTTCGACGCCGAGGCGCGTCGGATGTTCGATCGTCGATTTCAGCGCGTCGATCGCCTTGCGGCCCAGCAGCTCCCGTGCGAGGGCGACCGTCGTCAGGGGCGGATCCGCCAGCGCGGCGAGCGCGATGTCATCGAAGCCGACGACGGAGAGGTCGCGCGGGACGGAGAGGCCGGCGGCACGGCAGGCGCGGATGACGCCGAGGGCCATCATGTCGTTCGCGACCATGACGGCGGTGGCGCGCGTGCCCGCGGCGAGCAGGGCCTCGGCGGCGCGGAGGCCGCCGTCCATGCGGAAGTCGCCCTCGTACAGATCGGTGGGCGGACGTCCGAGGTGGCGGCGGTGGCTGCTGACGAACGCGTTCAACCGGCGGCGCGCGGAGCGCAGGCGTGACGGCCCACCGATGTACGCGATGCGCTGGTGGCCGAGTCCGACGAGGTGGTCGAGGGCCTGTTCGATGCCGGCGCCGTAGTCGACGGCGAGGTTGCTGACGTGCGCGCCGACCTTGCCGCTGTCGAGAAAGACGACGGGAACTTCGCGGCGGGCGAGCTCGTCGAGCAGCGGGCGGTCGAACTCGGACGTCATCAGCGCCACGCCACGGACGCCGCGCTCGATGAAGCGGCGCACGTAACTGGACATGCGGCGCGGTTCGTAGTTCGTATTCGCGAGGATGACGTCGAACCCGAGCTCGGACGCGGCCGCCTCCATCCCCTTCACGAGCTCGGGGAAGAACGGGTTCGCGATGTCGGAGATGACGAGACCGATCAGATCGCTCTTGCCCGAGGCGAGGCTGCGCGCGGAGGCGTCCGGATAGTAGTTCCGGCGTCGGATCACTTCCAGGACGCGGGCGCGGCGTTCGGGCGAGATGTAGTCGAAGTTGTTGAGGACGCGCGACACGGTCGCGGTCGACACGCCTGCTTCGCGCGCGATGTCGCTCAAGCGGATGCGGGCGGTGGATCGGGATCTTGAACGGGAGGCCACGTTCGGCCCATTCTACACGCGTCGGGGTCTCGTGCGCGGCTCGCGCGTGTCATCGTGCGGGTGGCGGGCGAGGCTGGCGGGCGCGGGGATCTTGACAGGGGATCGAGGCGGACGATAGGCTACGACCGATGTAATCGATTACAACGAAGGATGGCCGCGCCCGATGACAGCGCGTCGCCACGCAGGCACGCGCGCCGCCGCGCACCGGACGCCGGTCGACCAGCGACGTCATCGACCCCGATCGCCACGCACGCATCCAGCACGCGGCCGTTCATCGCCTTCGACGCAAGGAGCCTCCCACGCCGACCGGATCGCATCGCCGCTACAACCCGCTCCTCGATGAATGGATCCTCTGCTCGCCGCAGCGCCTCACCCGCCCGTGGCAAGGCCAGATCGACGCGCCGGAGCCGGACGACAGCCCCGCGTACGATCCCGCCTGCTATCTGTGTCCGGGCAACGTCCGCGCGGACGGCCGCCGCAACCCGGCGTACGACGGGACCTGGGCGTTCGACAACGACTTCCCGGCCCTCACGCCCGCGGCCGGCCAGGTGGACGCGTCCGGCGAGCCGCGGCCAGATGGGGCGATGTTCGATGCGGCGATGCCCGATGCGCGCGGTACCGCCGACCCGCTGTTCCTCGCGCGGCCCGCGCACGGCGTCTGCCGCGTCCTCTGCTTCTCGCCGCGCCACGATCTGACGCTCGCCCGCATGACCCCCGCCGCCCTCCGCCTCGTCGTCGACGCCTGGGACCGCGAGACGCAGGCGCTCGCCGCACGCGACGGCACCCGCTACGTCCAGGTGTTCGAGAACAAAGGGGCGATGATGGGTTGCAGCAACCCGCATCCCCACGGACAGATCTGGGCGACGGACCACATCCCCACGATCCCGGCGCGCAAGCTGGCCGCGCAGCAGCGGTACCTCGCCGCGCACGGCCGCGACCTGCTTGGCGACTATCTGACGCGCGAATTGACGCTGGGGCAGCGGGTGGTCTGCGAGAACGATCACTGGGTGACGCTGGTGCCGTTCTGGGCCGTGTGGCCGTTCGAGACGATGATCGTGCCGCGGCGGCGGGTGGCGGACTTCGCGTCGCTCGCGGAGGCCGAACGGGACGCCCTCGCGTCTCTGCTTGCGGCCGTGACCGTTCGCTACGACAATCTGTTCCGGTGTTCCTTCCCCTACTCCCTGGGATGGCACGGACGGCCGGTCGATGGCGAGGCGCATCCGGGCTGCAGGCTGCACGCGAGCATCCTGCCGCCGCTGCTGCGATCGGCGACGGTGCGGAAGTTTCTGGTCGGATACGAGTTGACGGCGGAACCACAGCGCGATCTGACGCCGGAGCAGGCTGCGGCGCGGCTTCGTGAGCTGTCGGCACAACATCACCGCGGCTCCGTCGCCTGACGCGGCCGACTGCGGACGTTGACCCATTGTCGAGCATGACCCATTGTCGAGCATGACTATGTCGAGCATGACCCTGGCGCCCATCGATTACGCCATCCTGATCGTCTACTTCGGCTTCGTCCTCGGCATCGGCTACATGCTGAAGCGGCACGTGCGGACCAGCGCGGACTTCTTCATCTCCGGCCGGTCGATTCCGGCCTGGGTCGCGGGCCTCGCGTTCCTCTCCGCGAACCTCGGCGCGCAGGAGGTCGTCGGCATGGCCGCCTCCGGCGCGAAGTACGGCATCGCCACCGCGCACTTCTACTGGGTGGGCGCCATCCCGGCGATGATCTTCGTCGGCGTGTTCATGATGCCGTTCTACTACGGCTCGCGCGCGCGCTCCGTGCCGGAATATCTCAAGCTGCGGTTCGACGAGAAGACGCGCGGCTTCAACGCGATCTCTTTCGCCGCGATGACGGTCTTCTCCTCCGGCATCTCGCTCTACGCGATGGGCCGCCTGCTGGAGCTGCTGCTCGGGTGGGATTTCAACTTCAGCATCCTCGTCTCGGCGCTGATCGTCCTCGCCTACATCTTCCTCGGCGGGCTGACGTCGGCCATCTACAACGAGGTCCTGCAGTTCTTCCTGATCGTGCTCGGGTTCACGCCGCTCGTCTACATCGGCCTGCGCGACGCCGGCGGCTGGGACGGTGTCGTCTCGCGCCTCGCCGTCACGGCGACGCAGCGCGGCTATCCCGAAGGCGCCTGGACGCACGCGTGGGCGTATCTCGGATCGCCCTCCTCCAACCCGATGGGCGTCGAGTGGTTCGGCCTCGCGATGGGCCTCGGCTTCGTCCTGTCGTTCGGGTACTGGTGTACGGACTTCCTCGTCGTCCAGCGCGCGATGGCGGCGGATTCGATGTCCGCCGCGCGGCGGACGCCGCTCATCGCCGCCGTGCCGAAGATGCTCTTCCCGGTGCTGGTGATCGTGCCCGGCATGATCGCGATGGGCCTGACGTCACAGCCGGGCGAGAGCGGCTTCACGCTGCCGATGCGCGCCGACGGCACGCTGGATTACGACATGACGATCCCGCTGATGCTCGGACACTATTTCCCGTCCGGCATGCTCGGCCTGGGCCTGACCGCGCTGATGGCGTCGTTCATGTCCGGCATGGCGGGGAACGTGACCGCGTTCAACACGGTCTGGACGTACGACATCTACCAGAGTTACCTCAAGCCGCAGGCGTCCGATCGCCACTATCTCCTGATGGGGCGCTGGACGACGGTGGTCGGCATCCTGATCAGCGTTGCGGCGGCGTACGTGGCGTCCATGTTCAACAACATCATGGACCTGCTGCAGCTCGTGTTCGCCTTCGTGAACGCGCCGCTCTTCGCGACGTTCCTCCTCGGCATGTTCTGGCGCCGCGCGACGGGACACGGCGCCTTCTTCGGCCTGGTCGCCGGCACGCTCGGCGCGGCGCTCCACCACGGCCTGACCGTGCCGATCCACGCGGCGACGCTGGTGAAGGGCGGCTGGATCGCGTATCTGCTGAACGGCGCGCCGCAGCACGTCTATCCGAGCGAGATGGCGCAGAATTTCTGGACCGCCATCTACGCCTGGACGGCCTGCTTCGTCGTCACGATTCTCGTGTCCCTGGCGACGCGTCAGGCGAAGAGCGACCAGGAACTGACGGGACTCGTGTCATCGCTGACGCCGCGCCTGGCCAATGAGGACCTGGTGTGGTACCACCGGCCGGAGCGGCTCGCGATGGTCGTGCTCGCCGGCCTCGTGCTGCTCAACATCATTTTCTGGTAACGTTCCGAACGGAACGGGACGGAGGCGTCATTATGGGGCTGGATATTCGCGTTCCCATCGGCATCATGTTCGCGATCATCGGGGCGATGCTGGTGATCTTCGGCGCAGTGTCGGACCCGGCGATCTACGCCCGGTCGCTGGGCCTGAATCTGAATCTGTGGTGGGGCGCGGCGCTGCTCGTCTTCGCGGCGGTGATGCTCGGGCTGGCGCGGCGCGCCGGCGCGGGCCGCAAGCCGTCCGCGGACGCGAGCGGCCGCTAGCGGCATCCGCGCGTGCATCGGGGGTGGGTATGTCGAGTCGAACGACGGTAGGGATTCTCGCGCTGGTCCTGGTCGGCGCGGTCGGCTGGTGGTGGCTGCGCGGCACGCGTCAGACGCCAGAGGCGCCGACGTCGGCGGAGTCGCCATCGAGCGTCGCGCCGATCCCGATCGCCAGGCGCGCGTTCGGCCAGACGGCGGACGGCGTCGCCGTCGATCTCTATACGCTGCAGAACCATCGCGGCGTGAAGGCGACGATCACGACGTACGGCGCGATCATCACGTCGCTCGAAACCCCCGACCGCCTCGGCCAGTCCGGCGACATCGTCCTCGGGTTCGACCGCCTGGAGGACTACGTCCAGAAAGCGCCGTACTTCGGCTCCGTCGTCGGCCGCTACGCCAACCGCATCGCGAAGGGCTCGTTCACCCTGGACGGCAAGACCTACACGCTCGCGAAGAACAACGGCGAGAACAGCCTCCACGGCGGCGTGCGCGGGTTCGACAAGCAGGTGTGGACGGCGCGCGTGATCGACACGCCCCGCGGACCGGCGCTGGAGCTGACCTACATCAGCAAGGACGGCGAGGAAGGTTATCCCGGCACGCTGACGACGACCGTGACGTATACGCTGACCGAGGACAACGAGCTGCGCGTCGAGTATCGGGCAACGACGGACAAGCCGACGGTGGTGAACCTGTCGCAGCACAGCTACTTCAATCTGGCCGGCGCCGGGAACGGCGATGTCCTCGGGCATCAGGTCATGATTGCCGCGGAGAGCTACACGCCCGTGGATGAGGGGTTGATTCCGGACGGCCAGCTCGCACCCGTGGACGGAACGCCGTTCGACTTCCGCACGCCGACGGCGATCGGCGCGCGCATCGACACGGCCCACCAGCAGTTGCAGCGCGGCCGCGGCTACGATCACAACTACGTGCTGAGCGGCGAGCCGGGCCGGCTCCGTTCGGTCGCGCGGGTGACCGAGCCGACGTCGGGCCGCGTGCTGGAGGTCCTGACGATGGAGCCCGGCGTGCAGTTCTACACGGGAAACTTTCTCGATGGAACGATGTCGGGCAAGGGCGGGAAGGTCTATCCGAAGCGGGGCGGCTTCTGCCTCGAAACGCAGCACTATCCGGACTCGCCGAACAAGCCGTCGTTCCCGTCCACCGTGCTGCGGCCGGACGGGCGCTTCGAGTCCACGACCATCTTCAAATTCCTGACGGACGGCCACGAATAGCGGCGCGGCCGCCAGGGCGCGACCACCGGGTCTCGCTTGGGGCTTTGCTCAATCCGTGACGAGCGACGCGGACACGCCGGCCGTGGCCTGGCAGACGTACGCCTGCGGCTCGTGCGCGGTGCGGGCGCGGTAGGCGGACAGCGTCCGCTCGACGAACGGCGTGCTCTCGCCGGCGTGGACGAGCGCGACGGCGCAGCCGCCGAAGCCGGCGCCGGTCATGCGGGCGCCGTAGCAGCCCACCTGTTCCGCGCATTCCACGATGGCGTCGAGCGCGGCGCTGGACACCTCGAAGTCGTCGCGCAGGCTCGCATGGCTCTCGCGCATCAGCGCGCCGAGCGTCTCCGCATCGTCCGCCCGCATGGCGGACGCGGCCTGCAGGACGCGGGCGTTTTCCGTGAGGACGTGACGGGCGCGGCGGAAGCCGATCGGGTCCAGCGTGCGGGGCGGTGATTCGAGCGCGGACAGCGGGACGTCGCGCAGCAGCGTCGCGCCGAAGGCCAGGGCCGCGGTCTCGCACTGCAGGCGGCGTTCGTTGTAGGCGGACTGCGTCAACTCGCGGCGCGTGCCCGTGTCGAGGACGACGGCGACCGTGTCGCGCGGCAGCGGCACGGCGGTCGTTTCGAGCGAGCGGCAATCGATCAGGAGCGCGTGGCCGTCGCGGCCGGCGGCGGCAATCAACTGGTCCATGATGCCGCATGCGACGCCGACCCACTGGTTCTCGGCCTGCTGGGCGATGCGCGCCATCTCGGTCGGGTCCCACGTCCAGCCGGACGCGCAGCAGAACGCGCGCGCGACGGCCAGCTCGATGGCGGCGGACGAGGAGAGTCCGGCGCCGATCGGCACGTCGCCCGCGACGACACCTTCCCAGCCGCGCAGGGGCACGCCGGCCTGCTGCAGCGCCCACGTCATCCCGCGGAAATATTGTGCCCACCCGAGCTCGTCCGGCGTGACGCGATCGCGTGACAGGCCGTCCAGGTCGAACATCGTCCAGCCGTCGAAGTCCATCGCGCGGACGCCGACGCGGGGCGCGGCCTGCGGGCGGAGGGCGAGCCAGACCGCGCGGTCGATGGCCATCGGCAGGACGAAGCCGCCGTTGTAGTCGGTATGCTCGCCAATGAGATTGACGCGTCCTGGCGCGCGAACGAGCCAGGTGGGAGCCGTGCCGAAGCGCTGCTGGAACTCGTGACGGACCCGGCGGTCCACGGCGCGGCCAGTCGGAAGAGTCGTTCGAGGTGCCATGTAATCGCTTACATTATGGCCAGATCATTCAATGAATGCGAGAAGAGTCTTGTTGCGCCTCGGCCCCCATCATCGCACGAACCGCCCGCGACGTCCGCAAGGGGCCGGACAGGCCACGCCGCCGCGCGCTCGGACGCTGTTCAGATCAGCGTCCGCCGACCGGCCCGCGGCGCTACAATCACCCCGTCCGCCGACCCGATCATGTGTGCGCGCGCGGCATTCGGCGGCATGACGTCACGTCTGGACCCGCGCCGCGTTGCCACGGACGTCGTGTGATGGTCCGCGGAACGCGTCCGGGCGCGCGCGGCCGGGAGCTGTCATCATGGACCTGCTGCAACTCGAACACTTCCTCGCTGTCGTGGACGAAGGGTCGTTCACGCGCGCGGCGGAGCGTGTCTACCGGACGCAGTCCGCCATCAGCCAGAGCATCAAGAAGCTCGAGGACACCATCGGCGCGCCGCTCTTCGCGCGCGATCTGCCCGATCTGTGCCTGACGCCGTCGGGCCGCGTGCTGGCGGACTATGCCCGGCGGATGGTGCGGGTGCGCGACGAGGCGATGCGCTCGTTGGACGATTTGAAGCGCCTGGTCGTGGGCAGCGTCTCGGTCGCGGCGCACGAATCCGCGGCGGTCTACCTGCTGCCGGGCCCCTTGAAGGCGTATCTGCGGACGCATCCCGAGATCAAAGTCGGCATCTACCGCAGCCGCCTGGACGAGATCCCGCGCCAGGTGATGGACCGCGAGGTCGACGTCGGCTTCGTGAAAGACGAGCCGATCTTCCGTGAGCTGACCTGCGTCCAGATCCACGAGGACGACATGGTGCTGATCGGATCGCCGTCGCACCCGTTCGCGTCGCACGCGCGCGTGCGGCTGCCGGACCTGGCGCGCGAGCACTTCGTCCTGCACCATCAGTGCCGCGCGACCACGCAATACATCCTCGACCTCTTCGAGCGGCACGGCTGTGCGTGCAAGATCGCCGCGGAGCTCTGGAGCTTCGAGAACGTGAAGCAGTTCGTCCGCGAGGACGTCGGCTTCGCGATCGTGCCGCGCGTCTGCGTGCGTCAGGAACTGGCCGACGGCACGCTCGTCGCGCTGCCGCTGCCCGAGCTTTGCCTGCCGCGTCCGACGCGCATGATCTTCCGCGACATGCGCTATCTCTCGGACGCGGCCCGCGCCTTCGTCGAGATCGTCGGCGCCTTCAACTGGGACGCCGGACGCGCGGCACGCGCGGCCGGCGTGCCCGCGTCCCCCGCGTCCTGCTGACATCGCCGGCGTGGCTCGCTCACTGGTTCGTCGCCGGCGCCCGGCTCTCCTTCGTGGACGTGATGAACGCGGCCACGTCCTCCTTGAGCTGCCGCAGGATGCCGGGGTGCAGATACATCATGTGCCCGCCCTCGTAGTACGTCATCGCGACGCGTTGACGGTACGTCGGGTCGAAGCCGAGATGCGCGAACGTCCACTCGGTCGCGGCGAAGGGCGTCGCCATGTCGTAGTAGCCGTTCGCCACGAGCACGCGGAGGTACGGGTTCCGCGCCATCGCCGCGCGCAGCGACTCACTCAAGTTCAGATAGCGGTTCTGATAGTCCGTGAAGCTCCACGGCCGGACGTTGCCGGACGTCTGGTAGGGCAGATCCGTCTCCCACTTCAGCTCGCGCCGGACGTAGTCGTTGAACAGCGCCGTGTAGGCGCCTTCGATGGCCGTGTTCGACGGATCGTACTCCTGCGTCTCGCCCGCGGCGTCCGCGTCGAAGCCGGTGAAGCGGCCGTCGAGCCGTCCCACCGTGAGGCGCTTGTCGCGCAGCAGCTCCTTGCGGAACCGGGTGTCGGTGACGCGCAGATTGGCCTGCTCGACATACGCCGCGGGCAGGCCCGTGAAGCGCGCGACCTTCGCGGCCGCCGCCTTCCACTGATCCGGCGTCAGCGCGTTCCCCTTCGCGAGGGTCGTCAGATACTCGCCGAACGCGAACTGCCGCGCCTCTTCGACGACCTTCGCGATCGGCGCCTGCTGCAGGTCCGCCGGCAGCCGCTTGTGATACCACGCCGTCGCGGTCAGCGTCGGCAGGACCGCGGCGTAGGGCAGATCGTTCCCGGACACGAAGCCGCGCGTCAGCCAGTCCAGGATCGAGGACACGAGGATGACCCCGTTCAACTCGATGCCGTGCTCCGACTGCAGGTGCTCCGCGACGCCGGCGGATCGCAGCGTGCCGTAGCTTTCGCCGAGCAGGTACTTCGGCGACGGCCAGCGCTTGAACCGCGTCGTGTACAGGCGGATGAAGTCCGACACGGACTCGATGTCCGGCCGTACGCCGTGGAACTGGTTCGGGTTCTCGCCGTCGGCGGCGCGGCTGTAGCCGGTGGAGATCGGATCGATCATCACCAGGTCCGTGACGTCGAGCAGCGACTCGGCGTTGTCGACCAGCTCGAACGGCGGCGCGGGCTGGAAGCCGTCGGCGGCCATCTTCACGCGCTTCGGGCCGAGCGCGCCCATGTGCAGCCAGATCGACGCGGCGCCGGGGCCGCCGTTGTAGGCAAAGGTGAGCGGACGCGTGCGCGCGTCGGCGACGCCGTTGCGCGTGTACGCGACGAAGAAGATGCTGGCGGTCGCCTTGCCGGCGGCGTTGCGCAGCGCGAGCGTGCCGGTGGTCGCGGTGTAGCGGACCTCGCTGCCGCCGATCTGGACGGCGTGCGTCGAGTCGACGAGGCGATCTTCGGCGGGGGCGGTCTCGCGTACGGGCGCGGCGGACGGGCCGCTCGACGGCGTGGTGGATGGCGGTGAAGCCGGTGGCGCCGCGGGCATTCCCGGCGTCCGCGTCTGTGCGAACGCCGTCGTGCCCACGACGAGCAGGACGAGCGGGACGAGATGGAGACGCATGATGGCGCCACCTTATCCATCCCGTCCGGCCGAGTCAATTGCGATCGTACGACCGGCGGCCGCACGACCGGTGATGCGCCGCGCGTGAAGCGCCGCGGGCTGGACGCGATCAGTTCGAGAACATCGACTTCGCGACGAAGATCACGTTCGCGGGCCGTTCGGCGAGGCGGCGCATGTACCACGGGAACCAGTACTCGCCGTAGCTGATGAGCACGCGGACGCGGTGCTGTTCCGCCGCGAGGCGCGCCTGTTCGCCGCGCTGGATGCCGTACAGCATCGCGAACTCGTACGCCTCCTTCGGCACGTCCGCCTGCGCGGCGTGCTGTTGAATCGCGCCGATCAGCGTCAGATCGTGCGTGCCGAACACCGCCTGCAGGCCCGCCTGCCGCGCGCGCGGCGTCAGCATCCCGCGTGCGAGCTCCAGATAGACGCGATCGACGTCCGCCTTCTTCGGATACGCGACCGACGCCGGTTCGAGATACGCGCCCTTCACCAGACGGATGCCGCCGCCGAGCGGCACGAGCGCGTCGACGTCCTTGGGCGTGCGATAGAGATATGACTGCAGCGCGACGCCGAGATTGGGCGACTCGCCCAACGCGCGCCGATACAGATCCAGCGTCGCGTCGACGTAGCCGTGCTGCTCCATGTCAATCCAGACGAACCGGCCGCGCGCGTGCGCCGCGGCGGCGATCTGGCGCAGGTTCGCGAGGCACTGCGCCTGGTCGACGTCGAGCCCCAGTTGCGTGGGCTTGATGGAGATCTGCGCGTCGAGCGTCGTGCCGGCCAGCTGGTCGAGGACGTCCAGATAGTGCTGCGTCACCTCCTCGGCTTCGCGCAGATCCGTGATGTTCTCGCCGAGGCGCGTCATGATCGTCGACACGCGTTGTCCCGCGAGGCTCTTCGCCGCCGCCAGCGCGTCCTCCACGCGCTCGCCCGGCATGAACCGCTTCACGGCTTTTTTGACGAATCCCATGCGCGGCGCCTGCTTGCGCAGCCACCGGTTCTCGGAAGCGGCCAGCAGCACGCTTCGCATCACTCCCATATCCCTCCTCCTCCGATCGCCCATCCCCCCAGCCATTCTGACTCAAAGACGGTCACGGCGATCTACGCCGCAGCCTCACGAGACGCTGCGGATCATCCCGCCGTCCACCTGCAGGGACGCGCCGCTCGTGTACGCGGACGCGCCAGACAGCAGGAACACGGCCGATCGCGCGAATTCGAGCGGGTCGCCGTAGCGGCCCAGGGGGATCGTCTGTTCGGTGCGCGCCCGCTGTTCTTCGGCGCTGATGCCGGCCTGCCGGCCGCGGTTGGCGTCGAGCTGCCGGACGCGATCCGTGTCGATGCGTCCGGGCAGCAGGTGATTGACGCGGATCCGCTGCGGCGCGAGCTCGTTCGCGAGCGTCTTGGCCAGCGCGCCGACCGAGGCGCGGACGACGTTCGAGAGCGCGAGGTTCGGGATGGGGTCCTTCACCGCGGACGATGTGGAGACGACGATGGCGCCGCCGCCGCGCGCGGTCATCGACGGCACGGCGACGCGCACCAGCCGGACGGCGCTGAGGAGCAGCAGCTCGAACGCCGCCTGCCACGCCGCATCGTCGAAGTTCAGGGCCGTGCCCGGCGGCGGACCGCCCGTGTTGACGAACAGCAGATCGACGCCGCCGAACCGCGACGTCGTCGCATCCGCCCACGCGGCGATGGCGTCGGCGGACCGCAGATCCGCCTCGACGCCGAGCACCGCGTCCGAGCCGGTGTCCGTGCGCAGCGTCGCGGCCGCCTGCCGAATCGCGTCCGCGCGGCTGGACGACATCGACACCTGCGCGCCTTCCTGCAGCAGCACGCGCGCGACCGCCAGCCCCAGGCCGCGGCTCGCGCCGGCCACCATCGCGACTTTGCCCGTCAGACCGAGATCCATGATGCTCCTTCCAGCGTGGAGACTTCGGTGGCCGTCCACCGCAGCAGCCGGTCCAGCGCGGTCAGCGTGCCTGCGTCGAGCGTCGCGCCGGGCGCGCGCGTGGACGCGTCCGTCAGCGCGCCGCGCCGCCGCAGCACTTCCTTGCGGATGGCCATGCCGATCCCTTCCTGGAACTCGAACCGCATCAGCGGCACGAGCCGGTAGAACAGGTCGCTCGCCCGATCGACAGCGCCCGACTGATAGTGTCGGACGATGCGGACGAGCGCTTCGGGATACGCGAAACCGGTCATCGCGCCGGCCGCGCCGGCCATCAGCTCTTCGAGCAGGAACACGCCGCCGAGGCCGCCGAAGATCGACACCGGTACGTCGCCCGTCCGTTCGAGGATGCGCGCGGTCTTGAACGGCGTCGGAGGATCTTCCAGCTTGATCGTCCGCGCGGAAGGCACTTCCTGTGCGATCCGCGCGAGCAGCCACGGTTCCATGGCGAAGCCGGAGATCGGCGGATAATCCTGCACGACGATCGGGAGATCGACGGCGTCCGCGAGCGCGGCGTAGTGGCGTACGACCGCGTCCGAATTGAGCTTGGGGAGGCGCGGCGGGCTGACCATCACGCGCGCGGCGCCGGCGGCCTTGGCCTGACGCGCGTACGTGATGCACGTTCGCAGCCCGTCGGCGGTCGCGGCGACCACGACGGGGACGCGGCCGGCGACGTGGGTCAGGATCGTGTCCATGACCTGGGCGCGCTCAGACTCGGTGAAACGTGCGGCTTCGCTCGTCACGCCGAGCGCGGTGAGACCGTCGACGCCCGCGGCGATGGCGAGGTCCACCACGCGGCGCAGCGAATCGTGATCGATATCGGTGTTCCGCGCGAACGGGGTCGGCAGAACGGAGTAGACGCCTTGCACCAACGCTCCTCTCTCTCTGGCTCTCTGGCTCTCTGGCTCTCTGGCTCTCTGGCTCTCTGGCTCTCTGGCTTTGGGACACTGGGACACTGGACGCTGGGCTTGGGAATCTCGCCGTGTGGCTCTCGCTCCCGGCGGGCGCACGGGCCGGACGTGTCGGACGCGGCCCTCGGCGAGGACCATACGCAGCGGCGGCCGGCGCGTCAAATGGATTCTCCTAATCAGCTCATCATCGCGATCGGCTCACGCGCCGTGTCTTCTGGCGGCGGACTTGCACTGGCTGACGTGGGGGGAGGAGAACTGACATGGCAGAGTGTGCCCACCTGGGAACCATCACCGCCGTCAAACGGCCTGTCCGTCACGCCTGCGAGGAGTGTGCGAAGACCGGGGATCGATGGGTGCACCTGCGCACCTGTCAGACATGTGGCGCGACCCTGTGTTGCGACTCGTCGCCGAACCGGCATGCGAGCCGCCACGCGCTCGGCGTCAATCATCCCGTCGCCAGCTCCGCGGAGCCGGGTGAGCGCTGGCTCTATTGCTACCCGGACGACGCCTACGCGGAGTACTGAGCACTGACGCGCCGGGCGCGGCTCGACCCGGGCACCACGCACTGCGAACCACCGACAGGGTGACATCGATCGCCACGGCGCTGCCGGGCGCATGAACACTCGTCCGGCGTCTGCCTGACTTCCACGCATCCAGCACGCGCGGTGTGTCATAGATGGCGCACCGCGCGCGTCCCGCCGGGTATCCGCTCCCGCGGACCCCGTTTTGCGCGCGCGCCCCTGTGTTCTTTTGTCTTTCTTTGCGTGTGACGAAAGGGATGACATTCGGGATGACCACCCCTTCCGCGACCGCCTTCCCGCGCAGGCGTTTCTTAGCCTGACACATGCGCGCACACGGCATATCAGACGACTCAACCGTCAAGTGATGAAGTGATAATTCGAATCGATTTGACGCTGTTGTCACCTCTTCATACTGTGAACGATGAGCTGCCGGTGAAGTACAGTCATCATCTCACTTCAGCCGCTGGGCTGCCTCTCCGTTCCGTCGATGGCCATGACATTGACAGCATCGCGAGGGTGGGGCGTGCGGGATCGCCCAGGGTCTTGATCCTATAGGTGGACGAGGAGGGTTTCATGGTCAGGAGAGGCGGAGGGCGTACGCGTGCGTACGCGTGGGCAGCGGCGTGCGCGTGGATCGCGCTCGTCCTGCTCGTGCCGACACGGGTGTCGGCGCAGGTCACGACGGCCACACTCGAAGGTGCGGTCAAGGACGACAGCGGCGCGGTGCTGCCGGGCGTGACGGTGTCGGTGATCAACGAAGCGACCGGCGTGCGCCGCGATACGGTCACGGCCGATAACGGTTTGTTCCGCGTGCCGGCGCTGACGCCGGGACGCTATGAAGTGCTCGCCGAGTTGAGCGGCTTCTCGTCGTTCCACCGGAAGGGGATCGTCCTCGAGATCGGCCAGGAAGCGACGATCGAGATCGCGCTGAAGGTCGGCGGCGTGCAGGAAACAGTCGCCGTGACGGGAGACTCTCCGCTCGTCGAGACCACCAAGTCCTCGCTCGGGCAGGTCATCGAGACAAAACAGATTGAAAACCTCCCGCTGAACGGACGCAATTTCCAGGACCTCGCGGTGCTGGTGCCGGGCGCGCGCCCGTCGCCCAGCGTCGACACGACGAAGTCCCGCGGCGTGTTCAGGGCCATCGCGTTCGGCGCGCAGTCGGGCCGCATGACGAACGTGTCCATCGACGGCGGCGACGTCGCCGACACCGCGGTCGGCTCCACGGTCCTCGGGTATCCGCTCGACGCCATCCAGGAATTCAACGTCGTCACCAACCGCTTCACCGCGGAGTTTGGACGGTCGAGCACGGCGGCCGTGTCCGTCGTGACGAAGAGCGGATCCAACACGCTGCACGGCAGCGCGTTCGGCTACTTCCGCGACAAGGCGCTCAATTCCAAGAATTACTTCGAGGAGCAGCGCGGCCTCGCGAAGCCGGACTTCAACCGCCGTCAGATGGGCGCGACGATCGGCGGACCCATTCAGCACGACAAGACGCACTTCTTCGCCGCCTACGAGCGCCAGAACGAGAACACGTTCGCCGTCGTCAACACGCAGGGCATCTTCCCGCAGTTCGACGAGACCGTGAAAACCCCGTACCGGCTGGACCTCGTCACCACGCGCGTCGACCGTCAACTCGGACGCGACCACGCGCTCTTCGTGCGCTACGCGTTCCACGACGATGACGTGCTGTCGAACGTGGGCGGGTTCAACGTCCCCTCGGCCGGATCGACGGCGACCAACCGCACGCACGACACCGTCGTCGGCCACACCTGGGTGATCTCGACGAGCACGGTCAACGAGCTGCGCGTCCACTACGGCGACTTCCACAACCAGGAGCAGGCGCTGTCGAGCGACGTGCGTCTGAGCTACTCGAACCTGGCGATCGGGCAGAACCCGAACGATCCGCAGTCGGTGCGGCAGAAGCGCCTGCAGATCCGCGACGACTTCTCGCGCTTCGTGCCCGACTGGCACGGCCAGCACAATCTGAAAGTCGGCGCGGACATCAGCCGCGTGACGATGGACTCGCTCTTCGCGGCCAACTCCGGCGGCGTGTTCCTCTTCCCGCATAACAACTATCCGTTCAACGCGAACAATCCGGCGACGTATCCGTCGCGCTACACCTTCGGGTTCGGCGATCCGAATCTGAACGGCTACACGACGTGGAACACGGCGTTCTACGTCCAGGACGACTGGAAGCCGCGCGCCGGGCTGACGATCAACCTCGGTCTGCGCTGGGAAGCGGAGCTGAGCGACGTCGGTAACCTGACGAACGCGTTCACGCCGTTCAAGGAGCGGCCGACCGAGCGCGATCTGAACAACTTCGCGCCGCGCGTCGGGTTCGTGTGGGACACGAAGGGCGACGGTCGCACCGTCGTGCGCGGCGGCTACGGCGTGTATTACTTCCTCACGATCCTGAACGCGACGATCAACTCGTATCTGTTCGACGGCCAGAAGTACGTGACGCTGCAGGTGGACAACACCAACAACCGCGCGGACTTCTTCACGGATCCGCTCGGCGGCAAGTCGCCGCAGGAATTCGCGTCGTCGAACCCGTTCACGACGCGGCTGATGTCGCCGGATTACGCGACGCCGTACTCGCAGCAGAGCACGATCGGCCTGTCGCAGCAGATCGGCCGCGATATCGCGCTGGACGTCGACTACGTCCACATCCTCGGCCTGCGCGAGGCGACGAGCCGCGACATCAACGTCTTCGGCAACAACGGCGGTCAGACGCAGCGCGATCAGTTCGGCATCCCGATCCCGCGGCCGTTCCCGCAGTTCCGCAACGTCCAGATGTATGAGACCACGGGCCGCTCGCGGTATGACGGCCTGCACGTCGGCCTGCGCAAGCGGTTTTCGAGCTTCTATCAGGCCGGCGTGTCGTACACGCTGTCCTGGGCGAAGGGCCGCCTGCCGTCCGGCTTCGGCTCGCTGCCGAACGACCAGACGGACATCGATGCGGACTACGCGTTCCAGTCGACGGACGAGCGGCACCGCATCGCGATCAACGCGGTCGCGCAGTTGCCGTGGCGGCTGCAGGTCTCGCCGATCATCCAGTTCTCGACGGGCCGGCCGTACACGCTCGTGCGGACGGGCCTCGACTTGAACAACGATCTGCGGACCGGCGACCGCGAGCCGGGCGTCGGACGCAACTCCGAGCGCGGCGACAAGCAGTTCCAGTTCGACATCCGCATCGCGCGGGACTTCCCGCTGGGGCCGCGCGCGCGTATCAGCGCGTTCTTCGAGACGTTCAACATCACCAACTTCGCGAACTTCACCGCCTACAACGGCAACACGCGCGTCCCCGAGACGCTCGGCCAGCCGTCGACCGCGGGGGATCCGCGTCAGGCGCAGGTGGGGGTGCGGTTCGTTTTTTAGGCGGCGTGTGACGGACGGGACGCGTGCCGTCGTGAAACGGCGGACGCCGTCCCGCAGTATGAACCGCTAGAGACCGCTTCGGGCGGGCACGGCCTGCGCCTCGGCGCCGGGTCGTCCCGCCCTTTTCTGTTAGTGCTGTTCGAAGGAGCGATGGAATGAGACGAATCGTCTGCACCGGCGCCGCGCTGCTCTGCGGCGCGGCGTTGTGGTGGGGAGGCCCGGGCGCGGCCGCGCAGGAGCGGGAAGACCGCACCCTGCTGACCTGGGACCAGATGCGGGCCATTATCGACGAGACCTCGGGCGAGCGGGCGCTGCACCACGTGCTGGAGCTCGTGCCGTATCCGCGCGTCCGTCCCCGGACCGAGTATCAGGGCCATTTCCGCGAGAGCGACGTGATGGCCGCGTTCGCGAAGGAGTACGGCTTCTCGAACGTCGAGATCGAGTCGTTCCCCGCGCCGCAGCCGCTGTGGCAGCCGACGCAGGGCGAGCTGTGGCTGACCGCGCCCGAGACGCGCAAGTTGTATGACATCTACGACGTCGCCATTTCGCTCGCGCCGAACAGCGAGAGCGGCGAGGTGACCGCGGACGTCGTCGACGTCGGCATCGGCGCGCGCGCCGAGGATTACGCAGGCAAGGACGTCGCGGGGAAGGTCGTCCTCGGATCGGCTGGCGCCACGGTGCTGCAGCGGCTCGGTGTCTTCGAGCGCGGCGCGGTCGGCGTCATCAGCTACAACGCGCTGCGTCCGGACAGCTATCCGGACCAGGTGCTCTCCGCCAGCATCTCGGCAAACGCGCCGGCCGGCAAGAAGCCCGGCTTCGGCTGGATCGTCACGCCGCGCTCCGGCCGCGAGCTCGCGGCGCTGGTCGGCCGCGGCCAGAAGGTCACCGTCCGCTCGATCGTGAAGGCGGAAACGTTCCCCGGCGAGCTGGAAACGGTCCACGCCACCATCCCGGGTGACGGCAGCACCACGCAGGAAGTCATCGTCTCCGGCCATCTCTACGAGGGCTACATCAAGCAGGGCGCGAACGACGATGCGTCGGGCTGCGCGCTGACGCTGGAGATGGGACGCGCCTACATCCGGTTGATCAAAGAAGGCAAGCTGCCGCGGCCGAAGCGGACGATCCATTTCCTGTGGGTGCCGGAGATCAGCGGGACGAACGCGTGGCTCGCGAAGCATCCGGATCTTGCGAAGCGGATCATCGCGGACCTGAACTTCGACATGGAAGGCATCGGCCTCGCGCGGAGCGGCAGCCGCTGGGTGCTGCACCGTACGCCGGACACGTTCCCGACGTATCTCAACGACATCGGGCAGAGCGTGATCGAATTCGTCGCGGCGCTGAACCAGGAGCGTGTGCGCTTCCGGGCGAACGGCTACCGCTTCACGCTGCCGGTGGTGTCGCCGAACGGCTCGCAGGATCCGTTCTACATCAGCGTCGAGAAGCACTACGGCGCGAGCGATCACGTCACCTACATGCAGCACGGCATCCCCGCGCTGATGTTCATCACCTGGCCGGACATGTGGTATCACTCGTCCCAGGACACGCCGGACAAGCTCGATCCGACGCAGTTCAAGCGTGCCGGCGTGGTCGGCGTCGGGGCGATGTCGGTGCTCGCGTCGGCGGACGACGTGATGGCGCTGCGCGTGGCGGCGGAATCGCTGTCGCGCGGCACCGAGCGCATGGGCGAGTCGCAGCGCAAGGGCCTGGCGTATCTGGCGGACGCAGGCGACGCGGCCGCGCTCGCGGAGGCGTACACTGAAGCGAAGAACGCGGTGCGCCATCAGGCCGCGGTGGAGCGCGGCGTTGTCACGTCCACCGCCGTGCTGTTCACCACGCCGGCTGAAGGCGCGAAGCGGATTGCGGGCCTGGAGACGCTGATCGACCGGCGCGCGGCCTCGCTGCAGGAAGAAGTGACGGCGGTCTATCGGCTGAAGGCCGAGCAGCAGCAGATCAAGCCGGTGGAACCGCTGCCGACGCAGGACGAGCAGAACGCGATGGGCCTGCTCGTGGAGCGCGTCGGCGGGGCGCAGCAAGGCTTCGGCGGAGGCCAGGGCGCGAACCAGGCGCTGGAGAAGCTGCCCCCGGCCGAGCGGCAGGCCGCCACCGCGGCGATCGCGCGCATCCCACAGCACATGACCGCCGAGCTGAACATCCTCCTCGCCAGGCAGAAGTCGGCGATGGAGATTCGCGACTTCCTCGCGGGCGAGTTCGACCCGCTGCCGTTGGCGGACGTCATGGGATTCCTCCGCGCGCGCGAGAAGATGGGCATGGTGAAACTGACCCCGAAGCCCTCCGCGCCGCCCAAGGCCGCCGCCGGCAAGAAGAAGTAGCGCCGGCGCCGGCCGCAAGTTCGCAATTGCGCGCCGGACGCCACCCGCGTCATCATCTGACCCAGGCCACGCGGGCGATTCGCGCGACTGTCGCATGGATCGCCCGTGTCCTTTTGAGGAGGATGCATGCCGCGCACGCGCTCGTCCGATCGGTCCCGCCGGGAGTTCTGCGTGACCTGTCTCAGATATTCGGCGTTCGGCTGGGCCACGGTGTCGGCCGTCCGCGGCGGGCTCGCCTCCAGCATCCTTTCCGCACAGACCGCCGCGCCCGCGCAGGCCGCGTCTCTGGTCGAACGGGTCCGCGCGTCCGCGGCCACCGCGAAGATCGCCGTACACGCGCTGCGCGGCAACATCAGCGTCCTCTCGGGCTCGGGCGGCAACATCGCCGTGCTGACCGGACGCGACGGCAAAGTCCTCGTCGACGCCGGTCTCACCGGCTCACGCCCGCAGATCACCGAAGCCCTCGCGACGCTCGGCCCCGCACCCGTCAAGCACCTGGTCAACACGCACTGGCACTTCGACCACACGGACGGCAACGCGTGGCTGCACACGGCCGGCGCGAAGATCAGCGCGCACGAGAACGTCCGCAAGCGGATGTCGCAGGCTCAGCGCGTCGACGCCTGGGGTGTCACGTTTCCACCCGCGCCCGCGGACGCGCTTCCCGCCGATGTCTTTCCGGCTGACCGCACGCTGGACGTCAACGGCACCCGTCTGGCGATCAAATACTACGGTCCGTGTCACACCGACGGCGACGTCTCGGTGACGTTCGCCGACGCCGACATCCTGCACGCTGGCGATACGTGGTGGAACGGCATGTATCCGTTCATCGACTACTCGACGGGCGGCAGCATCAACGGGATGATCCGCGCCGCCGGCGTCACGCTGGGCCTCGTCACCGAGAAGACGCAGATCGTGCCGGGACACGGACCCGTGGGCGATCGCGCGCAGCTCGCGCAGTTCCGCGACATGCTCGTGACCGTCCGCGACAAGGTTGCCGCGCTGAAGAAGGAAGGACGCACGCTCGACGAGATCGTCGCGGCGAAGCCGACCGCCGCGTTCGACGCGAAGTGGAGTCGATCGCCGGACGCGGCGGACACGTTCACGCGCCTGGTGCATCAGGGCGTGTGACGGAAGGTCGCATGACGGCGCCGGCATCGCCGGCATGGCCAGCGTCCCCGGCGGACGGCTCCGGCGTGCGCGGCTGGTAGCAGGTGACGGAGACGACGCGTCGCTGGTCGGCGCCGACGGGTGTCAGCTCGTGCGGGATGATGCCGCCGAACATGACGAGACTGTCGCCGGGCGCAAGATCGAGGACGACGCCGTTCGTCCGCCGCAGCGCCGCGCGAGCGGTGAGGCGCTGGCCGATCAGGTCCGGGTAGACGATCAGCCGTCCGCCCTCTGTCCGCGGTCCGTTCTCCAGGCACGTAATCAGCACCACCTCGCACGACACGATGTCGCGGTGCAGGGCGAGGTGGTCGCCTGGATCTTCGTAATAGGAAAACGTCCCGCCGCCCGTCGCCTCGATCGGAAACCCCGCCAGCGCCGACAGGCGATCGCGCAGCGCGACGCTGCCGACAATCGCGAACTGCGTGCCAGACCCGTTCGCCACCTTGTAGACGCGGGCCGGCGCGCCGCCGCGCGTCTCGCAGCGCATCGAGATGGGCATCGCCGTCCGCGTCGCCGTCGGCTTCTGCGTGCGGGCGTCCGCCTGCAGGTGCGCGATCTCGTGTGGCGCCAGGAGATCGGGGAAGACCGCGTATCCACCCCGCTGCATCAGCGGCGAGTGCGCGATCTCGGGCGAAATGATCAGGTCGTCGCAGCGGCCTTCTTCCTCCGGGCTGAGCGCGTGCATGTGCATGGTGAATCCATCGATCGCGGCGGACCCGCGTCAGAACCCCGCGGCCTGCAGCAGCGTCGGCGTCGTCTCGACGATGATCGGCCGGACGGCGAGGCTCAGGAACTGCTGGCCCTCCTGCAGCATCAGGTCCCAGCGGACGAGATCGTCGAGGCACGCGTCGACCGCCGCCGGTGTGCTGCTGGCTCCCGCGACCTGCGCCGCGAAGGTGTGGATCCGATCGCGCGTCCGGATCTCGTTGCAGAATTCGTACACGCGCCGCTGCAAGCCGTCCAGCACGAATTGACGCGGCTCGCGGCCCGGCCGCGTGTCCGTGACGCGCAGTCCGGCGGCGACGTCGTCCATCAGCAGATCGCCCTCCACGTTCGCGCGCCAGACCTCCACCTTCCGCAGCGTCTCCTCGACGTAGGTCTCCGGCGCGCGGCCGTCCGCATACGCGTACTCGAAGAAATACGCGAGGTTCGCCACGCGCTCGGGCGGCAGCGGATACAGATACGAGTAGAGCGCGAACGGCCGGACGTTCACGAGGCCGAAGGTGTCCGCCCGATCGAAGTTCGGGCTGAAGCGATCGAGCCGGATCGCCGCGACCGCGCCCGGCGCCCGGAGGTGATAGATCGTCTCCATCAGCCGCGCCGTCTCCGCGTAGTCTTCCGCCGTCTCGCCAGGGAAGCCGAAGAGCAGGTTCCACGCGACCTCGATCCCGAACTCGCGGCAGAACTTCAGCAACTGGACGTTCTGGATCGCGCTGACGCCCTTGCCCATCAGCCGCAGCACGTGCGTGTTGAGGCTTTCCACGCCCGGCTGCAGCGACAGGACGCCGGCCTCGCGCAGCATCCGCACCTGCTCGCGCTTCAAGTTTGATTTGATCTCGTAGAACAGCGACACGCCCAGCGGCTCCGCCTTCAGCCGCGGCAGCAGGTCCTTGAAGTAGCCGAAGGACATGATGTTGTCGACAGCAAGAAAGCGTCCGATGCCATACCGCGCCTTCTGCCGCTGCAACTCGTCGTACACCCGGTCCGATCCCTTCGCGCGGAACGCCATCGACGAGCCGTTGAGGCCGCAGAAGGTGCAGTGCGACTTCGCGCCCCACCAGCAGCCGCGCGCGCTTTCGATCAGCAGCGATACCGGAATCTCGGCGCCGAACGGCATGCGTGCCAGTTCCCCGAAGTAGTCGTCGTAATCGGGGTCGGGCAGCGCGTCCATGTCGTGAATGACCGGCGGCGTCGGACCGACGTGCGATTCGCCGTCCCGCCGCGCGATGACGCCGGGCAGATCGTCCGCTGGAGCGCCGTCCGCGAGCCGCCGGACGAGCGCGGGGAAGGTGTAGTCGGCTTCGCCCGGACAGATGTAGTCGATCCACGGGAACGAGCGGTGCAGCTCCAGCCCCATCACGCCGTCGCAGTTCGCGCCGCCGAAGACGATCGTCTTGTCTGGATACCGCCGCTTGATCAATTGCGCCAGCGCGAGGCTCGCGCAGTTCTGTTCGAACGTCGTCGTGAAGCCGACGATGTCGTAGGACGCGATGTCGAATTCGTCCAGACAGCGCAGCAGGTAGTGGCCGATTTCCTCGCGGACGGCCAGCAGCTTGTAGTAGTGCGCCTTCGTCGACTCGTGATGCTGCAGCGTGTTCGCGTATCCCTGCAGATCGAGCTGCGGGCCGAACAGATACTGCGCGAACAGCCAGTCCCCGAGGAAGAACGCCGAGCTGAGCTGCTCGTTGATCAGCTCGTATGTCTCGCGACCGATGACGCTGGCGAACAGCAGATTGCCGTAGCGGACGTCGCAGGCGATGCCGTCCTGGCGCAGGCGCGCTTTCAGCAGGCTGATGCCAATCGCGGGTCGCGCGAGCGAGACCCAGGGCATGTTGATCAGGAGCACCTTCATATCAGACGTGCCTTTCCCGCACGAGGCCGAGCTGCAACTGCGACGGCTCTTCCCGCAGCCGCTCCAGCAGGGACACGACCGCGAGGTCGCGGTCCGCGCCGCGCTGCGTCGCGAGCAGGCCTTTCAATCCACCGAGATCGATGCTGAACCGGTTGTCGCCGCACTCGTGGCAGAGCGGCAGCTCGTTCAAGCGGTTCGCGTTGCTCATGTCGCGCAGCCGCTCGTACGGCGCGCCGTGCCACAGGTTGTAGAGCGTATCGTCATGCGCGTTCCCGAGCACGCGCGCGCGCCGCCAGTCCATGCAGCAGGTGATCAGATCGCCGTTCCAGAGAATGCCCATGAACGAATACAGCGCCGGACAGCCGGACATGTTCATCTGCCGGAACTGGCTGCGGCTCGCGGTCTCCTCGAACGGCAGCAGCGTGAGGTACTTCCGCTCGGTCAGATTGCCCGCGCGGTCGTTCAGCGGATTCAGGTAGAACCACGCGCCGCGGCTGCGCCAGTAGGCGCGCAGGTGCGCGACTTCGTCCTTGTTCGCGTCGAGCAGGATGGCCGTGACGATGACCTGCGTCCGCGCGCCGCGCCGCTTCAAGGCGTCGAGCAGGACGTTGACGTTGCGCAGGACCGTGTACGCGTCGAGCCCCATCGTCTCGCGGACGACGGACGGCGTCAGGCCCTGTGAGCTGATGTGGATCGTGTCGAGGTCCAGCGCCGCCAGCTCCTTCGCGACGTCCGCCCGGAGGAGCGCGCCGTTCGTCGTGATGGACAGGCGCGTGCCGCGCAGGCGGCGCTTCAGCAGCGCGAGCTTCGACAGGATGCCGCGATCCATCAGCGGATCGTTGTTCAGGAACGGCTGCACGAGCTGCAGCGGATGCCGGGAGATCTGATCGACGATCGACTCGAACAGCGCGTCCTCCATCGCGCCGTTCGGCTCGGTCTGCGACGTCTCGGGATACGGACAGAACGTGCACGACGCGTTGCAGCGCGAGGTGGTTTCGATCTGAATGTTGTTCGGGAAGTCCAGATGTCGCATCGCCGTCGCCTCAACTGCAGACGTACGTACACTCGCGGCACAGGTCCAGCTCGCGCGCGCGGCCTTCGACGTGCAACTGGCGGTAGTGCCGGTAGAGATCGCCGTGCCAGATCTCACGCAGGCTCTGGCGGCGGACGTTGCCGAGGACGACGCGGCGCCGCCAGTCCATGCAGCAGAGGAGTACGTCGCCGTTGTAGCCGATGTACATCTTGTGGAAGAGCAGATCGCAGATGCGGACGGCGTCCGCGCCGACCGGCTGATAGTTCAGGTCGTCGAAATTCCGCACGTTGCCGGCGCGATTGACGAGCGGCGACGAGCCGGATTCCACGCCGAGGCCGCGCCAGTGCGCGATGTTCTCGGCAATCTCGTCTTTCATCGGTTCCGTTTCGATCATGTTCGTGAAGACGCGCAGCGACGCCGGTTTGACCGCCAGCAGGTAGTCGATGTTGCTCTTCACCTTGTCGAACGAGAGGCCCATGATGCGCTCGTACGTCGCCTTCGTCGACCCGTTGAAACTGAACCAGATCGCATCGAGCCCGGATTGGACCAGGCGATCCGCGATCTTCGGCGTCACCAGCGATCCGTTCGTCGTCACCGTCACCAGCGCCTGCGGGACGCGCTGTTTGGCCAGCGCAATCCACTCGACCATCCGCACGTCCGTGAAGGGCTCGTTGTTCAGGAACGGCTCCAGCCGCCAGACCGACGGCTCGCTCGCGCATTGATCGAGGATGGAGTCGTAGAGCGCGCGGTCCATCCGCCCGGCCGGCAGTTCTTTCGAGACCTCCGGATACGGACACATGATGCAGGTCGCGTTGCACGCGGTGTTGGTCTCGATCTGGATTTCGAGCGGGAACGGCGGAAGCGACACGTCCGCCGAGACGCGCAGGGCCGGCGCCGTCAGCGTCGGCGTCGCTTCCGCCGCGACGTCCGCGAGCACCGCTTCCCACCGCGGCAGGACGCGCGGAACGCCATACCGATCCAGCACGCGCTGCTTGAGCCGTCCGCCGAGCCGCCGCCGCAGGTCCTCGTCCAGCGCGAGCCGTTCGATCGCGCCGGCGAGCGCATCGGCGTCGTTCCACGGGACCAGGACGCCTGCCTCGCCGTCCTCCAATTGCTCACGCGCCGCGCCATCGTCGGTCGCGACGACCGCGAGGCCGGCGGCTCCTGCTTCGTTGATGGCGTGCGACATGCCTTCGCCGCGCGCGGGCAGCACGAAGATGTCGGACGCGGACAGCAGACGGGCGACGTCCGACCGCGCGCCCGCGAAGACGAAGCGCTGACCGCATCGCTCGCGCGCGTCGCGCATCAGCGCCTGCGCGGTGTCCGGCTGATAGCCGTCGACGCCGCCGACGATGAGGAAGCGCAGCCGCGCGTGGCGGGGAAGCAGCCGCGCCGCGGCGTCGATCAGCGTCTGCACGCCTTTCTTTGCGTCGAGCCGTCCGACGAAGGTGACGATGATGTCGTCGCCGAAGCTGAAGCCGTCGCGCAGCCAGCCGCGATCCTCCAGGTCGTAGGCGGCGGGATCGACCATCGATGGGATGCAGATCGCCCGTTCGGGTGACGGCATCAGCGGCGCGGCGCGATCGGCGATGGCCTGCGAGACGCCAATCAGGCGGCTGGTGCGGTCCTTCGGACAGCGCGACACTTCCTCCGCGATGCCGGCGTGCTCGATCAGCCGGCACTCGGACGGCGTGAGGTGCTGGAAGACGTGATACGCGAGCTGCGTGTCCTGCGACGCGATGACGACCCGGATCCGCTCGCGGCGGATCGTGTCGACGATGTAGGCGATCTTCGCGTCGGCGTCGGGCAGCGTGTGACAATGCGTATCGAGCGTGACGCCGCTCGCGTCCAGTTGCCTGCGGGCGGGCGCGGGCTCGTCCACGCTCCACGCGCTCAGGACGGAGAACGTGAACCGGCGTCGATCGAGGTGCGTCGCGAGCAGCGCGGCCTCGGTCTCTTCGCCGCCCGTGCGGAACACGTTCATCAGGAACAGGACGGGCGTCGGCGCGGGCACGAGCGGCGCGCGCGGCGTCAGGCGTCGACGCGGGTCCGCGTCGAACTGCATCTGCTCGATCTCGAGACGCTGCACGAGCGCGTCGACGTTGCGGTTGTGATCGAACTCGTCCACGATCCGCGCGCGCGCGTTCCGCCCGAGCCGCCGGACCGTCTCCGGCTCGCGCACCAGACGCAGCACCGCCTTGCCCAGGGCGCGGACGTCGTGCGACGGCACGAGCAGGCCCGTCTCCTCGTGCGTGATGACTTCCGGCGTGCCGCCGACGGCGGTCGCGACGATCGCGCGCGCCATCGCCATCGCTTCGACGACGGCGTTCGGCAGACCATCCGCGAGCGAGGGATGACAGACGATGTCGCTGGCGGCGAGCAGGGTTGGCGTGTCGTCCACGTGGCCGAGGAAGCGTACGGCGTCCTGCAGGCCCAGGTGTCGACGGAGATCGTCCAGCCGCGTGCGCTCTTCACCGTCGCCGGCGATGACGAACCGGCAGCGCGGCTCGGCGCGAAGGACGTCGGCCGCGGCCAGCAGCAGATTGTCGATTCCCTTCATCGCGCTCAAGCGGGCCAGGCACGTGATGAGGACGTGTCCAGCATCGACGTCCAGCGACGTGCGAAGGCGATCGCGGGCCTGCTCGCGATCGAAACGGGTATCCGTGGGATCGAAGCGCGCGAGGTCCGCGCCTTCGTGGACGACGTCGATGAACGCGTCCCAGGCGTCGCGGTCATCGTCGAACTGGTCGAGGAACGCGCGTTTGCTGTCGTCCGAGACGACGTGCAGGCGGCGGACGACCGGGCTGCCGTCCGCGCCGTAGTACTCGGCTGGGAGGGCGGTCATTGGCGGCAGGCCGGTCTTCAGCACGAGGATCGCGCGGCGCTGCGTCCGTTCGCGATTGAGGCGCTCGACGATCGGCTCCAGCAGCGCGCGCTCGCACAGGGCGCCGATGACCGTGACGTAGACGACATCGGTCTCGTGCCGGCGGAGCGCGTGATACAGCGGTTCCTGGAAGGGCGAGCCGGGGACGTTGTAGTACGCGTAGACGTCGAGTCCCTGGCGCAGTGCTTCCTGGTAGAGGCGCGAGCGGTACGGACAGGCGATGAGCGGCCGGTGTCCGCGCGCGCGCAGTGTGTGGCAGGTGCGGATCGCCCAGAGCTCGCCGCCGCCCAGCGCGCCGATGTCGGAGAAGAAGCAGATGTTCATGCGCACGCTCTCCGTTCGGCGAGCGTGCGTTCGACCAGGGACCACACCGTATCGACGGACGCGTCGAAGGGGTCGCCGTAGACGATCTGGCAGCGCGTCGACTCGGCGGGCCGCGCCCAGACGAGCGGGACGATGTTCGAGTAGAGCAGCACCGTCGGCGCGTCGACGGCGGCGGCCATGTGCGCCAGGCCATTTTCGAGCGTCACGAAGACCGCGGCCTCGTCGATCAGCGCGGCGACCGTCCGGATCGGCAGGCCGTACAGGTGGCGTGTGCCTGGAATCGGGTATCGCTCGTCCGCCTCGCTGCCGATGCAGAGGACCTCGAGGCCGGCGGCCCGCAACGTTCCGGCGAGGGTCGTCCAGCGATCGAGCGGCCAGTCCTTCACCTTGCCGCGTCCGTCGGGACGGGGCGGGTTGGCGCGCGAGTGCATGCTGAGGAGGGCGTACGGGCCGCGCGTGCAGGCGCGTGCGTGGCGCCGGTCCTGCTCGTGCAGGACGATCACGGGGCGGACGGAGTCCAGCGGGATGGACAGCAGCCGCGCGAAGGCGTGGCTGATATGCGCGTGGAACGTCGCGGCGGTCGTACACGCGGCGTGCAGGTCCAGCCGGTAGAGCGCGCCGCCGCCGCTCAGGTCCAGCGGCAGGCTGTGGACCCAGGCGTTGTCGCAGATGTCCAATCCGCGGTGCAGGAGTCCTTCGTGGTAGATGAGCACGTCGACGTCGGGATTCCCGTCGAGGATGTGGCAGTACGGCGCGGCGTGAACGACGTACGCCATCCGCACATGCGGGTGCGCGCGACGAAAGGCCCGCAGGACGGGCGTCGTGCAGAGCGTGTCGCCCAGGGCGTTGAGCCCGAGGAAAACGGCTGTTTCCACCGCACACCTCACGTAGCCGGGCGCGGCGCGGGCCGCACCCGGGTGACTGACGGCATCAGACGCGTCGGCGTCAGCGCTGGGGTCTCGACGGATCGATCGGCTCGATCGGTTCAATCGGCACGATCGGTTCCACCGGCCTGATCGGGCGGATCGGCTCGATCGGGCTGATCGGCTCGATGGGCGTGATCGGCGGAATCGGGGAGACCGGCGTGATCAGCGGCGAGATGGGCGACAACGGCGAGATCACGGAGATCGGTGAAATGGGAAGGACCGGAGAACTCATCGGGACGCTCCTTTAGCGCGCTGAGTCGTGCTGGCTCGCGGCGGACGAGACGCGGACGCGGGTTGACCTGTACCCGTATTAACGTTGCGATCCCTGAGCTTGAACACATCGACGCGGCAGCCACCCCGCGCGCGGCGCTGCGCCGGCATCGGGTGGGTCGATGCGCACCCGGACGGCATCGCACCCGGACGGCGTCGCGTGCGCGTCAGGTCGGCCGTATCAGGTTGATCCGTGTCGGGAGGAGGCGGGGATGCCGCCGGCTGCGCCGTGCGCCTCGGCGGACGTGGTGGCGCGGATGGTTCGATACGGAGGAAGCGCGTCGTGTCAGCGATCGGCGTCCGCCGGCGCCTCGATCCCGGCCTGCGCGAGGGCTGTCTGCAGGTCGTCGTAGCGGGCGAGATACGTCACGCGTCCGTCGCGGACGCGAAAGACCGAGGCGACGTCCGCCTCACTCGTCTCGCCGGTCTCCGGTGACCGCCAGACGCCGCGCTGCGCGACAACGACGGTGTCCCCGCTCGCAAACGTGCGTTGCGGCGTCAGCGTCACGCCCGCGCGGGCGATCCACGCGCGCAGGACGTCATGTCCGTGCGCCGATCCACGCGGTCCGACAAGTTCAATCGCGGGATCCGACAACTCCAGGAGTCGTTCGACAGCTTGTCCGTTCGCCGCAGCCATCCACGCGTCAACGACCGATTTCGCCTCGTGCATTGCAGTAAAGCTCTCCGCGCAACGGATGTTCACACGGTCGGCGAGCATCGTCCAGCGGTTTCTGAAGGCGGGCAGAGCGGCGCGCTCCTCGCGCGTGGTGTCGCGTGGCAGGCGCGCCGGCCGGACGAGGTGAGCTGTCAGGAGATCCGATCTACGGGCAGGTCGTGAAGCATCTGCCCAAACACTGGTGGGTCTGTGCATCGCAGCGGTCCCAGCAGGGCAACTGACCACCACAGGCCGTCTTGCACTGCCAATCGGTGGTGCGACAGTTGGCCTGGCAGTCCCGCAAGCAAAAGTCCTGGGCGGACGTCGGCACGCCCACGGCTCCCATCGCCAGCACCCCCATCAAAACGAACGATCTCACGAGTCGACGCGTCATGGTGAACGTCCTCCTGTGCGGGTCATCCCACCACACCGCAAGGCGATCGGCATCGACGTCCGCTCCACCGTTCACCGTTTACCGTTTCGAGTGCGACGAATCGCAGCCCAGGGCACGGCCGGACGTCCAGCCGCTCCGTTACGGAAACTGTTCCGTTGATAAACGTCCCGAGTGGGCAGAGGGACGCCGACGGTGGTGGAGGACCGGCCGCCGGCGTCGAGGCTGCGGGACTAGAAGCGGAACGCGAGGCCCAGCTCGATGATGCGGGGCGGCTGCACGTCCGTCACGTTGACGTGACCGACGCCCGTGCGGTACTGGTTGAACAGCGCCAGCGGATCGGTCACGCCGTTCTGGCGCGCGCGTTCTTCGAGCATCTCCGGCGTGTTGAACAGGCGGAAGCCGTCCGCGAACGTCCGGCCGTTGGCCTTGTAGCCCACCGTGCCGTTGATGGCCGTGCGGCGGACGCTGTTGAACAGGTTGAACACGTTCGCGCGTACTTCCAGCCGCCGCGTGTCGAGGACGCGGAAGATCTTGATGAACGAGATGTCGCTGCCGAACATGCCGCGGCCGCGCAGGAAGTTCCGTTCACCCGTGCCGTCGTACCCCGGGAAGAAGCCTGGAATCGCGAACTGCGTCGGATCGAAGTTGTGCGCAGCGTCCCGGCCGCCGCCGTTCGGGTTCCCATCGATCTGCAGACGCGGCCCCAGATCGGGCGTGCCCATGAACACCTGATTCAGCGACACGTTGTTCGTGCGCGCCGATTCCTGGATCGTGAAGCCCGGCGAGAAGCCCGATCCGCTGACCGCCGTGAACAGGTGCGCGATCTTCCAGTCGTCCAGAATCGCGCGACCCACTGGGTTGTTGAAGCGGATCTTCTCCGCGACCTTCGGCACCTCGTAGGTGTAATTCAGGTTGAATACGTGGCGCCGGTCGTTGCCCACCGGATAGCCCGAGTAGTTCTGCCAGTTGAAGTTGTAGAGCCCCGCATTCTCGGTCTCGGTCACGGCCTTCGACAGCGTGTAATACGCCTCGAACGAGAACCCGCCGCTCAGGCGCTTGCTGGCGCTCACCTGCAGCGCGTTGTAGGTCACCTTGCCGATGTTCGACGTCATGTTCAGGCTGTTGAAGCCGCGGTACGGCCGCATGACGATCGGGTCCATCGCGTTCGTGCCCGGCAGCGCCGGACCGGGGTTCGACGCCGAGATCGGCCCCGCGAAGTTCGAGCCGACGCTGCGCGGATCCACGAACTCCGGCCGCCACATCGTGCCCGGCGCGATCGCGTTCAGGTTGAAGGTGATCGGCTGGTTCGTCTGCGTGTTGCCCACGTAGGCGATGTCGATCACGAGGTTCGAGAAGAGCTCCCGCTGCACCGAGAGGCTGTAGTCGTACACCGTCGGCACGTTCTGCTGCGTCTCGTCACGCGCGCCGAAGCTGCGCGGCGTGATCGGCTCGACGCCGCCGCTGCCCGCCATCGCGTCGAAGCTCGTGTGCGCCCGGTTGGCGAAGCCGCTCAGCGCATTTTCGAACTGGTTCACGGTGTTCGCGATGTTGTTGCGGTTGTACGCCCAGCCGAAGCCGCCGCGGATGAGGGTCTTCTGGCTGCCGAACGGCGTCCACGCGAAGCCGCCGCGCGGCGCGAACAGGATCGTCTTCGGATCGCGGATGCCTGCCTTGCCTTCGCCGTTCTTGCCGAGCGGCACGATGCCGTTCATCAGGTCGCCCGAGTTCGGGACGATCGTGTAGCGCAGCAGATTGGCGAGGTTCGACGGCAGCGGCGTATTCGGGAACGCCGGGTCGATGATCAGATTCGGGTTGCGCGGATCGGGCAGGTAGAAGCGCGGCGCCTTTGCCGGATCCCACTGGCTGGGCACGAACACCGCGTCGAGCGTGTCATCCGGGTAGCGGTTGTGCTCGGTCGGGATGTGATAGAAGCGGACGCCGTAATCGAGCGTCAGGTTGCTGCTCGCCTTCCAGGTGTCCTGCACGAACGCGTGGATGTCGTTGTAGATCGAGTTCTTGCGCGCGACCCGTTCGAACTGCGTGAAGCGCGACACGGCGCCCGTCAGGATGTTGGCGGGGGAGTAGCCCATGTCGAACGGGCTGCCGGCGCCGACGCCGTTCGTGAAGTCGTAGGTGCCCTTGTTCTCCGTGGCGTCGATCTCGTCCTTCAGGTTGCGGATGTACTGCACGCCCCACTTGAAGACGTGCGAGCTGCGCGCCCAGGTGAAGGTCGACGCGAACTGGTATTCGTTCGCGAGAGCGTACGCCGGAATGCGGTTGAACTGCCAACTGCCGTAGGTGCCCGTGTTCACGGCGGGCAGCACGTCATCGACCACCGGATAGGTGCTGGGCAGGTTCGCCAGGCCGAAGGCGCTGCGGCTGATGCCGGCCGGATCGACCGATTGCCACTGCACGCTGTCGTAGCTCCACGCGACGAGGCTGTTCATGACGAACGTCGGCGAAAACGTGTGCGTGACGTTGCCCGCGAACGCGCGGTCCGGCCGGGGACGTTGAATCAGGCCGCCGGGCAGGATGCCGCCGCTCGATCCGAGGTTGCGATCCTGCTGCGTGCCGCCGTCTTCCGTGTAGCGGGCGTAGGCGTGCGTCTTCGTGCTCAGGTTCCAGTCGATCTTGAGCGCCTGCGACTGCCGCGGGTCCTTGCGCTCGTACGGCATGATGAAGTTGTTGTTCGGGTCGCTCGGGTTGTTCGGCAGCGGGAAGCTGTTCATCAGCGCGCGGCCGAGCGGGTTGATCAGGTGCGACGGGATGATGCGGCTGGCGATGATGTCCGGGTTGCCCGAGAACTGCGTGCCCGGCATGTAGATCGTCGGGCGCGTGCCGTCCGCGTTCACCGTCTGGGAGAAATCGCCGTTGCGTTCGAGCTCCGTGGGCACGCGGCCGCGCAGCACGTCGCCGGGGCGCTCCTGCTTGAACTTCTCATAGTTGTAGAAGAAGAACAGCTTGCCGCGCTGGATGGGGCCGCCCAGGTTGCCGCCGAAGTAATTGAAGCGGTAACGCTGCTTTTCGATCCCGTTGAAGTTGTTGTCCCAGGAGTTGGCGTTCAGGGCTTCGTTGCGGAGGTAATCGAAGATCGCGCCCTTGAACTGGTTCGTGCCGGACTTGGTGACGATGTTGACGACCGTGCCGCCGCGGTTGCCGTATTCGGCCTGGAAGTTGTTGGCGAGGACCGAGACTTCCTGGATCGATTCGAGGCTGGGCGCGACCGTGAGCTTGCCGTCGCTGCCGTGGTCGACGAGGCTGCCGCCGTCCAGGTTCACCTGCGTCTGGCCGGAGTTCTTGCCGTTGATCGTGTATTCGTTGTAGCCGGACGCGTTGTATTCGCGGCCGTTGATGCCGGTGGTGCTCGGGTTGGCGCCGGGGACGATCTTCAGCAGCGTGGCCCAGTTGCGGCCCTGGATGGGCATGTCCTGGACCTGGTGCGCCTGGATGGTCTCCATGCGGACGCCGGAATCGAGGTCGAGCAGCGGGCGGTCCGCGGTGACTTCGATGACGTCGGTGGCGCCGGCGGAGAGCTCGAGGGTGACCTTGCCGAGCGAGAGCTGCTGGAACGAGTTGACCGTGAAGTGCTCGACTTTGTAGGTCTTGAAGTTCTCGAGCGTGATGGTCACGGTGTAGACGCCCGCGGGGACGGCGGGGATGGTGAAGAGGCCCACGTCATTGGTGACCGTGGTGCGGGTCGCGTCGGTGGCGACTTCGACCAGGGTGATCTGGGCGCCTGGGAGCACGCCGCCGCTTTCATCGGCGACGGTGGCGGAGATCGATCCGAGGCCGCTTTGGGCCAGCGCGGGGCCGGGCAGGCTGGCCAGGCTGAGAAGCAGTGCAACTGTCGATACGACGCGTCTGATCTGTCGACCCATTTCCACTCCTTGCCGCCGTCGTGCGACGCGTGAGCGTCGCGTGGTGCCGGACGGCGGGGATCCTTGTCGTGCCCGTCGGTGGCGGCGCGCCCTGCGCGGCCCGGCCGCGTGTGCCTGGCGGCGGTTGAGCGCGCGTGCTGTAAGCGCTTTCTCAACCGGGGAAACCGCCGCCGGCCGCTACTCTAGAGATTGGGTACCAATGCTAAACGAACTTTACCGGTTTAGTCGACTGATTTGTTGGGGGAAGACCTGAAAAACCTGCGCCGCCCCGCCCGCCCGCCGAACGCTTCCGCGGTCCCGGCTTCACCGCCATCACCACATCACGCTCAGCCGCGGCCAGCGGCAGGACCGCGCAGCGTGACCGCACGTCTGGTCGCGCCGGCGGCGAGCTCGATCGGCTTCGTGGCCTCGACAGATCGCCACCTTCGAGCGTGATCGCCGCGCTCTCGCGTCCTTCGACGCGCAGGAACACCGACGCCGGCGTCAGGACGCGTGGCGCGGTGACGAGGACGTCGGTGGCGTCGATGAAGCGCAGCAGCGACTCGGCTTGCGTCGTGGCCTCCGCGGCGAGCCCGAAGATCGACGCGTCCCGGACGCGATCGAAGATCACCGCGGGACGCAGGTCCGGCGTGGCCAGGTCGAAACGCACGTGGCTCAGCGTCACCGCGCGTGCGTTGCGCGCGTAGAGACCGTACGCCGGCATCGGGCCCAGCGAGAAGTACTCGTTGGCAATGAGCGGAAGCTCGCGCCGTGCGGCATCGTCCGCCGTGCCGCCGCCACCGAACGTCAGGTGGATGTCGCGCAGCGTGATGTGTTCGATCGTGTTCCCAGGCACGCAGTTCAGGATGATGCACGAGCGCTGCTCCCCCGGATTGCTGACGCCCGTCATCGTCGAGTTGTCCAGCGCGGTCGGTTTCGTGACGACGGTGCCGGTGATGTTGCTGAACGAGATATGACGCACGATGCCGCCGGTGCCCTCGACAGGGCCGTCGGCGAACGACAAATCCCGCGACGTCCGCCTAAGCCGTGGTATACTCCAGTGTTCCGTCGGCCCGCTGGGCCGGACGGGCGCCCACCCGACCGCCGTTGTAGCTCAGTTGGTAGAGCAGCTGATTCGTAATCAGCAGGTCATCGGTTCAAGTCCGATCAACGGCTCCACATCCCCGATTAGATTTCCTAACATCGACCTGCCGCTGTCAACGGACCTGATTTGTATCGTGTTGGATTGTGTATACCTAGCGTTGGGTTAATCTGACCCTGACTTGGGGAGAATTGATCCGACGGCTCAAGGCCGCCGGCTTCGTTGAGCTGAGGACTGGCAAGGGTAGTCATCGACAGTTGTTCCACCCGGTGACGAAGCGCCTGACTACTGTGTCCGTCCACACGAAAAAGGAAGTGGGCACGGGGCTCGCGCAGCGGATTTTGAAGGAGGCCGGGCTATGACGTTGTACTTTCCTATCGTCATCGAGCGCGAGCGCAACGGCACGTTCAGTGCCTGGGTCGCGGGTTTGCCTGGAGTCTACGCGGCTGCGGACACGGCCGCGGCCGCAAAGCGAGCGATCCAAGGTGCGCTCGACGCTCATCTGGATGCTCTCCAGCGGCTCGATCAGCTACCAGACCCGCAAGCGAACGTATACGTGCTCCGCTACGACTCCACAGCCCGTACGCGTGCCACGCGGCTCCGGCCGGTTGGCGTCGCGGCGCTCATGGGACGCGCGACCAGCCAGGCCAAGGTCACCGCGTCGCGTCGCAACGGCGCCAAGGGCGGACGCCCCCGAAAGGCGATCGCTCGGTAGGCGGGACTTCGGACCTTCGCGATTCCACTCGCTCGACGAGAGCGCTGGTCGCGAGGGCGATCGCTCACGCGCGATGGCGTGTTCCGGCGCCGGTGTACCGGGTTTGCTGTCATCCACACTGTTCGTAATCGAGAGGTAGTTTGGCGGGATCGCTGGTCCCGGAGTTCTTGCGGGAGGCTGGGCCGCGCCCGTAGAGTCTCTGAGGGCGCCGCGGCGGTCGATCTCCCGCCGTGCGCTCTTTGTGTTTCATGGAGGGATCACAACTGGAGGAGGTTCCGCATGTCGAACGTTCGTTCCTCTCGCAGTCGGTTCTCGATTCTCGGTAAGCTCGCCATTCTCGCGTTCGGACTCGGTATCTACGCGACGCCAACTCCCGTTTCCGCGGTCGTGATTGCCGGTCCGCACATCTGCGTGTACTACAGCGACAGCACCCGGACCACCGCTGTCGGCGCGCGTGGCGAGGGCTGCTGCAACAGCGTGATCAGCTGGGGCACGACGAGCAGTTTCGTGCGCTGTGAGCGCCTGCTCTGCCCGGACGTGCTCTGCCCACAGTAGAGAGACTCTCGGGACGTACCGGGAGAGGGATTCGTTCTCCCGGTACCCTCGGTCTATGGCAGGTAAACCGGCGTTGCGGCGGCGTCCGGCGGAATCGTCAACTGGCAGACGCAGCGACGGCCGGTGATATCGGTCACGCAGCGCCCGAACTGCGAACAGCCGCCATCCAGGCAGATATCGATTGGCGAGATGGAACACAGCGGGCGTGGCGGCGCGGCCGACGCCAGCGCATGGCTGCCGACAAAGACGAGTCCAATCAGGCACGAACGAAGCAGATAGCGAGTCATTGGAGATACTCCCGCGAGATGGTACGCGACGTCCCGCGTCGCGGCGCGAGAGTCGAGCCGCCAGAGACGTGCGCCCGGGATGAATCGGTGATGTCGATCGCCGGACGGACGCCAACCCCGCGCGAGGCGTGGTCGAACGACCGTGGACCGACGACCGCCGTGAGGATAGATCGGCCGGACCGCTCGTCACGCGATCTGTTCGGAGAGTCGAGAGCGTCCGATCGCGCCGGCGCCCGTGCGCGTAGCGTTGGCTACCGCCGTTGACGGTTCGCCGCAGCTTCCGCGTCCCGGCGTTACTGGATCGCGTCGGCCGCGGACGGCGTGGTTCCGCGTCGATCGCAGATGCAGACGCGCGCGCCGGGAATGTACCGGCACCGGCCGCCGGTCTGGTTGCAGCCGTTGTCAAAGCATGCCGGACCCAGGTCCGTGTCCGTCAGACAGAGTGGCTCCCCGGCGCGCGTCACCGTCGAAGGGGATGCGAACATGAAGGCGGCACAAAAGGTGAGCAGACCGAAACGGACGATGCGTGTCATGGGCACGACTCCAGATGGGAATCCGCGTTGACAGGATGGTGCGGGAACGCCCGATGCTCCCACAGGACCACATCCGTCGGACGCACCGTTCGAAATGTCGCGGCGACAAGTGCAGGGCGGCAGGTGTACATGAGAAACGGCCGGCCGACGCGATCCGCGTCCGGCCGGCCGTCCATCGATCCACGAAATCTCAGAACTGATACTTCAGGCCGAGAATCATGCTTCGCGCGTTGGTCGTCGGCCCGTTGGGTTCGCGCAGGCCGCCGTTCGACGTCCCGAAGTTGTAGAACTGGCTGGGCACCGTCAGGTTGCGATCGCGTCCGTTCGCGAGCAGCGAGAACTGCCGGTGATTCAGCAGGTTGAACACCTCGATGCGGAACTGCAGTTCATGTGACGCAAACATCCGGATGTTCTTCGAGAACACCGCGTTCCACGCGTTGACGCCCGGTCCCCGTTCGGTGTTGCGGCCCAGGGTGCCGTTGCCGCCGGACGCCGCCGGACGCGCCGCATAGCTTTCGGGCCGCGTGCGGTCGCCGGTTGGTGCGTTCGGCCGATCGTTGGCCGCATCGCCGTCGCCATTCGAGTCGACGCCGGTGATGATGCTGAAGGGCTGACCGCTCTGAGCGGTGTAGTTGCCGGCGAACTGCCAGCCGCCGAGCGTGCGTCCGACGAGACCCGTCTGCTCGCGGAAGAACGGCAGCTCGTAGACGAACGACATGACGAAGCGGTGCGGCCGATCGAGCGATGACAACGACCATTCCGATCGCAGATCAAAGTTGTCCTGCGGCCGCTGGATGGACGGCAACCCCGTCCCCAACGACTCCGTCGCATCGTCCATGTACTTCGACCACGTGTAGGACGACGTGATCGACAGGCCGGCATTGAACCGCCGTTCCAGCGAGAACTGGCCGGAGTGATAGGCCGAGCTCGCGGACGTTTCCAGCGCGCTGATCTGGCCAGTCTGCAGCGGATTGCCGTAGCGCAGGCGCGACGGGCGCCCCGTCGCGTCGGTGATGGTCTGCTGCGGACAGCAGATGACCGGATTGACCGTGCGCTGACGGATCTGCTTGAGCGCCCGCGACCCGATGTACGACACGTCCGCACGCCACGTCGAGCCGATCTGCCGCTGCACCCCGAGTTGCCACTGCATCCCGTACGGCGACCGCGCATCGTCTGGAATGTCGAGACGACCCAAGGTGAGCTCTTCGGCCGGCGTCAACGGCCGGTCGGCGGGAACGTTCGGATAGCGGAACTCGCCGTTCAGGTCCGTGATTCGCCGCTGGTATGGCGGCGACTGGCCCGTCAACACCGGCAGATTGAGGAAGAACTGATCGTACGTGATGCCGGCACCGCCCTTCAGGACGGTCGTGCCCGTTTCGGACAGATCCCAGGCAAAGCCCAGCCGCGGCGCGAAGTTGTTATTGTCCGTCGACACGTTGCTGTAGAAGCCCTCGGCCGCGCCGACACGCTCATACCGCAGGCCGACGTTCAACGTCAGGTGCGGCGTCGCCTTCCAGTCGTCCTGGATGAACACGTTCGTTTCCCAGTACTTGAGCGGCAGGCTCGGATTGCCGTACGCCTGCGTCAACGAGAACGGACGGTTCGTCATGAACTGCTCGAAGGTGTTGAACGTGTAGGTGCCGCGGAAGTCGAACGGCACGCTCGGCACCAGGTCCACGTAGCGGACGTCGCCGCCGAACTTGAAACTGTGGTTGCCGCGCAGCCAGGAGACGGCATCCGTCAGCTGGTAGACCTTCTCGACGCGATCCTGTGGAATCGTGTTGCCCAGGCCGACGGTGAAGATCGACGTGACCGCCAACGTCGGCAGATCGTTGTTGCCGGCGGGATTGGCCGCCGCGCCCGGGAACAGCCCGCCCGTTCGACCGAACGAGAAGTGCAGCTCGTTCAGCAGCGCGGATGACAACACGCGGTTCCAGGTGCTCACGAAGTTGTGCGTCGGGAAGATCGTATCGTTGGCGAATCCCGGCGGGTTCGACGCGCCTTCCGTTTCCTGGGTCGCGTAGATATAGCGGCCGTACAGCAGGTCGGACTGCGACAGGTTGTGGTCGACGCGGGTAATCAGTTGCCAGTTCTTCTCCGCGCTGGGCACCGAGGCGATGTACTGCTGCATCGGAATGGCCACGCCAGCGACCGTCGAGGTGGACGGCGTCCCGGCGTTACCTACTGGCACGTGGCGGTTCAGCAGCTCCAGCATCTGCGGGTCGACGGTGGGAATCGTCGCCAGCAGTGCCCGGCCCGCCGCGGTGGGCGATGAAATCGGCACCTGAGAGGGCGCGCCGGAGAACGGCCGGTTCTGGAACCCGCCGAAGAAGAAGGTCTTGCCCTTCAGGACTGGCCCACCCAGCGTGAACCCGTACGTGTCGCGCCGCAACTCCGGTGGCTCCTCCAATCCGGCGCTCTTGTCGAGCGACGTTCGTGCGTTCAGGAGCTTCGCGTCCTCGAAGAACTCGTAGGCCGTGCCGTGGAAGATGTTCGAGCCGGACTTCGTGGTGGCGACGGCGATGGCGCCGCTGTTGCGGCCATATTCCGCGGAGAACAGGCTCGTGACGAGACGGAACTCACCGACGGCGTCCTGCATCAACGGCGTCCGCGGATTCGTGACGCTCGCATCGTTGTTGTCGGATCCGTCGATCATGAAATTCACGTTGCGCGCCCGCTGACCGTTCACCGACGCGCCCATGCCCTGGGCGAGGCCCGTGCCCCCGCCGGTGACGCCTGGCGCCAGGAACGCCAGGTTCAAATAGTTGCGGCCGGCAAGCGGTAACTCGCGGATCTGTTCCGAGCTGAACGTCCGCGCGACTTCGGACCGCGTCGTTTCGATCATGGGCGTCACGGCCGTGACCTGCACTTCTTCCTGTGCGCCCGCAATGCCCAGCGTGAAATTGAGCTCGGCTTCCTGATTGATCTGGAGCGGGATCGACCGCTCCTGGCGTTGGAATCCCGAGAGCTCGACATGCACCTGATAGGTGCTGCCCGGCAACCCTGGGAGACGATAGACTCCGATATCGTTCGTAACCGTGCGACGAGTGATCCCTGTCTGGGTATCGGTGATCGTCACGGTGACACCCGGCAACGCGCCTCCCTGGCTATCGAGCACAAGACCGCGGACCGACGCGGTCGGCAGTTGAGCCCAGGCCATCGAGGCGACGAGCAGGAGCCCCGCGCAGAGCACGGCAATACGACCGGCACGCATAAGCATCCCTCCTCCAAAACGAAAGTCCCTGACGTTGACTGGAACGGCGGCACTCCCGCAACCGTTGTGCCAATGTGGCAATCGCTGGTGGATGGACAACTAACCCGCGCGAGGTCAGGACGTTATGGTACCTTCAGAGAAACGGCCCGCCGGAGCGCGGCGGCCCGTATTCAACGAGGCGAAGAAAAATCTTCAATCGGGTGGATTCGGAGACACCTGGAGACCCCGTTCATCCCTTTGTTGGTCATCAGGTCCGTCCCCAGGGTGGGAGACGAGCAACGGTGGTTTCGCCGGTTTCGTTGCCGGAACATCAGGTGCATGGCGACGTCTAAACGAATCAATGGCGCGGCGGCGCGCCGGTTTGTCCCAGGACCATGACTGACACCCGCGGGAGTGTGACCGGCAAGCGCATCATCCTGGAGATCGTTCAGGAGATGCGGGACGGCCTGCATCCGCTGCTCTACAGCCGCGTCGCGCCGGGCCTTTATTGCGTATACCTCCATCCGGAAGACTTCGCGCAGATGGAAGGACTCGTGCCGCGTATCCGCGCCGAAGCCGAGCGCGCGCTCGCAGAGGAAGTGCGGCGGCTGAACGCGCCGCAGGAGCCATCGGCTTTCCGCTGGTTCGTCGCGTCCGACCCCTCATCGCCCATCGAGGTCCCGCCGGGCGGCTGGACGATTCAGATCGAACCGGACCGCGACAGCGAAGTCGCACGCGGCACGTTCGTCATCCTTTCCAAGCTGACCCTGCCGCCGCTTCCGCAGTTCGAAGGCGGCGCCGCAACCACGAAGGTCTTTCGCACGCTGGTCAACGGCCCGGTCCGCACGAAGACGGAACAGGTGATCGCCAGCCCGGCGCTCTCCAGTGCGGCGTTCTCCAGTCCAGCGCTCTCCGGTTCGAGTCAGTCGCCGCAGGCATCGCCTGCGCCGCATACGTCCGCGCAACTCCAGGCGCCATCGGCTGACATCGTCTCGCTGCCAGCGTTTCCGCCGTTCGTGCCGTCCGCGCAACCGCCGTTGCCGGACGTCAGCGCTGGTGAGCGCAAGACGGTCGACGTCCGCAATGCGCCGACGACAAGGGCGGGCGACCGTGATGCGCCGGTGCTGGCGGAGATTGCGGTGCAGGACGGGCGCGGCGCGCGCGTGTTCCTGATGGACAAGCAGGACATCAAGATCGGACGCGGCGGCCAGTTCCGGCTCGTCGATCTGCAACTGGAGGGGCCGGTCCGCATCTCGCGCGTGCACGCGCGCATCCGGCGGGACGAACAGGGCCGCTTCTTCATCAAGGATCTCAGCGAGTGGGGAACGACGGTGAACGGCCAGCGCATTGCGCGCGGCGTCATCAAGGAAGGAGACGAGGTCCGCGAGATTGATGTCGAGGCCGAATTGCCGCCGCGCGCGCGCATCGGACTCGCCGAAGCCGTGTTCCTGGAGTTTACGGCTGGAGCCAGGTCATGATGCTGGTTTCGTGGCTGCGGTATCCGTTCATGCTGCTTCTGCTGGCAGCGGCGATCGGCTTTGTCGTGTCCGCGGTGATGACGCGCGATGCGTGAAACCTCGACGGTCGCCACTCCGCCGGTCCAGGTCGCGACCGGCAGCCACGTCGGCCGCGTGCGCGCGACGAATGAGGATCGCGTGTACAGCGATCCGGAACGCGGCAGCTTTGCCGTCATCGACGGCGTGGGCGGACAGGCCGCAGGGGAGTTCGCCGCACAGATCGCGCACGACACGATCCGCCAGCGCCTCCAGTTGCAGATCGGCACGCCGGCGGAACGGGTCCGCGAAGCCATCGCGCTCGCCAACGATCACATCCACCAGGAAGCCCAGATTCACCAGGATCGCCACGGCATGGCGTGCGTCCTGACACTGGTCCTCCTGCACCACGGCACGCTGACCGCCGGCCACGTCGGCGACACCCGCCTCTACAAGCTCCGCGGCGGCACGCTCTGGAAGTTGACGCACGACCACTCGCCAATCGGCGAGCGCGAGGATCGCGGCGAGCTGAGCGAAAGCGAGGCGATGCGCCACCCGCGGCGCAACGAGGTCTACCGCGAAGTCGGCGCCGAACCCCGCCGCCCCGACGCCGAGGGTTTCATCGAGGTCGTCGAAGAGCCGTTCGAGCGCGACGCCGCCCTGCTCCTGTGCACCGACGGCCTCAGCGACGCCCTCTCCCGCGACGCCATCACCACCATCATCGAACGCCACGCCGGCAACCCCGCGCTCATCGTCGAACAATTGATCGAACAGGCAAACGACGCGAGCGGCAAGGACAACGTCAGCGTCGTCTATGTGGAAGGCGCCGGCTTCGCCAACTCCGTGCGCCACTCGTCTACCGCAGTTGCCGACAGCCGCCCAGCCACCGGCGCCAACCGCCAGACCAACGCGTCGGCAGATCAGAAACCGTCAACCACGGCGGCGTCTTCGTCTTCTTCCTCCCGCGTCCACGGATATCGTCCGCCACCAGTCGCCGCAACTCCACACCGCCGCGTCCTCGCGTTCGTCGCCGGCCTGCTGACCGGGGTGGCGATTGCCCTCGGCGTGGCCTACGCCATGCGCGACGCACTCATTCCGCGCATCCAACCGACATCCACCGCGCCACGCGTGTTGACGGTCGGAACGGCGATCGGCGCGCCGTTCCGAACGATCTCCGACGCGCTCGTCGCCGCACGCCCCGGCGATATCGTCCGCGTCAACCCGGGTGAGTATCGCGAGCAACTGGTGGTTCCGGATGGCGTCACCGTGACCGCGACGTCCGCCCGCGAGGCCGTCGTGCGCGCCCCGGCAAACGCCCTGCGTCCGTGGACCGCAGTGATCGCCACCGGCGATCGACAGGGCACCCGCGTCTCCGGACTCCGCATCATCGGCGACGCCCAAGGCCCCATCGCCGTCGGCGTCCAGGCCCTTGGCCGCGTCGTTCTGGACGACCTGGAGATCACCGGGACGACAACCGCGGGTGTCGCGTTCGACGGCAGCACGCTGAGCCTGCTGTCCTCGTCTTTTCATGACAACGCCGGTTCCGGGGTGACGCTCAACGGCGGCGAAGCGCGCGTCGCGCACAACGTCTTCACGCACAACGGGACGGGCGCGACGCCAACCGGACCGGACATCGCCTTGACCGGCACGCCGCGCGTGGTCTTTGCGGGCAACGTGATCGGCGGTGAGCTCTCGCAGCGTCTCCGTGGGTTGCCGGCCGATCAGCTCGGCCGGTTCCGAGAAACCAATGTCGTGTTGCCGCCTCCTCCGGCCGTGGCCCGCCGGACGGTGACGCCGCGCCGGGTTCCCAGGTGACCGCCGTGCAATCATCCGCGACGCTGAACTGGGTGTTGGGCGAGTACGTGATGGAATCCGTCATCCGCGCGGGCGGACGGTCCACCGTCTACGCCGCGCGGCGCAACGGTTCCGAGGACGTGCGTGCGCTGAAGGTGGTCAGCATCGGCAGCGACCCCGGCGCGCGCTCCGTCGCCGACGCGGAGCGTCGCGGCGCTGAACTGCAACAGGAGTTTGCGCGCCATCACGGCCTTGTGCCCAAGGTCGAGGCGATCGGCGAAGCCCGCAGTTGTCTCTACGTCGCAATGGAGTACGTGCCGGGCGAGGACCTGCTCGACGTGCTCGCGCGGGGGCCGCTGCCGCAGGCCCGGGCGCTCGACATCGCGATCGCCCTCGCCACGTTCCTCGAAAAAACGCATCGTTTTATCGTGCCCGGCCGTGCGCCCGAGCGCATCATCCATGCGGACCTGAAGCCGAGCAACGTCCGCATCCGGCCGGACGGTTCGATCTGCGTGCTCGACTTCGGCATCGCAAAGGCGATGGCCGAGCAACGGTTGGAGACGACACAGAAGTGGGGCACGCGGCAGTACATGTCGCCGGAGTGGCTGCACAGCGGCACGATCGACGAACAGGTGGACTACTGGTCGCTTGGCATCCTGCTCTACGAGATGCTCGCGGGCTACCGTCCCTTCCGCCGGTTCGAGAAGCACGACAACCAACTGGAAGACGCGATCCGCCGGCGTGAACGGCCGGAGGCGCCGCCGGCGTACGTCAATCACGCCGTGCGGAGCGTGATCGGTCGTCTGCTCGCCCCCGAGGTCGCTCAGCGCTACTCGGGCGCCGCCGAGATCCGCGCCGCACTCGAAACCTGTCGCCGCGGGTTGCCTGCCGACGCGATCGACGCGAGCGACGCCAGTCGCACGCATCTCGTGTCGGCCGCGCCGCTGGTCGACGTGCCGACGCTGCCAGCGCCGAAGACCGGCCTCGCCGCCGCGGACGTCGCTACGCTCGACGCGCCCGCGCGCCAGGACGTCCTGACGGAGCCGGCGCCGAGACGAGCCGCAATCCTCGACAGCCCCGCGACCGAGCCGTGTCCGGTGCCGGGCGCCGGTCTGCCACCGCCGTTACCCAACGCTATCGTCCCGCCAAAGTCCCGTCCGCCAGGACGTTGGGGCTCGCTGCGACGCGTCATGATTGCCGCCGGCTGGATGATCTTTGCCGTCATCCTCGCGTCGGAAGGCATCGCGTGCGTCGCCGCCGAACGACTGCGGTCCGATGCGGCCGTGGCAAACGAGCAGGAGCTCGACGCCGCGTTGACGCGCCGCACGCAACTGGCCGGCTGGACGCTCTTCGACGCCGCGCTTCGCTTCCGCGCCGATCCCGTCCTGAAGGATCGTCTCGTCAGCCTCGCGGATATCGTCATTGCCGACTACCGTCAGGAACAGCCGACCGTCGGCCGCCCCGAGTGGGAACAGGCCCGCAACTGGCTGACGCAAGCCGCCAGCCTCTATCCCGGCGATCGGCAGGTGCGGGCAAAGCTGCGCTACACCGAAGGCCACGTCCAGCGCCTGCTCGCTGCGCGCCGCACCGACGGCCAGCAGACCAAGGCTGCGCGCCAGAGCTACTACACGGCCATCCAGAAATTCCGCGAAGCCGCGTCGCTCGATTCGGATTCGCCGGACCCGTACCTCGGGATGACGCACACCTATGTCTACGGCCTGGGCGACGTGGACAACGCCGTCGAGTCGCTCAAAGCCGCCGAGAAACGCGGCTACAAACAGACGCGCCGCGAGCGCGCGCAGATAGGCGACGGCTATCGCACGCGGGGCGAGCGGCTGTGGCGCAGCGCGCGGAATCTCGAAGGCGATCAGCAGCGCGACGCCTACGAGCGGGCTCAAGAGGACTTCAAGCGCTGCGTCGAATCCTTCACGCCCATCGTGGAATTCGCCAACGCGGCCGATCAGTTGCGCCGCTGCGAGTCGCGGTTGCATGACCTGGACGAGCACCGTGAACCCTGGTGGCGCCGGCTGCTGGATCTGGACAACATCGAGGTCTCGATCAAGCCGAGCACGCCGGAGACGCCGCGTCCGGACGAACAACCGCGATGAGGGTCGTTTCCACCGTTCAGGAATCCGCCGCTCCCCGTACGCGCCGGCTGCTCATGCTCAACATCGAGCTGGCCGGCCTGCTCGCGGCTTCGCTCGTCATTTGCATCGGCACGCTGCTGACCTATTTCGGACAGGTCGGTCCGATTGCGGATGACGCCGCCCGCGTCGCGAAGGGCGAGATCGTCGACCTCAATCGCGTGCAGAAAGCCGGCGATCTGGTGGCGGCGCTGAAACCAGCGTTGCCAGAGTCGGCGGATCGTGCCTTCGCCGCGCGCGAGCTGTTCCAATTCATCTCGACACGCCGCGCGCAGGGCGAGACGCTGGTCAACGTCGGCGCCCTCGGGCGCGCTACCGTGGATCCCGCCCGCGTGCGTTCGACGCAGGGACTGCAACTCCTGCGCGAACGCGCCGCCGGTCGTGACAGGCCGTTTTCCGTTCTCACCGCTTCGCAGATCGCCGACATCAAATCGCTGGTCGTCGTTCGCGACTTTGGACAGTTCCGCAACCGGCTGTTGTTCGCCACCGTGCTCCTGCTGGCCGGCTTCTATCTCGTCCACGGTGTCCGCCGGTGGCGGGGCCTCGAAGGCGACGGCGTGCTGCTGCCGGCCGTCCATCTGCTGACCGGCATCGGCTTCCTGGCGATGATTGCGCTGCGCGATCCGCTTCGCGACACGACGGCGTTCCTCGGGTTTGCGCAAGGTGTCGCCGGTGGTTGTCTGCTGATGGCCGCGATTGCGCCGATCGACTTCCAACGCTCCGAGCTGCGCAACTACGTCGGCATTCCGCTCGCGCTCGCGTTGCTGCTGTCGCTGCTGCTGGTGATCTTCGGCAGCGGGCCGGGATCGAGCGACGCCAAGGTGAACCTCTTCGGCGTTCAGCCGGTCGAGGCGATCCGTCTGCTCGTGGTCTTCTCGCTGGCGGCCTACTTCGCGAGGCGCTGGGAACTGCTCCGCGAGTTGTCGGAATCGCGGGATCGGCTGCCGGCGTGGATGTCCTCCGACTGGTTCCGTGTCCGCGTGCCGCGGCTGGTCGACGTGCGGCCGCTCGCGATCAGCGTGACGCTGATCGTCGGCTTCTTCTTCTGGCAGCGGGATCTTGGACCGGCGCTCGTCATTGGGGTGTTGTTCCTGACGATGTATGCGGTGGCGAGGGCGCGGGTGGTGCTGGTGCTCCTCGCGTTGTCACTGCTGGTGCTGGCGTTCTGGGGCGGATATCAGCTTCGGACACCGCGGACGGTGGCGCAGCGCGTGGACATCTGGCTCTCGCCGTGGGACAACGCGCAGCCGGGCGGAGACCAGGTCGCGCAGGCGCTCTGGGCGATGTCCGCCGGCAGCCTGTGGGGCAGCGGGCCGGGACTTGGCGATCCGCAGATCATCCCCGCCGGCCACACGGACCTCGTGCTTGCGACCGTCGGCGAAGAGCTCGGCTGGATCGGCGTCCTCGTCGTCCTGCTCACGCTCGGCGTTATCATCTACCGCGCACTGCGCATCGCCACACGCGCGCCGGGCGACTTCACCTTCTTCCTGGTCCTCGGGTTGACGGTGACGCTCGCCGCGCAGGCGCTGCTCATCGCGGCCGGCCTGCTGGGCCTGCTGCCGCTCTCAGGTGTCGTCACGCCGTTTCTCAGCTTCGGACGGTCGTCCATGCTCGCGAACTGCCTCGCGATCGGTATCGTCCTTGCCGTCTCCGAACGCGCGCGCGGGCCCGTGCGTGCCCCGTTCGTGCGTCCGGTCCGCTGGGTCGGGATCGTCTTCCTGACAGCGGCCAGCCTCGTGCTGTTGCGCGCGGCCTGGGTGCAGGTGGTGCGTGCGGACGAAACGCTGGTTGCCGCGAGCCTGACGCTTCAGGGCGACGGCGCCCGTCGCTACACCTATAATCCGCGGCTGATTGCGGCCGCGCGGACGATCGGACGCGGGACGATCTTCGACCGACATGGCGTGCCGCTGGCGTCGAGTCGACCCGAGGAACTGCTGCGGCAGAAAGCCGCGCTCGACGCGCTGGGCGTCCGTCTGGACACGGCCTGCCCCGAACGGGAGAGCCGATGCTATCCGTTGGGCGGTGTCGCGTTTCATGTCCTGGGTGATTGGTCGACGCAGCGCAACTGGGCGGCGAGGAATACGTCCTTCGTCGAGCGTGACAGCGATCGTGATCTGCGCGGCTACGACGATCATGCCAAAGTTGTCGAAGTGGCCAACGCGCGCACGGGCGTGCCCACGCCGACCATCGTTCGCGACTATCGTGCGCTGATTCCGCTCGTGCGTTATCGCTACGAGCCCAGCCATCCGGCCGTTCTTGCCATCCATCGCGGCGTCCGCGATGTGACGACAACTCTGGATGCGCGTCTGCAGGTCCGCGTCGCGCGCGCGCTCGAACGGCACATCCGCGAGCATCGCTACACGCACGGCGCGGTGGTCGTCCTCAACCCGGCGGACGGATCGCTGCTGGCCTCTGTCAGCTATCCGTGGCCGAACGACGGGCCGCGGCCGGCCGGGTCGCGTGACGCGGCGGACCAGGAATGGCTGGATCGTGCGCGCTACGGACTCTATCCGCCCGGATCGACCTATAAGATCGTCACGGCCGCGGCGGCGCTGCGGCAGAATCCCGATCTGGCGCGTACCGAGTTCATGTGTCGTCCGTTGTCGGACGGCCGCGTGGGGATTCAGATTCCGAAATGGACGCGTCCGATTCGAGACGACGAGTTGGACCATACGGCGCATGGAGCGGTGGCGATGACGCGCGGGATCGTCGTGTCGTGCAACGCGTACTTCGCGCAACTGGGGTTGCGTGTCGGACCGCAGGCGCTCCTCGATGCGTCGACGCTGTTCCAGATTGCGCCGGCGGAGCCGGCGACGGCGGCCGAACTGGGCAAAGGCTTGCCGTTCGCGTCGTATGGACAGGGCGAAGTGCGGGCGACGCCGCTGCGGATGGCGACAGTCGCTGGAACGATTGCGACGGGCGGACAACTGCGGCAGCCGTCGTGGATCCTGGACGCGAACAAATCTGCGGCGTCCGTGCGCGTGCTCGATCGGACACAAGCGGCGGCGCTCGCGGGCGCGATGCGGCAGGTGGTGACCGGGGGCACGGGCCGCGCGTTGGCGGGCGCGGTGCTGCCGGTGGCGGGCAAGACGGGGACCGCGCAGGTGGACGGCGCGGCGTCGCACTCGTGGTTCATCGGCTACGCGCCGTTCGCCGCCGATCGCATTGCCACCGCGGACGGCGAAGGGCGGACGATCGCCTTCGCCGTGCTGCTGGAAAACGCCGGCTACGGCGCGAAAGCCGCGCCCGTCGTGGCGGATGTCGTCCGCGCCGCCCGCGAGCTGGGCATCGTACACTAGTGTCCCGGATGAGAAGTTCGCTGACAATACCGCGCCACGCTGGCGAGGATTTGATCGGCGGTCTTCGTCCAGATGAAGGGCCGCGGCGCCTCGTTGGTAACGGCGAGGTACTCGC
>Ga0187894_10000545_pt1 | contig 51163 bp, 47 predicted proteins | sample GBC1701081metaG_FD_136650 | JGI IMG/M metagenome (GOLD analysis project Ga0187894, IMG submission 136650) | White microbial mat communities from a lava cave in the Kipuka Kanohina Cave System on the Island of Hawaii, USA - GBC170108-1 metaG ...
CCGCCGCGATGCCGCCGAGCGCGAGCCCGGCCGCGCCGCCCACCGCCGCGCCGGCGGCCGCGCCGTGCCCCGCGTCCTTCGCCCCCTCGTCGCTGTGGGCGTCGCCGCCGATCGGGTGGAGGTCGTGCTGTCCCGGCGGCCCGGAGTAGAACTCGCCGTACTCCGCGCGCGCGAAGCCGGCCGCGCCGAGCGCGGCGACCGCGCGCGCCACCTGGTCCACGTCGTCGAATCGACCCACGATCAGCCTGGACATCGCTTGCGACCTCCTTCGGGTGGTCCGGTCAGGCGGCGGCGCTGCGCGCCATCGCGCGGCGCAGCTCGACGCTGGGCACGCGCATCAGCGTGCGGTACTTGGTCACGGTGCGGCGGGCGACGTGCAGGCCCTGCCCGGCGAGGAGCCGCGCGAGCTGCGCGTCGGAGAACGGGTCGAGCGCCGACTCGGCCGCGATCAGCTCGCGCAGCAGGGCGCGGATCGCGGTGGCCGAGCAGGCGCCGCCGTTGTCGGTCGCGAGCTGGCGCGAGAAGAACCGCTTGAACTCGAACAGCCCGCGCGGGGTCGCCATGTACTTGCCGTTGGTCACCCGGCTCACGGTCGACTCGTGGAGGCCGAGCGCGGTGGCGATCTGCTTCAGCGCGAGCGGCTTCATCGCCACCTCGCCGTACTCGAAGAAGTTGCGCTGCTTGGCGACGATCGCGTCGGCCACGCGCTGGATGGTGACGAACCGCTGCTCCATGTTGCGGATGAGCCAGCGCGCCTCCTGCAGCTGGCGCGACATCTGCACGCCGCCGGATGCGCGCGAGCCGGCGATGTCGGCGTAGGCGCGGTTGATGCGGATCCGCGGCAGCACCGCCGGGTTGAGCGTCGCGGTCCACCGCCCGCGGATCTTGCTCACCACGATGTCGGGCACGACGTAGCGGGTGTCGTCCGGCCCGAACTTCAGGCCCGGCTTGGGGTTGAGCGTGCGGATGAGGGTGCGCGCGACGTGCAGGTCGGAGTCGGAGCAGCCGAGGAGCTGCTGCAGCCGGACGAACTCGCGCGCGGCGAGGAGCGGGAAGTGCTCGCCGGCGAGCTTGAGCGCGATCGGCAGCCCGGTCGTGCCCGCGGGCAGCACCTGGAGCTGCAGCAGCAGGCATTCCTGGAGCGAGCGCGCGCCTATGCCGGCCGGCTCGAGCGTCTGCACGAGGCGCAGCGCCGCGGCGAGATCCGCGGCCTCGACCTCGTGCTCGGCGTTCACCAGCGCGGCGATCTCCTCGAAGCTGAGCTTGAGGTAGCCGTCGTCGTCGAGCGCGTCGATCACGAGATGCGCGAGCGCCCGGTCGCGCTCGCCCATCTGCGACAGCAGGAGCTGCGATCGTAGGTGGTCGCGCAGGGTGAGCTGCGCTTCCGACCACTCGGTCCAGTCGGTCTCGTCGTGGTCGTGGCTCGAGCCGTTCCGCGGCGTCTCGTCCATGCCGCCGCCGCGCTCGTCGGGCGCGGAATCGTCGGGCCGGGGCGACGCTTCGGCCGCCTCGTCGGCGGGCGAGTCGGCCGCCGCGTCCCCGGCCGCATCCGGCTCCTCCGCAGCTTCGGTGGGGCGCGCCGCCTCTGCGTCCTTCGCGCGCGGCGACTCGTCCTCTTCCAGGAACGGATTGGTGTCCATCGCCTCGCGCATTTCCTGCTCGAACTCGAGCGAGGAAAGCTGCAGGAGCCGCAGCGCCTGCTGGAGCTGCGGCGTGAGCGTCAGGTGCTGTCGCAGCCGCAGCTCCATCGTCTGACCCATCGGATTTCCTCCTGTCGTCGCGCGGGCGCGGGCGAAATGGGGGCGCAGTGCGCGTGGCGGCGTTGAAATTCCCTCTCAACTCCGCAAGGCCCGTGCCCGGTCCGTCCGCGGGGCGAAGCCGCGCGAGCGGCGTGCAAGACTTACCGCTGCGGGTACGAACTACGCGTGGTCGCGCGCGCGGTCAGCGCGCGAGCTTCAGACTGGGGGGGGCGCGGCGCGCGTTCGCGGCGCGTTGGTGCGCGAGATCGATGTCGTCGCGCGCGTCGTCCGCGATCGCGGCCTGCCGCGCGCGCCGCTCCGACTCCGTGGTCGGGCGGAATCCGAAGCGCCGCCACGTCGCCGCGACGTCCGTGCTGGCGGAAGGGATATACCGGAAACGCTGATCGAGAAGTCGCATCGCTCACCTCTTCGTGCCGGGCGCGCGCGGCACCCGCCGCCCGGCGCCCAGCCGGGAGCGTGAGCAACCGCTATGCCAAGCCCACGATCGGCGCCGGCGGCACGTCGGGCTGACCGGGCGGTCCCGGCGGCGGATCCTTGATCGGCACGCCCGGATAGGGCGTTCCCGGCGGCAGCGGCGGGCGGGAGGGCTCCTCCTCGCCCGGGGGCACCAGCGGCTCGACGTGCAGGCGCTGCATCCCGTCACTCCCAGTACGGCCGGGTGCGGTAGTGCAGGTGCACCTCGCGCGCCCAGCGCTCGTCGGCCATCGACGGCCAGCGTTCCTGGTCGAATCCGGGCGCCTGCTCGAGCCGCTCCTTTGCGATGTCGAGCACGAAGCACCGGTTCTCCGGGTCGAGCGTGAGCGCGCCCCAGGGGATCGCAAACAGCTTGTCGCCGATGCCGAGGAACCCGCCGCTCGAGAGCACCGCATACGCGATGCGCCCCGTGGGCACGTCGAGCATGATCTCCTCGACCCTTCCGAGCTTCTCGCCCTGGCGGTTCACGACGTCGTCGCCGGTCAGCGTGCCCGCTCCCATGACGCGCGGCCCGGCGCCGTCGTTGTCGGCCCGGTACGACGAGCCGGCGATGCGCGCGCCCTGCTCGCCGGGCCGGCCCGTGTTCGTACCCGGGATATCGCCGGAAATGGTCTCGCCGGTGCGGATTCGTCGTTGCATGCTGATTCTCCTCTGGGTCGGGGACTAGCGCCGGACGCCGCCGTCCGCACCGGCGTCCGCGCCGCCGTCCGCGCTGCCGTCCGCGCTGCCGTCCGGGCCGTTGTCCGAATGGTCGGGCCGTTCCCCGACGCGGTCGGTCGCGGCGCCCGGGGGCGGCGCGGCGCGTTGCCTGGCCGTTGTCCGCGGGCGATCGTCCGGCTGACGGATGAGCGGGCGCTCGTCGCGCGGGTGCGGCGAAGGCCGGGGCGAAAGGGTGCGCGGGTCGCCGGCGGCGGGCTGCCCGGCGGGAGGCGGCTGCGCGCCGGGTGAAGGCTGCTCCGCGGCGCTCGCCGCGAGGCCGAGGGCGAGCGCGACGGCGATGGCGCCTCGTCGAAGCGTGCTGGGGATCATGTCTGTGGCCTGCGATCGCGATGGAACCCGTGCGTTCAACCTGCCGCAAGGCGCGTGCCCGAGCAGGGCAGCGGGCACGATGGCTGCTCGCGCTCGAATCCCGTTCCCTTTTCCCCGAATCGAGCCGATGAACGATCACCAGACCCACGAGTGCCTCGCCGCGCTGATCGACGCCGCGGCCGGGGCGGGAGCGGCGTTCCACGCCGCCGCCGGCGAGGTCCGCAGCGAGGAAGCGCGCGCGCTGCTGCTCGACCGCGCGGACCGCTACGGCCGCGCCGCGGCCGGACTTCGTTCGCGCGCGGCGTCGGGCGGGCCCGACGCGGCGCGCGCGGGCGATGCCGATTCCGGGCTGCCGCCGATCGGCGCGTCCGACGAAGCCCGCATCCTCGCCGAGTGCGAGCGGCGCGAATGCGCGGTCGTGGTGGCGTTCCGCGACGCGCTCGAGCAGAAGCTGCCGCCCGACCTCCGGGCGGTCGTCGCCCGCGAGTTCGAGCCGCTGCTCTTCGGCCTCGGCTCCTTGCGCGTCGTGGCCGAGCGCGCCGCCCGGCAGCGCCGCCACGTCGCGGGGCGCGCCGACGATCTGGTCCGCTCCGTGTAAGAACTGCCGGGCGCCTGAATCGATTGCCGCCGCTCGTCAGCGGCTGGCGGCGGCGGCGAGCCGCGCGTGGTGGGGAGCGAGCACGCTCGCGTACAGGCGCGCGAGCTCGCCCGCGGCGTGCCGCCAGGTGTGGCCGGCGCGCACTCGGCGGATGCCGGCGCGCCCGTAGGCACGGCCGAGCTCCGGGTTGCGGTGAAAGCGCGCGAGGCGTTCCGCGACCGCCGCGGCATCCCCGGCGGGGACGAGATAGCCGGTGACCTCGTCCTGGATCGCCCACCGGAGGGCGCCTATGTCCGCCGCCACCACCGGGATGCCGCACGCCATCGGTTCGAGCGGAGCGGCCGGGCTCCCGTCGACGGGCAGGACCAGGGCGGCGTTCGCGGCCGTGTACGCCTCGCGGAGCGCGGCCGGCGGACCGCCGCCCGCGAATGTGACCCCGGGCGCGACGCCGCATGCCGCCGCGATCCCGCGCAGGCGGGCGAGCTCCGCCGCCGCCGCCGGATCGACTTCCTTCGTGTCGGCCGCGACCAGCAGCCGCGCCGTCACCCCGTGGTTGCGCTTCAGCGCCGCGAGCGCGCGGATCGCGACGTCGATGCCGGCAGCGCGCTCGAGGCGGGCGCGCTGCACGACGACGAAGTCCTGCGAACGCATGCCGAACCGCTCGCGCGCGGCCTTCGACGTCGGCGCGAACGCTGCGGTGTCGACGCCCGCGGGAACCATCGCGATCCGCACGGACCCGGCCCCGTAGCGCGCGATCAGCCGTTCGCGTTCGCCGGGATCGAACGCGACCACCCGGTCGGCCGTCGCCGCGAGCCCGCTATCGGACGGCGGGTCCCGGTCGTGCCCGCTGACGACGAACGGGATCCCGGTGCGCTCCCGCAGCCGCGAGGCGGCGAGAGCGGAGAGCGGCAGGACGGCGTGCAGGACGTCGTAGTCCTCGCCGCCGCTGCACGACCCCACGAAGCGCTCCGCGAAATCGTCCATGAGCGCGGGCAGCCGGGTACTCGGGACGAAATGCGGCGGTCCGGCCGCGAGCTGGACGACGTTCACGTTCGGCGCGAGCGCGACGATCGGCGCCGACCACAGGTCGGCGCGGCGCGTGAACACCTCCACCGTGTGCCCGGCCGCCGCGAGCGCCCCGGCGAGGGCGGCGAGCTCGCGTCCGCGCTCGGCCGCCGGCCCGTGGCCGCCGTCGAGGGGCGTGGCATCGGCGCTGACGAACGCGATTCTCATTGGCGGGGCGCAATCCCGGGGGTCATGGCTCCGGCGTCGCAAGGCGTGTGCCGGGGCCCGCGCGCGGAGGAAAAAAAACCGGCCGGAAGATCCGGCCGGCGAGCGAGCCGGTTCGGCGCTACGGGCGGACGGGCTTCGACCGCGCGTCGGCGAGGCACGATGCGCGCGCATCGCCGGTTAGCTTGTCGCAGCGGGCGAGCGCGGCGTCGAGGTTCGCGGCGGTCGCGTCGGCGCGCGAGTCCGTGCGCTGGCCGCGCACGTCCGACACGGCGCGTGCGTGCGCCGCCTTGGCGTCCTTCTGGCAGACGTCTTTCGCGTTGCCGGAGAGGTCGTCGCACTTCTCCTTCGCGACGTCGTACTGCACGTCGGCGCGGACCTTCTTCGCTTCCTCCTGTGCGGCCGGGGTGTTTTTGTTGCGCGCGTCGAGATCGGCCTCGGCGATGCGGCGGTTGCCCTTGGCCGACACCTCGCACACGTCCTCGGCGTTGCCCTTCAGCTTGTCGCACTTCTCGTTCGCGGCCTTGTACTCGGCCTCGATGCGGTCCTTCTCGGCCTTGTATGCGTCGCGGCTCATCTTTTCCTGCGCGAACGCGGTGCCGGCCGAGCCGAGCCCGAGCGCGACCACCGCGGCGGCGATCGTTGTCCGGTTGAACATGAGCGCTACCTCCGTTCGGTGGTGGCGGTCCGGTCGTCGAAGTCGCGGAGATTCGTCTCGAAGCTCCGCACCTGCGCCTCGGCCTCGTCCTTCGAGATGCCGTACTGGTTCTGGATCTTGCCGACGAGCTGGTCGCGCTTGCCGTCGACGACGTCGAAATCGTCGTCGGTCAGCTTGCCCCACTGCTCCTTCATCTTGCCGCGGACCTGCTTCCAGTTGCCTTCGATGCGATCCCAGTTCATAGAGTGCTCCTTTGCGCGTGATCCACGCGCGCGGAATGCGCGCGACGGTTGCGGCGTCGATCCCGCAATGCGCGTGCCCGACCGCGAGCCGGCGCGCGCGGGCCGCCGGACCGGCGCCGCCGCGGGCGACGGTAACTTTGCGGCGCGCGTGGAAGAAGTTACCGGGTGCCGGCCGTCGTCCGCGCTGGTGCCGGATTTGCTTGGGAGCCTGTTTCCGCAAGGCGTCCAATGAGCCTCCTTACCGACTGGTATCTCGCGGCCGGCGCGCTGCTGCTGCTGATGGCGCTGACCGGCGCGACGATCGCGCGCGTCCCCTTCAGCGCCGCGATGCTCTACCTCGCATTCGGCTACGCGCTCGGTCGCGGCGGCCTCGGCCTCCTCGACCTCGACGTCACCGGCCACCTGCCGCTCGTGGAATCGATCGCGGAGATCGGCGTCGTGCTGTCGCTCTTCAGCGTCGGCCTGCGCGTCGGCGTGCCGCCCGGCGACCCGGCCTGGCGCGTGCCGCTGCGGCTTGCCGGCCCGGGCATGGTGATCACGATCGCCGCCGCCGCGCTGGCGGGCTGGTGGATCCTCGGCCTCGGCTGGGTGAGCGCGCTCCTCCTCGCGGCGATCGTCGCGCCGACCGATCCGGTGCTCGCCTCCGACGTGCAGATCCGCCGCGTGTCCGAGCGCGACGCGGTCCGGTTCGGCCTCACCGCGGAGGGCGGGATGAACGACGGCCTGGCGGCGGCCGGGATCCTGCTCGCGCTCGCGCTCTATGCCGGGCCCGCGACCCTCGGCAGCGCCATCCTCACCGATGTCGTCTGGTCCCTGCCGGCCGGGCTCGCGATCGGGTGGGGGTGCGGGTACGGCATCGGCTCGCTCGCGCTCGCCCTGCACCGGCGCGAGGGCGCACCCGAGGGCTTCGAGGGGTTCCTGCTCCTCGGGCTCATCGCGCTCGCCTACGGCCTCGCGACGCTCGTGCACGCCGAGGGCTTCCTCGCGGTGTTCGCCGCGGCGGTCGCCCTGCGCCGGATCGAGCGGCGTGCGACGGCGCGCGCGGGCGCCGGGGCGACCGGGGATCCCGGCGCGCCGGCGGTGATCGCACACCAGCTGCTCGCGTTCAATCGCCAGGTCGAGCACATCGCCGAGGTCGTGGTGGTCGTGCTCGCCGGCGCGCTGCTCGCGACGGTCGCGCTGGACATTCGCGTGCTCGCGTTCGCGCTTGCCGTCATCCTCGTCGCGCGTCCGCTCGCGGTCGCGCTGGCGCTCGCGGGCGCGGGCGTGCCGGCGCGCGAGCGCCGCCTGCTGCAATGGTTCGGCGTGCGCGGGATCGGCTCGCTCTACTGGCTCGCGTTCGCGCTCAACCGCGGCGCGCCAGCGGGCGACGCGGCCGCCCTGACCGCGGCGACGCTGGGGCTCGTCGCCGTGTCGGTCGTCGTGCACGGCATCTCGGCGACGCCGGTGATGGACTGGCACGTGCGGCGGCGCCGGCGCGCCTGACCGGAGGAGGAGCTGGGCGCGTAGCCGCCCGCGGATCCGGCGCGTCCCGCCGGGCACCTCCCCAGGGAGGGATAGGGAGGTGCCCGGCTCGGCTGACCCGGACGCGGGGGAGGATGCGCCGGACGCGCGGGCCGATATTGCAATGTGCGTGCCCGCGCGCTGGCGCGCGCAAGACCGCTTCAGCCCGGAACGGCGTCGGGTGCCGGCGATACCTGCGCGGCGATGGTTGTCGGGGAGACCGGCACGGCGCCCCCTTCGGCTTCCCATGAATGGAGCGCCTCGCGCCGTTCGCTCCGCTGCGCACGGATTGCCCGCGCACGCAGAATTTCCCAAACCGTCGCCGCGATCACGCCCACTGCGATTACGTCGAGCAGTTGCATCGTCGTTCCTCCTTGCGATTTGCGAATCGGATATCGCCCCGTGGTACGCAAGTTGCGTGCCCTCCGGTTCGTCCCCGAAATGACCGGTCTCGCGGGGCGTAACGTGTAAGAATTACAAATTGCGGTAACTTGTTCGCCCGCAGGTTCCGACCCGGATGCGAACGAGGATGCGAACGATCGTGCAAGGAGGCCACAGATGCCCCACGTGCTGCTCGTCGACGACGATCCCGACACGCTCGAGTGGCTGTCCGAGCTGGTCAAGGGCGAAGGCTTCTCGGTGTCGACCGCGGACTCGCTCCGCGCCGCCCGCATCCACCTCACGCGCCTCGTGCCCGACGTCCTGCTGACCGACCTGATCCTGCCGGACGGGCAGGGCATCGAGCTCGTCAACGACCTCGAGACGCGCGGCGCCACCGAGTTCGTGGTGATGACCGGCTACGCGAGCACCGAGAGCGCGGTGGACGCGATCCGGGTCGGCGCCACCGACTATCTGGTGAAGCCGGTCGACATCGAGCGGGTGAAGGCGATCCTCAAGCGCGTTCCCCGGCCGGAGGAGCTGCGCGAGCAGATCGGCGAGCTGCGCCAGGAGCTGCGCAAGCTCGGCCGGTTCGGCCACATCATCGGCCAGTCGCCCGCGATCCAGAAACTGTACGACCAGCTGCAGCGGGTCGCGCCGACCTCGGCGACCGTGCTCCTCATCGGCGAGAGCGGCACCGGCAAGGAGCTCGCCGCCCAGACGATCCACGAGCTGAGCCGGCGCAAGCGGGCCCCGTTCCTGCCGCTCAACTGCGGCGCGGTGTCGCCGCAGCTGATCGAGAGCGAGCTCTTCGGCCACGAGAAGGGCAGCTTCACCGGCGCGGACCGCCAGCACAAGGGCTTCTTCGAGCGCGCGCACGGCGGCTCGCTGTTCCTGGACGAGATCACCGAGATGCCGCAGGAGCTGCAGGTCAAGCTCCTGCGCGTGCTGGAGACCGGCACCTTCATGCGCGTCGGTACGAACACGCCGATCGCGACCGACGTGCGCGTGATCGCGGCCACCAACCGCACCCCGGAGAAGGCCGTCGCCGACGGCAAGCTGCGCGAGGATCTCTACCACCGCCTCAACGTCTTCCCGCTCCAGCTGCCGCCGCTGCGCGAGCGCGGCACCGACGTCGAGATCCTCGCCCAGCACTTCCTCGACCGGCTGAACAAGGAGGAGGGCACCGCGAAGTCGTTCGCGCCGGCGGCGATCGCCGCGCTCTACGCGCACACCTGGCCGGGGAACGTGCGGGAGCTCAAGAACTACGTGCAGCGGACGCACATCCTTTCCGACAAGGTGATCGACGTCGCGCTCGCGCCGGCGACGTTCGTCGAGCCCGCGCACTCGCCGCTCCTCACCGTGCGCATCGGCACCACGCTCGAGGAGATCAACCGCCGGCTGATCGAGGCCACGCTCGCCGAGTGCGGCAACGTCAAGCGCAAGGCGGCCGAGATGCTCGGCATCAGCCTCAAGACGCTCTACAACCGGCTCGTTGCGTACCAGGCCGAGGATGCGGCCGCCGGGAAGCCTGCGGCCGCCGTCGTGGCAGACGAGGCCGACGCGCTCGTCGAGCAGGAAGCCGCCGGTGCGCCGCCGGCGGGTGCAAAGGCGGCCGCCGACCGGCAGACGACGATCGCCTGAGCGGCCCGCCGCAAATCAGTTCGGCAAGCCGGCGCGACCGCCCCCGCGCCCGACCTCGTCGGCGAGCACGAGCAGCAGCTTGCGGGACAGGCGCACTTCGTCGAGAAGGCGGCTGCACCAGTAGTCATTGCCGCAGCGCCGGCGCCGCTGCTCGAAGCGCCGGAGCGCGTCGCCGAACTGGAGCGCGGTCGCAACGAGCGCCTGCTGCATCTCCCGCTGCAAGCGGTTGTGGGGCAGGGACGAAAGGGCGTGGCCCATGGTCTCCTCCGATCGGGTTGTGCTGGCCCAGCTTTAGCAGCTTCCATGCCGGCCGGTCGGCGCGGGGTGGGCGGGTCAGCCCGCGAGCCGCCGCGCGAGCGCCTCGTCCAGCTCGGGCTCGTACGCCCCTTCGGCCTCCGCGCTCGGCTCGGGTTGCCCCGGCGATTCGGTCGCGAGCAGCGCTTCCTTGCGACTGTGCAGCGCCGCGGCGAGCGCGCCGATGTCGAGGGTCGAGTCCCGCAGAACCGGGAAGAGTCGGTCCCGCTCGTTGTCCAGATGGTGCCGGACGCAGGCCGCGAGCACCGCGAAGGTCGGAGCGGCTCGAAGATCGGCCGGTGCCATCCGCTCGAGCTCGGCGACCAGGCGCGCCGCGACATCGTGCTCGCCTTCCGCCTCGTCGACGATCGACGCGCCGTCCGGTCCGAGCGCTGCGCGCGCCGCCGGGTAGAGGAGCTCCGCTTCGAGCACGAAGTGGATCTTCAGCTCGGCGCAGGCCTGCTCGATGGTCGAACGCCGGGCCCCGGCGACGCTGTCGAAGAGCTGCTGCAGCCGGTCGTGATCGTCCCGGAGGAGGTCGATCGCGTCCGCCGTGTTGCGTTTGCGTTCGTTTGCCATGGTCGCTTTGCCGAAGCAACCGCCATACCGGGCGCTGTAGCCGTTACACCGCCCTGTAACTCTTACGCGATTGCGCGCGGGCGAGGGCGCTCCGTCCCTGCGGAATGCGCCGGTCGGAGCTGGCACGCCGACTGCTTCAGTGTCGCCGAAGGAGGTTCGCGATGCCGAAAGCCACGACCGTCCCGCAATCGGTGTCGAACCCCGCTGCCGTCGGCGTCGATCAGCAGCGCGATTCGCCCGACGGGATCGAGCGCGGCCGCGGGCCGTCCGACCGCATGCGCCTGCCGCACGAGCGCGACGAGTCGCCGCTCGCGGGCGCCGGCCGCGCGGGCGAGCCCGCCCGTTCCAGTGACTCCACGGCGGTCATCGAGCAGGCGGCACGGGACGTCGAACGCGGTCTGGTCGACACCGAGCGCCGCGGTACTCCGAACGATCTGCCCGGGCCGCAACGCGAACGCGGCAAAGCGGGAAGCACCCCATGAGGAGCGTGCGTCGGGCCGTCTTCCCCGTCGGTGGACTGGGGACCGGGATCCTGCCGGCGACCAAAGCGGCGCCAAAGGAGATGCTCGCGGTCGTCGACAAGCCGCTGATCCATTATGCGGTCGAGGAGGTGATGCGCGCCGGCATCCGCCAGCTGATCATCGTCACCAGCCGCGGCAAACGCGCGATCGAGGACCACTTCGACAAGGCGTACGAGCTGGAGAGCGCGCTCGCCCTCCACAACCGCTACGAGCTGCTCTCCGAGCTGCGCCGCCTGTTCCCCGCCGACCTGACGTTCCAGTTCGTGCGGCAGGCCGAGCCGCTCGGCATCGGCAACGCGCTCGGCTGCGCCCGGGTCCTGCTCGGCGACGAGCCGTTCCTCGTCATCGTCCCGGACGAGCTGATCGACGCGCCGCTGCCCGCCGCCGCGCAGGTGATCGAGGCGTTCGAACGGTTCAGGCGACCGGTCGTTGGCGTCCTGCCCGCCGATGCCGAGTGCGCGCCATCCGGCGAGCTGGCGGGCGTGCCGCTCTCGACCCGGCACTATCGCCTCCTCCCGGCGCGGGGCACTGCCCACGGCGCGGCGCCGCTCGCGCTCGCCGGCCGCTTCGTCCTGACGCCGGAGATTCTCGAGTACCTCGCCACCACGCCGCCGCGCCCCGACGGCGAAGTCGAGCTCGCCGACGCCTTGGCGGCATTCGCCGCGAGCCACCCGCTGCTCGGCCGCGCGCTCGAAGGCGAGCGGTTCGACTGCGGGACGAAGCTCGGCTATCTGGGCGCGATCCTGCACTTCGGCCTGCGCCACCCGGCAGTGGGCGAATCGTTCGGCGCAATGGTTCGCGCTGCCGCCGCCGAGCGGCTGCCGGCGGGGCGCCCGGCGGCCGTGCGCCAGGCCGCCGCCTGATCCCCCGTTTCAGCCACCCCTCCCCGGCTGAAACATTGAACCCGCCCGCACACCGGCGGGTTTTTTTTTGCCGGAACCCCGGGCACGGCAGTTGCCTCGGGGTCACCAAGCTTTCCCGTCCTTTCCCATCCACCCGCCGCCAAGGAGGCTCGCATGCAACGCACGACCACGTATCCCGATTCTTCCGCCATCCGCTCCAACGCCGACGCGATGGGCGAGAAGGTCCACGGCGGCATCGAGCGCCTGACCTCGACCGCCCACGACGCGGTGGAGCGCGCCACCAGCGCCGCGGGATCGGCGGCCGACCAGCTCGGCGTCAAGGGCCGGCAGCTCCTCGCCACCCGCGACGAGGTGATGGAATCGACCCGCGTCTACGTGCGCGAGCATCCGCTCGCCGCACTCGGGGTCGCGCTCGCGGCCGGCTACCTGGTGAGCCGCATCCTCTCGCGCTGAGCGACCGGTGAACGCTCCCGCCGATCGCGCCCTCGCCGGCGCGGGGCCGCGGCTCGCCGATCTCAGCGAGTCGCTGCTGCGCAGCGCGCGCGAGCTCGCGGTCGACTACGCGGTGCTCGCGGTGCTCGACGCCCGGCGGGCGGCGATCCGCCTCGGCTGGCTCCTCGGCGCCGGGCTCGTCGCCGCCGTCCTGCTGGTGACGGCATGGCTCGCCCTCGTCGTGGCAGCGGTGGTGGCGCTCACCGGCGACGGCACCTCGTGGGGCGCCGTGCTCGCACTGGCCGCGGCGGCGAACGTCGCCGTGGCCGCCGGGCTCGGCCTGTGGATCAAAGGCCGCGTGCGCGAGCTGCCGTTCGCGGCGACCTTGCGCCAGCTCCGCGGCGAGCCGCCCGGCAAGGAGGGGATCGATGCAACCGCTTGACGACGAAATCCGGGACCTGGAGGCGCGCCTCGCGCGGCAACGGCACGGCCTCGCGGTGCTCGGCGGCGAATGGGTGGAATCGCTGCGCGACACGCTCGTGTCGGGCAAGAGCCTGCTCGGTGTCGCCGCCGTCGGCTTCGCGGTGGGAGAGCTGCTTCGTCCGACGTCCGCCCGTATGGGCCGGGCCGCGCGCGGCGGCGGAATGCTGCTCGGCCTTGCGAATCTGCTCGTCCGGGCGCGCTTCGCGTTCCCCTGGTCGCTGGCGTGGTCCGCGCTGCAGGCCTGGCGAGCGCCGCGCAAAGGCGCCGCCGCTCCGGGCTACCGCGACTGAGCGTCCGGCCGTCTGCCCGCGGCGGCGCGCACCTCCGGCGTCGGCCGCGCCCAGTCGCGCGCGGCGCTCACCATGCGCGCGCAGTCGCTGTCCTTCCCCGCACCGGTCTCGACGAAGGGGAGCAGCGCGACCAGCGGATTCGCGAGCGCGAGCGCGGCGGCGCCGAAGCCGCCCGCGGCCGTCGCCGCATCCGGCTGTACGCTCGGGTTGCGCAGCGGCCCGCGGACGTGCAGCGGCGAGCGCGCGGGCAAGGCGCTTGGACGCTTCGGCCGCGGATGGACCGTGAGGTCGAGCGTTTCGCTGCGCAGGTCGATCACGCCCGCCCCGACGACGAGCGTGTCGGCGGTCTCGAGGACGAGAACGTTCGCGGTCGCGATGCCCCCCTCCAGGCCGAGGTCGGCGACGGCGCAGTAGAGCGGGATTTCGCGGTCGCCCCGATGTGCGAACAGCAGCGCCGTCTCGCCCGGATCGAGGCCGATCGCCCTGAGCTGGCGGTTGCTGACCGTGCCGCGGTCGATCGCGAGGGTGAGCCGCCCGTCGGCGCTGCCGAGCAGCGTCGCCCGGGAGTCGCCGGCGCCGGCGAATGGCGCCCGGCCGTGCGCGCTGAACGCCGCCTCGCCCGCGACGGTGCTCGCGCCGACGCGGCCGGCGAGGTCGTCGATCCGCCACTCGGCCCCGCTGCGGCGGAGCCGGCCGGAGAGCCGGTACGGCGGCGTGGCCTCGAGCGCGACGTCGAGCAGCTTGCCGAGCTCGGCGAGATCGTTGCCGCTCACCTCGATCACGACGTCGAGCGCCCCACCCCCGGCCGCCCCGGCGACGGTTCCCCGCAGCCGCGCCGCGGTCGCACCCGCGCGCACGTCGGCGGCGAACGGGTAAGGATCCCCGCCCGGGGCGAGCGCGAGGGCCGTCGGTCCCGCCGCGGTGGCTCGAAGCGGTGTGCCGCGATAGGTCCCTTCTGCGGCCAGCTTGAGGTCGTCGGGCGCCCCGGTCCCCGCCGCGGAAACGCGCAGCTCGAGCGCGGTCGCGCTTACCGCGTCTGCATAGTCGACGGTGCCCTCGTGGATGCGCAGGCGGCGGACGCGGATGCGGCCGTCGAGGCGATCGCCCGAAACCGCGTCGGCGCGGGGCCGGGGCGCCAGCGCGAGGCGCGGCCGGAAGAGCTCCAGCTCGTGCAGGTCGAGCCTGCCCATCGCGAGCGCCGGCCAGGATAGGGTGACTGCCACCCGTTGCGCGGCGAAGAAATCGGACGCCTTTGCTCCGGGACCGGCCGCGATCCGCACGTCCTCCGCGGTGATCCGTAGCCGGCGCCCCAGCGCGATGCGAAGGTCGCCGCCGAGCGTGAGCGGATGGCCGGTGCGCGCGGCGACTTCCCGCTCGATCGGCTTCCGCAGGACGTTCCAGTCGGCCAGCACCAATGCAAACAGGGCGCCAACGGCGACGAGGCAAAGCAGCGCGAACGCGACCAGCGCGCGGGTCATGGAACCGGCGGCGCAATCCGCGTGCCCGCCCTGCGCAGCGCGCTGGTACGCCCGCCCTCCTGGCATGTCTCGTGCTGCGAGGTCCTCGAATCGCCCGTAGCATGCGGAACGCTGCGCGCACCGAGAACATGGCCATCGCCCGACAGGACTCGTCGACCGGGGAGCAGGCGTCCGGCCGGGCCGCCGGGGTCCGCCGGGTGCTCGCCGCGATCGCGCGCGCCGCCAACGCGGGGGTGGTGGCGATCGTGCTCGCGGCGGCGATCGGCTGGCTGCTCGACTCCGACTGGCTACGGACCTTCGGCGCCGACTTCCCGGCGCTCCAGCTCTCCTCGGCGATCGCGTTCGTGATCGCCGCGGGCGCGCTCGCGCGGGCGCAGACCGGCGGCGAGCGCGGCGTCCGCCCGGCGCGCGCCGGCGCGGTCGTGGTCGGGCTGATCGCCGTGGTCATGCTCGCCGGCCACGCGCTCGGCATCCACGCCGGCCTCGACCTCGCTTTCCTCGGCCTCGCCCGCAGCGACACGCACGTGCCGGTGCTCATGCCGGTCGCCACCGCGCTCGTGCTCGGGCTGGTGGCCGCAGGAATCGTCCTCGCGACCTTGCGCGCGGGGTGGCCCGAGGTCGCGCACCGCGCGGTAGCGACCGCGCTCCTCGCGGTCGCCCTGCTCGCCATCGTGGGCCTGAGCTTCCGGCTGCTGCTCGAGTACGGCGTGGCGCCGCTCTTCGGCATGGCGCTGCCGGATGCCATCGCCTTCCTCCTCCTCGGCGTGAGCCTGCTCGCCGGCCGGCCGGACCCCTGGCTCGTCGACGTCGCGACGAGCGAGCGCCCCGGGGCGGTGATGAGCCGGTGGCTGCTGCCGGCGGCAATCGTCGTTCCGATCCTCGCGCACGTCGCGCAGCTCGTGGCGCAGCGCTACCGCGTCGTCGACGAGCCGCTCGGCCAGGGGATGCTGGTGCTGCTGACGGTGGTCGGACTCGGCGGGCTGACGCTCTGGATCGGCCGCGCGCTCGACCGCATGAACGCGCAGCGCGTGCGCGCGGAGGAGGAGGCGCGCACCCAGCGCGAATCGCTGCAGGTCGTGCTCGGCAGCATCGGCGAAGGGGTGATCGCGACCGATCGCGCGGGCCGGGTGCGATTCCTGAACGCGGCGGCGCAGCGCCTCGCCGGGTGCGCCGAAGCGGCCGCGGTCGGACGTTCCGCGGCCGAGCTGCTGCACGTGGTGGACGAGCACACCGGCGCGCCGCTCGAGCTGCCGCTCGAGCGCGCGCTCGCCGTGCGCGAAACGGTGTACGGCGGCGGCGAGCCGGCGCTGCGCGTCGGCGCCGGGCCGACCCGGGCGCTCGAGCTGAGCGCGACGCCGATTCTGGACCGGGCGGGTGCGGTCACCGGCGCCGTGCTCGTGCTGCGGGACGCCTCGCGCCGCCGCGAGGCCGAGCGCGCCATGCGCGCCGCGTACGCCGAGCTCGACGCGCGTGTGATCGACCGCACCACCGCGCTCGCGCGCGCGACCGCCGCCCTGAGCGAGCGCAACCGCCTCTTCGCCACCATCACCGGCAGCACCTCCGACCTCATCTTCGCCAAGGACGTTGGCGGGCGGCTGCTGCTGGTGAACCCGGCGTATCTCGCGGTGATCGGCCGCGCGGAAAGCGAAGTGATCGGGCGCACCAGCGTCGAGCTCGCCACCGACCCGGAGGCCGGGCGCGCGAAGGCCGACCACGACCGCGTCGTGGTCGAGTCGGGACGCTCGCTCACGGTGGAGGAGGTCTTTCCCGCGGCGGAGGCGCGGATCTATCTCACGACCAAGTCGCCGCTGCGCGACGAGCGGGGCGCGATCGTGGGCCTGGTGGGCGTCGCGACCGACATCACCGAGCGCAAGCACGCCGAGCGCGCGCTCGAGGCGCTGCTCGGCGAGGAGCAGCGGCTGCGCGGGGAGGCGGAGCGGGCGAACCGCGCGAAGGACGAGTTCCTCGCCATCGTCTCGCACGAGCTGCGCTCGCCGCTCAACGCGCTGCGCGGCTGGAGCCATCTCCTCGCCGGCACCCGCCCGCTCGAGCCGGAGCTCCTCGAGCGCGCCACCGCCGCGATCAAGCGCAACGTCGAGCACCAGGCGCGGCTGATCGACGACATCCTCGACGCCTCCCGCAGCATCAGCGGCAAGCTCTCGATCGAGCGCGCCGCGGTGGATCTCGCCGAGATCGTGCAGGCCGCGGTCGAGATCGCGCGGCCCGCGGCGGCGGCGAAGAAGATCGCGCTCGGCACCGCGTTCGAGCGGCCGCTCGCGCTGGTCGAGGGCGACGCCGGCCGGCTCCAGCAGGTGCTCACGAACCTCCTGTCCAACGCGATCAAGTTCACGCCGCAGGGCGGGACCGTCGAGGTGTCGCTCGCGCAGGCGGGCGACCGCGTCCGCCTGGCGGTGCGCGACGACGGCGCCGGCATCGCGCCGGAGTTCCTGCCGCACGTGTTCGAGCGGTTCACGCAGGCCGACACGTCGAGCACCCGCCGCGCGGGCGGGCTGGGGATCGGGCTCGCGCTGGTGCGCAACATCGTCGAGCTGCACGGCGGCGCGGTCCGCGCCGAGAGCGCGGGGAAGGACCGCGGCGCGACCTTCACCGTCGAGCTGCCCGCGTCGGCGGCGGGCGCGGCGGCGCCGGCGGCCGCCCGCCCGGCGTCCGGCGGCAAGCGCCTCGCGGGACTGGACGTCGTCCTGGTCGACGACGACCCCGACGCGCGCGACACGATCGGGCTCGCGCTGCGCCAGGCGGGCGCCGCCGTCGCGGACTTCGCCTCGGGCGACGCGGTGCTCGCGCGGCTCGCCGAGCGCCTGCCAGCGGACCGGCCCGACGTGCTGCTCCTCGATCTCGCGATGCCCGGCGAGGACGGCTTCGGCGTGCTGGCGCGTATCCGCATGCTCGAGCGCGAGCGCACGGTGGCGCCGGTCCCCGCGATCGCGGTCACGGCGTTCAGCCAGACCGACCGCGGTCGCCTCCGCTCAGCCGGATTCGGGGATCTCGTCGGCAAGCCGGTGGACAGCGACCGGCTGGTCGCGGCGATCGTCGCGCTGGCCGGCGCGGGCGCGCCGAGCGAGCGTCCGGAGCGGGCCGTGTAAGGCTTACCCGGCTGGCCCGGCGCGGCGCTTGCTTCAACGGCGCATGCGATACGCCGTCCTCGCCGCCGATTACGACGGCACGATCGCGCCCGACGGACGGGTCGCACCGTCCACCGTCGCCGCGCTCGAGCGGCTGGCCGCCTCCGGCCGCAAGCTCGTCCTGGTGACCGGCCGGGAGCTCGAGGCGCTGCTGGAGATCTTTCCGGCGATCGGCATTTTCGACCGGGTGGTCGCCGAGAACGGCGCGCTTCTCTACGTCCCCGCGACCGGCGAGCGCCGGGCGATCGGCGCAGCGCCGCCCGCGTTCTTCGTGCGCGAGCTCGAGCGCCGCGGGATCGCTCCGCTCTCGGTCGGCGAGTCGATCGTCGCCACCGTCCACCCGCACGAGACCGTCGTGCTCGAGACGATCCGCGACCTCGGCCTCGAGCTGCAGGTGATCTTCAACAAGGGCGCGGTCATGGTGCTGCCCCCCTCGATCAACAAGGCAAGCGGGCTGAAGGCGGCCCTCGCCGAGCTGGGGCTCTCGCCGCGCAACGCGGTCGCCATCGGCGACGCGGAGAACGACCACGCGCTGCTGCGCGAGTGCGAGTACGGCGTGGCGGTGGCGGATGCGCTGCCGACGCTCAAGCGGGAGGCCGACCGGGTGAGCGCGCATCCATCCGGCGACGCGGTGATCGAGCTCGTCGAGGAGCTCCTCGGGCGCGGTCCCGATGACTCGCCGCCGCGCAGCGCCCGCCGCCGGCTCGCGCTCGGCACGCGCGCCGGCGGCACGCCCGTCGAAGTGCCGGCGGCGTGGAGCGACGTGCTCGTCGCAGGTCCGCGCGGCGGCGGCTCGCTGCTCGCGCGGGGACTGCTCGAACGGGTGTGCGCGCAGGGCTACCAGGCCTGCGTCGTCGATTCCGACGGGCGGTACGGCGGCTTCGCCGACGCCATCGTCTTCGGCACGGCCGAGCGCGGGCCGACCGTGGACGAAGTGCTGACTGCGCTCGAGCAGCCGGAGTCGACGGCGATCGTGAACCTCGCCGCGGTGACGGTCGAAGCGCGGCCGGCCTTCGTCGCGGAGCTCGCCCCCCGGCTCGCGGCGCTGCGCGCGGCGGTCGGGCGCCCGCACTGGATCCTGCTGGACGATGCGCACGAGCTCGCCCCGGCCGCGGCGGCGAGCGGCCTCACGGGCGGCAGCGGGCTGATCTACGCGAGCGCGCAAGCGGCCGCGCTGCCGGCAGCCGCGCTCGCGGAGCTCGACGCGGTGATCGCGCTCGGCGAGGCACCGCAAGCGGCGATCATGGCGATCGCGCGCGCCGCCGGCCGGCCGGCGCCGCCGCTCGACGGCGCACGCGGCCGGACGGGCGATGCGCTCGCGTGGCTGACCCGCTCCGGCGAAGCGGTGTGGATCGCTCCGACACGTACCGCGCCGCAAGAACGGCGACGCGAGGGCCGGTATGCGCTCCCGGGATCGGCCGGTGACGGGGATCGACGATGAAACCGTCACGCCGCCCGGCGTTCGGCCGAATGGCGTCGGCCGCCTCGCGCCTGGCCGGCCGGCCGGCAGCGTTCTGCGTGGCGGTGATCGTCGTCGCGACCTGGGCCGTGACCGGGCCGCTCTTCGGGTTCAGCGATACGTGGCAGCTCGTGATCAACACCGGCACCACGATCGTCACCTTCCTCATGGTGTTCCTGATCCAGAGCACGCAGAACCGCGACGCCGCCGCGGTGCAGATCAAGCTCGACGAGCTGATCCACGCCGTGCGCGGCGCGCAGGAGACGCTGCTCGACTCGGAGGAGCTGGACGATGCGTCGCTCGACCGGATGCACGCGCGGTACGTCGCGCTCGCGGAGCGCGCGCGCGCGGCGGGCGGCGAGGTTCCGGCGCAGGAGCCGGCGCTCGCGCCACCGCCGCGCCGGCGTGCGCGGCGCGGCGCACGGCGAGCGAGGCCGAGATGAGCGCGAAATCGTCCGCCAGGAATCGCGTTGGCCGCAAGCGCGGCAACGGCGCGGACGACCCGCCGGCGAACGTCCTCGTCATCGACATCGGCGGCACCAAGGTGAAGATGCTCGCGACCGGCCACGCGCACCCGCGCAAGGTCGACTCCGGTCCGGAGCTGACGCCCGGGCAGATGGTCAAGGCCGTCCTCAGGGCGTGCAAGGGCTGGTCGTTCGAGGCGGTCTCGATCGGCTTTCCGGGCCTCGCCGGCGCGCAGGGGCCGATCTCGGAGCCGGCGAATCTCGGGGCGGGGTGGGTCGGCTACAACTTCGCCGCGGCGTTCGAGCGCCCGGTCCGCATCATCAACGACGCGGCGATGCAGGCGCTCGGCAGCTACGAGGGCGGACGGATGGTCTTCCTCGGACTCGGCACCGGCCTCGGCTCGGCGTTGATCACGCAGAACGTGATCGTCCCGCTCGAGCTGGGGGCGCTGCCGTCGCTCAGCGGCGAGCCGCTCGGCCTCGTGCTCGGGCGCAAGGGCCTCAAGCGGCTCGGCAAGCGCGCGTGGCGGAAGGAGCTTGCCCGGGCCATCGAGCGCTTCACGGTCGCGTTCACCGCCGACTACATCGTGCTGGGCGGTGGCAACGCGGGCGAGCTGAAGAAGCTGCCCCCGGGAACGCGGATCGGCAACAACCTCGCCGCGTTCCGCGGCGGATTCCGCCTGTGGCACCTGCCGGACGTGCCGACGCTCTCCGCCGACGGCGGTGCGGCGCCGCAGTCGGCGTCGGCGCGCTGGCGCGTGATCTAGCCGGGTGCGGCCGGGATGAGCAAGCGGATCAGGATCCGCACCGGGCAGGCACCGCCCGCGCTCACCCGCGCGGCGTTCGCCGAGCGCTTCGCGGAATCGTTCGCCGACCCGCAGTTCGACGCCGAGCGAGCGGCGCTCGGCCGCGTCGCGGAGATCGCGTGGCGGAACTACGCGGCGGGCCGCAAGGCGCCGCGGACCCGCAAGGCCGGCAGGGGCTTCGCGAACCCCGACCACGATCTCTCGGTCGATTGGCTGGACGCCCGCGACCGGATCCGCGCCGCGGCGCGCGCGCAGCGCGACCCCGCGGGGCGCTCGCGCGCGCTCGTGATCATCGGCTCGCCGCGCAACGACGGGACCTGTCCGGGCGAAGCGTCCAAGACCTTCCGCCTCGCGGGCATCGCGCAGCGCGCGCTCGCACGGCGCCGGCTGGACGTCGACCTGCTGGATCTGAGCCGGCTCACCTCCGACTACGGCCGGCGGATCTACCCGTGCAAGGGCTGCGTGTCGACCGCGATGCCGCTCTGCCACTGGCCCTGCAGCTGCTATCCGAACCACGCGCTCGCGCAGACGGGCGATCTGATGGCCGAGATCTATCCGCGCTGGGTGGCCGCGCACGGCGTGATCGTGGTCACGCCGGTGCACTGGTTCCAGTCGCCGAGCCCGCTGAAGCTGATGATCGACCGGCTGGTGTGCGCGGACGGCGGCAACCCCGACCCGACCTCCACCGACGGCAAGGATCCGCGCAAGGCGAAGGCGCTCGAGCTGGCGGACTGGCCCTACCCGCGGCATCTGCAAGGCCGGGTCTACGGGCTGGTGGTCCACGGCGACACCGGCGGCGTCGAGAGCACTCGCCGCGCGTTGTCGGACTGGCTCGACGGCATGGGGCTCGTCGATGCGGGCATGCAGGCGCGTCTCGACCGCTACATCGGCTACTTCGAGCCCTACGCCACCAGCCACGAGGCGCTGGACCGCGACGCGGCGCTGCAGGAAGAGGTCCGCAACGTGGCGCGAGCCGTGGCCAACGCGGTGGCGCAGGCCCGGTCGGGCCGGTCGTCGCCCGACGCGAAGCTCGCGACCCCGCGGCCGAAGTGAGCGCCTGACCGCGCGCAGTTTCGTGTCTCCCTTGCCCGACCGGAGGTAATTCCTACACCGCCCGTCGCCCGGGTCCGCGCGGGCAACTCCCTGATTCCACGAAGAGACCCGTGCCGGGTACGAGTGTTGCAGTAGGGCTCCTCAGCAACACCGTGGCAAACCAGCGCTCGCCGCCGGACAGCGACGAGCCCGAGCGAAGTGCAGATGGGAGTCGACCATGTTTTCGTGGGCCGTAACGTTTCTGGTGATCGCGTTGATCGCGGCGGTGCTCGGGTTCTCCGGGCTCGCGGGCACTGCCGTCAACATCGCCTGGATCCTGTTCGTCGTCGGACTGATCCTCGCGGTCGTGTTCTTCGTTTTCGGTCGGCGCGGCCGACCGCTCTAGCCGTGCATCTCCTCGACGCCGCCGAGCTCGAGCACCTCGTGCGGAAGACCTTTCCGCAGAAGGTGCGGTTTTCGGCCGAGGCGGATCTCGGGATCGGCGCCGGTTCGCGGCCGTCCGTGGCGTTCGTGCACGGCGGCTGCGACCCGTTTCTCGATCGGCAGTTCGAGGCCTGGCTCGCCGGCTCGGCCGCGTTCGTGGCGGTGCACCAGGTTCTCAACCGGCTGTGCCGCGCGGGCGCGCTCGCGCCGGGCGACTGGGCCGTGACGCGGCGGCCGTCGTGAGGCGTCTGCGGCGCACCGTCGCAACGTGCCTGGCCGCGGCGCTCGTCGCGGGCGGCTTCGCCGCGACACGGGCGCTCGACCCCTTCGGTCCCGCAGTGGCCGCGGTCGAGATGGAGCGGGCGCCGGACCCGGCGCGGTCCGCGCTGGCGGCCTACCTCGCGGAGCGCTACGGACGGGATCCGCATGCCACGCGGTGGTATGTGGAGGAGGCGCATCACGCCGCCGAAACGCACGGCGTCGATCCGCTGCTGGTGCTCGCCGTGATGGCGGTCGAGTCGCGCTTCGATCCGGCCGCGCAGAGCGGGTACGGCGCGCGCGGCCTGATGCAGGTCGTGCCCCGGTTCCATCGCGAGAAGCTCGCCGGCCACGGCGGCGAGGCGGCGCTCGCCGACCCGCGCGTCAACGCGCTCGTCGGCACGCAGATCCTCAAGGAGTACGTCGCGCGATCGGGCGGGATCCGCGCCGGCCTGCAGCGCTACGTCGGCGCGGACGACGAGGAGCAGCGCTATTCGCGCAAGGTGCTCGCCGAGAAGCGGCGCTTGCAGCACGTCGTCAGGCTGGCGCTGCGCGAGGACGCATGATGAGCGGAACGTCGCGATGCCTGCTCGTGGCGGTCGCCGTGCTCGGCCTCGCCGGCTGCGACCGCGACACCAAGCAGGCGGTCGACGAGGCCGGCACCGAGGTCAAGCGCGAAGCGCGGGAGGCCGGCGCGCAGGCGAAACAGGCGCTGCGGGGAGTCGGCGAGACCACCGGCCAGGTGCTCGAGGACACGGCGATCACGGCGAAGGTCAAGGCGGCGCTGCACGCGGAGAAGGACGTGAAGAGCCGCGACATCGACGTCGAGACGTTCCAGGGCAAGGTGGTGATCAAGGGCGCCGTGCCCGACCGTGCCCAGGCCGAGCGGGCGGCGAAGGTCGCCGGCGCGGTCGATGGCGTGAAGGCGGTGGAGAACCGCCTCACCGTCCAATGAGGGCCGCCATGAAAGCGCTGACCATCGACGCCCTGGCAGAGGAGAACGCGCGGCACGCCGGCACGGCCGGCGTCAGCGCCGAGGGCTGCGCCCGCGGCTTCCGGCCGGCGTTCCTCGACCGTGCGACGCAAACCGTCTACGCATCGCGCTACGCCGACGGGCGGCTGGCGCCGTTTCACGTGCTCGACGGCCTCCCCCTGTGGCTCGTCGCCATCCGTTGCCGCGACGGCCGCGTCGTCGGCCTGAAGCCGTCCGTGATTACGGGGTTCGTCCGCGCCGGGCGCTTCTACACGCGCGAGCAGGCCGCCGGCGCCGCCGTCGAAGGCGCGCAGTGAATCGGCTCGATACCGCGAAGGTGGTGGTCGCGATCGTCGCCTTCGCGCTGCTCGGTGCCTGCGCGAAGGCGGGCATCCGGTTCAATCGCTCGGCGGCTCTCGCGGACGCGAGCGAACCGGTCCAGCAGCACCCCGCGCGCCCGGTCGCGCGCCTGCTGGTCGTGGGCGACAGTACGGCGGTCGGCGCCGGGGCGATCGATGCGCGAGCGAGCATCGCCGGGCGAATCGCGCAGGTTCATCCCGGCGTGGAGATCGTCAACCTCGGCGCCAACGGCGCGCGCCTGTCGGACGTCCTGGAACAGATCCGGGCGAGCGGGGCGGACCCGTTCGACGTAGTGCTCGTCCAGGCCGGTGGAAACGACGTCATCCGTCTCGCCTCGGCGGGGAGGCTCGCCGAAGAGTGGGGCGCGGTTGCCAGGGCCGCGGCCGAGCGCTCGCCGCAGGTGATCCTCATGCCGGCCGGCAACGTCGGTACGGCACCGTTCTTCTTCGCCCCGGTCTCCTGGCTCATGACCGCGCGTGCGCGCACTGCGCGGCAGATCGCCGCTGCCGCCGCGCGCGAAACCGGCGCCGTATTCGTCGATCTCTTCCACGAGCCCGAAGAGGATCCGTTCCTGCGCGACCCCGGGCGCTTCTATGCGCCGGACTTCCTTCACCCGAGCGATGCGGGGTACGGGCTCTGGTACGACGCGCTCGAGGTGCAGTCCGGACTCGCGGGGAAGCTCGACGCCCGTCGCTCGTCGGGTCCGCGCGCGGCTGCGGGGGGGTAGCCTGGACCCCGACCGCACGAACCGCGTGATGCTGGCGGACTTTTCGGTGTTCTGCGCGGCAGCGGCGCTCTGGGGGCTGGCGGCGAGCCTCGCGGCGGTCGCCGTCGTATTGCTGCTCGCCTGATTCCCGCGCTACCGCCGCGAACGCTCCCGCGGAAGCCCCCCGAACAGGCGGTCCCGCCCGAGCGCTTCGCAGGCGAGCAGGAACGCCGCGGCGTTCCACGACTGGCCCGGCATCCCGCTCGGCGCGAGCGTGCGGCCGTCCAGCCATTCGTTGAACTGCCAGTCGCGGAGCTCGTTCGCGCGCGCGAGCTTCAGCAGTTCCCCGCGCGCGAGGGCCCCCAGTCCCGCGCGCGCGAGCGCCGCCACCCAGAAGCCGCCGACGAACGGCCAGACCCCGCCGTTGTGGTACTGCCAGGCGAAGTTCTGGCGATGGCGCGACATGTACGGCCGCCACAGCGGGCTCCCCGGCTCGATCGGATCGCACACCGAACGCACCGGATAAGGCTCGTGGACCCCTGCGCGGAGGAGCGCCTGCAGCGTGCGGTGCGCCGCGGCGTCGTCGGCCAGGCCGCAGACCACCGCCAGCACGTTGCCGAGCACGTCGCCTTCCTCGCCGACGGTCGCGAAGTTCACGAAGCTCAGGTAGAGATCGCGGTTGCGTGCGCGGCTCCGCGCGTAGTGCGCGAGCAGCCGCGCGCGGCGGTACTCGGCGAGCGCCGCCGAGAACGGGTGGAAGAGCTGGTTCGCGTTGCGGCGCGTCTCCGCGGATTGCGGCAGCGCGTACAGCCGCTTCACCAGATACCAGAGCGCGTTCGTGTAGAGGACGAAGCCCGAGCGCGGCATGATGTCGGCCCAGTCACTCGCCTCGTTCTGCTGCAGCAGGAAGAAGCGCTGGTGCTCCTGGCATTCGAGCCAGCGGATCGCGCGCTCGACCGCCGGCGCCCAGCGCTCGCGCAGCCGGCCCGCGGGATGCAGCACGTCGAGCAGCCCGACCGCGACGAGCCACCACGCGGTGGCGTCGATGCAGCCGAGATACCAGAAATCGGCCTCGGCGCGCTTCACGTCGACGAATTTCGGGATCTGTCCGTTCGCCGCCTGGTGCGCCGCGAGCGTCGCGAGGCCGGTCGGCGCGGCGCGCTCGAGCGCGGGCTCGCCCGATACCGCCATCCCGAGCGCGCAGACGGCCGCGTCGCGGCCGAAGATCGCGCTGTAGCCGCGCCCGTCGGCGCGGGCCGAAGGCGTCGCTGCGAGGATCCCCGCCGGCGACAGATTGCGCGCGAGGAGGCGGATCGATTCGGCCCGGCAGCGCTCGACGAGGGCTGCGCCGGTTGGCGTCGCGTCCCGGGGCAGCGCGGTCACTGCACGGTCTCGCCCTCGATCGCCCGGAGCAGCTCCTCGTAGACCACCGGCTTGGTGAGGTGGGCGTCGAAGCCGGCGGCGAGCGCGCTGTCGCGATCGTGCGTCCGGCCGTAGCCGGTGAGGGCGATGAGCCTGACCCGCGCTCCGGCCGGTTCCGCGCGGAAACGGCGGGCCACTTCGTAGCCGTCCATGCCGGGAAGCCCGATGTCCACGAGCGCGACGTCGGGCCGGAACGCCGGGAGCTGCGCGAGGCCCGCGAACCCGTCGGCCGCGAGCGCCACCGCGTGGCCTTCCAGCTCGAGGAGGCGGCGGAGGCTTTCGCGCATGTCGTCGCCGTCTTCGACGACGAGGATCCGCCGCCCCGAGCCGGACGCCGCAGCGGCCGGCGACGGCGCCGCGGCGGACGGCGGCGCGGCGATCCGCGGCAGCCGCAGGACGAAGCGGCTGCCTTTGCCGGCGCCTGCGGACTCGGCGGTCAGCGTGCCGCCGTGCAGCGCGGCGAGGCGCCGGACGAGCGCGAGGCCGAGCCCGAGGCCGCCCTGCGCGCGGTCGATCGATTGCGCGCCCTGAACGAACGGCTCGAACAGGCGCGCGAGCAGCTCCGGCGCGATGCCCTGGCCGTCGTCGGTCACCGCGAGCTCGGCCCACTCGCCGTCCCCGCCCACCCGCAGCGCGACGGTGCGGGCGCCGTACTTGACCGCGTTCTCGAGCAGGTTGTCGACGATCTGGCGCAGCCGCGTCGGATCGGCGTCCACCCAGGCCGACCCGCCGGTCACGCGGAACGCCGCCGGATCGGCCGTTCGCGCGCGGTACTCGGCGGCTATGCTCGCCGCGGCGTCGAGCAGGTCGCACGGACGACGCTCGAGCGCGAGCTTGCCGTACGTGGCGCGCGCGACGTCGAGGAGATCGTCCACCAGCTTGCGGATGTGGGTGATCTGCCGCTTGATCGACGCCGCCGCGAACCGGCCGCGCTCGTCGTCGTCGCGGGCGCGCTCGAGGAGCTCCGCGCCGAGCGCGATCGCGCCGAGCGGGTTGCGAAGCTCGTGGGCGAGCATGGCGATGAACTCGTCCTTCTGCCGGTTCGCCTCCCGCAGCGCCGCCTCGCTCGCGTGCGCTGCCGCCTCGGCGCGCCTGATCTTCGACACGTCGAGGACGAGCGCGAAGAAGCCGCGGACGGTGCCGTCGGGCGCGATGTCGGGGACGTAGCGCGCCTGGATGTCGCGCTCGCCGCCGTCCGCGTAGGGGACGCGCAGCTCGAAGTCCGCGACCCGCCCGGCGAGCGCCGCATCGATGTGGGGGCGGAGCGCCTGCACCGAGCTCTCTCCCAGGACTTCGGTCATTGTCTTGCCGAGAATCGCCGCGCGCGGATGGCCGAACCACTCCTCGTACGTCCGGTTCATCAGCCGGTAGCGCAGGCCGCTGTCGACGTAGGAGATGAGCGCCGGCACCGCGTCGGTGGCGAGCCGCAGCCGCTCGTCGCTGCGCTGCGCGAGGCCGGCGATGGCATCGGCGAGCCGGGCGAGCTCGCGAGTGTGCACCGGCGGAATCGCAGCGGGCTCGTTCCGCTGCAGCGTGTCGGTGGCGGCGGCGAGCTGGCGCATCGGCCGGGCGATCCGGCGGGCGATCCAGATCGTCATCGCGAGGCCGGCCGCGAGCAGCGCGGCGGCGGCGAGCGCCCATTGCCACATCGAGCGGTTGATCGGCGCGAGCGCCGCGTCCTCCGGCACCGACACCACCGCGGTCCAGCCGGAAAGCGGCGAGCGGCTGAACGCGTGCAGCACGACGGTCCCTTCGTGGCGCTGTCCGCGGCCGAACGCCTCCGCGCTCTCTTGCATCGCCGCGCGGAGCGACGCCGAGACCGGCCGGCCGACGAAGCTCTCCGGGTTGAGGGCGCGCGCGATGAGGAAGCCGCGCCGGTCGACCAGCGCCGCGCCGCTGTCGGGCAGCAGGCTCCGGCCGCGCACCACGCCCTGGAACGCGCCCGCGGGCAGCACCAGGCTCGCGCAGTAGCGCACCGCCCCGTCGCGGAGGACCGGAACGTCGATGCGCAGGACCGGGCGCTTCGTGACCGCGCCGAGGAAGAGATCCGAGTAGACCACCCGCCGCTCGTCGATCGCGACCCGCACGCTGTGCGGATTTCCCGAGGGCAGCTCCCCGGGCGCGGCCGGGGGCTGCGTCGCATGGAAGACGTTCGGCAGCGGTGTGCCGAACTCGACCATTGTGTTCACGAGCGCCTGGCCCGAGACGTCGAAGAGGAGCACCCACGCGCCCGGCCGGAAGTGCATGACGCGGGCGGCGAGCCGGTGGAAGTCGTCGAACTTCCCTTCGTCGATCAGCGGCGACTCGGCGAGCACCTGCAGTGTCGCCACGCCCGCGCCGAGCTCGCTGTCGGTGGCCGCGGCGAGCGCGCGCGCCGTGCCGAGCATCGACTGGCCGAGCGCCTCGCGCTGCGCGTCGTACTGGCGCCACGCGATCCACGCCGTCGCGACGATGAGCGGGAGGACGACAGCGAGCACGAGGCCGAGCAGCTGCCGGCGGATCGACGGTAGGCTGGACCGGTGCACGTTCCTCCTCTGCCGCAACGACGCGCTGATGGTAACGCGGGCGAGCGTCCGTCGCGGGCCCGAAATTCCTACCGAGCGCGCGCTTCGAGCAGCGCCGCCGGGAACGAGGCGAACAGCCGCCCGAGCGCGAGCTCCCCGCCCGCGGTCGCGACCGTCTCGCCGCTCAGGACGTTGACGTAGCCGGACGCTTCGCCCAGACCTGCGACATCGATCGCGGTGTCCTGCCAGATCTCCTCTTCGAGCGGCAGCCGGCCGCGCTCGCCGAGGAGCGTGAGGAACAGGCGGCCGGCGACCGCGATCACGCTGCGGCCTTCGTGCCGGCGCGCGAACGCCACGACGTGCTCCGCTTTCGCGCCGGAGGCGGCGAGGGCGGTGTAGCCGCCGCGCTCGAAGATCTCGGGATCCCGCCGGCGCAGCGCGAGCGCACGCGCGGCGACCCAGAGCTTGGCCCGGCCGTCGAGCGGCGCCGCGGCGAGCGTGCGCACGCGTGCGCCGAGATCGGCCGCCGCGGCGAGCGCCGCGAACTCGTCGAGCAGGCGCTCGCGCAAGGCGTAGTCGACCGGCCGGCGGTTGTCGGGATCGACGAGCGAGAGATCGGCGAGCTCGGTGCCCTGGTAGAAATCCGGCACACCGGGCGAGGCGAGCTTGAGGAGCGTCATCGACAGGCTGTTGAGGGCGCCGAACCACGCGATGCGGGCGGCCTGCTCGCGCAGATCGTCGAGGAAGAGGTTGCCCTCGCCGTCCCGGAGCAGCCCCTCGACGAACCCGCTCACGGCAGCTTCGTAGTCCTCGTCCGGGTTCATCCAGCTCGAGCGCTGCTTCGCTTCGCGCACCGCCTTGCGCATGTAGCGCGCGATCCGCCCGCGGTAGTCCGCGAGCGCGTCCCCGTCCAGCGGGCCGGCGGGAAAGGTGCCGAGGAGCGTCTGGTAGAGGAGGTATTCCTCCTGGCGCGACGGCGCCTTCGCACCGTCGCGCACGCGCTTGCGGCCGCGGTTGAGCCGGCTCCACCTGCGCAGCAGGAGCCGCCACGGCCCGGGCATCTCCGACAGCACGTCGATGCGCGCGCGCACGTCTTCGGCGCGCTTGGTGTCGTGGGTGGACGTGGCGAGGCCGGTATTCGGCCAGTGCGCGGCGCGGTCGGCGCTCGCGGCGTGAAACGCCGCCACGCTCAGGCCGAACATCCCCGGGTCGGTGCCGACCTCGTTCAGGGAGGCGAGCGGGGTGTATACATAGTGTGCGGTGTCCTCGACCCCCTTCGCCGTCACCGGGGCGGTCACCTGCTGGGCCTTCATCGCGAAGACGCGGTACCGTGCGGCGATGTCCGCGGACGCCTCCGGCGGCGCCTCGCCGAGGAGCGCGCCGCGCACGAACCCGAAGATGCTGGCATCGGCCGCCCGGCTGCGGCGCCGGGCACGGCCCACCGCCCAGTCGATGTGCCGGCGATCGCGGCGCGATGCCGACCCGCGGAGGTAGGTGCGGTAGACCGGGAAGCACGCGATCACCTCGGCGAGCGCCTGCCGCAGGGTGTTGAACGTGTAGTCACGGGTGCGCCGGTCGGCGCGGGCGAGGCGCAGCGCCGCGGAGGCGAGCACCGTCAGCTCGGAGGCGAGCGCCGAGCGGAGGATCGCGCGCCGGCCCTGGTACGCGGCTTCGTCCGCGTCGAGCGCTTCGCCGGTGAACGTGCGCCAGGTGCGCTCGAACCGCGCTTTCGCCCGCGGATCCACGAGGACGCCGTTGACCACGGCGGCGAAGCGGTAGCCGGTGGTGCCGTGCACCGCCCAGTCCTCCGGCACGCTCTCGTGCCCGGCGACGATCTTCTCGGCCACGATCCAGAGCGGCCGGGACGGCGCGCCGGAGGCTTCCGCCGGGGGCGCCAGCCGCGCCTGCAGCCGCGCGAAATACCCGGCCGGGTCGTAGAGCCCGTCGGGATGGTCGATGCGCAGGCCGTCGACCTTGCCGCTCGCCACGAGGTCGAGCACGAGACGGTGCGTGGCGTCGAACACCGCCTCGTCCTCCACGCGCAGCGCCGCGAGGTCGTTGATGTCGAAGAAGCGCCGGTAGTTGATCTCGTCCGAGGCGACGCGCCAGAACGCGAGCCGGTAGGCCTGCGCCTCGAGCAGGCGGTGCAGCGCCTCGAACGACTCGCGCTCGCCCGGCGTGCCGTTGATCCCGGTCACCGCACGCTCGATCGCGGCGGCGAGTCCCGGCTCGGCGGCGACGCCTGCGGCGAGCTCGCGCTTGCAGCGCGCGGCGACGCGCGCGCGCTCGCCGGCGCGGGCCGCGCGCGGGGGCAGGGCGGCGAAGCGAGCGGCGAGTCCCGGCGCGCCGGCGCGCTCGAGGACGCGCGGATATTCGCGCGGATCGATCGGGAAGCGATGCCCGTGGTACCAGACGGAAAGTTCCCCGGCGGCCGCATCGAACGCGAGGCCGAGCTCCCCGCGCTCGAGGACCAGCCCGTAATGGTCGCCGAGCACCGGCACGAGCACGCGCCCCGCCATCGTCTCGTCGAGCGGCCACCAGTCGATGTCGAAGGTGCCGGCGTGCGGGGCCGCCGGGCCGTGCTCGAGCACGTCGAGCCACCAGCCGTTGTCCGCGCCCATGATCCCCATGTGGTTCGGCACCACGTCGAGGACGAGCCCGAGGCCGTGTGACCGGAGCGCGGCGACCAGCGCGTCGAGACCGCTCGCGCCGCCGAGCTCCGGGTTGATCGAGCCGTGGTCGATGATGTCGTAGCCGTGGGTGCTGCCGGCGCGCGCCCGCAGCACGGACGAGCAGTAGAGGTGGCTCACGCCGAGCCGCGCGAGATAGGGTGCGAGCCGCGCCGCGTGGGCGAAGGTGAAGTCGCGATGCAGCTGGACGCGGTAGGTCGCGCGCGGAATCCGGGCGCGCGGCGCCGGCGCTCGCGAGCGCCCGGGCGGGGCGGCGCGCTCGGCGATCGCCTGGTCAGCCATCGCGCGCCTCCAGTGCCACGACGACGCCCCACGGCGACAGGGCTCCCCGCGCGCGCGCGCCGGGCGTGCCGCTCGCATAGAGCGTCTCGCCGCGCGGCAGGGCGACGGCCGGGGATTCGGCCGGTCCGAGGTTCGCGACGAGGCCGAGCCGCGCGCCGTCGCCGAGGGTCCACGCGACGCTGACGACGGTGCCGTCGACCGCGTGCCGCCCGCCGCAGGTCATGCCCGCGAGCCGCGGCGCGATCGCATCGCGGCGCAGCTCGAGCAGCCAGCGGTAGAGCGCGCGGCGGCGCCGGTGCGGCTCGCGCTCGAGCTCGTCCCAGTCGAGCTTGGAGCGGTCGAACGTCGCGGGATGGTTCGGGTCCGGAATCGCCGCGCGCGCGGCCGCGTCGCCGAACCGCCCGCAGCGCGCGAACTCCTCGCGGCGGCCGGCGGTGACCGCGGCGGCGAGGTCGGCGCCGAAATCGCAGAAGTACAGGAACGGGCTGGAGGCGTCGAACTCCTCGCCCATGAAGAGCATCGGCACGGCCGGGGCGAGCAGCAGGCAGGCGATCGCGGCCTCCAGCGCCGGGGTCGCCGCCAGGGCGCCGATGCGCTCGCCGCAGGCGCGATTGCCGACCTGGTCGTGGGTCTGGAGGAAGTTCACGAACGCGCACGGCGGCAGCGCGCGGCTCGGGCTGCCGCGGCGGTGGCCGCGGTGCGCCGAGCGCTCGCCCTGGTAGGCGAAGCCCTCGGCGAGCGCGCGGCCGAGTCGCGCGTGCGCGCCGTCGGCGTAGTCGGCGTAATAGCCGTCGGTCTCCCCGGTCGCGAGGACGTGGAGCGCGTGATGCGCGTCGTCGTTCCACTGCGCGGTCGCGACGAGCGGCGCGCCGGACGGGCCCCGCGCGAGCCGGTGCGCCTCGTTGCGGTCGTTCTCGAGCACGAGGTGGATCGCGCGCGCGCGCCCCGGGCCGTCGCGCACCGCGCCGGCGATCTCGGCCAGGATGTCGGGCTCCGCGTCGTCGACGATCGCGTGCACCGCGTCGAGCCGCAGCCCGTCGAAGCGGTACTCCTCGAGCCAGTAGAGCGCGTTGTGGACGAAGAACCGGCGCACCGGGCCGGCGAAGTGGATTGCCGCGCCCCACGGCGTCGAGCGGCGCCGGTGGAAGAACTGCGGAGCGTACAGGTGCAGGTAGTTGCCGTCGGGCCCGAAGTGGTTGTAGACCACGTCGAGCAGCACCATGAGCCCGCGCGCGTGCGCGGCATCGACCAGGCGCTTCAGCTCCGCCGGCGTGCCATAGCTCGCGTCCGGCGCGAACGGCAGCACGCCGTCGTAGCCCCAGCTCCGCGCGCCGGGGAAGTCGGCCACCGGCATCAGCTGCACCGCGGTGACCCCCAGGTCCACGAGGTAGTCGAGCCGGTCGACCGCGGCGGCGAACGTGCCGCGCGGCGTGAAGGTCCCGACGTGCAGCTCGTACAGGACCGCTTCGGTCCACGGCCGCCCCCGCCAGCCGTCGTCGCCCCACTCGTACGCGTGCGGATCGACCACGCGGCTCGGCCCGTGCGCGTCGTCCGGGTTCCAGCGCGAGGCCGGGTCGGGCACGCGCTGCGCGCCATCGAGGGCGAACGCGTAGGGCGTGCCCGCCGGCGCGGGCGCGACGGTCTCGAACCAGCCGTCGGCGAGCGGCTGCATCGACTGCGTCGTCTCGCCCCGCAGGGCGAGCTCGACGCGGCGGCAGGCCGGCGCCCACAGCCGGAACCGGGTGCTCCCGTCCGGCCGCAGCTCGGCGCCGAACGGCATCGGATGGCGATGTCTCATCGACGCGCGCGCGACTGCTGGAGGAGCGCGACCGACCGGCCGGCGAGCGGGTACTGCGTGCCGGGCGCCCGCTCGGCCGGCGCGACGAACCCCGTCTCGTCGTCGGTGTCGAGCACGGTGCGCCAGCCGCCGTGTCCGAGCGCCGGCAGGGTGAACGGGACCGCCTCGTGGTGGGCGTTGAAGAGGAGGAGGAAGTCGTCGTCGGCGAGTGGCCGCCCGCGCTCGTCGGTCTCGGTCAGGCCCGCGCCGGAGAGAGCGACCCCGAGGCAGCGCGCGAAGTGCTGGTCCCACTCCTCGTCGGTCATCTCGGTGCCGTCGGGCTTGAGCCACACGAGGTCCTTGGCGTCGCGGCCGCGCAGCGGCCTGCCCTGGAAGAAGTCGCGGCGGCGGAGCACCGGGTGCGCGCGGCGGAGCGCGATCAGGCGGCGGGTGAAGCCGACGAGCGCTTCCGCCCCGGGGTCCGCTTCCCAATCGAGCCACGACAGCTCGTTGTCCTGGCAGTACGCGTTGTTGTTGCCGCGCTGCGTGCGGCCGCGCTCGTCGCCGGCGAGCAGCATCGGGACGCCCTGCGAGAGGAAAAGCGTCGCGAGCAGATTGCGCCGCTGGCGCGCGCGCAGGGCCCGCACCGCGGGATCGTCGGTGGGACCCTCCACCCCGCAGTTCCACGAGAAGTTGTGGTCGTGGCCGTCGCGGTTGTCCTCGAGGTTGGTCTCGTTGTGCTTGTCGTTGTAGGACACGAGGTCGGCGAGAGTGAAGCCGTCGTGCGCCGCGGCGAAGTTGATGCTCGCGTACGGGCGCCGCCCGTTGCGCCCGTAGAGGTCGCTCGAGCCGGTGAGGCGGCGCGCGAACTCGCCGATCTGTCCGCCGTCTCCCTTCCAGTACGCGCGCATCGTGTCGCGGTACTTGTCGTTCCATTCCGCCCACCCGGCGGGGAAGTTGCCGACCTGGTAGCCGCCCTCGCCGAGGTCCCACGGCTCGGCGATCAGCTTCACCTGGCTCAGCACCGGGTCCTGGCGCAGGAGGTCGAAGAACGCGCCGAGGCGGTCGACCTCGTGCAGCTCGCGCGCGAGCGCGGAGGCGAGGTCGAAGCGGAAGCCGTCGACGTGCATGTCGAGCACCCAGTAGCGCAGGGAGTCCATCAGGAGCTGGAGCACGCGCGGGTGGACCATGTTGAGGGTGTTGCCGCAGCCGGTGAAATCGAGGTAGTGGCGCGGGGCGTCGGCCGGGAGCCGGTAGTAGGACGTGTTGTCGATCCCGCGGAACGAGAGCGTCGGCCCGAGCTCGTTGCCTTCCGCGGTGTGGTTGTAGACGACGTCGAGGATCACCTCGATCCCGGCCGAGTGGAGCGTCTTCACCATCGTCTTGAACTCCGCCACCTTGTGCGAGGCCGCGTAGCGCAGATCGGGGGCGAAGAACCCGATCGTGTTGTAGCCCCAGTAGTTGGCGAGACCGCGCTCGACGAGGTGGCGGTCGTCGACGAACGCGTGCACCGGCATCAGCTCGACGGTCGTCACGCCGAGCGCGCGCAGGTACTCGACGACGCCGGCGCACGCGAGCCCGCCGTAGGTGCCGCGGAGCGGCGGCGGCACGCCGGGATGGAGCCGGGTGAACCCGCGCACGTGCGTCTCGTAGATCACCATCTCGCTCCACGGGACGTTCGGGCGGCGGTCCTCCCCCCAGCTGAACGCGGGGTCGATGACCTTGCACTTCGGCATTCCGCCCGCGCTGTCGCGGCGGTCGAGCGAGAGGTCGCCGCGGCGGTGGCCGACCGTGTAGCCGAAGAGCGCGTCGCTCCAGCGCAAGGGGCCGGCGATGTTCTTCGCGTAGGGATCGAGCAGCAGCTTGTGCGGGTTGAAGCGGTGGCCCTGCTCGGGACGGTACGGGCCGTGCACGCGGTAGCCGTAGAGCTGTCCGGGCCGCGCCTCGGGCAGATAGCTGTGCCAGACGAGGTCGGTGTGCTCGCGCAGGGCGACGCGCTGCAGCTCGCGCCTGCCGGCGTCGTCGAACAGGCACAGCTCGACCTGCTGCGCGTGCTCGGAGAAGAGCGCGAAGTTGACGCCCTCGCCATCCCAGGTCGCGCCGAGGGGATAGGGGCGGCCCGGCCAGACGGCCGAGACGAGGTTCACCGGTCGGGCGATGCGGCGCTGCATGGCGCGAGCGGTTGCGGCGGACGGGGAGCGGCGGCGGCGAGCTGCCGCGGGTCGAGCGTCGCCACGAGCGGCAGGTGGTCGGAGGCGATCCGGGCGAGCGGGCTCGCGTGCACCGCGAGGCCGTCGAGCAGCGTGCGCGGCCGCACCCAGAGCCGGTCGAGCGCGAAGACCGGCAACCGCGCCGGAAAGGTCGGCGGCGCCGGCGTGCGGCGGAACTGCGCGTGCAGCCAGCGCAGCGGCCGGCCCCACAGGAACCACTCGTTCAGATCGCCCATCAGCACGGTGGGCATGGTCGGCGCCTCCTCCCCGCGATCGAGTTGCGCGAGCAATCGGCGTACCTGCCGGCGGCGCTCGTACGGGAGCAGGCCGAGGTGGGTGGCGAGGACGCGCAGCCGCCAGCCGCCGCAGTCGAGCACCACGTCGAGCGCGCCGCGCGGCTCGCGCGGCGCCACCGTGAGGTCGAGCCGGGCGACCGAAAGCACGGGATAGCGCGTGAGCAATACGTTGCCGTACTCGGCGTCGCGGCGGAGCATCGTCGCGCCGCTCACCGCCTCGGCTGCCAGCCGGTCGCGGAGGATGTGCACGAGGTCCCGGCCGGCGGCGCCGCGCTGCACTTCCTGCAGCGCCACGACGTGCGCGCCGATCTGGGCGAGCACGTCGGCGACGCGCTCGGGGTCGGCCGCGCCGTCGCGGCCGACGGCGCGGTGGATGTTGTAGGTGGCGACGAGGCTGCGCGTCATTCGTACAGGTTCGTGTCCTGGCGGACCGGCGCCATCGGCACCACGACCACGCCGCCTTCGCTCAGGTGATAGCGCTTCGCGTCCACGGCGGGCTCGTAGCCGATGCGGGTGCCGGGCGCGATCGTGTTGTGGCGGTCGACGATCGTGTTGCGCAGCCGCGCGCCGCGGCGGACGACGCAGTGGTCCATGATCACGCAGCGCTCGAGCACGACGTCGTCCTCGATCAGCACCTCGCGCCGGAGGATCGACTCGCGGATCGTGCCGCCGCGGACCAGGGTGCCGGGGCCGATCTGGCTGCGCTCGATACGGCCGTCGAGGATGTGGGTCGCCGGCCCCTGGTAGTTGCCGGAGCGGATCGGCCAGCGCGGGTTGAAGAGGTTGAACTGCGGCGACGGCCCGAGGATGTCCATGTTGGCCGCGAAGTACGCGTCGACCGTGCCCACGTCGCGCCAGTACGCGCGCTCCTCCTGCCGGCGCACGCCGGGCACGCGGTTCTGCATGAAGTCGTAGGCGTAGACGCGATGGGTCCGCGCGAGGCGCGGCAGCACGTCGTGGCCGAAGTCCTTCTCGCCGCGCGCGTGCGACTCGCGCAGCGCCTCGACGAGGCAGTCCGCGTCGAAGACGTAATTCCCCATCGACGCGAAGGCGTGCGCCGGGTCGCCGGGGATCGGCGCCGGCTGCGGCGGCTTCTCGGTGAAGCTTGCGACGCGCAAATCCGGGTTGCAGTCGATGATACCGAACGCGCTCGCCGCGGCGAGCGGCACCGGCAGCGCGGCGACCGTGACGTCGGCGCGGCGCGAGCGGTGGAACTCGATCATCGCCCGCACGTCCATGCGATAGACGTGGTCGGCGCCGAACACCACCACCAGGCCGGGGGCCTGCACCTCGAGCAGCTCGAGGTTCTGGTAGACCGCGTCGGCGGTACCCTGGAACCACTCCGGGCCGGCGCGCATCTGCGGCGGCACGACGGTGACGAAGTGGTTGGGCAGGATCGGCGCGAGCACCCAGGCGTTGCGGATGTGCTCGATCAGCGGCTGCGACTTGTACTGCACCAGCATGTAGATCGAGTAGATCTCCGAGTTGACGAGGTTCGACAGCACGAAGTCGACGATGCGGTAGCGCGCACCGAACGGGACCGCCGGCTTCGAGCGCACAGCGGTGAGCGGCGTGAGGCGAGTCCCCTCGCCGCCGGCGAGCACCATCGCGAGCACGCGGTCCGCGCTCATCGGTGGCCGCCGAGCCGGTCGCCGGTGCCGGTGCGCGCCGCCGGCCCGCTCGCCGGCGTGACCGGCTCGCCCCCGCGGCGCGCGGGCCACCAGCGCTCGAGCAGCGCCTGCGCGCGCCGGCGGCTGCCGAGGCCGAAGGCGAGCGCGAGCGCGAACACGACGCCGGCGAGCAGGATCAGGAAGCTCGCCCGCACGATCGCGCCCACGCCGAGCTGGTCGAGCGCGATCAGCACGACGAAGGTGAGGATCGCGTACTGCGCGAGCCGGCCGAGCACGCCCGCATCCTGCATGCCGGTGCTGCGGCAGTAGGCGGTCACCGAGTTGCCGACGAAGCGGGAGAAGTACGCGCCGAGCACGAGGATCACGAGCGCCACGACGACGTTCGGCGCGAACAGCACCACCTGGCGCAGGAGGTCGGTGATGTAGGTGAGCCCGAGCCCGTTGAAGGCGATCATGAGCGCCGCGAGGATGACCAGCCAGTAGGCGAGGAGGCCGAAGATCGCGACGGCGTCCGCGGCGATGCCGCCGCCGCGGAGGAAGGAGTCGACGCCGGCGCGCTCGGCGAGGACGTTGAAGTTGACCGCGCGCAGGGCCCGCTCGACGGCAAAGCGCACGAGCTTCGCCGCGGCCCAGCCGAGCGCCACGACCAGCAGCGCGAGGGCGACACGCGGGAGGTACGCGCCCGCCAGGACGAGCGACGCCCTGAGCGGTTCGAGCAGCACGTCAAGCCGTTCCATCGGATCCTCCTGTGGGGTGGGCGGGCGCCTCGGGCACCGGAATGTCCGCCGCGGCGCGCACGGCGGCGAGCGGGATCGCCGCCCACGCCGGCCGGTTGGCGAGCTCGTACCGCAGCTCGTAGAGCGCCTTCTCGAGCTCGGCCAGGGCGAGCAGGTCGCCCGCCGTGTCGAGCCTCGACGGGTCGGGCGCCCGCATCGCCTGGTCGTAGGCCGCGAGGAACGACGAGCGCACCGCCGCGTGCCACGCGGCGGCGAGCGCGGCGAGCCGCGCCTGCTCGCCGTCGTCGCGGGCGACGTTGCGGAGCGCCGTCGCCCGGGCGTAATCGAACGAGCGCAGCATCCCCGCGACGTCGCGGAGCGGCAAAGCCTTGGCGCGGCGCTCCTCGAGCGCTCGCGCCGGCTCGCCTTCGAAGTCGATGATCACGAAGTCGTTCTGCGCGAGCAGCACCTGGCCGAGGTGGTAGTCGCCGTGGCAGCGCGTTTTGACGGCGGCTCCGCCGGGGCCGCGTACGCCGTCGATCCGGGCGAGCAGCCGGTCCCGGGCCTCGAGGAGGGCCTGCGCTTCCCGGCCCGCCGCAGGCGCAAGCCCGGGCGCGCCGCGCTCGAGCACCGCCATCGTCTCGACCGCCTCCGCGCGCACGCGCCGCTGCCACTCGAGGCGGTCGCGCTCGCCGAAGGGCTCCGGGTCGAACCCCGGGTCGCCGGTGGCGAGGGCGAGCGCCCGGTGCAGGGCCGCGGTCCGCGTGCCGAGCGTCTGCACGAGGGCGAGAAAGCCGCCGTGCGCGTCGGCCGGCGGCACGTCCGCCGCGCGCGCGCGTTGCGCGTCGAGGAACCGCTCGAGGTAGTCGACCGCCCAGGTCCAGCCGTCGCCCGAGTTCGCCACGTAGCCCTGGAGCAGGGCGAGCGTCGTGACGATCCCGTCGGCGTCGGCGTGCTCGACCGCGCCCGCGACCGGCACGCAATGGGCGAAGCGGGCGACCTCGGTGAGGAACCGCCCCACCTCGCGCTCCGGGTTGATGCCGGAGCGCACGCGCCGGTAGAGCTTCAGGAACAGCCGCTCGCCGAGGGTGACGACGGAGTTGCTGTTCTGCGCCTGCGGCCGGCCGACTTCGAGCGCGGCGGGGTCCGGGCCGGCGACGTCCGCGAACGAGGGGGTCGGGACGAAGCGGATCCGTCCTGGCCCGGCCGCGATCTCGGTGCCCGCGCCGATCGCGCTCACCACCGCGCGGCAGAACGCCTCGTCGAAGAGCGCGTCGGCGAGGACGCCGACCCGGGCCTGCTGGCGCGCCTTCGCGACCGTGCCCGGCGCGAGGCTCCGGAAGCGCGCCTCCTCGGTCTCTTCCCAGGCGAGCGCGAGCGGCACGAAATAGCGCGCCGGGTCGGCGGGGCCCTCCACCGCGAGCACGGTGACGAGCCAGGTCTCGCCGCCCGCCGGCCACAACGCGTGCGCGGCGAGCCGCGCGCGGCGGAGCGGCTCGCCTTTCGCCGCATACCAGCGGCGCGGCTCGAGGTAGCGGGGCAGGATCTCGTCCTCGAGCTGGGCGCGCACGGTCTGCGCCATGCCGATCCGCCAGGGCACCACCCGCTCGCGGAAGAAGCTCGTCCAGCCGTCGAACAGCACCAGCACCGGCAGGTCCTCGGGCGCGAGCTGCTCCGCGTGCCACTTCGGACGCTCGGCGTCCGCGTCGAGCCGGAACCAGTAGAAGCCGTGCGCGGGGAGGGTCATGAGGTACTCGACCTCGCCGATCGGCGGGAACGCGGTGCGCCCGAGCAGCTCGACCGGAACCCGTCCGCGGAAGCGCCTGAGGTCGAGCTCGACCGGCTGCGCCGTGCGGCCCATGTTGGCGACGCAGAGGATCGCCTCCTCGTCGCTTTCCCCTTCAATCTCGCGCAGGTAGGCGAGCACCTTGCGGTTGCCCGGCCGCAGGAAGGTGAGCCGGCCGCGGCCGAACGCGCGGCTCGTCTTCCGCACCGCGAGCATGCGGCGCATCCAGTTGAGGAGCGACGAGGGATCGCGCGTCTGCGACTCGACGTTGACCGCCTGGTAGCCGTACACCGCGTCCATGATCGGCGGCAGGTACAGGCGCTGCGGGTCGGCACGCGAGAAGCCGGCGTTGCGGTCGGGCGTCCACTGCATCGGCGTACGCACGCCGTTGCGGTCGCCGAGGAAGATGTTGTCGCCCATGCCGATCTCGTCGCCGTAGTAGATGATCGGCGAGCCGGGCATCGACAGGAGCAGGCTGTTCATCAGCTTGATGCGGTCGGGGTCGTTCTCCATGAGCGGCGCGAGGCGCCGCCGGATGCCGAGGTTGATCCGCGCCTGCGCGTCGGCGGCGTAGATCCGGTACATGTAGTCGCGCTCGCGGCTGGTGACCATCTCGAGCGTGAGCTCGTCGTGGTTGCGGAGGAAGATCGCCCACTGGCAGTTCGCGGGCAGCGCGGGGGTCTGCTGCATGATCTCCACCACCGGGTGGCGGTCCTCCTGCGCGATCGCCATGTAGATGCGCGGCATGAGCGGGAAGTGGTAGGCCATGTGGCACTCGTCGCCGTCGCCGAAGTACTCGCGCACGTCCTCCGGCCACTGGTTCGCCTCGGCGAGCAGCACGCGGTTCGGGTGGCGGGCGTCGAGCGCGGCGCGGATCCGCTTGATCACCGCGTGCGTCTCGGGCAGATTCTCGTTCGAGGTCCCCTCGCGCTCGATGAGGTAGGGGATCGCGTCGAGCCGGAAGCCGTCGACGCCGAGGTCGAGCCAGAAGCGCATCGCCCGGATCACCGCCTTGAGGACGCTCGGGTTGTCGAAGTTGAGGTCCGGCTGGTGACTGAAGAAGCGGTGCCAGTACCACGCCTTCGCGACCGGGTCCCAGGTCCAGTTGGACGGCTCGGTGTCGGTGAAGATGATCCGCGTGCCGCGGTACTTCTGGTCGCTGTCGCTCCAGACGTAGAAATCGCGCTTGCGCGAGCCGGCGGGCGCGCGCCGCGCGGCCTGGAACCAGGGATGCCGGTCGGAGGTGTGGTTCACGACGAGCTCGGTGATCACCCGGAGGCGACGCCGGTGCGCCTCGCGCACGAGCCGGCGGACGTCGTCGCGCGTGCCGTACTGGGGATGGACGTTGAGGTAGTCGGCGACGTCGTAGCCGTCGTCCCTGAGCGGGGAGGGGTAGAAGGGCTGCAGCCAGATCGTGTCGACGCCGAGCTCGCGGATGTAGTCGAGCTTCGAGGTGAGCCCGCGCAGGTCGCCGATGCCGTCGTCGTTGGAGTCGAAGAAGCCGCGGATGTGCACCTGGTAGATGACCGCGTCGCGGTACCAGAGCGGATCGGCCGGGGCCGCGGGCGCGGCCGTCCCCTCGGTCGCCCCGCCCGGCGCGGACCCCACGGTCTCGTCGAGGGCCGACTGCTGCACGCGATCGTCCATGCGCCCGCTCAGAGGAAGTAATCGAAGTCGCGCTCGGTGCGCACGCGCCTGCGCACGCGGAAGATGTGCGCGGGGACCTTCGCCGGGTCGAGGCTGACGAAGTTGCGGCGGCCGCTCCACAGGTAGCGGGCACCGGTGAGCAGCTCGTGCATCTGCCAGGGCGCATCGCCGGCGAGACCGAAGGCGTCGGGACCGGCGTCGACCCAGCCCGACTGCGGGTGGTGCGGGTCGAGGTTGACGACGGCGACGATGACGTTCTCGCCGTCCGCCGACGATTTCAGGGCGCAGAGGAGCTGCTCGTTGTCGATGTCGAGGAAACGCAAAGACTCGTTCGACTGCAGCGCCGGGTTCTCGCGCCGGATGCGGTTGACCCGCGCGACGAGCGGGGCGAGGCTGTCGGGCCGGTCGCGCTCCCAGTGCCGCAGCTCGTACTTCTCCGAGTCGCGGTACTCCTCCGAGCCCGGCGCGCGCGGCGCGCGCTCGGCGAGCTCGAAGGCCGGCCCGTAGACGCCGTAGCTCGCCGCGAGCGTCGCCGCGAGGACGAGGCGGGCGGCGAAAGCGGCGCGGCCGCCGTGCTGGAGCTGCTCGGTGAGGATGTCGGGCGTGTTCGGCCAGGCGTTCGGCCGCAGGTACTCGCGGCCGGGGCCGTGCGCGAGCTCGGTGAGGTAGTCGACCAGCTCGCGCCGGGTGTTGCGCCAGGCGAAGTAGGTGTAGGACTGGCTGAAGCCGAGCTTCGCGAGGTGGTGCATCACCTTCGGCCGGGTGAAGGCCTCGGCGAGGAACACCGCGTCGGGGTGCGCGCGCTTCACCTCGGCGATCGCCCACTCCCAGAACCGGAAGCTCTTCGTGTGCGGATTGTCGACGCGGAACGCGCGCACGCCTTCGGCGGCCCAGAAGAGCATCACGTCGGCGAGCTCGCGCCAGAGCGCGCGCCAGTCGTCGCATTCGAAGTCGAGCGGAACGATGTCTTCGTACATCTTGGGCGGGTTCTCGGCGTGCTGTACCGTGCCGTCGGCGCGGTGCCGGAACCACTGCGGATGCTCGCGCACGTACGGGTGGTCGGGGGAGCACTGGAAGGCGACGTCGAGCGCGACCTCGATGTTCCGCTCGCGGGCGGCGGCCATCAGGCGGCGGAAATCCGCGATCGTGCCGAGCTCGGGGTGAATCGCGGTGTGACCGCCTTCGGCGGCGCCGATCGCCCACGGGCTGCCCGGGTCGCCGGGCCCGGCCGCGAGCGCGTTGTTGCGGCCCTTGCGCTTCGTCCGCCCGACGGGGTGGATCGGCGGCAGGTACAGCATGTCGAAGCCGAGCTCGGCGAGGTACGGCAGCCAGGCCGCGGTGTCGCGCAGCGTGCCGTGCCGGCCGGGCACGGCGCTCGTCGAGCGTGGAAAGAGCTCGTACCAGGCGCCGAAGCGCGCGCGCTCGCGATCGACGACGAGCGGCAGCTCGGGATGGGTGACCGCGAATCGCGGCTCGGCGTGAGCCTGCGCGAGCGCACCGAGGGCCGGGTCGAGGCCGAGGTCGCGCAAGCCGCGCCGCGCGGGTGCCGTGTCACCGCGGGCGACCCCGTCGCGCGCGGCGGTATCCGGTGCGGTGGTGTCCGGCGCGACGGTGGCGAGCGCGTCGGCCCAGGCTTCGAGACGGGCGCGCTCGCCGGCACCCGCGCGCCGCGCCGCGTCCGCGATCAGGGTCGCGCCCACCCGGGCCGCGGTGCGGAGATCGGCCGGGTCCTCGCGCCGCGCGAAGTCGCGGCGCCACGACGCAAACGCATCGACCCAGGCCCGCACGGTGTAGCGGTACGCCCCGACGGCCTCGAGGAGGACGCCGGCGCGCCAGCGATCGTTGGCGAGCGGCGCCATCGGCACTTCGCGCCAAGCGCTCTCGTTTTCCGGCCGCCACAGGAGCCGCGCCGCCACCACGTCGTGGCCATCGGCGAAGCAGTCCGCCTCGACGTCGAGGTGCTCGCCCACGACGCGCTTGACCGCGAAGCGGCCGGCGTCGACCTGCGGCGTCACCGCTTCGATCACTGCGCGCGCACGGCCGTCCGCGCTTGCGTCGATCGGGCCGGGCGCCGTCATCGGCCGTCGCTGACGAAGTACAGGGTCGAGAGCGGCGGCAGGGTGAGCGTCAGCGAATGGAACCTGCCGTGCGCGGCGGCCGGTGCCGCGTCGACGCCGCCGAAATTGCCGGCGCCGTCCCCGCCGTAGAGCCCGGCGTTGCTGTTGAGCGCTTCGCGCCAGCGGCCGCCGTGCGGCACGCCGAGGCCGTAGTTGGCGCGCAGGACCGGCGTGAAGTTGCAGACGACGAGCACCGGGGGATCGGTGGGACTTCCGCGGCGGAGGAACGCGAGCACGCTCGCGTCGGCGTCCCGGCGGTCGATCCACTCGAACCCGACCGGGTCGAAGTCGAGCCGGTAGAGGGCGGGGTGGGCGCGGTAGAACCGGTTGAGGTCCGCAACCCACCGCTGCACGCCCGCGTGGGCGGGCCGCCGGGCGAGCTCCCAGTCGAGCCCGCCCTCGTGCGTCCACTCGCGCTCGTCGGCGAGCTCGCCGCCCATGAAGAGGAGCTTCTTGCCCGGGTGCGCCCACAGGTAGCCGAAGAGCGCGCGCAGGGTGGCGCGCCGCTGCCCCGGGTCGCCCGGGAACTTCGCGGCGAGCGCGCCCTTGCCGTAGACCACCTCGTCGTGCGAGAGCGGCAGGACGAAGTTCTCGTGAAACGCGTACCAGAGCGAGAAGGTGAGCCGGTCGTGGTGGAACTTGCGGTGGAGCGGATCGAGGGCGAGGTAGCCGAGCGTGTCGTGCATCCAGCCCATATTCCATTTCAGGCCGAAGCCGAGCCCGCCCAGGTCCACCGGGCGGGACACCATCGGCCAGGCGGTCGACTCCTCGGCGATCGTCTGCACGTCGGGATGGTCGCGGTAGACGGCGGCGTTCAGCTCGCGCAGGAAGTCGATCGCGTCGAGGTTCTCGCGGCCGCCGTCGGCGTTGGGGATCCACTCGCCGCCGGCGCGCCCGTAGTCGAGGTAGAGCATCGAGGCGACGGCGTCGACGCGCAGAGCGTCCACGTGGTAGCGCTCGAGCCAGAACGCGGCGCTCGACAGGAGGAACGAGCGCACCTCGTCGCGGCCGTAGTTGAAGAGGCGCGAGTGCCACTCGGGGTGCACGCCCTGGCGCGGATCGGCGTGCTCGTACAGGTGCGTGCCGTCGAAGAACGCGAGCCCGTGCGCGTCGTCGGGAAAGTGCGACGGCACCCAGTCGAGGATCACCCCGATGCCGGCGCGATGGAGCGCGTCGACCAGGCGCATGAAGTCCTGCGGCGTGCCGTAGCGGGCGGTCGGCGCGAAGTAGCCGGTCGTCTGGTAGCCCCACGAGCCGTAGAACGGGTGCTCGGTGACCGGCATCAGCTCGACGTGCGTGAACCCCTGCGCCGCGACGTACTCCGCGAGCGCGTCGCCGAGCGCGCGGTAGCCGAGCGTTCCGCCGTCGGGCCCGCGGCGCCACGACCCGAGGTGCACCTCGTAGATCGAGATCGGCGCATCGAGCGCGTTGGCCGCGCGGCGCCGCGCCATCCAGTCCCCATCGCCCCACTCGTAGCCGAGCGCCCAGGCGCGCGACGCGGTGGCGGGCGGCACCTCGGCGTAGAGGGCGAACGGGTCGGCCTTGTCGACCCGGTAGCCGCCGTGGCGGGACTCGAGCCGGTACTTGTACGTCTGCCCGCGCTTCACCCCGGGAACCGCGGCTTCCCAGATGCCCGTGCCGTCCTCGCGCGGCGCGAGCGGATGAACCGCCCCGTTCCAGCCGTTGAACTCGCCGATCACCGCGACGCGCTGCGCGTTCGGCGCCCAGACCGCGAAGTGCGCACCGTCCGGCGTGAGATGACAGCCCATCCGCTCGTACAGGCGGCGGTGCGTCCCCTCGCGAAAGAGGTAGGCGTCGTGAGCGGACAGGCGGTGCGGCGTGGAGTCGTTCACTGCGGGAGCGGTCGGCGTGCGCTTCTCGAACGCCGTCGCACACTCCGTGCCCACTTCCGCGCCGTGTAGGTCTTACCGGCCGCCGCGGGATCCCTCTCCGGACGAGGGCACGCGACTTGCACAGACGGGCGGGGATCGGGCGCTCGCGGTGAAGCGAGCTCGGCGTTCCGCGGGTAATTGTTGCCAGGGCGAGTAAGAGTTACCGAGGCGCAGGAGAGATACGGGACAGCGTACGAGCCGGTGCGGATGATCGTCTACGCCGGGCTCCGTGACGAAGCCATGCTGCGCAGGGCAGGCGCGAAAACGGACGTGCCCGCTGGTCGGTTAGCGGGACCGTCGCGCACGCGGACGCTACTTCGTGGCGTCCAGCCCGAACCCCTCTGCGTGCACCCGGGCCACGGCGTCGAGCGCCGCCTGCGGTAGCGGACCGAGCGCGGCACCGGCGAGCGCTTCCTCGAGGTGCTCGGGCTGCGCCAGCCCGAACACTGCGCACGACACGTCCGGGTCGGCGAGCACGAACCGGAGCGCGGCCTGGGCGCGCGTGCCGTACACGTCGCCGAGCGCGGCGAACACCGTGCGCGCCCGGCGCTCCTCGGTCGGGACGTCCGACGCGCCGGTGACGACCACCTCGCGGCCGTGCCGCAGATCGGTCGCGAGCACGCCGGCCGCGAACACCCGAATCGCCATCACCGCCGTGCCCTGCGCCTTGCACGCCGCGATCAGCCCGGAGAAATCCTGCCCGCCCCAGCGCGCCGGCATCGCGCCCCGCGCGGCGCTCGGATTGAGCACGTTGTAATAGACCTGGGCGGCGTCGAAGCGGCCGCTCGCGACGATCCGCCGGCAGCCCGCCGCGTCGCCGAGCGCGGTGAACCCGATGTGGCGGGCGAGCCCCTGCGCGCGCATCCGCTCGAGCGCGTCGGCGGCGCCGCCGGCGCCGAGTACGTGCTCGACCGCGACTGCGTCGTCGGTCACCGCCGGGGCGATCGCGTTGTGGAGCAGCAGGACGTCGACGGAATCGCGCCCGAGGCGCCGCAGGCTTTCGTGAATGCTGCGCTCGACCTGGCCGGCGATGTCGCCCAGCCGCGCCGTGTCGAGCCGCACCTTGGTGGAGAGATGCGGCGTCCCGTCCACCTCCTTCAGCAGCCAGCCGAGCGCCTGCTCCGATCGCGTCTGGCCGTAGCTCGGCGCGGTGTCGATCCAGTTGATTCCCGCCGCCAGCGCGCGCCGTAGCGTCCGGAGCTTGGTGTCGTCGTCCTGGTCGATCAGGAGGCCGCCGACCCAGCCGCCGCCGAAGACGAGCTCGGAGCATTCGATGCCGGTACGGCCGAACCGTCGATAGCGCATGCCTAACCCCCTCAGGTGCCGCCGGCGCTCGCCGCCTTCACGACGCGCAGGCCCGCGGTCCTCGCCTTCTCGACCGCCTCCCACGGTTTGTCCAGGAAGAGCTCCGCCACCACGCCCCGGATCCACCGGTTCGCCTGGTCGTGGTGGAAGCGCGCGTGCCAGTGCTGCTTCACCTCCGGCAGCCCCACCTGGATCGGGGGACGGAGCAGCTTCAGGTCGGCCATCTTCGCGAAGCTCGTGCCGATGGCGTACGGCACGGTGACGACCAGGTCGGACCCGGCGACGATCAGCGGGATGGCGAGGAAGTGCGGGACGCGCAGCGCGACCCGGCGGGCGAGGCCCTGCGCGGCGAGCGTCTCCTCGAAGAGCTCGTGGCTCTTGCCCTCCTGGTCCACCACCACGTGCTCGGCCTCCAGGAACTGCTTCTTCGTCATCTGGGTGCGGAAGACCGGGTGGTCCTTGCGCACGATGCAGACGAACGAATGGCAGAAGAGGCGCTGCTGGTAGAGGACTGCCCCCTGCAGGCCCGGGAAGTAGCCGACCGCCAGGTCCACCTCGCCGGACTCGAGCGCTTCCGCCAGCCCGCCGGGCGGGGTGGAGACGTCCTGATGTTCGCGCCCGGCGCCGCGGTCTGCAGGTGGGCCCGGATCCGCGGCAGGAAGACGAGCTCGCCGACGTCGGCCATGTTGAAGGTGAACGTGCGCTCCGTCGTGGCGGGATCGAAGCTCGGGTGCCGCAGCACGTCGTTGCGGATCTGGTCGAGCACCTGGCGCAACGGGACGGCGAGGGTCTCGGCGCGCCGGGTCGGGGAGAGCCCGCGCGAGCCGCGGACGAAGAGCGGGTCCCCGAGCGCCTTCCGCAGCTTGTTGAGCGCGAGGCTCATGGCGGGCTGGCTCATGCCCAGCTCCCCGGCGGCCCGCGTGACGCTCTGCAGCCGCAGCAGCACGTCGAAGACCACGAGGAGATTGAGATCGACCTTCCTGATATCCGCCCGTCTGATATCGACCATAAGCTGAGCCGCCTCGACGGATCATAGCGCCGCGCCCAGAATGCCGCGGGAGTTGACCGCAGCTCGTCGGGTGCTACCAGGAGCCGCCGCACTAGCAGCCCGGATGGGTGCTGCGGGTCTAGACTCCCGGACACCTCCCGCCAAGGACCCGATCATGCCGGCACCGACCTCGCGCAACGGACGTCCCCTGCCGGAAACGCTCCGCATCGAGCGCGACGGCGACGTCGTGATCGTCCGCTTGAACCGGCCGGAGAAGCGCAACGCGATCGACGACGCGACCGTCCGCGGCCTCGGCGCCTTCTTCGCCGAGCCGCCGGAGGGCGTGCGCGCGGTCGTGCTGTGCGGGGAGGGCGAGCACTTCTGCGCCGGGCTCGACCTCTCCTCGCTCGCGTCGCACTCGGCGGCGGAGGGCGTGCTCCACTCGCGGATGTGGCACCGCGCCTTCGAGGACCTCCAGTTCGGCGCGGCGCCGGTCGTCGCCGTCCTCCACGGCGCGGTCGTCGGCGGCGGCCTCGAGCTCGCGTGCGCGGCGCACATCCGCGTCGCGGAGACTTCGACCTTCTACGCGCTGCCGGAGGGCCAGCGCGGCATCTTCGTCGGCGGCGGGGCATCGGTGCGCGTGCCGCGGATCATCGGCGCGCACCGCATGGCCGACATGATGTTCACCGGCCGCGTCTACTCCGCCGAGGAAGGGCAGGTGGTCGGCCTCTCCACCTATCTCGAGCCGCCGGGCAAGGGATTCGAGAGGGGGATGGCGCTCGCGCGCAAGATCGCCGCCAACGCGCCGGCGACGAACTTCGCGCTGATGCACGCGCTGCCGCGGATCGCCGAGCTCGGCCAGGACGCCGGCCTCTTCATGGAATCGCTGATGGCCGCGATCGCGCAGGCCGAGCCCGAGGCGAAGGCCCGCATGCGCGACTTCGTCGAGCGCGGCGCGAACAAGGTGAGGAAGTCCTGATGACGCCCGCGCCGGTCCGCCGGATCGCGATGCGGTCGAGTCGCGTGGAGGTGACGCGGCGGCCGGACGGCACGACCGTGCTGTGCTCGCCCGAGGTGCTCGGGACCTATCCCGACAGGCTCACCGCGCGCTTCGTGGACTGGGTCGGCCGGACGCCCGACCGGGTCTTCATGGCCGAGCGCGACGCGGGCGGCGGCTGGCGGACCCTGACCTACGCCGTGGCGTACGAGCGGTTCCGCGCGATCGGCGAGGCGCTGCTCGAGCGCGGGCTCTCTTCCGACCGCCCGGTGGCGATCCTCTCGGACAACGACCTCGAGCACGCGCTGCTCGCCCTGGCGGCGATGCACGTCGGCGTGCCGTACTTTCCGATCTCCTCGGCGTACTCGCTCGTGTCGAGCGACCACGCGAAACTGCGCTACGTGTTCGGGCTGCTTACGCCCGGCCTCGTCTTTGCCGCCGATGGCGAGAAGTTCGCGAACGCGATCAGGGCGGTGGTGCCGGCGGACGCGGAAGTCGTGACGTCGAAGTCGGCGGTGCCCGGCCGCGCGACGACGGCCTTCGCCGCGCTCGAGGACTCGCCGCCCACCGGCGCGGTCGACCGCGCGTTCGGCGCCGTCGGACCGGACACGATCGCCAAGTTCCTCCTCACCTCGGGCTCGACCGGCAACCCGAAAGCGGTGATCCAGACCCAGCGGATGCTCTGCGCCAACCAGCAGATGATCGCGCAGGCGCTGCCATACCTGCACGCGGTGCCGCCGGTGATCGTCGACTGGCTGCCGTGGAACCACACGTTCGGGAGCAACCACAACTTCGGCCTCACGATCTGGAACGGGGGCTCGCTTTACATCGACGACGGCAAGCCGGTGCCGGGCGCGTTCGAGAAGAGCGTCCGCAACCTGCGCGAGATCGCGCCGACCGTCTACTTCAACGTGCCGCGCGGCTTCGAGGAGCTCGTACCCTACCTCCGCCGCGAGCGCGCGCTGCGCGAGAAGTTCTTCAGCCGCGTCGGGATGCTCTTCTACGCCGGCGCCGGCCTCTCGCAGCCGGTGTGGGACGCGATGGACGAGCTGGCGGTGCAGAGCTGCGGCGAGCGCATCCTGTGGGTCACCGGGCTCGGCGCGACGGAAACGGGTCCGTCGGCGACCTTCACGACGCGCGACGGCGTGCGCTCGGGGATGATCGGGTTGCCGGTGCCCGGCGTCGAGGTGAAGCTCGCGCCCGAGGGCGACAAGCTCGAGCTCCGCGTGCGCGGGCCGAGCGTCACGCCCGGCTACTGGCGCCAGAGCGAGCTCACCCGGGCGGCCTACGACGAGGAAGGCTTCTACCGGATGGGCGACGCGGCACGCTTCGTCGACGCCGGCGACCCGGAGCAGGGGCTCTTCTTCGACGGCCGCGTGGCCGAGGATTTCAAGCTGTCGAGCGGCACCTGGGTGAGCGTCGGGCCGCTGCGCGCGAAGGTGATCGCCGCCGGCGCGCCTCACGTGCAGGACGTCGTGGTCGCCGGCCTCAACCGGGACTCGCTCGGGGTGCTGGTCTTTCCGGACGTCGACGCGTGCCGCGGCCTGTGCTCCGACCTGCCGGCGCAGACGCCGATGTCCGAAGTCCTCCGGCACGAGGCGGTGCGGGCGCGATTCCAGGGCTTGTTCGACGGGCTCGCGCGCGAATCGACCGGCAGCTCGACCCGCATCGCGCGCGCGATCGTGCTCGACGCTCCGCCGTCGATCGACGCGAGCGAGGTGACCGACAAGGGGTCCATCAATCAACGCGCGGTGCTGAAGTCCCGCGCCGCGCTCGTCGAGGAGCTCTACGCCGAGCCCCCGTCGGCGCGCGTGATCGTCGCCAAACGGAAATAGCACCAGGAGGAAAAGATGAACCACCGTCGTTCCGTACTCTGCGCGGTTGCCGCCGCAGCCTGCCTCGCCGCGCCGCTCCAGGGATTCGCGCAGGCCTACCCCTCGAAGCTCATCACGTTCGTCGTGCCGTTCCCGCCCGGCGGCGTGACCGACCCGGTCGCGCGCATGGTGGGCCAGAAGATGTCCGAGAGCGTGAAGCAGTCGGTCATCGTCGAGAACAAGCCCGGCGCGAGCGGCATCATCGCCTCCGAGTTCGTCAAGCGCTCGCCGCCCGACGGCTACACCGTGCTGATGGGTTTCACCGGGTCGCACTCGGTGAACCCGTCGCTCTACTCGAAGCTGCCGTACGACCCGGTGAAGGACTTCCAGCCGGTCACGGTGCTCATCTCGACCAAGCACGTGCTCGTCGTCCCGGCCGAGAGCCCGGCGAAGTCGGTCGCCGACCTCGTCGAGCTGGCGAAGAAGAGCCCGAAGGGGCTGACCTTCGCCTCGCAGGGCGTCGGTGCCGGCGGCCACCTGCTGGGCGAGATGCTGAAGGCGAAGACCGGCACGAACCTTACGCACGTCGCCTACAAGGGCTCGGCGCCCGCGCTCCAGGACATGCTCGCCAGCCGCGTCGACCTCTTCTTCGACGCGATCGTCACCAGCCTGCCCCACATCAAGGACGGCAAGCTGCGGGCACTCGCCGTCGCCTCGCCGACGCGGTCGGCGGCGCTGCCGAACGTTCCCACGATGGCCGAGGCGGGTTTCCCCGGCATCGAGATGGACCAGTGGTTCGGCATGTTCGTGCCGGCAGGCACCCCGGCGCCGGTCGTGGCGAAGCTGCACGACGAGCTGGTGAAAGCGGTGCGCAGCCCGGACGTGTCGGGCAAGATCACGGCGCAGGGCCTGGACGTGATGACGACGACGCCCGAGCAGTTCGCCGCGCTGATGAAGGACGAGACGGTGAAGCTCGGCAAGGTGGTCA